>Ga0308410_1000135_pt1 | contig 32935 bp, 32 predicted proteins | sample HotsprOSTMatCore_FD_203467 | JGI IMG/M metagenome (GOLD analysis project Ga0308410, IMG submission 203467) | Hot spring phototrophic mat microbial communities from Octopus Spring, Yellowstone National Park, Wyoming, United States -... | ecosystem: Environmental > Aquatic > Thermal springs > Hot...
CCCGCCCACACCCCTATTCTCTCCTTGTTTCCCCCTCCCCACGCCGTTCTGCGGCGTGGGGAAAGGGGGTGGGGCTATTTCGCGATGGATAGGACGGCTGAGTAATTATCCTGTTGGGGCGAAAAATCTTTCGCCCCAAGCGGAAAAATTTTTGAATGGTTACTTGAAATGGTAACCGTTCAGCCCGCTCTGTCATTGCGAGCGATTTCTGCGAAGCAATCCCCAACGTTGCCCACCGCAGATCGTAACGCGGAGGTTGCTTCGTCGCAAAAAACGCTCCTCGCAAGGACACCTGAACGGTTACTTGAAATGAAAGTTTGTGCCCGTACCGAGTATACTTCACCTTGAGCCTGTATTTCACGCACCTGGGGTTTTGTGTTCGGTGTCCGTCGCTTGTCTTTCGAGATGTTCTTTGCGCATACACACGCCGACGATGACCTCAAGACCGGCGTTCATCGCGCGCTCGGCGGCTTGCAGATTCTCTGCGCCGGGTTGCATCCACACGACTCGGGCTTTTTTGGCGATGGCCTGTTCGACGATTTCGGGGACCGCTTCGGGAGGGCGGAAAATATCCACCACATCTACCGGCTCGGGAATCGAAAGCACATCGGGATACGCTTTTTCGCCCAGAATTTCGGTCAGATTGGGATTGACCGGGATGATTTTATAGCCGTGTGCTTGCAAGTACTGCGCGACAGTGTAACTGGGTTTCTCTGGATTCGCGGACAAGCCGACAATGGCGATGGTTTTACTTTTGCTTAAAACTTGAGCGATAGGATCCATAGGTTAATTCTTACTCAATCCTTGTAAAATTTGCTGAACGAACATCGCCTCGGGCAAGCCACCTTCGAGACGCACGTGATCGTTGGCAATCGTCAGTGGCACGCCATAGATTTGATACCGCTCGGCTAATTCCGGGTATTCGGAAGCATCCACCGCGTCGGCAGTGACCAACTCGCTCTCGATAGCCATCTTGTGCGCAAGGCGAACCGCGCGCGGGCAGTGCGGACACGTTGGCGTGGTAAACACCTGCAGGTGTAATGGCTCGGTGAGTTGTCGGAGCGCGCTTTTGCTCGCTTCGCTCAATCCCGATTCACCGGCGGAAACATCCAGAATGTCGCCGATGAGTGCCGCGAATTCATAACCGGCGGGTACGCCATAGTAGCGAATACCGTAATCGCGTTCCTGGGGTTGTTGTTCTGCACCTGCTATCAACAGGCGTGGCGGTTCGAGACGTGTCACCGCGATTGCCGGGATGCGCGCGATGCGATAGTGTGCCACCGCTTCGCGGTCGAGTGCATAGTTGTATTCCTGAAGTTGAATCTTGTCTGAGAGGGCGATGAGTTCTTCCAGAACTTGTTTCGTCAGGGCACAGTATTCACAGTTCAACGCCTGTGTAAAAAACACCAGGCGCACCGGATTGTGCAAGTGGGTCAATTCTTTACGCAGATTCTCGCGATCTGCCTCGCGTAGTAACGGCACGATTTCCTCCCTGTGTTAGATAACCTAGCGCGGCGCGCGCGTGAGCAAATCGAGCATTTCGGCGACCGCGGCGCGCGCCGAGCGCTTGTTCGTCTTTTGTAAACATTCGACGGCGTAATGTTCGACGAGCAAACGGCTCACGCTACGCACCGCTTCGTTGATAGCGTTGAGTTGATAGAGAATGTCGGCGCACTCTCGATCTTGTTGCACCATCTTTTGCACGCCGCGCGCTTGTCCTTCGATACGTTTCAAGCGTTGCAGGATTTGGGCTTTGGTTGGTCTGACCATTGCGAAACCTATGGGTGATAACACACGGTTATCGGCGTGGCAGTCCTCACCCGCTGGGCGCGCAGGATGTTGCGGCTACGCCAGAGGATGATACGTTCGCGCCGAGGGATTGGGCAGCGGTCACTTGCTTTTCGATGTGTTCTCCGCCGCATTCGGGACAGCGGGTGGTGATAGGCGCGTTGAGCGAACGGACAAAGACATCGAAAGATTTTTGACAATCGCTACAAAAGTACTCGTAAATCGGCATAGGCAACTCCTTGACAGGGTTATTCGATCGCTTTTACCACCGCGCGCAGTGCCTGCTCAACTTCCTGTGCCATCGCGTCGAGTGCCGCGTCTGGAAACAGGGTCGCCAGCAGGGAGGGTGTGAGTAAAGCGACGTACGTTTTGCCCTGATCAATCCAGACATTGATGCGACACGGTATCATCAAACCGATGTGCGGGTCGGCGGCTAGGGCCTGATGGGCATAGCGCGCATTGCACACCTCGATGATCTTGTAGGGTTCGCGCGTGATACCTTTTTCGGCTAGAGTCGCTTGAACATCATGGACGTGGAGGACACGAAAACCCTGCGCGGCGACGGCGTCGCGAATCGCCTGTTCGACCGTAGCCAGCGGTTTATCGGTGGTAAGAGTGTAGGCGATTTGCATACTCCACTAGTCCTTGAGCACAGCATCCAATTTACGGGTGATCATCGCTTTGGGTACTGCGCCAACGATGCGCTCTTTTTCTTTGCCGTCCTTGAAGATGATGAGTGTGGGAATGCCCATAATGCCGTACTTGAAAGGGGTTTGTGGATTGGCATCGGTGTCCATTTTGGCAACGACGACACGTCCGGCATAATCGCGCGCTAGTTCTTCAACAATCGGCGCGATCATTCGGCAAGGTCCGCACCATTCTGCCCAGAAATCCACCAGGACAGGCAATTTGGATTCTAACACGGTTGAAGCAAAGTCGGCATCGGTGACATGTAAAAGATGTGTGCTGGTCATTTTTTTCCTCCTGAGAATGTAAGCACGGTGTTGCGTTGAAATTGCAGTCTTGAGCAGTCACGTGGCGTTGTCTTATTTCCATACCCCTGGGGGGTATGTGTAGCACATTATACGCTTTCGACGCTTCTTGTCAATCCCTCGAATTTAGATGCGCACGGTAGTAAAAAGTTACAGGACAGAGTTTGAATAAGCCGACTTGTTCTGCAGGGCATATGTGATTGCTCCGTGGGGTTGTTCCCAGGTGACGACAGCGAAATTCAGGCGCAACGATTGGCTTGTGTTATCGGCGCAACTTGTCCCCAACGTGCGAGATGTACCCGTGCTACCAAAAGGATTTGCAAAATTGCTGCTTTCAGTGTATCATTTTCCACGCCTCAGGAGATTACGACCTGGCTTGGACGCAAGAAGGACTGGGCTTGGACTTTGCGCGAGTACACTGAATCCAGTCCGAATCCAGATGTTTCGCACGGTTTCAAATTCGTGGGGTTAAGGACAGCCGCTCAGCCGTGAGTGAACCAGGTGCTCAGCGAAGAGGGTCGTAGAGTGCTTGCGGGGTCGCATTTGGTGGTTCTGCTCAGGATGCTCAAACCCGAGCGGTCACGGTTGAGGCGGGGAAAATCCTTTCTACTAGGAGCAAGAAATGAGTAGTGTGGTAGCACCTGTCGAACAGGGTGTGACCGTCAAGACAGGCGGCAGAGCCAAGTTTATCATCGGCACACTCTTGATACTGGGCGCAATCGCGTACGTCACTTTTTCCTCTTTTCAGGCGAACGCGATTTATTATTTAACCCTCAAAGAGTTGGACGCGCAACGAAGTTCGCTGGTCAATCAGCCTGTCCGCATCAACGCTCCCCTCGACAAATCCTCCATCCAATTCGATGACAAGACCTTGCTTCTCCGATTCAATCTGAGAGAAGACCCTCTGGTTTTGCCGGTGGTGTACAAAGGAGCCAAGCCGGATACGTTTGAGCAAGGTGAAAGTGTTGTCGTCGAAGGCAAGTTAGGGCAAGATGGCACGTTCTATGCGCAGACCATTCTTGTCAAGTGTCCCTCCAAATACGAATCGGATGCGCCTTCCAGGTGATTAGATTTTCGATTGCACCTGTTGGCGCGCGTGTGACGCCGTGCTGAGTAATTATGCAAAAGTTTTTTCCGCCTGGGACGAAAGATTTTTCGCCCTCCGCCGTCCTATCCATCGCGAAATAGCCCCACCCTCTAGCCCTCTCCCCACGCCGCAGAGCAGCGTGGGGAGGGGGAAACAAGAGAAAGGGTGTGTGGGGCGGGCAGCACAGCCGCTCGCCCTACACACCTCCTCCCATCTCCCTCTGCTCTCCCCGCTTTGCGGAGAGAGCAGGGGGATGAGAGGGGTTGTTCCCAGAGAACGACGGTGAAATACAATGGCGGAAAAAGACTTTTGCACACCTCCCTGGCACCACGGGAGTTGGCGCGGTGACATATCGAGCCAACGGTGGCTGACAATCGAAAATCCGTCGGAGATATAGCAGAATGTCTGAACTCGTTATGGCGGAGTTGGGTTATGCTTCGCTGCTGATCAGTTTCTTTCTCACGTTGTATGCTGCGGGCGCGGCTTTCGTTGCCGCGCGACGTAACCGCTGGGACTATTACGCCAGTGCGTTTAATGCGATGCTCGTTGTAGTGATGCTCACCACGCTCGCGGTGGTGATTTTGGAATGGGCGCTGGTCACCCATCAATTTCGTTTTGAGTACGTCGCTCTGCATACCAATCGCGCGCAACCGCTGTTCTATAATCTTGCCGCGCTGTGGGGTGGCCAGGAGGGTTCGCTCTTGTTCTGGGAGTGGCTTTTGGCAATCTTCACAGCGATTGTTTTGCTGCAGAATCGAGAGCGCAATCAAGAGTTGATGCCTTATGTGCTGATGGGCCTGGCAGTGGCGCAAAGTTTCTTCCTTGCTTTGATGACGCTGGCGACCAACACCGCGCAAACCGGCTTTTTCATCCTGCTCCCGTGGACGCGTGAAGGGACCAACGCGCTGGTGGGTAATCCGTTTCGCTTGCTCGATTTTACGCCGCGCGATGGACTCGGTTTGAATCCGCTGTTGCAGAATCCGGGCATGTTCTTTCATCCGGTCACGCAATATCTTGGCTATGTTGGATTCACCGTGCCGTTTGCGTTTGCGATGGCGGCTCTGTTCACACGTCGTTTGAGTGACACGTGGATTCGCACCACGCGCCGCTGGACCCTGATGTCGTGGTTGTTCCTTTCGCTCGGTCTGTTGTTTGGAATGCAGTGGGCATATATGGAACTGGGCTGGGGTGGTTATTGGGCGTGGGACCCGGTCGAGAACGCTTCGTTGATGCCCTGGCTCACCGGCACGGCGTATCTCCACAGTGTGATGATTCAAGAGCGTCGCGGTATGCTCAAGGTGTGGAATCTTGTTCTGGTGATGCTAACGTTCGCGCTTTCGATTCTGGGTACGTTTATCACGCGGAGTGGGGTCATCGAGTCGGTGCACGCGTTCGGCGTATCCAGTTTGGGTCCCTGGTTCCTCGCGTTTCTTGGTGTAACAGTACTTGCCTTTTTGTATCTCCTCTTCAATCGGATGAATGAATTGAAGGAAGAGAACACACTGGATTCGTTGATCTCGCGCGAGGCATCGTTTTTGTTGAACAATTTGATTCTGGTGGGCGCGGCGTTTGCCACTTTGTGGGGGACGATCTTTCCGCTGGTGAGTGAAGCCGTCGTAGGTAGAAAAGTGACTGTTGGTGCGCCTTTTTTCAATCAGGTGAACGGTCCCATCTTTTTCGCGCTGGTCGTGTTGATCGGCATTTGCCCTCTGATTGGTTGGCGGCGCGCATCGCCGGAAAATCTCTGGCGGAATTTTGTACCTCCGCTAGGAGTGGCGCTGGGTGTTGCCGTGCTACTCGTCGCAGGAGGAATGCGGGAATGGTATGCAGTGTTGACTTTTAGCGCGGTAGCGTTTGTGCTGGTGACGATTGGGATGGAATTTTATCGCGGTGTCCGCGCGCGCGTCGTCACAAATGGGGAAAAGGTGCCGCGCGCGTTTGTGAATCTCGTTACCAGCAATCGGCGACGTTTTGGTGGGTACGTGGTGCATCTGGGTGTGATTCTGGCGGTGGTGGGCATTGCCGGTTCGTCGTTCCTCTCCAGTGAGACGCAAGTGAATTTAAAGCCGGGTGAGCGCGTGACGCTGGATCGCTATACTTTGCAGTACGACGGCTTGCAAATGTATCCGACGGAAAACCGTTATGTCATCGCGGCGCGTTTGACCGTATTCGAGAATGGTGCGCGCGTCGGTACGCTGGCGCCGGAAAAGAATCTGTACCAGAGCGCCAATCCCAATGCTTCGCAATGGACTACCGAGATAGCGGTGCGGACAACGCTGCGCGAGGATTTGTACGTCATTTTGGCAGCGTTCGATGCCAATGCCAACACGGCAACGCTCAAGGTCATCATCAATCCTTTGATTGTCTGGTTGTGGATTGGCTTTGTTACGCTGGTGGCGGGTACGCTGTTTGCCGCGCTACCGGATCCGCGCGAAGCGCGTGTGGCCGCGCGCGCGCGTGTTCAAGAGATACTCGCGCATGCCTAGTTCGGTTCTCAAGGGAGTGTGAATGATTGGAACGATTCTGATTGCTGTGATTGTCCTGATGGTTGTGGTGATTGTGGCGTATCCATTCTTTCGACCTGTGCACACTACACCGCCCCGTAGCGAGCCGGTGCTGGAAGAATTGCTCAGCCAGCGCGATGCCGTGTACACCGCGATCAAGGACCTGGAGAACGAGCACGCCACCGGCAAACTATCCGATGCGGATTATCGGTCGTTGCGCGTCAAATATGAAGCCAGAGCGGTCGCGCTCTTGCAAGAGTTGGATCGGGTAGTGATGACACTACCGCGCGCCGATACGGAGGATGCTATCGAGCGTGAGATTGCGCGCTGGCGCCGCGCGTCTGCGTCGGAAGGAGCACTCCAGTGTCCGCAATGCGGCGCGACGCATACAGCGGCAGATGCGTTTTGCGCCAGATGCGGCTCGGCTTTGCGTAGCGTGCGCTGCCCCGTGTGTGGTAAGACAGCGGCGGCGCAAGACCGGTTTTGTAGTCGGTGTGGTAAGGAATTGCGAGGTGCATAATGTCGTCGGGAGTATATTGGAAATGGTTGGAGGACGCGCGCATTGTGCCTCTGGCGCGCGCAGTGGGGATAATAGCAGTGGCAAGTGTCGCGGTGGCGTTATGGATGGCACTGTTTTACGCGCCCCGCGAGCGAATGATGGGCGATATCCAGCGCATTTTCTATTTTCACGTCCCGAGCGCGTGGGTGGGTTTCTTTGCCTTTTTCGTCGTGTTCGTGTCCAGCATTTTGTTTTTGGCAAAGCGCGAACGGCGCTGGGACGCGCTGGCGCTCTCGGCGGCAGAAATCGGTGTGGTCTTTACCACGCTTGTTTTGCTGACGGGACCCATCTGGGCAAGGAGTGTGTGGGGCGTGTTCTGGGTATGGGACGCGCGTTTGACCACCACGTTGATTATGTGGCTGATGTACATTGGCTATTTGATGTTGCGCGTGACGGCTGAAACGGAACGGCGCGCGCGCTTTGCCTCCGTACTCGCTATCATCGGCTTTTTGAATGTGCCGCTCATTTTTATCTCGGTGCAGATCTGGCGGACGATGCATCCTTCGCTCATCGTCTTTGAGTCGGGCGGCTTGGCGCCGCCAATGACGCAAACGCTGATGGTGGGTGTAGCCGCGTTTACCCTGGTGTTTGTGTATTTGCTGATTCAACGCGTGCGTCTGGAGCAAGCGCGCGATCAAATCAACGCTTTGCGCGAAGCGATGGGGTGAAACGATGGAGTACGTAGCAATCGCTTATGGGTTGATCGCGCTGGTGCTCATTGGTTACACAGTGCATTTGCACCAGCGACTGCGCGCCGCACAGCGCGAGCGCGCCGCGCTGCAAGCCCGCCAAGAGTGACTGTGCGCGAGTGGTAAAGTCGAAGAATGCGACGCGTCTGAAAAAATTGCTCTGTAAGCACTCTGCTCACGATTGAGCAGTTACCGCAAGGATAGAAAAGACCTCCCGTGCTGTGTACGGGAGGTCTTTGTGTACACGCGCCTGGAGGGATTCGAACCCCCAACACTCAGTTCCGAAGACTGATGCTCTATCCGGTTGAGCTACAGGCGCAATGACCGCAATGACAAATGAGCCAATGACAAATGAGCGAATGACGAATGATCAAAGACGAAGGACGAAAAAGATATTTGGCTCATTGGTTCATTGGCTCATCGGCTCCTTGCTCCAGGGGTGGCCAACGGGTCTCGAACCCGCAACCTTCTGATCCACAGTCAGACGCTCTGCCATTGAGCTATGGCCACCGTCACGTCCGCTATTGTAGCACGAATGGCACGACAAGTCAAAATAGTACTATCTCCTTCACGCGCGCATCGCTTGGTCCAGCGTGACTGTACGCCCCATCAACCAACTTGCCAGAATGAACAACGCGCCTACCAGAAATACACCGCGCAAGCCGAGCACAGGAAGAGTCATCAACGCTGTACCCGCAAAAGGTGCAAAGATGCCGCGCACGCCAACCAAAAACGCATGGAGCGCTGTGTAGGCGCCAATGTCTTCTTTGCGCGCGAACTGCATCACGGCGTTCATCCAGCCAATATCCGTGCCAGCCACGGTGATGCCGAGAAAAATCTGCGCCAGTGCCAACAGCCAGAGGTCCTGGGCAAAGAAGAACGCCAGTGGCACGACAAGCGTCAGTATAAAATTGATTTGCACTGTCCACAGACCCCCGCGCCGATCAATGCTGCGTCCCCAAACGATGTAGAACAACATCCACGCAATCGAGTTGACCATTCCCAGCCAGCCTACTTGTGCATTGCTCAGGTTGAGTTCATCCACGAGCAAGAGTGGAATGAGAGGGGAGATCATCAGAATTCCGATACCATACAGAGAGAAGGCAAGGCTATAGGCGCGATAGGACGCATCGCGCTGCAGAATGCGGAATGGTTGTAGCCAATCCTGTGCGCGCGGGGTGAATTCTTCGGTGTATTTGACCTGACCGAAAGTGAGTCCAGAGAGTACACCGAACAGTGCGGCGATTGGAAACAAGAGTTGATAGCCCCAGAGATCGAGCCATTGTCCAAAGAGGGGTGTCATCAACGTAGCGCAGGCGGTAAAACCCACGCGGACGTATGCCATTGCGCGCCCACGCATCGCGACGGGATAAATCTGGCTGATGACTTGTACATAGCCCGTGATACAAAACGACACGATTAACCAGTGAGCCACGACAATCAGGACGAAGGGTTCAGGCGTAGTGACGAATGGCATCAACACGAATAAACCACGCCCGATACTCCACGCCGTCATCATCAATGGCAATGTACGCCGACCTTGCAAATAGCGGGAGGAGGCTAACGCGATGAGATTGCCAATCGCAGGGATGGCCACGATGAGTGAGAGTTGAAAGGGCGTTGCACCCAGGCGTCGCGCGATCACAGGTACAAACGTGAGTACACCCGCGAGAAAGATACCGTAAAAGATCGCCGCGTTGAAATCGAGGAGAAAATTGCGCCGCACAAGTGCAGGAAGACTCGACCAATCACGACGAAGCGAAGTGAGGATGGGAATCATTGTATCATTGAGTTATCGCAATCGGAGTGGGTTTGTTTATGTGTTCCATCAGGACGTACATTCCACCTGCTACGACGGAATGTCCTCCCAGTAACACAGGTATCGCGGCAGACCGCGCGGCGGCGGTCAACTCGCGCACAAAGGGATCGGTAATCTTTTCGGCTTGCAACAAATCGGAATGAAAACGATCGGCGGCACTTGGGCTCGTGCGCCGATGGGCGAACAGGACACGCGTATCGAGGATGGCGGCATCGGCCAGATGCGCGAGGGTAGTGAAGAAGGCGGGCGCGCCGACGGTGTCGAGATAATAGCCCAGCAGAGAACGCACCTCGCCGCGTTCGATGCGACCGCTCGCGCGCATGCCGCGTTCTTCGCTAAAGATGCGCCACTGGCAATAGGTCTGGCGTTCGAGCGCCAGAGCGAGTGCCGCCGAGACGCGACCGGCAATGAGGGCAGTGGCGGCTCGGTTACGCAGGACATCCAGGAGGCGCGCGAGTCGCGTGGTATCCAGTGGTACAGTATCGAGGAACGCGCGCAAATGTTTGCCGATGGCTGGATGCAGTGCCGTGGTCAACAAATCGGTGGGCGTGTCAATGTCGAGTTGAGTTGCGGCGTTCCGCGCGAGTGCCACGCCGCGCAAGCCGGCGTGTTCGATAAGGCGATAGGCAAGATCATTATCCACCGTTGGTGGTTCGATTTTTTCTAACGCCTCGCCCGGCGACCAGGCGGCAAAATCGCACGAATAAACATTGTTGGCAACAACGGTATAAGGTTCAGCCAGCACCTGCTGAAGCATCGCGCGCCAATCCTCGGCACGCATCAGGATACCACTGCCACCGCCGATGTAGAGAGGTGTCGTGGCGCGATGTTTGCGAATGAGGTGCGTGAGGCATTTGCCCCAGTGGAACTCTTCATCGGGCGAATCTTGTTCCACGGTGATTCCCAGCACGCGCAGCGTTGCGGCGAACGCCGTGCTGCGTGTTGCAACGATAATGTTGCCGATTTCGGGGAGCGTCTGGATTTTTTCGAGGGTATCGCGCGCGGCGGCACATTGTGCCTCGGCGACGAGTTGCTCGACGGGTGATTCGGCAGTGCCTTTGACGAATAGAAACAGTGTGGCAGTGGAGGACACGGAAAGATTCTCCTGAAATTTGTCCACGAAGGTCACAAAGGAACACGAAGAAAAAACCTCCGTGACGCTTTGTGTCCTTCATAGATATTTTCATCCGAACGTTGGTGAACGCAAGTTGATCGGGAATGGCATTGAAAAGGGGTTAGAGGATTTGCCCCTAACCCCTGATTCTATCGTGTAACGGTTGGGTTTACATTTCTGGTGCGATCAACCCATAGTTTCCGTCGTTGCGTCGGTACAACACGTTGATGGTGCCATGCTCTCGGTTGGCGAAGACGAAAAAGTTGTGCCCGAGTAACTCCATTTGTTCGATGGCTTCTTCTTCGGTCATCGGCGTAATGCGGAAACGTTTGACTCGAACGATACGGGGGGCTTCGGGTGGCGTGGGTTCCAGCGGGGGCTTGTCGCCAGGCGTACGATTGTGGTAGCGTTTACCCTTGTAGCGTTCGATTTGCTTGTAGAGTTTATCGGTGACCGTGTCCACCGCAACGGTGAAATCGGCGGCGCGTTCCTCGCCGCGCAAGATCGTGCCGTTGGTGCGGAGCGTGACCTGAACCACCTGACTTTGGTTCGCGTTGCGCGTGTTTTCGAGGGTGAGTTCAACACGCGCTTCGGTGAGGGCAGGCAGGTACCGATCCAGTTTGCCGATTTTCTTCTCCACGTACTCCCTGAGCCAATCGGACACTTCGACGTTCTTGCCGCTGATGATCAGTTGCATGGCTTCCTCCGTAACTGGTAATTTGGGGATGCGACGACTCGTTTTCAGGAACAGGCTATCGCCTCACCTCCTTTACGTTTGAATCGTGTGGATTCAGCGCGCGCGGGCGACTGCCAGGCCCCACACCGCCTGGGCGCCTTGCGCGTACAGCGCAGTACCGCACGCGTCCATTGTGGCACCTGTGGTGCACACGTCATCAATCAGCAACACGCGCGCGCCACGTACACGCGCGCTGGCCACAAAGGCATCGCGCACATTGGCGCGGCGTTCTTCTGCCGTCAACTCGGTTTGCGAGCGCGTGGCGCGTGTACGCCTCAAGGCGTCGTTCCAGACCGGTATGTGCAGCCGTGCTCCCAGGGTATTGGCGAGCAGTGCGGCTTGATTGTAGCCACGCGCGCGTTCGCGCTCCCAGTGCAGGGGAACGGCTATAATTGTATCCACAGTGAGCGGAAAGGTCAAGAGGTAGTCGGAGAGCATAGTGCCGAAATAATCCGCCAGTTCAACGCGGTGGAGGTATTTGAAGGCGTGAATCGCCTGCCGCAACGCTCCATCGAAAAAGGCGACCGCGCGCATTCCGTTGATGACGATGGGGGATTGCGCACAGTAACGACAGGACGCGCGACCATTCAACGGTCTGCCGCAGCGTTCACAAAAGGGTGGGAGGATTTTCTCGAATTGCGCCGCGCAAGACGCACACAACCATGTGCCACTGTGTCGGCAGACCACACAGCGTGGGGGAAACAGCAGATCGAGAAGTGCGTTTCGCAGTGCCGCACCGTTGCGGACGAGCCGCGCGAGCATTGGGTCTCCTGAAATGACGAATGACGAATGACGAATGATAACAAGGACGAATGACAAATGAACAAATGACAAAGGAGTTACGGCCGCCTGCCTCCCGCCACCTGCTGCCTGCCTCCCGCCATCTGCCGCCTGCTTACTGACTTGTGACGAGTTCGATATCGTCGCCGAGGGACGTGTGGGTTTGTTCGATGACGCCGGCGGGTAGTTCCAGCACATCCCGCGCGCGCGCGACAAGGGGGCTGGCACGCCAGGGGGGCATTGCGGGAATCAGGTGGATGACGCGCCCGCGATCGTCCAGAAAGAGAACATCAATCGCGAATGTCATTCCAAAAGTGTGAATGGCTTTTTCACCGCGTAATAACAAGCCTTCGCCGGGTTGCAGGGGCGCGTGGCCTAACAGGCCGCGCAAGCGCGACCACCACGTGGCGGCGACGGTACCACGGGTCACGAGAGAGGTGTTGCGGGTGCGATTGTAGGCGCGTAACTTAGCGGATGCCAAAACCACCACTACCCATCAAGGTAAGCATCGCAGGTCCCAGCAAGATGATCAAGATGGTCGGAAAGACGAGAAAGACGAGCGGAATGACCATTTTGACCGGCGCCTGGTTGGCCAGTTCTTCGGCGCGTTGACGTCGCTTGATGCGCATTTGTTCGGATTGGATACGCAGGACTTTGGCGATGCTGACACCCAGTTGGTCGGCTTGAATGACGGCGGCGATAAAGTTGCTCAGGTCGGGTACATCGCAGCGCTGTGCCATATCGCGCAGGGCTTCGCGCCGTAACTTGCCGAGACGAATTTCGGCGCTGGCGCGCGCAAAGGTGCGACACAGTTCGTTATCCCATTTCTCGATGACCTTTGCCATCGCCGCGTCAAAGCCCAGACCGGCTTCAACGCTGATGCAGAGCATATCGAGGGCATCCGGCAGGGCTTTTTGAATTTCGTGCTGGCGCGAGCGAATTTTGCTCCGCAACCATAACACCGGCAGGTAGAACCCCACCACTCCACCGATCGCCCAATAGAGAAGATTTTGTGGTACCGGCGTATTGAGCACAGTCGTCAGGGCAAAAGCCAGGCCCAGCGTGACTATCGTTGCAATGCCACGCACGCCCATAAAATCGGCTGGCGTCCAGTTGTTGGGATTGCCCGCCAGTTCCAACTGGCGTTTCGTTGCTTCGATATTGTGTTGCGGGGTGAGCCGATTCATAATGCCTGCCATTTGCCGCAAGAGTGGCGCGACGACGCGTTCACTGAATGGCATAGACATTTCCATTTCGGTCAGTGTGCGTGGCCGCGTGCCGTACGTTTGCAGGCGTTGTTGTTCTGGGCTGGGAGTGGAGGGCAGACTGAGCCCGATAAAGATCAGGATGATACTCAAGCCCCAGAAGAGTGCAAGCAGCAGTTCCATAGGCACTAGACCTCGATATTGGTGATGCGGCCGATGATGATATAGCCGCTCACAATCATCAAACCAGCGGTAATCAGCATAACGATGCCGCATGGTTCAGTGAACATTTGCCCAATGTAGGTCGGGTTGATCATAAACAACACGACACCCAGAATGAATGGGAGAAGCGAGACGACATAGCCCGAAAAGCGTTGTTGTGCCGTCAGCGCGCGAATTTGTCCTTTGATGCGCACACGCTCGCGAATCGTGTGGGCAATCGTGTCGAGGATTTCTGCGAGGTTGCCTCCAACTTCGTGTTGAATGTTGATGGCGGTGATGACCAGATCGAGATCGTCGCTCTGGATGCGCTCGAGCATATGCGCCAGGGCTTCTTCGATCGTCAGTCCCAGACCAATCTCGCGGACGACGCGCGCGAATTCGGTGGACATTGGCGGCGGGAGTTCGCGCGAGACGGTTTCGAGCGATTGCAGCAGACTGTATCCTGAACGCAGCGAGTTGGAAAGCAGAATCAAGGTATCGCCCAGTTGATTGTTAAAAGCGTTGAGTCGGCGCGCTTGCATCTGGCGCACCCACAGGCGTGGCGCGTAAAAGCCCAGCACGCCTCCCAGCAAGCCAAGCATCAAAGAGCCGCGTCCCAGGACGAACATCAAGCCAAAACCAAAGATCACCGCCAGAATATTCAGCGCAATGTATTCGCTCGGTGTCAGTTTGATGTCGGCGCGTCCTAATTCTGTGGCGATCTTCCTGGCGGTGTCACTGCCGAGCAGGCCTCCCAGACCGCGCAGCCGTTCGGGTTTTTCGGCAGGGGCGGTTTCGGTCTGCGCGACCATACGCGCGGCATAACGATCGAGGCGTGATTCGATGTCCTCGGCGGAAGCGGTCAGCACGCGTTGCAGACCCAGAAAGAATACAAAGACCGATAAAAACGCAATGAGACTGAGGATCAGAGGGGCAGATGGATCCATAGCGTCTCCTGAGTGTTCCAGCGCAATGGCGTGGCGCCGTTACACAAAAAAGCGTGTGTCCACGCCAAAAATTTGTGGCGGCAGGAAGATGTTGGCGGCTTCGATGCGCTCCATAAATTTGGGGCGAATGCCGGTCGGTTTGAGTTTGCCAAGAATTTGACCGTCCTTCATCCCGGCGTATTCGAACTTGAAGATTTCCTGCGTGACGATGACATCCCCTTCCATGCCTTGCACTTCGGTCACTTCGACGACCTTGCGTGTGCCATCGCGCATACGCGCAATCTGGATGATGAGGTCAATCGCGCCGGCGATTTGTTCCCGAATCGCGCGCAAGGGCAAGTCCATTCCGGCCATCAAGACCATTGTTTCCAGACGATGAATGGCATCGCGCGGGCTGTTGGCGTGGATGGTGGTCATCGAGCCTTCGTGCCCGGTGTTCATCGCTTGCAACATATCCAGCGCCTCGCCGCCGCGACACTCGCCGACGATGATACGGTCGGGACGCATTCGTAGCGCGTTGATCACCAGGTCGCGCATCGTCACCTCGCCGCGTCCTTCGATATTCGGTGGGCGGGATTCCAGACTGATGACGTGCTCCTGACGCAGTTGCAATTCGGCGGCGTTTTCAATCGTGATGATGCGTTCACCTTCGGGAATAAAGCCGGAGAGAATGTTCAGGGTGGTGGTTTTACCAGAACCCGTGCCACCAGAAATTACGATGTTCAGTTTGGCTTCCACGCACGCTTTGCAGAACTGGATGAACTCGGGGGTAAAGGTACCACGTTTGATCAGGTCGTCAATCGTAAAAGGTTTTTTCGCGAATTTACGAATGGTGATGGTGGGTCCGATGATGGAGAGTGGCGGGATGATGATATTGACGCGCGAGCCGTCGGGCAGACGCGCGTCCACATACGGTTGACTTTCGTCCACGCGACGTCCCAGTGGCGACACAATGCGGTCAATGATTCGCATCACGTGGGCATCGCTTTCAAAGCGGACGGACACGCGTTCGATCTTGCCATGCCGTTCGATATAGATGTTGCGCGGTCCGTTGACCATGATTTCGTCAATCGTTGGGTCTTCGAGTAATTTTTCGAGGGGACCCAATCCCAACACCTCGGCGACGACTTCTTCAAAGAGACGGATGCGTTCGGTGCGCGACAGGACGACCTCTTCTTGCGCGAGGAACGCGTCGAACATCTCCTGAATCTTGAGACGCACCTGATCCTGTTTCGAGAGATCGAGTTTGGGATCCAGTTCGGCGACAATTTTTTGTTGCAGGCGCGCTTTGAGGTCGGCGTAGGTGTCGTGAGGAGGGGGTGGCGCCTGGCGTCGCCGCAGTTCATCCGCGGCGGGTGTAGGTGGTGTCGGAGTGGGCGGTGTCGGTGTGGTGGATGGCGGTTGAGTTCCAATACGCTTGAGCAGAGACATAGGTACTCACTTTCCTATTTACGTTTGGCTGGGGCTTTTTCTGTCCCCGCTGTTTCAGGTTGCATCCGTTTAACAATCAGGCGTGCAAGATTCTGGATGGCTTGTGAAATGGGCAGGTTACGTTGTAACATTACAACGGGTGTACCTCGATTCATTGCAATCGTCGTGGTGCGTTCGTCTCTGGGTAGTGTCAGCGTAATCGGATGTTTGATGCTGGCTTCGATGTCTTTGGCGCTGATACCACTGCGTCCATCTTCTTTGTTCAAAACGAGTAGTGTTTTATCGGCGGGATAACCTAATTGATCCGTCAGTTCGAAAAAGAGTTTGGCATTTTTGATGGAAGGAATATCCGCGGTGGCGATGAGCACGATAATGTCGGCGTGGTCGAGAAAGAACACGGTCGTTTCCTGAAAGGATTTCCACAGGTCAATGACGATGAAATCGTAGGATTTATCGAGTAGTTCCAGGATGCGTTTGAGATGTTCGGCCTTGACCAGTTCGGCGAGTTCGGGGCGCGGTGGTGCAAGCAGCACTTTGATTGCGCTACTATGCGCCGCCATCGTGCCGTCGAGGACTTCTTCGTCTATGGTGGTATCGCCACTGACCAGTTCGGCGATGGTGCGACTGGTCGGCAGGTTAAGGAGCACTCCAACGTCACCAAATTCCAGATTGGCGTCCACGAGCGCGACGCGCGCTTTGGACTCCTCCCGCAAGGCGACCGCTAGATTGACTGCGATGGTGCTGGCGCCACATCCCCCTTTGCTTCCCATCACCGCGATAATCTTGCCGACGCGCGGCGGAGGCGGTGGTGGTGTCACGGGCGTGGCGGTGGGGGGTGGCGGCGCGACTACGCGGCGTGTCGCCGCGAACTGATGGACGCGATGAATGCTGGTGACGAGTTCTTCGCCGGAGAACGGCTTGATGAGAAACTCGCGCGCGCCCGCCAACATCGAGCGCCGGAGATAGTCGGCTTCGCCCTGCACCGACATCATCACCACCTGGACGTGAGGCGCTTGCGCGGAGATGGCTTCGCTCGCGGCGATGCCGTCCATCTCTGGCATATTAATGTCCATCAGGACCACATCGGGTTGGAGTTTCAGAGCGAGTTCTACACCCTCACGTCCATTGGCGGCTGTACCGACAATCTCAATGTTGTTTTCAAAGTACAAAAGTTTTTTGACATTTTCGCGCGTTTCGGGAATGTCGTCCACAATGAGCACGCGGATTTTTCCGCTGGGAGGCTGAGCAGACATCTAGACCCTGTGACTAACGTCCTGTGGTTGCGGTAAGGGGTGGCGTCAAGTTAAACTTGAAGCGTTTGTTAAGATATTGGAGCGTCACCGGCTCTGTCTCTACGATGTTGTGATCGCCGGCACGTCGCAGGACGAGATCAATTTGACCTTGTTCGCGTGCGGCTTTGAGCGCCAGTGCGTCCTGGCGACTCAGGGCAAAAGTGATGATGCCTGCTTGTGCCGCGCCTTCGCCTTTACCTGCCCATGCCCCCACCTGGAGGACAAGGACGTCTTGAAGCATCAATTGCGTGACGGGTAAGCCTTCCAAGCCTGTGCAGGGCTTGGCAGGAGGACAGGTGGGCAGTTCAGCCGCAGAGAGTGTCAGCAGAAGGTCTACATAGTCGCCGGCTTGCAGGGCATTGCCCACCCCTGTAATCTCGTTGATGGCGAATGCCATCGCCACTTTGCCTTCGGGAATCACAAACGCCGCGTTGGAACGTGTACCAATTTCTCCAGCCAGTTTCTTGTCAATCACCATTTGAGGCAGAATGATCTGACCCTGATAGATCGGTTGCAAGGCTAGTTTATTGACGACATCCTCCACCTTGGAAAAGTACTGTCCAGGGGGTAAAGCGGTTTCGGGCCACTCTTTAATCCCTACGGCGTCGGGATTGATGACCGAACGTTCGGTGATGTTTTGGAGTGCCACGACGACCGGTTTGGTTGGAATCTGGCGCGCCTGTTCGGAGGCGCTGCTCAGAACCAGAAACGAACCGACCGCTGTGATCGCGCCCAGGAGTAAACCGAGAATGACTAGAATTCTTCCACCACGTCGCATAGTTTCTCCTTTCAAGAGGCAGAATAGATCATTTGCTTAATGTGATTTTACTCCGAATTTGATTGGCAAGAGTAAAAAAGTTCTACTCAGGGCTGGTGCAAAGTCGGCAAATTGTCACTTCGAGCAAAGCGAGAAGTCTCGTTTGCATCCTACGAACGAGATTTCTCGCGGCGAAAACCGCCGCTCGAAATGACATTGAGGGATTGTCAAGCGACTTTGCAAACACCCTCAGGGCATGTGCAAAGTTGCTTGACAAGCCGCCGGGCGACTCAAGTCGCAGCAACCAACACCCCAAGCCTGCCTCCGCAGGCTAAATTCTAGCCGCCGCAGGGCGGCTTCGGGTAGTTGTTGCAGCGGTTTCAACCGCCTGTGCCCAACTTTGCACACGCCCTGGGAAAAAAGATTTCTGCTTGACAGTGTAGCCATTTTGGGATACACTCAAATTGTCAGCCGAACGGATTGTGGGAGTTGCGCGAACCTGCTTCGTCCCAGGGGTTTGCGACATTCGTCGGGGAGCCAGCCGATGAAAGCGTCGAATTGTTCTGTCTTCATTTATGGATTGGGACTGTTGGCTTTGATGTTTGCCGGTGTGGCGTTTTCCGATGTGCCTGCTCAAGAGACAATAACAACATCGGACACGCGCGGCGCGTTCTTGCAGCGTACGCCTCCACCCACACCAACGGAGGGGGCAACACCGAACTTGACCGCCACGCTCTACTTTACGCAGACCCAGACAGCCGTCGCGCAGACCGCCACTGCTGCTGCAACGCAAACGGCGGCGCGCCAGACGGCGATTGCCCAGACCGCCACAGCCGCCGCAACGCAAACTGCCGTTGCCGCGCCAACGCAAACGGCGGCGCGCCAAACCGCGCTCGCTCAGACTGCCACCGCGGCAGCGGTGCAAACTGCCCTTGCCGCCGCGCAAACGGCTGCCGCCCAAACAGCTACTGCCCTTGCACGCACTCCCACCGCGACGCCAACCCTAGCGACGGCGACGCCGCTGTACACAATTACGCCGTTGATTTCTGGTGGAACGGTCGTGACCACGGCACCGACGGTCACCCCGATTGTTTCAGGCGCGTTGCCCGCGACAGGGTTACCGTTGACGTGGCTCGTGCTGGGTGGCGTGTTGGTGCTCATCGCCGTGGGGGCGCGGTATCTGCGTGCATCCGCAGGGCATTAGCATTGAATCGAGTTGTTAAAAATGTGGCGGGTATGTCTGATGGCATACCCGCCACTTTTTGTATGGCGAGTTGCCTACTCGCCTCACGGTCCTTTGAGAATCAAGGGCAGGAATACATCTCCTGATGACGGTGGAGGTGATGGTGAGGGCGAGGGCGAAGGTGACGGATTCGGTAACGAATGACCACTGCTGACGGGACCATAGATGTTGTTACTCTCGTTGTTGTTTTTTTCCATCACCAAGCCATACGTAAGGCTACAATCCAGACCGTTAGGATCCCAACATGTGTCCACCTGGGCGTAATACGTGTGGATGCCTGTCGTGGTCACATAACACTGGAAGGGCAAATCCACCGATTGTCCTGCCCCTAGGTTATACAGGGCAATGTACTGCAAGCCTTCTTTTTGAACGCCGCTAATGTCCATACAATTGCCAGGTGGGTATGCCTGACTGGGCGGTGGGCTTGGGTCAATGTAAACATCTACCCAGACATAGTAACTCATTCCAGAAAGTGCGCGCGGTATCAGCAGGCGCGATAGTGTACCAGCCCTAGGGCGCGACGGCGCACTCGCCAGTGTGGAGGGGCGAACGCGTGCACCCGCCCGGGGATTGTTAAAGTTTTCCGTACCGATATTTGACACCCGCACCGTAATCGTTTGTGTGACTGGTCCAGAATTGGCATTGGGTGTTCCAATGTCTGCCACAATCAAGTCAACGTTCGTTGGTTGGGGTGGGGGATAATAGTTGACCTGAAAAGCATTCAGAATCGGTGTGTAACTGGTGTTTTCGGTGGTGTAGATGGCACGATACTGGATCAAACTAGCAGTGCGGTCGGTGGTAGTGATTTGAAATGTCTTGGTGAGACTGCTAGTGTTGGTTACTGGATCCATATTGCCCAGCGTCGTCCAGGGCTTGCTGAGCAAAGTTGCCAGATCGTCTGCCACGCGATACTGCATCGTCAGAGTCATCCCGGTAGTTTGTGTTAGCGTGGCATTGACCTGCAAATCAATAATGGCGCGATTCGTTGTACGATTGATGACGCGCGATTCGTATTTGCCGCTCGGGGCAAAGGTCGAGCCTGTACCAGAGGTCGAACCGTGAAAGACGGTGGCTTTGGGTTCGATGCCTGAGCCTGAAGGTCCGTAACCTCCAATCACATAGATTTCGCCGATGCTGCTGATAACCGAGGCGTGATATTTGCGTCCTTCCGCAAGTGGATTCGTCGTAATCCACGGGAAGGCAAGCTGTCCTACATAGCCCGCGCGCGAATCAATCAAACCCGAGAGCACGGTGTTGGTAATGGATGACGCGCCACTGCCTCCCTGATCTCCACCGATGGTATAGAGCACGCCAGCGGCTTGTACCGCCGTATGCCCGTAGCGTGGTGCCGGCAATGCCGAAGCCAGGTTGGTGATGAAGGAACCGAGCGAACCATCTGCCTGGAATTGGGCATAGTCCACTTGCGCTTTGCCAACAGGGTCGCCTTTGTTCTCCAGCCCACCGATGAGGTAGAGCCAATCGCCATATTCTTCGCTGTTCCAGATGGCACTCGCAAAGGCGCCGCGCGTGATGGGAGAGGGTGTATCTTCAGTCCACGCACCCAGTGCGCCGTTCGATTGAATGGGAGCGCGGTAAATTGTCCAAACGGGGTTTTTGGCTGCATCCGCGCCGGCGACAACGTAGAGATAGCCATTGCGTACAAACGCTTGATGCCAGTAGCGCGGATCGCCGGGGGGAGGGCTGGGGGGCATTTCGGCACGATTCCACGCTCCTGCCGGCAGCGCGCCGTTGGCGTTGATGGATTTGTAGAGAATCGTCGAGGTGACCTCAAGACCGGTGGTCAGTCCTCCCAGCACATACAAATAGCCACCGCTTGTGGTTGGAGAAATGACCGCCTGCGTCGAAGCAAGCGGGATGTCCAGTGGCGAGTGACTGGCAGTCAACCAGCCAGGCGCGGCAATGGCGCCGGTAATCGTTAGAGTGGCGGTGAAAACTTCGGCGCGTGGATTGCCGAGGTTATCTACGCCGCCGATGGCATAGATGGTCTCGCGCCCATTCGCGTCGCGATAGAGCGCTGCCGCCAGTTCGGCACGCGCCGCAGGTAGGGCGTAGGGATCCACTACCCAGGGTGCTGTGAGACCGATGGGAATCAGTTGCACTTCTCCATCACCGATATTGCGGATAGCAGTGTAGTAGAATGTGCCCTGGGCAAAATCGTTGACCGTTGTTTCGGTGATGGAGCATTTGAGGGTATCGCATACCTCGCCTGCGGCAGAGAGGGAATGCGGTTGAAAGTATAAACCGAGTGCGATGACCAGCAGCAGTGTGCTGATGCCAAGTACAAGTTGTGTACGATTGCGCATTGGGTCAAGGAGTAAGTACTCACCCTGTCATTGCGAGGAGGCGTTTTGTGTTAGCGAAGCAATCTCCACGCTGCGAATTTGGAGATTGCTTCGCAAAAAACGCTCGCAGTAACAGGATGGCTGAGCGGTTACAAAGTGAATGCTAATAGACCGGTGAGGTCGCACGAGATCTCACCGGTCTGTTGTTCCTAGCGTCCGCAAGTCGGTGTGGTACTGGCTTTCAGATACAGGTCGGTGCGATAAGTTCCGCTTGCCGTACCCACAGTGACGGTCGGATTGGAGGTGAGGGGCGGTCCGCCCAGACCATCGGTGAAGACGTTGTAGGTGATGCCATTGATGGTCACGCTCGCGGAGACAATGGTGTAGGTGCCGTCCACCAGGTCATCGCCGGTCAAGACGAACTCGCCGTTGGACGATGTGGTGACGGTGCGCGTGGTGCCATTTGGATAGCGAACGGTGACATTGGCGCCCTGCGCAAAGGCTTCCGAGACGATAATCTGGCAGGTTTCTGTGCCGATTTGCTGGACGCGTTGCGAGATTTGTTGATAGATGCTTGCCATCGTCGCGGCATCGGTGGCGCGGAAGTAGTGCGGCTTGGAGGGATCCGTGTCCGGCGTTGCGATGGCTTGCAAGAGCGCAGGGTTGAAATCCGTACCGATGGCGATGCTGAAGATAATCGTGTCTGGTTTATAGTCCACCGGGTTATAGTCGCCCTTGGCGATGTTCGCTTGATCCAGCGCGTCTTGCTCTGCCGGTTGGTTACAGGGAGGAGGATTATAAGTGTCACCCTTGTAGCCGGTCCATTGTCCGTTCAAGCGTATGTTGGTCATACCGTCGGAAGCTAGGATGATGACAGCGACCGCGTTGGGATTATGACCTGTGCCCAGCACGGTTTCGCGTCCGAGTTTCAGGGCACTGGCAATTGGCGTACCGCCACCCGCCTTGAGAGCGTTGATTTTGCTGACAATGCCACCTGTGCCGGTGATGTTGGTCGTCAAACCCAGTTCCAATTTGCTAGACCAGTAATTCGTCGTGGAACCTGCCTTCTTACACGTACCATTTTCGTACTTATAGTAATCGTAGGAGGTTTGAGTGGTAGTGATAGGAAAACTCACCAGCGCGGCTTTGTCCCCCAAGTCTGGACGCATATTGTTGTTGAACGCTATGAGGGCTTGTTTGGCACTTTGCAGTTTGCTGACGGGTGGGTTAGACCAAGTATCGTTCATACTGCCCGAGATATCAATGACATTGACCACATCCACAGGGACGTGGACGTAGGAGGGGGTGCTTTGCGTCAGCGTTAGTTTCTGCAATTTGATCGAGCCGACAAGGGAGCGCTGGGGATTGACAGGCGGACGGACTTTGACGCTGGCAACGCCAAAGTTCGCACAGCCTCCCTCTGCTGCCGGATCCACCCACTTTTGGAATTTCCCTTCGATGAACTTGTCGCCGGGGGCAGGGTCTTGGGTAGCACAGTTGCCGTACGATTGCCCTGCACCGTTACCAAAGTGGAAGCAGGTGATGTGGAGTCTGGCAAAGCCGATAATGCGATAGCGCGCGTTGTTGCCGGTGCCACTGAACTGATCGTACACCGGGACAACAACAGAGGAGGGCTTGGTACCATCAATACGGTCGCGCAGGGCTTGACGCACCGCATTACTGGCGGAGATGCCCGTGTTACCCGGAATCAATTCTCCAACCGACCAGGTGCCACTGACGCCACTTTCGGCATTGTTCATATTGTCGGCGAGAACAGCGGCGCTGGAATTTTGCCCACGCCAGAAGAGCCACCCAAAGTTGCCCGAGCGCGGGTCGGGATTCAGGTCACTATCTTTTTGCCAGATTTTGTACGTGTAGGTCGGTTCGTCGTCTTCATAGTGGACGGTCATCACGCCGGTTTGCTGGTCAATCGGAAAGTTACCACTACTGACAGCAATCGGGAATAGACCGCTACCGGTGCATGCGCCCTTGGTGGCGTAGGCAGCAGAGGCACCACTCACCGGTATCTGCTTGACCCCAACGATACCGGCAAAGTAGGTGCCAAAGGACTTGTTCCCTTCCACTTGAACACCTACCACCGGGAGAGGAACGCCATTGTAGTTGATGGTCGTGGGCACCCAGCCCGTGCCGTACGAGAGGATGGTATTGTCACGCACGACGATGTTGTTGCGATTGGCGTCCTGAACGACATAGTAAGCGCGCACCTTATTGGGATCAATCCCGTTCGCGCTCACATAGCGATTGATGGCGGCGTTGATTTGGCCGCTGGTTTTACCCTGTGCCAGAGCGAGTGCGCCAGCCTGCGCGCCCGAATCCATCGCGTTTTGAATCTGGCGACGCTGCACATAGGTGTTACCTGCGTCTATGACCAACGCCAGGAGTGCAACCAGTGCAACGAGTGCGAACACGACGATCACTACCGATTGACCACTTTGCTGTTTGAAAACGGGTTTCATTGGGCAACCTCCTCAAATTGCAATCATTCGATTGTCATTACCGATTGGGCGCGTATCTGTATCGTGCCCAATCGGACCGTGCCGTTCCCCAGCATCGGGATATTGACCGTGGGGAGCGGAACAGAATAGTCGGCGGAGACAGATACCTGGACGCCGACCACCCATTGATTTCTATCTGTTGGCTCAACGAGCACGTTGATTTGTCCAGTGGCAAGCGAAAAACTTTTTTCTTTCACAAAAGTCTTGACATCCTCCACGCTGGTAATACGATTGCCGTTGTTAAGTCGGGGAGTATCGCAGTTCAACGACGGGCAACGGACGATCACTCCCGCGCCTTCGCGTACGGCAAGGTTCAGCGTTACGTAGGAGTAGAAAAGGATGCCAAACGCCATTAGCCCGATCAAGACGGCTAGAAAGATCGGGAAGGCAAAAGCAAATTCAACGAGCGATTGTCCGCTGGATGTCTTGAGATGCAATCTACTTTTCATATCTAACGGATGGGCAACGAGTAGGTGTAATCCAGTTGGTAGTAAGGCGGCAAGCCCATACGCCAACCCGTGCTCCAATCCACATTTCCAATCACAGCGAAGAACCAGTTGGTCCATTGCTCTGGCGACGCGCCGGCTCCTGGCATCGGTGGGGTGCCAGGGCGCGCGCGTGGCACCGGCAACGACATATCACTGGTAAAAGTGCGTACGTAATAACTGACGGTCACCGTAATCGGACAGCCGGCTTCTTTGCGCGTGGGACAACTCGACGTGGCAGGACCCAGAACGGGACGCCGCACCGTCAAGGTGTTGGTCAAGACGATTTGCCCCGCGCGCAGCGGATCGCCCAGCACGACGACGATTTCGTCGTTCACGCGTTTGACGTATTCGCGCCAGAGGGTTGTGCCTGCACCGAACGCCTGGTTGTCTTTTGCGCCGATGCATTGTGGGTTAGGTGTGGCACCACAGGTGGGGTCAGCCAGGTCAGGGTACATTGAAGCGAACACCGCCCCTTCGCGCGTCGCGTTCACCAGCGAGAGATAAGAAGCAAAGATGATACCAAATTCGACTAATGCGAAAACAATCAGTAGCAAAAACGGAACTGCCACTGAGATTTCCAACAGGCTTTGACCTGCGTGTTGACGCAGCCCATTCCTACGCTTTGGGTGACTCGCTGGCATACCAAACTGCTCGAATACCGATAGGCAATAAGGGGGGCAAGAGATTAGAACTTGCCCCCCTCGTTGGGCGAAAGATGATAGAGAATGATTGATGTGCGATAATCGAAGGGATATGAGCGTGGACCCTATCTGGGATAGGGCCCAAAGAGTGGCTGGTTGATTGGTGAGAGATTATGTGCCGCTCATGCCACTGGTGATCCTGGAGAAGATATTGGCGATCTGCGGACCCAACAGGGTCAAAATCGCGATGACGACGATAGCCACCAGGACCAGAATCAACGCGTACTCAACCAAGCCCTGACCTTCTTCGCGGGGGAGATACATTCCTTTTCACCTCCTTTCTCTAGAGTTTATTGGTCTTGCTTTGCCCCCATTATACCTCATATATGCCAGAAATCGCAATAGGAGAGCGGTACTGTTTTGGGAGGGTGTCTTTATTCTCCTGTGGGATGCCTGGCGGGGCGTACAGACACACCGATTATACCACGTTTTTGAGTTAAAATGGATAAACAAGCGTTACGGTTTGATAACGATTGCATAACAAGGTGGTTACGCCAGTGGTAGTTCTACCCACACTTTGGTACCGCGCCCTGTACTGCTCTGGAAACGTATCTTGCCACGGAGCATTTGCAGTCGTTTTTCCAGATTGACCAGGCCCGAACTACCGCGCTGTCGCATAGTCGTGAGAACGGCTTCCACGTCAAAACCACTCCCATCGTCCTCGACGACGACCACGACGGGATCGTTCTGTAAATCGAGTGTGACCTGCACGCGCGCGGCGTGGGCATGCCGCGCGACGTTATTCAATAGTTCTTGCACGGTGCGAAAGATCGCCACCTCCAGATGGGACGGCAGGGCGGTTTCGCCCTGTGTGGTGAGGTGAGTGGCAATGCGATGCTTGGTTTCGAACGTCTGGACATAACGCTTGAGCGTGGGAAGCAAACCCAGATCGTCCAGCATCATCGGGCGCAAATCGAAGATGAAATCGCGAATACGTTGAAAGGTGGCGTTGGCGGCGCTTTTGAGATTGGCAAGTTCGGCGCGCGCTCTAGCAGGATCCGCATCAAAGAGCCGTTCGACGATTTCGGCTTGCAGAATCAAGTTGGTCAACGATTGGGCAGGACCATCGTGCATCTGGCGGGAGAGGTGTTGGCGTTCCAGTTCTTGCGCTTGAATGATCTGGATGATGGAGGACTGGTCGGTCTCGCGCGTCTCGCTGCGCCCCAGGGATACGGCAGATGAGGCTTCTACGAGTTGGTGCGCGAACATTTTGACGCGCTCGAGTTGGGCGCGATAGCGCTGGATCATCCGTTGTTTGTTCTGAAGTTGCTCGAGTTGACTGCGCATCATAAACGCGCGCAGTTGGACATCTTGCGCGCTGAGATAGGCACTCTTGATGTCTTCACGCGAATAGGCTTCGAGATTCGCGTCCAACTGGCGCAAGCGCACGGTGATTTCGTTCTGCCGTTGTTGTAGTTTGTCAATCTCGCCGGTCGTCTGGCGGATGAGCACATCAATCTCGCGCGCTTCGCTCTCCAGTTGCGCGCGTTCTTTGTCAATCTCTTCGGTGAGGGACGTGGGATCAGGAATAGGTGTCGGCATAGGTTCAACCTCGCCGCGCACACAGCGGTCTTGTTCTACGGCGTATCGTGCAGGCGAATCCATCCGCGTTTGAGCGCGTACACCGCCGCTTGCGTGCGATCATTCACGGCAAGTTTGCGTAGAATGGACGTCATATGATTCTTGACGGTCTGGCAACTGATACCGAGTTGACGCGCGATTTCCTTGTTGCTTTTGCCGTGCGTGATGTGGGTCAAGATTTCCATTTCGCGCGCCGAAAGAGGATGGAACACGAGTTCGGCATCATCAGTGGCAGCCAGCGGAGTTTGGGTGAATTGGTGGATGAGCCAGTTTGCCACCTGCGGCTTGGCAAGCACCGCATCGTTGAGGACGTATTTGCCTTCACGGACCTGATGAATCGCGCGAATCAATTCTTTGGGGTCAACGTCTTTGGGAAAATAGGCAGAGCCACCTGCCCGAATCGCGTGGAGCATTTGCTCATCATCGTGGTAGGCGGTCAGGATAATCACAGCAATATCCTCGTTCGACGCGGTCAATTCGCGCGTTACCTGCAAGCCGTTGAGGTTCGGCAGGTTGACGTCCATCAAGATGACCTGTGGCTTGAGTTTACGCGCTTTGTCGAGGGCTTCTTGACCGTTCGTGGCTTCACCCACAATTTCAAGGTCGGGTTCCAATTCCAGAACACGATGCAGACCGGCGCGAAAGAGAGGATGATCGTCCACAATCATTACCCGAATGCGAGACGCTGCTGCACGCGCCTTTTTCTTTTTCGCGCTCGAGACCGTTTTCATACCATCCTCCACCTACGAGCATCGCGTCGTACCTGGATACTCTTCGGCTGTGCTCAAGTATAACAGAAAATCGCATAGACTGCAAGGTGGGTTTTTCTCCTTCCCCCACTTGCCACAAACGCTATTTTGACTACAATGACACACGTGCAATTTCCGCGACGTAGTGGCATTCTCCTGCACCCTACTTCACTCCCCGGTCGCTCTGGTATTGGCGATTGGGGTGACGCGGCGTATCGCTTTGTAGATTTTCTGGCGCGCGCGCGTCAAACGTACTGGCAGGTGCTTCCGCTCAGTCCAACCGCGTTTGGCGATTCGCCGTATCAATCGCCAGCGACGTTTGCGGGCAACCCGCTCCTCATCAGTCCTGAAAAACTTGTACAAGCGGGACATCTCGCGCGCGACGAGGTATCGAGCGTTCCCGATTTTCCGCCTGACCGCGTGGACTATGGGCGCGTGACCGCGTTCAAAAACAATCTGCTGGATCGCGCGTACGAAAATTTTCGCGCGCACGCGCCACGCGAACAACGCCAAGCGTTTGCGCACTTTTGTCGTACCCACGCGGCGTGGCTCGATGAGGTCGCGCTCTTTCTCGCGCTCAAGGACGCGCACGCGGGGCGCGCCTGGTACGAATGGGAACCCGAACTCGTGGCGCGCCAGCCGAAGGCACTTGCACGCGCGCGCGCGGCGCTCGCTGAAAAAATCGAAAACCAAAAGTATCGCCAGTGGCAATTCTTTGAGCAATACCTCGCGCTCAAACGTTACGCCAACGCGCGTGGCATTCGCATCATCGGTGATGTGCCGATTTACGTTGCGCTCGATAGTGTGGATGTGTGGGCGCACCCGGAACAATTTTTGCTCGATGCAAACTTGCGTCCTCTCGCCGTGGCGGGGGTGCCGCCCGATTATTTCAGTCCCACCGGGCAACTGTGGGGCAATCCGCTCTATCGCTGGCAAGTGATGGCGCGCGACGCGTACGCGTGGTGGCGCGCGCGTTTCCAGATGGCGTTCACGCTGGCGGATGTGGTGCGCGTGGATCACTTTCGCGGTTTTTACAACTTTTGGCAAGTGCCTTCGGGCGAGCCGACGGCGGTCAACGGTCGCTGGGTCAAGGGACCGGGCAAAGCGTTCTTTCGCGCCATCACCCGCGCGCTCGGCGCGGTCGCCATTATCGCGGAAGATCTGGGCGAGTTCGATGCGGCGTCGCGCGCCGGCGTGGACGCGTTGCGCGCCGAGTTTGGTTTTCCGGGGATGAAGGTGTTACAATTCGCCTTCGGTGGTGAGGCGACGAATCCGTTTTTGCCGCACAACTATACGCGCGATTTCGTCGCCTACACCGGCACACATGACAACGATACCACCGTCGGCTGGTACACCGTCACCTCATCAGCAACCGAACGCGCGCACGCGCGCCGCTACTTGAATTGCGATGGTGCGAACATCGCCTGGGATTTTCTGCGCGCGGTGTGGAGTTCGGTGGCGCACACCGCCATCGCACCGATGCAAGATGTGTTGGCGCTGGGGCACGATGCTCGAATGAATCACCCGGGCACCTTTAGCCCGCGCAACTGGGCGTGGCGAATGTTACCCGACGCGTTGACAGACGACCTTGCCGCGCGTCTTGCCGACCTCACGGCACTCTACGGCCGCGCCTGAACACTGAATACTGAATACTGCATACTGAATACTGAATACTGCATACTGAATACTGCATACTGCGTATTGCATAAATGGAGGAACGATGCCTTACGGTACAAGTGGCAAAATCCTGCGCGTTGACCTGACTCATCGGACGACGCGCGTCGAAACGTTTGACGAAGCGTTTTACCGCCTCTATCCGGGCGGCAAGGCGCTGGCGGCATACATTTTGCTGCGCGAGTTACCGCGCGGCACCGAACCGTTCGACCCGGCGAATCTTTTGATTTTCGCGAACGGTGTGTTGACCGGCGCGCCCTTTTCGACGGCGACGCGCTTTAGCGCAGTGGCGCGCTCGCCGCTCACGTACGCCTATGGCGAATCGGAAGCGGCAGGCTATTGGGGTCCTGAACTGAAAAACGCCGGCTGGGAAGCGATTGTCATCACAGGTCGTGCCGAATCGCCGGTGTACCTGTGGATTCACAACGATCACGTCGAGATTCGAGATGCGCGTCACCTGTGGGGACGCGAGCCGTACGACGTGCAAGAGACGATTCGTGCGGAACTGGGCGACAAACTGATTCGCATTTTGCAAATCGGTCTCGGCGGCGAAAATCGGGTGCGCTTTGCCGGGATGACGAACGAACTGCGCCACTTTGCCGCGCGCGCCGGCATCGGCGCCGTGATGGGGTCGAAGAATTTGCGCGCGATTGCCGTGCGCGGCACCGGCCGTTACGCCGATTGGGCGTACGATGCTAAAGGTGTTGCCGCACTCGGTCCCGTGCTGGCGAAACGCGTCAAAGAGCATCCGCAATCGTGGGATTTGCAGAACAAAGGCACGCCTGGCTTGGTCGAAGGTTTGAATGCGGCAGGCATTTTGCCCACGCGCAACTTTCGTCAGGGTGCGTTTGAAAGCGTGGACAAGATCAAGTGGGAAGCGTACGAAAAGGAATTGCTCACCGCGCGTCGCACGTGCTACGCGTGTGCAGTGCGTTGCAAGCGCGAAGTGAAGGTGGAGGATCGCTATCAGGTCAGCGATGCGTACGGCGGACCCGAATACGAATCGCTGGATGGGTTTAGTGCGAATTGTGGCGTAGACGATTTGCAAGCCGCCGCCAAAGCCAACGAGTTGTGCAATCGCTACGTCCTCGACACGATCTCGTGCAGTTCTACGATTGCGTTTGCGATGGAATGCTTTGAACATGGTTTGATTGGTTTGAAGGAGACCGGCGGCATCGAGTTGCGTTTTGGCAATGCCGAGGCGATGCTCAAGATGATTGAACTCATCGCGCGACGCGAAGGCATTGGCAATTTGCTGGCGGAAGGTGTCAAGCGTGCGGCGGAGGTGATTGGCGGCGATGCGCGCTATTTCGCGATGCACGTCAAAGGTCAAGAGTTGCCGATGCACGACCCGCGCGGCAAAGTTGGCGTGGGACTCGGATACGCGGTCAACGAAGCCGGCGCCGATCATCTCACCTCGGTACACGATCCGATGATTGCGAATCCCGATTCGGTGGGCTTTAAGGGCGCGGCACCGCTCGGCATCGAACCGGTCCCGCCGCGCGAACTGAGCGCGCGCAAAGCGCGCAACTATTACCGCGTTGAAAACTGGGTGAGCGCGGAAAAAGTGACGGGGATGTGCTTTTTTGGTCCTGCGCCACGTTCGTTCATCCAGATTGATGAACTGGTGAACGCGTTGCGCGCAGCGACGGGTTGGGACATTACGCTGGAAGAGGTGTTGCGCATCGGTGAACGTGCGACGAATCTGGCGCGCGCGTTCAACGTGCGTGAGGGATTTTCGCGCAAGGACGATGTGCTGCCCGAACGTTTGCATCAGCCACTCGAAAATGGCGCGCTCGCCGGCGTGGCGATTCCCAAAGCCGAATTCGAGGAAATGCTGACGCACCTGTACAAATTCAAAGGCTGGGACCCACAAACGACAATGCCCACGCGCGAAAAATTGCGCGAACTGGGAATCGAGTGGGTGGCGGATTTGCTGGAGCACAAGTAGATGCACCTGCACCTTGCGGGCCATCTGGCGTGGTATGATGCGCAAAAACGTTCGCGTTTGATCATTCAACTGGCAGAGCCGGTCGGGTTGAGTGATCTGTTGCGCGATCTGGGGATTCCCATCGCCGAGATTGCTGTGGCGACGGTGAATGGCGTGGTGGTGGAACTGGAAACCGCGCGCGTGTCGAACACGGATCGCGTCGAGTTGTTTCCGCCGGTCGGAGGAGGCTAGTTCATCGTCTTGCAAAATTTCCTCGTGCTATTTCTCGTCTTCCTCTGTGGTTTTGCGACGATGGGCGTCGAGATGGCGGCGTCGCGTCTCTTGCGTCCATTCTTCGGCGATTCGATTCTGATCTGGGCAAACCTCATCGGCTTGATTCTGCTGTATCTCACGCTTGGCTACTATGTGGGGGGACGCTGGGCGGATCGCGATCCGCGCACCGTCACGCTCTATCGTCTCGTCGCGGTGGCAGGGTTCACGCTTGGCATTTTGCCGTACCTGGCGCGTCCGTTCTTGCAACTTGCCATTCCCGCGCTACAACGATTCGATGCCGGGCTGGGATTCACCTCGTTCGTCGGAACGCTCGTTCTCTTCAGTGTGCCGATCACTTTGCTCGGCTGCGTGTCGCCGTTCGCGATTCGTCTGTGCACGCGCGCGGTAGCATCGGCGGGCGCGACGGCGGGCACGCTGTACGCGCTCTCGACGTTCGGTAGCATTCTCGGTGTGTTCGTCACCGTGTTTGTGCTGTTTCAACTGCTAGGCACGCGCGCGACCTTTGTCGCGTTCTCGCTCGCGCTGCTCGTCAGTGCTGTGGTGGGCATTGTGCGCGAGTGGGGCATTGGGCGCGCGCTCAAGTACCTCGTGCTCCTCGCGATCATCCTTCTCCTCGCCGCGCTCGATTCGAGTGGCGTGATCAAAACCACGCCGGGCTTGGTTGCGGAAATCGAATCGCCCTACCACTACATTCAAGTTGTTGACGATGCCGGCGGTTGGCGCTTGCTCACGGTCAACGAAGGTGAAGCGTATCAATCGGCGTATCATCCCGGGCGCGTGTTGACGAACGGCATCTGGGATTTGTTTTTGCTCGCGCCGTACTTTGCTACGTCCGAGCCGCCGCGCAGTTTACTCGTGATTGGTCTTGCGGCGGGAACGACGGCGCGCCAGTACACGCTCCTCTATGGCGCGATTCCGATAGACGGTGTGGAACTCGATCCTGCGATTATCGCGGTGGGACAAGAATACTTTGCGATGACGCAGCCGAATCTGCGCGCTATTGCAGACGACGGGCGTAACTTTGTGCAGACGCGCGCGGCGCAGTACGATGTGATTGCGATTGACGCGTATCGTCAGCCGTACATTCCGTTTCATCTGACAACGGTGGAATTTTTCCGCGCGACGCGCGCGCGTCTCACCGCGCGTGGCGTCGTTGCGGTGAACGCGGCGCACACGCCGACGGACTATCGGCTGGTGGACGCGCTGGCGGCGACGCTGCGCGCGGTGTTCCCTGGTGTTTATCTCATTCCACATCCCAACAACGCCAACACGCTCATCGTCGCTACACTTGAACCGACGCACCTCGACGACGTACGCGCGCGTCTTGCGCGTGTGACCGAACCGCACGTGCAGGCTGTGGCGGAGCAGGCGTTGCTGACGATTCGCGTCGCGACCGCCACCGCACCGATCTTTACGGATGATCGCGCGCCGGTGGAGCATTTGATTCACGACATTATTTTGCGCTACGCGCTGGGTCGGTGAATGTTCAATTGAGTAGGGGCGAGGCTTGACCCCACTCATCCCCCCGCCCCCTTCTCTCCCCGCGCGGCGGAGA
>Ga0308410_1000136_pt1 | contig 32922 bp, 31 predicted proteins | sample HotsprOSTMatCore_FD_203467 | JGI IMG/M metagenome (GOLD analysis project Ga0308410, IMG submission 203467) | Hot spring phototrophic mat microbial communities from Octopus Spring, Yellowstone National Park, Wyoming, United States -... | ecosystem: Environmental > Aquatic > Thermal springs > Hot...
CCGACAACTCGATGCGAACCGCTGGCCGTCCCGGCATGCCTGTGTCCCTCGTGCCTCCGTAAGCCCAACGAATCACAGGGACCAGAAAATGGCCAGGAACTTCGCGGTCAGGACACTAGGCCCGCGAAGCGCATGAAGCTCAGCCGCTCGCGCAGCTGGTACTCGGTCTGCTCGTCCGAGAGCGTGTACAGCGTCTGAAGCACAAGGATCCTGAACATCAGCACCGCGTCATAGGGCGGCCGGCCGCCGCGGCTGCGGTCCGCACGCGGCAAAGCCGTCTCGAGGCCGGCGCGCAACGCCTCGAACTTCACCACCGCGCGCAACCGCTCCAGCGGATCGCCGGCCGCTGACAGCGCCCGAAGCCGCTCATCCGCATCGAAGAAACCTGCCTGACCCGCAATCGCCGCCCCCATCGCCGAGGACGTCAGCGAACCTCCCCAACCCGAGACGACGCTACCTGTTTTTTCGAGGCGTCCGCTTGCTCAGGCCGACAGCGCATCAGCCATCACCCAACCGGCTTGGTCGTTTCTCCAACGTTGCAAACTACACAGAGAGTTCAAGTTAGGCCGCGTAAATCGATCCCTTCGGCCAAGGGCGATCTCCGCGACCGACACCTGTCCTGTGCGCGATGATAACGTCTTGCCGTTATGTTGCGAGGCCGAGCGCTCGACGGATCTCCTCATGGGAGAGCGTTCGCCTGCTGAGTGACGCGTCAAAATCGTGCTCGGCGACAGCGATCATGTGACGCGCGATGAAGGCCGCACCTTCAGCCGCGCAGTCCTGCGCCCGCTTGAGGCAACACTCCCATTCCAATGTCGCCCAGCCGCCGTAGCCGTGCTGCGCAAGGCGAGAAAATACGGCACGGAAGTCGATCGCGCCGTCGCCCGGGCTGCGGTAGCGGCCGGGGCGGTCGATCCAAGCTTGGAAACCGCCGAACGCTCCAGATCGGGCCGAGGCGCGAAACTCCGCATCTTTCACGTGAAAGGCGGCGATCAGCGGTGCATAGACGTCGATGAAACCGAGATAGTCCATCCCTTGCAAGACCATGTGGCTGGGATCATACAGAAGCTTGATCCGTGGATGCTCGCCGAGGGCGGTGCGGAAGCGCTCGAAGGTCACGCCGTCGTGTACGTCGCACCCGGGATGCGGCTCTATGCAAAGATCGACTCCCGCCTCGTCGAACGCGTCGACGATCGGGCGCCAACGCCGACCGAGTTCGGCAAAGCCCTCTGTGATCAGTCCCTCGTCGCGTAAGGGCCACGGGTGGATATAGGGCCACAGCAGCGCGCCCGAAAAGACGGCGCAGCAGGAGACGCCGAGCGCCCGGCAGGCGCGCGCGACCTGCCGCAGTCGTGCGCAGGCCCACGTGGCGCGATCGGAACAGCCCTGCGGCGCCATCCGCTGGGCCGCGACCGCATAGGCGGGATGATGCGCGAGAAGCCAGCCGAAGCGGTGCGCGGCGAGTTCGCTCAGGACCAGCCCGTGATGGGCGAGCAGCCCTCGCAGCTCATCTGCAAGCGCGGGACTATCGGCCACCGCATCGACATCGAGGATCCGTGCATCGTGTGTCGGCACCATCACGCCGCGGAAGCCGATCCCGGAGGCCCAACCCGCCAGACCTGCAAGCGTATTGAACGGCGCGCCATCGCCGATGAACTGCGAGAGGAACACGCCCGGCCCCTTCATCGTCGCTGCACTCGCCATGGTCTTTCCCTTCTCATCACGGCCGCACAACTGCTATATCATCTCGGCACATTGATGACAGACCGGAGAGAAATGCCGCTGGCATCCGGCAGGCGACACAACGTGTGCGAGGCGTTCACCTCAGCGGCGGTTGTGCATGGCGTCAACCTCGAGATTGCCGACCGTGAGTTCGTTATCCTCATGGGGCCGTCACGCCGTGGCAAGACGGCCATTCTGCGCATGGTCGCGGGATTCGAGAATCTCATCTCAGGCGATAGTGCGATCGACGGCATCGTGGCGAACGACAGCGAGCAGAAAGACCGCGACATCGCGCTGATGTTCCACGACTACCGCCTCATCCCCGCATGATGGTTGCCGAGAACATGGCATTTTTGCGCTGCCATCGCGGCGTCGCCAACCCGCACATCCGCCGCTTCGGGAAGGCCACGGCGATCCTTTGCATCGCGCATCTCCCGGCGCGGCGACCCCTCCAGCGCGCAACGCCGGTGCGTCGCGCTGGGCCGGACGATTGTGCGCTGTCCGCAGGTGTTCCTGCATGACGAGCCGCTGTCCAACCTCGATCCCGATCTGCGCCTGCACACGCCGACAGAGATTGAACGCCTGCGCGAGCAAGGGCGGACGACCGCGATCTCCGTGACGCATGATCAGGTGGAGGCGATGACCATCGCGGATCGGATTGTCGTCATGCAGGGCGGCCACATCCAGCAGCGCGGCACTCCAGGAGAGACCCACGGCACACTATCACCATCTCCGTCGCAAGGTTCTTGGGGTGCTGGCCATGAGCCTGATCCCCGGCGCCATGAGCGGCGGGGCAGCGGTTCTGCCCGACCGCATCGCGATTCCGATCTCGGCCGATGCGCATGGCGATGAAGGCGAGGCCCAGGTGATCCGCTTGCGGTCGGAGCGCCTCCCCTTCCTGCCTGGCGGTGCGCCGCCCGCCCGCCGGACGATCCACGCGCCGGGCCTCGTGGTCGAGCCGCTCGGGCCGGAGACGCTGGTCACGCTGGACCTCGCCGGCCTTGTTCTGCACGTCAAGGTGCCGCCGCGCGGCGTGCGCCGGCCCAGCGTGCAGGCGCGGCCAGCGATCGCACCTGACTGCGTCCATCTGTTCGATCGCGACACGGGACATCGGCTGTGAGCGAACCGATGGCGGTCGCGCTGGTCGGCTACGGCGCGTGGGGCCGGCACCCCGCGCGCGCGATCGCCGCCGCACCCTCGGCGCGGCTCGCCGCGATCGCCGCGCGCGGCGCGGCAGCGCAGGCTGCCCAGGAAGACTGGCCAGGCGTGCGCGTGCTGGCGGACTGGCGCGAGACCGTCGCGGCCGCCGAGGTGGAGGCCGTATTCGTCGTTGTACCGAATCATCTGCATGCCGAGATTGCAGAGGCAGCGCTGAACGCCGGGAAGCATGTGCTGCTTGAGAAACCGATGGCCCTCTCGCTTGACGATTGCGACCGTCTTGTCGTCACGGCACGCAACTCTGGCCGCGTGCTGACGATCGGTCACGAGCTCCGCCTCTCTACGCAATGGGGCCGCATCCGCGCGCTGATCGACGAGGGCGCGATCGGCCGGCCGCAGGCGGTGCAGATCGCGCTCTTCCGATGCCCTTATCGCAGCGGCTCCGGCGGCTGGCGCTACGATCGCGCGCGTGTTGGCTCCTGGCTGCTCGAGGAAGCGGTGCACCACGCGGATCTGTCGCTGTGGTGGTTGCGCGAGTCGGGGGAGCCTGTCTCGGTCCGCGCCGATGCCGTCGGCGACCCCGCGATGCCGCGGGCGCTCAGCGCAACGCTGCGCTTCTCGGACGGCGCCGTTGCGACCTTGGTCAACACCGCTGCTGGATTCGAGCACCATCTCGCGGTGTCAGTGATCGGCGGCAATGGGGCTATCCGCGCACTCTGGTCAGCGGCAATGGACCGTGCCGAGACAGCCACGGCGAGCCTGCACGTGTTCCGCGGTCGCGCCGCACCGGGCCAGCGAGCCGAGGCACTCGACTTCGCCCCGTCGGGCGAAGTGTACGAGCTTGCAACGCAGGCGGAGCGCGCCATCCGGGGCTTCCGGGAGGGGCGGGCGATCGTCACACCGGAAGAGGGCCGGGCCGCCGTTGCCGTCTGCCTGCTCGCCGAACGCTCAGCGCGGGAGGGCCGCGAGATCGCGTGGCCCGCCACGCCCGCCTGATCGCGGCTCAGCATCCACAATACCAACTCCCGAGGGCTTGACTTTCGGGGGGATTTTCGAACCGCGGTCGCGGTGTGGCTTCACGCTGGTGAGCATCGGAGGCTCACCATGGCTCGCGCCATTGCCCTGCGGAGCGAGTTCAAGGCAGCCAACGAAAGACGCTCACGATGCTTGTGCGGGCAGGGGTGTTGGGAATCACCGGCACGCTGCCGCGGGCAAGCAGGGAATCTGCGGATGCCGCTGCAGTGTGGTCCGGACATCTCGGTCCCATAGGCCGCGTCGGCGATGCAGAGCCCGGCTGACGACTAGTGAGAGAAGAGCGCCTGTGCCACCGGCGCACCGCCGCGCTTGCCGGCGGTCAGCTCCAAGCCGATCACGCGTCCCAGGTGATCGGCCGGCGCGCGGATGTTGCTGGCTCGCGCGCCGCGCGAGCGCCCGCAATAGGGGCTTCCACTCAATCCTTGGCCGCTCAGTGCACGAACCGGTTCAACCGCGTTCTGAAGAGGCCGGAGGCGGCCGGCGCATCCACCGACTGCCCCAGAGCGCAACCCGTCGACGACCTGCTGATCTCAGGACGATCATCAACCCATGGCACGTCACGCGTGTGCCCGGGCGGCAAAGGCCCAAGACGGACCATCTGCTCTCCCCCGGCCAGCACAGATCGCTCATCCTCGCGCTCGACCTGTTTGCGGGCGTGAACCGGCGGCAATCGCGCTGCTCCCGGAACCTTCGCGGACTCTATCGGCCCAGAGCCTAGCCCATCCCGAGCGCGCGCTTGTAGAGGTCCAGGAGGCTTTCCTGCTCCTTCACCTCCGCCTCGTCCTGCCGCCGCAGCCTGATGACTTGGCGCAGCACCTTGACGTCGAACCCGGCAGACTTGGCCTCGGCGTAGATGTCCTTGATGTCGCCGGCGAGCGCCCGGCGCTCCTCCTCCAGCCGCTCGATCCGCTCGACCAGCGAGCGCAGACGGTTGGCCGCGATGCCGTAGGTCCGGTCGTCGGTCGTCGCCTTCTCGGCGGCCTTGGCCATGCGGGCGCTCCTTCAGCAGGCCACGTCGGATAGCCGGCGCGGCAGTCGTGATCAAGCGGCCGCTGCATCGGGCGCGCACGAGAGACGACGCACAGGCCGATCCGTGATGCTGCGACCGTCAGGGAACCGCCGCCATCTCACGGAACAGCCGCGCCGGCAGCGTGCCGCCGGTGACGCCGAGCAGCCCAGCGCGGCCGGATCGCGCCGTCCCAGGGCAGCCGCAGGCTCGGCCGCAGCGGGGTCGAGAAGCCGTCGCGGATGTTGTCCGCGCGGTCCGCTGCCACCGGCACATCCATCCACTGTAACCACCAGCGTGCCGAACCCGGCCGCCGCCGCACGGTCGATCAGCCCCGGGACGCGCTCGGGATCGCCCGGCAGATAGGCCTGGAACCGGCTCTCGGGCGCCGCCTGCGCCACCTCCTCGAGCCGGATCAGCGACGAGCCGCCCATGAAGTTGATGATGTTGACAAATCCGGCCCAGGCCGCCTACTGCGCCAGCACCAGATCGGCGCGTAGGCGACCGCTCCGCCGAGCCTCATGGGCGCGATGCCAGAGGGGGCGGCCCAGCACTTTCCGCACAGGTCGGTCTCGATCGTGCGTCCGGAGACGTTGCGCAGCACCCGCGGCAGCAGGCCCCACTCGGCGACGGCATCCTGGTTGTCGGCGCGCGCCGTGTCGTCCTCCGCCCCGCCGGCCATATCCCCGAACAGCGGCCGCGGCAGGTGCCGGCGCACCGGCGGTTCGAGGTCGAGGAGCGACAGGATCGAGTGCAGCCGGCGGGGGATGCGCGGCATGCCACCCTCGGCATAGTTGAAGCCGCCGCGAAGCTTGCGACGCGGCGGGGCTGCTGACGCCGCGGCGTCGGGGGTTGAGGCTGCGCGCGCTGATCGGAAGGCCCTTCCGTCTGTCCAGCCTGACCCTGCTGTCGCCCAGATCCCGTGTCGAGCACCAACCGGCTCAGGCAGCGTTGCGCCTCGTGCCGGCCATGGTCGACCCTGCTCCTCGCCGGTCTGCGAGCGAGGGGGAATCATGCCGAAGCGCATCGTCACGTCGAACCGCATCCGGCGTTTCACGGTGCCGATCACCCAGGCCACCCTCGCCGGCGGGTTCATGTTCGGCTGCTGCACCGGTGCCCGGCCCGACGGCACCTATGCGCTCGGCGATGCGTGTGCGCAGACGCAACAGGCGATCGACGACATCCGTGCGCAGATCGAGGAGGCGGGCGGGTCCTTGCGCGACGTGGTGGAGTGCACGGTCCATGTCACCGACCGCGCTTACTGGGCGCCGATGAATGAGGTCTACTTCGCCAACTTCGCCGAGGATCCGCCGCACCGGGTGTCGTGGATCGTGCAGGGGCGTGGCTCGCCCGGCATAATCGTCGAGGTCGATGCGACCGCGTATCTGGGGCAGCGGGCGTGACGGCGGGTCAGCCGCGGCCGCCGCGGCCGAAACAGTAGCCGAGCACCAGCGTCACAATTGGCAGCACAACGGACTTCAGGATGTCGGCGACGTTCGGTGCCAAGGTCTCCCAATTCCGGCTCGCGAGCCCCGCGACCAAAAGCACGACGAGGCTCAGCAGCAGGGCCGCGGCGGACACGACCATCACCATGACGGTGACGGCGGATCGGTCGCGCATCTCCTGCTGGCGCGCGGCGCGTTCTATCTCGGCCTTCTGCGTGCGTGATCTCGGTGCGTTCGCGCTGGAGTTGGGCAAGCAAGTCTGCGGCCTGCGCAGCGGCCGCATCCTGCGGCGCCAGCATGTCAGGCGGCGGGCGACTGACGCGCGACCTCCTCGATCACGCCGCGCAACCGCGACGAGATGTCCAGGCGTGCTTCGCGGCCTCGATCAGCTGTGCGGCGACCTCGGGGTCCTGCACGCGCCCGGCCAGCCTTACCAGCCGCCCGCCGGCGTCGAACAGTTCGCGGTTCGCCTGCATGACCTGACGGAAATCGCCGAGCGGCGGTGCGGCCATGACGTGCCTTCTGATCGACTAGGAGCGTAGCACTGCCCCCGTCGCCTTGGCCACGGCGGCGACGATCTTCTGAGCCACCGCCTCGATCTCGGCATCGGTCAGTGTCTTGTCGCGCGGCTGCAAGGTCACCGCGATCGCGAGGCTCTTCTTCCCCGCCTCGATCCCCCGGCCGCGATAGACGTCGAACAGCTCGACACGCTCGATCAGCGCGCGATCCGCGGCGCGGGCGGCGCGCAGCAGCGCCTCGGCCGCGACGGCCTCGTCCACCACGAAGGCGAAGTCGCGCACGACCGGCTGGAAGGCCGGAAGCTGCGGGTTGCCCCGCTTCTTCCGCCGCGGCTCCGGCACCGCGCCGAGATCGAGCTCGAACACCGCCACCGGGCCTTCGAGGTCGAGCGCCTTCAGCACCCGCGGGTGCAGTTCGCCGAACACGCCGATCGTCGCCTTCGGCCCCGCGCGCAGCACGCCGGCGCGGCCCGGGTGCAGCCAGGAGGGCGGCTCGGGCACGGCCTGCACGCCGTCGAGGTTCATCCCCAGCGCCGCCAGCACCGCGAGCGCGTCGCCCTTGGCGTCCAGCGCGTCGACAGGGCGCGACGGCGCGGCCCAGTGGCGCGGCGTGGCGCCCGCGCGCAGCCCGGCGGCGCAGAGCGTCTGCTCGCCGGGCTCGCCGCCCTGGAAGACGGGGCCGGTCTCGAAGAGCGCGAGGTCCGCATGGCCGCGCGCGGCGTTGCGCGCGGCCGCGAGCGCCAGCGTGCCGATGATGGAGGGGCGCAGCGCGTCGAGATCCGAGGCGATCGGGTTGGCCAGCATGCGCGCCGCATCGCCGCCGCCGAACAGGGCCGCCACGCGGCTGTCCATGAAGCTGAAGGTGACGCACTCGGTCATGCCGCGCCCGGCGAGCACGCGGCGCGCGGTGATCGCGCGGCCCATGCTGGGCGTGACGGCGGCGCCCGGCACGACGCGCGCCCGGCCGCCCTCGTCGGCGAGCGGCGGCATCGGCGCGGCCGGCACGCTCTCCAGCCCGACGATGCGCAGCACCTCCTCGATCAGGTCGTACTCGGCTTGGGCGTCGGGGTCGCCGGCGCAGTCGTTGCGCCAGGACGGCACCGCGACGGTGACGCGGTCGATGTCGCGCGCCGCGGGCGTGAAGCCCAGGCGTTCCAGGATCTGCGTCGCCTCCTCCGCCGGCACGGGCAGGCCGCCGAACTCGGCGAGCCGGGCGTAGCGCAGCGTGGCGGTCCGCCGCAGGGCGGGTTCCGCCCCCGCCTCCACCACCTCGGACGCCTCGCCGCCGCAGAGATCGAGGATCATGCGCGTCGCCGCCTCGGTCGCCTGCCGCATGATGCCGGGGTCGATGCCGCGCTCGAAGCGGTAGCGCGCATCGGTCTGGATGCCGAGGCGCCGTCCCGTGTTCGCGATCGCAACGGGATCGAACAGCGCCACCTCAAGGAACACCTCCGTCGTCGCCTCGGTGCAGCCCGTGGCTTCGCCGCCGACCACGCCGGCGAGCGCCAGCGCGCCCGTGGCGTCGGCGATGACGGTGTCGGCCTCCGTCGCGGTGACCGCCTTGCCGTGCAGGCCGGCGAAGGTCTCGCCGCGGCCCTGCCGCATCGTCAGCACGGAGCCTGCGAGCTTGGCGGCGTCGAACACGTGCAGCGGCCGGCCGAGGTCGAAGGTGAAGAAGTTGGTGATGTCCACCAGCCGGCTGATCGGGCGCAGCCCGATGCTCTCCAGCCGCCGCCTCAGCCATTCCGGCGAGGGCGCGTTGCGAAGGTTGCGGAAATGCCGACCCAGCACCCAGGGGCAGGTGGGGGTCTCGGTCGCCCAGGCGATCGGGCTGCGGTACGCCGCCGGAACGGCGGGCGCGGTCCAGGGCCGGAGCGTGCCGATCCCGGCGGCGGCGAGGTCGCGCGCGATCCCCCGCACGCTGAGCGCATCGCCGCGGTTCGGCGTCACCGCGATCTCGATCACCGGATCGGCGAGCCCGGCCCAGCGCGCATACTCCGCGCCGACCGGCGCGTCCGGCGGCAGCTCGACGATGCCGTCGTGGTCCTCGCCGAGCTGCATCTCGCGCGCCGACAGCAGCATCCCTTCGGAGCGTTCGCCGCGGATCTGCCCGACCTTCAGCGTGATCCCGGTGCCCGGAATGAAAGCGCCGGGCAGGGCGAGCACGGCCTTCATGCCCGTGCGCGCGTTCGGCGCGCCGCAGACGATGTCCAGGATCCTCCCGTCGCCGCCATCCACCTTGCAGAGGCGCAGCCGGTCGGCGTTCGGGTGCGGGCGCGCCTCCACCACGCGGGCGATGCGGAACCCGGCAAGCGCCGCGCCGCGATCCTCGACCCCCTCCACCTCCAGCCCGATCGCGTTCAGCGTGTCGAGGATGCGCTCGAGCGACGCCTCGGTGTCGAGATGCGTCCTCAGCCAGGACAGCGCGACCTTCATGTCAGGCGAGCCCGGTCGCGAGCGCGGCCACCTCCTCGGGGCGGAAGCCGGTGGCGCGCAGCCAGCGGATGTCGCTTTCGAAGAACGGGCGCAGATCGGTGATGCCGTGCTTCAGCATCGCCACGCGCTCGATCCCCATGCCGAAGGCGAAGCCCTGCCACTCGGCGTGATCGATCCCGCCCGCCTCCAGCACCTTCGGATGCACCATGCCGGAGCCGAGGATCTCCAGCCAGTCCCCGCCGCGGCCGAGCTCGCCCGAGCGGCGGTTCCAGCCGACATCCACCTCCATCGAGGGCTCGGTGAACGGGAAGTAGGAGGAGCGGAACCGCACCGGCAGGTCGGGGATGCCGAAGAAGGCGCGCAGGAAATCGACGATGCAGCCCTTCAGATGCGCGAGCGTGATGTCGCGCCCGATCGCCAGCCCCTCGACCTGGTGGAACATCGGGCTGTGCGTCGCGTCATGGTCGGCGCGGTAGGTGCGGCCGGGCGCGATCACGCGGATCGGCGGCGGGTTGCCCAGCATGGCGCGGATCTGCACCGGGCTGGTGTGGGTGCGGAGCACCTTCTCGCGCCCCTCGGGGGTGCGGCCGGGCATGTAGAAGGTGTCGTGGTCCTGCCGCGCCGGGTGGTGCGCGGGGATGTTCAGCGCGCCGAAGTTCAGCCAGTCGTCCTCGATGTCCGGCCCTTCGGCCACCGTGAAGCCCATGGCGCCGAAGATCGCGACGATCTCCTCGATGGTGCGGCTGATCGGGTGGATCGAGCCTGCGGGGGCGGGGCGGGGGGGGAGCGTGATGTCGAGCCGTTCGGCGGCGAGCCGCGCGTCGAGCGCCGCATCCTCGAGCGCGGCGCGGCGCGCGTCGAGGGCGGCGGCGATCGCGTCCTTGAGCGCGTTGAGCGCAGCGCCCCGCTCCTTGCGGCTCTCCGGGGGCACCGCGCCGAGGCCCTTCATCAGCGCCGTCACCGCGCCGTTCCGGCCGAGCGCAGCGACCCGCACGGCCTCGAGCGCGGCGAGGTCGCCGGCCGCCTCGATTCGCGCGAGGGTTTCGTCCCGGAGTGCGGCGAGATCGTCGGTCATCGGAGGTCCCAGGCGCAACGGGCCGCCGGCGGCCGGCAGGCGTTTCACGTCGTCATCGCCGATCGCTCCGCGCGGGCAGGGCGTGGCGGCGGCCTGCGCGGCGCGGATCAGGCGGCCGCGCGCGCGGCCGCAGCCTTGTCCACGACGGCGGCGAAGGCCGCCGGCTCGTTGAAGGCGAGCTCGGCCAGCACCTTGCGGTCGAGCTCCAGCCCGGCCGCCTTCAGCCCGGCGATAAACTGGCTGTAGGTGAGCCCCTTCTCGCGCACCGCGGCGTTGATGCGCTGGATCCAGAGGGAGCGGAACTCGCGCTTCCTGACCTTGCGGTCGCGGTAGGCGTACTGAAGGCTCTTCTCGACCTTCTGCTTCGCCATCCGAATGGTGTTCTTGGCGCGGCCCCGGAAGCCTTTCGCCCGTGCGACCACCTTCTTGTGGCGGGCATGGGCCGCCACACCCCGCTTCACGCGTGCCATGGGTTTAGCGTCCTTGCGCGATCAGAGCCCGTAGGGCGCCCACTGCTTCACCGTGCGCGCGTCCTGGTCCGCCAGCACCTGGCTGCCGCGGCTTTGCCGCTTCATCTTCTGCGGCTTGCAGGAGAGGTTGTGGCGCTTGAAGCCAGGGCCGGCGAGCACCTTGCCGGTGGCGGTGATCTTGAAGCGCTTCTTCACGCTCGCTTTGGTCTTGAGCTTGGGCATTTCACCATCCTTTCGTCCGAGCCGGCCGCGATGGCGCGACCGCTGGCGGCCGGGCATGCCCGAGGGGCCCGGCGCGCGCAGAGGCGCGGCTTATAGGGCGGCGGGGCCGGGGGGGCAAGGGGGATGGAGGAGAAGCCGGGGGCGCGGAGGAGACCTCCCGAGGTCTCGAACGACCCTGCCGTTCGCCGCCGCCCCGCAGCACCCGCGGGGGTTGGCGATCCGGGTGCGATCCGCGCGGCGCCGCGGGCCGGGCTGATCGCGGGCGCGACCGGTCTCCCCGGAGCGGCGCGTGCGGGCGGCGAAGGCGCGCCCGCCGCGGCCGCGCACCCGGTCGTCGCGTTCCGGAGCGGGCGGTCAGGCCGGGCCCGGAGCGGCCCGCACACGGCCGGGACCGGCCGTGTGCGTGACGATGCCCGCGCGGAACGGACGGAGCGGTGTCCCCCCGTGCGGGAACCTCCCTAGAAGATCGCGGTGGGCGCGACGGTGGAACCCGACCCGCCCCTCACCTTCAGGGGCTGCATCACGAAGGCGAACTCGCTCTGCCCGACCTGGGCGAGGTCGTTCAGCCTCAGGTTCTCCAGGAGATAGACGCCGTGGACGACCAGGGCGATCTGGTGCACCGGCAGCGAGGCGTGCGGCAGGGTCTTGCTCGGCGCCACCTCGACGGGCCAGTTGTCCGACCCGAGGATGATCGGCTCCTGGCGGATCAGCCACTCGGCGGCAGCCACGCCGATCCCGGGGCAGGAGCGGACGTAGCGCGCGTTGTCGGTGCCCCAGTGGGCGTCCCATCCGGTGCGGATCAGCACGACGTCGCCGCGCTCGATGCGCAGGTTCTGGCGCGCCATCGCCTGCTGCAGATCCTCCACGGTGATCTCGTAGTTGTCGTCGAGCGTGCGCACGCCCTTCAGTCCGGCGACGTCGATCAGGACCCCGCGCGTGAACACCTGGCCGACGCCATCGACGCCCATCCTGGTGAAGCCGCTGCGCGACGAGATCTCGGCGACCTTGACGCAGTTGTATGTCTCGTCGCCGATCGTCTGATGCGGGAACGCATCGAGCTGCGTGCCGACCTGGCCGATCTCGGTGATCACGATCTCCTCGTTGGAGCCGCGGCGGTTGGGCTGCGGGTTCATGAACATCTGCTTCAGGTGCACGTCGAACCGGCGCGTGCCGAAGAACGGCATGCCGCTCTCCAGCGTCTGGCCGAGTTCAACCACGCGGCCGGTGCGGATCAGCCGCGCGGCCTTCTGGACCTGCTCGGCCGTTTGGAGATTCATGGCCCCGCGGGTATCTGCAGCACCCCATTTCGACGGACAGCGCTCGGCCGCGGGAGGCGGCGACCAGGGCGCCTGTGCCGCAGCGGAGGTGGCGCGGAGCCCTCCGGCCAGACCGGCGCAGGCGAGGCAATGCGCAAAGAGGCGGCGCGACAGCGACATGGCATTTCCTTCCCGGATGTTATGTTATCTCATTCCGTGTCCGTCACGGACACGCGAGCCTAGCGCAGGTGGGCGGGCGACGAAAGCCGGCGACGCGGGGACCGCGCCGATGGGCCGCGCGCCCTCGCGCGGCGCCCGCGCGGCGGACCGGCGAGGGGCCGGAGCCGCGCCGGTCCCGCCGTCGCGGCCCTGGGCCCGCGGGCGATGGCGCGAGGCCGCGGCGGCGGAACCGGCCGACGGCAGCGTACGGATCACGCGTCAGGCGAAGACGGAGGAGGCGCCGCCGTGGTCGCAGCAGGTTGCACAGCGGCGGAGATCGCGCCGGGCGTTGCGTGCGGGCGTCCTTGAGCGCGCAGCCGACCCCCGCCGTGCGTGATCGGCTCCCCCAGAGGCCGCAACGCAGCGGGGCATTGGGAAACGAGGCCTTCGTTCGGGGCGCGGCGCGCGCAGCTGCCCGACGCCCGGCCTGGGCGGGCGATCAGCGGCGGCGGAACCAGCGGCGGAGGGCGGCGAGGAAACCCCCGCCCGAAGGGCCGCGGGTCAACGGAATGCCCGGCGTCGGGCCGCGATGCGACGCGTGCGGCCGCGCCGCCGGCGGCGGCAGGGCCGAGGCGACCGAATAGGCCCGCACGTCGCCCGCCGCGATCAGCCGCCGCTCGAACGCCACCACGCGATCCACCGGCTCGGGCAGCCGGCCGCGTTCGAGCGCGTTGGCTTGCGCCGCCGCGCCGCCGAAATCGCCCGCGCGGCGCAAGATGTCGACGATGCGCACCTGCTGTTCGAGGTCGGGAGGCGGACCCTGGCGGAACAGCGCCACGGCGGTCAGCCGCCACTCGCGCGCGAGATCGGCCTTGCGCGTGTCGTCGGCGACCCAGGCGGCCTGCAGCGTCGCCTCGGCGGCGGCGTGCAGTTCGCCCGTCTCCTCCAGGATCATCGCCCGGCAGAGGAAGCGGCGCGCCAGCGGCGGATAGGACGCCTCGGCGAGCAGCGCGCGATACGGTCCGCCGGCCACCACCGCCGCGACCGCCTCGCTCGCCTCGTCCAGCCGCGGCGCCGCATAGCCGCAGGTCGGGCATTGCTGGAGCCAATACGCCATGGTGCTGCGCACGGTCTCGCCCGGCCGCAGATCGAGATCGGGCGGGCCGGCAGGGCCGGTGCCGCGCACCTGGCGCTGGCGGCTCTCGCGCCCGCACACGGCGCACGTGACCGTGGTCTCGCCGATGTTGTCCATGGCAGCGGAACGGTAGCTTGAGCCGAGCGCGCGGGGAAGCGCGCGCCTGCTCACTCTGCGATCAGCTTCACCCATTGGCCTGCCTGCACCTGCTCTTCGGGGCCGAGCCCGTTCATCAGCCGGAAGCGCTCTTCCGCCCGCGCCACCGGCATCGCCTGCGCGAGCCGCTCGACCGTCTCGCCGCGCCGCACTTGGTGCGCGCGGATGCGCAGCGGTCGGATCGCCGCGGCCTCTGCCGCCGAGAGCGCGCGGAACGAGCCGAGCGTGGCGAGGAACCCGGGCGAGAACGCCGCCGTGCGCGGCGGCGTGGAGACGAACTGGAAGCGCCAGTACCGCCCCGGCGCGTAGCGCACCGCCACCAGCATGAGGTCGACCGGTCCCTGGCGCGTGTTCAGCCGCGTGCGCGCGGCGGCGGCCGGCATGCCGCCCACCTCGAGCAGCTCCAGCCCCGTCAGACGCACGCCGGTCGCCCAGCCGCGCGCGAGGTACTGTTCGGGCGGGACATCGCCGCGGATCTGGCCGGCGTCGAAGATGATCTGGCCGCCGCCCGGATGGGTCGCCGTGACCGCCCGTGCCCCGTTCACCAACCGGAACCCCTCGGGCACCTCGAAGCGGAAGCGCAGCACCGGGTGAAGGAAGATGCGGCCACGGATCACACCTTCCTCGACGTCGTCGCCCCACACCAGGCCGTCGAGCCGACGGACATAGGCCTCGCGTGCGCGCTCGCCGCTGCGGGCTCCGCCGGCGGCAGCGATGGCCGCCTGCACGCGGTCGGGCGTGCGCGGATGGGTGGCGAACCAGGAGTACTGGTCGTCGCCGGCGCGCCTGCCGGCGATCGCGGCTTCCAGGCGATCCCATTCTCCCATGCGGGCGAGGAATGAGCCCATGGCGGCGGTGTCGTAGCCTGCGGCGCGGAGGTAGCGGACGCCGTAGGTGTCGGCCTCCAGTTCCTGCTCGCGCGAGAACGCGGCGACATAGGCCTGCCCGGCGAGCCCGGCGATCTGGCCGCCGCCGCGCACGCCGAGGAATACCTGGCCGAGGATCTCGGCCGCGACCGAGCCGAGCTGCGCGCCGACCTGGCGGTCGAAGCGCTGCGCGGCGTGGCGGGCGACGACGTGGCCCATCTCGTGCCCGACGATGCCCGCAAGTTCGGCCTCGTCCGCGGCCAGCGCCATGATGCCGCGGGTGATGTAGACGTAGCCGCCGGGCAGCGCGAAGGCGTTGACGACGTCGCTGTTCAGCAGGGTGAAGGTCCAGGGTCCGTCGGGCCGTTCGGAGTGGCGGGCGAGGCGGGCGCCGAGTTCGCGCAGGTAGTCGGCCTGCGGACCGGCCATGGCGCCGCCGAACTGGGCGAGCACCTTGGGATGCTCTTCCGCGCCGATGCGCGCTTCGGCTTCGCGCGACAGGAACAGGCTCGACTGCGCGCCGGCCGCGGGGCTGAGCGCGAGGACGAGGCAGAGGGCGAGCAGCAGGCGTCGCACGGGACGAGAGTATCACGCGCGCTCGCGGCGCTTCGCGTCCATGCAGGGATGTGATGATCGGCGGCGCGGCGGAGGGGCCTGCGCCGGCGTCGGCGACAATCCTGGAGACGTTGGCGCGGGCTCGGCTGCGCTCGCGGCCCATCGTCCGCCGGCGCCGAACGCCGTCCCGGGCCGGCGCCGGCCGGCCCTGGCGCCGGTGTCAACCGCCTGCAGGTGTGCCGCCCGGCGCGATGCTGCGCCGCCCGGCCGCGCGGCCGGTGAAGGCAGGATCGCCCCCGCAGCCTGCCGCACCCGCTCGATGTTAGCCCGGAGCGGTTCCCCCCCCCTCGCGCGCGGAAGCCGCGCTAGACTCCCTCGAACAGCGCCAGCACGGCTTCGCGCGAGACATCCTCCACGCGCGGCGGCCGCCACCTGGGATCGCGCGTCTTGTCGATGACCTGGGCGCGCACGCCCTCGGCGAAGTCCGGGTGGCGGATCACCCCCCGCGTCAGGCGAAGCTCCATCGCCAGGCATTCGGGCAGGGTCATCGTCGCGCCGCGCCGGAGCAGTTCGGCCGTCACGCACAGGCTGGTCGGCGACATCTGGCGCAGCGTCTCGCGCGTGCGCCGCGCCCAGTCGGTGTCCTCGGCCTCGAGCGCGCGCAGGATCTCCAGCACATCATCGGCGGCGAAGCAGCGATCGATCGCCGCACGATCGCGCGCGAGCAGGCTCTCGGGCGCCGGATGCGCATGCGCGGCGAGCGCGGCGATGCCGTCGCGCGCGAGCGCCGCCTTGAGCGCCTCCAGCGAGGCGCGCGGCACGTAGTGCGTCGCGAGCCCCGCGCAGATCGCATCGCCCGGCGACACCCGCGCCCCGGTCAGCGCCAGATAGAGCCCGAGCCGGCCCGGCAGCCGCGAGAGGAAGAAGGACGCGCCGATGTCCGGGAACAGCGCGATCGCGGTCTCGGGCATCGCCATCACCGCATGCTCGGTGACCACGCGGTGGCTGCCATGGATCGAGAGCCCCAGCCCGCCGCCCATCGACAGCCCGTCGATCAGCGCCACGTAGGGCCTGGGGTATTCGGCGATCATCCGGTTGACGCGATACTCGGCGGCGAAAAACGCCTCCGACGCGGCAGCGTCGCCGCGCAGCACGTTGTCGCGGATGAGACGGACATTGCCGCCGGCGCAGAACGCCCGCCCGCCTGCGCCCTCGATCGTCACCAGCCGCACGGTGGGATCGTCGCGCCACGCGCTCAGCGCCGTGTCAATCGCGGCGATCATCTCCGGGTCGAGCACGTTGAGCACGCGTGGCCTGTTCAGCACGAGCCGGCCGATGCCGTGCACCACCTCGGTCAGCACGCTGGGCTCGGTCGTGGTCTCGCTCATTCTCGGTCCTCCGGCTCGGCGGCGCTTGGCTAGCAGCGCCCGTCACCCCCGGCAACCGAGGCTCAGCGCCGCCGCCGCGCTCTCGCGCCTGCCGCCCGACCAGGTGCGCCATCGGCCTTCGCCGCGGCGCCAGCCCTCCCAAATGCAGTGTTCCGGGGAGGTCGGAATATTCTCTAGACACACTAGATGTGGTGTGCGGGACACAGTGTTCCCCAATATGCAGACGATCCTATGGCGAATTCCCGCATCCCGTTGGTAGCCTTCCGACTCCGCCCGTTCCCCCTCCGTCGAGGTTCCGTCCATGACCGTGATGCCGCTGCCGCCCGTCTCCTCGACCCAGCCGCTTCTGCCCTGGGGCGAGACGCCGGCACGGACCTACGCGCCGGGCATGGGTCAGGCGGTGGCGGACCGGACGATCAACCGCCGCATCGTCCGGCGTCTGCCGGTGCCCGAGCGCGTGCCGTTCGAGGTGCCGCGCGACGACTCGACCTCGCTCGAGAGCCAGCTCGCCGCCTGGGCGCGCCGCAACGGCTGGGCCTACGAGGGCCGCTTCTTCGTCGAGCACGGCGACGACAGGCGGGTCTCGGGCTGGATCGAGGCGGTGGGGCGGATCGAGACGGAGTGCTGGGCCGATGTCGCCGAACGGGTCGCTCTCGGCAACGCGCTGCTCGAGCCCCGACCGGAGTGGCGCGAGGCGGAGCGGACGACGCTGCGTCACCACCTGCGCCAGGCGTCGCTGCTGATGAGCGGACGGCACCTCCAGCACGGCGACGCCTCGCAGCCGGGGCGGAACATGGAAGTGTTCACCAACTGCTCGACCGCGGCGACCAGCTTCCTCTGCTACCTGCTCCTGCTGAACGGCTCGGGCGTCGGGCGCGCCTACGACGACGCGATGATGGCCGTCGATTGGGCGCGCGACATGCCGATCGTGGTGCCGGTGATCGACTGGAGCCACGCCGACGTGCAGGCCGGCCACGTCACCGGTTTCCTGACGCGGCGCGACGCCGAACACCTCTACGCCGCGCACGGGCGGATCGTCGTGCACGAGGTCGCCGATTCGCGCGAGGGCTGGGCCAAGGCGGTGGAGCTGGTCGAGCGGCTGGCGTTCGAGCGGCGCGGCGGCGACGTCGTGCTGCTCGACTTCACCGCCGTGCGCCCCAGGGGAGCGCCCATCATGGGGATGCAGGGGCGGCCGGCCTCGGGGCCGGGCCCCTTCATGCACGCCCTGACCCGTGTGGCGATGGTGCGCGGATCGGGCATGGAGCCGTGGCGCGCCGCCCTCTTCGTCGACCACTACCTCGCCGAATGCGTGCTGGTGGGCGGTGCCCGCCGCTCCGCGCGGATGAGCACCAAGACCTGGCGCGATCGCTCGGTCCTGGGGTTCATCTCGGTGAAGCGCGGCGGGTTCCTGTGGTCGTCGAACAACTCCATCACCGTCGATGCCGCGTTCTGGGCGCATGTGCACCGCGCCGAGCCCGATCCGGCGTGGGACGAGGCGACGCGCGAGGAGTGGGCGCACGCGCATGCCGTGTTCGAGGCGGCGGTGAAGGCCGCCTACGACGATCGGACCGGCGAGCCCGGCTTCATCAACCAGGACAAGCTGGTCGCCAACGACGCCGGGCTCGAGGCCTACGAGTCGGGCGCCCTGTTCGTGGGAAGCGAGAAGTACCAGCCGGACCGCGAGACGCATCCGCTGCTCAGCGATCTGGTGCGGCGCGCGCGCGCGTCGCGCTACACCCAGATCACCAATCCCTGCGGCGAGATCAGCCTGTTCATGCTGGGCGGCTACTGCGTCATCGCCGACGTGGTGCCATACCACGCCGCCGATGATGACGACGCAGAGGCCGCCTTCCGCGCCGCCACTCGGGCGCTGATCCGCGTCAACCTGATGGATTGCCTTTACCGGCCGGAGACGCGGCGCACCAACCGCATCGGCGTGGGCATCACCGGGCTGCACGAATGGGCGCTGAAGCGCTTCAACCTCGGCTTCCGCGACATGATCGACGAGCGACGCGCGAAGCCGTTCTGGATGATGCTCGCGCGCTTCAAGCGGGCGGTGCGCGACGAGGCGGCGCGCTACTCGGCCGCACTCGGCCTGACCGCGCCGCACACTGACACCACGATCAAGCCGGCCGGCACGACCAGCAAGCTGTTCGGGCTGACGGAGGGCGCCCACCTGCCCTCGATGCGCGAATACCTGCGCTGGGTGCAGTTCCGCAACGACGACCCGATGGTGCGCGAGTACGCCGCCAAGGGCTACCCGGTGAGGAAGCTCACCACCTATCGCGGCACCACTGTGGTGGGCTTTCCGACCAAGCCCGAGATCGTCCGCCTCGCCGACGAGCTCGGCCTTGCCGACGCGATCGTCACCGCCGGGGAGGCGACGCCGGAGGAGCAGTACCGCTACCTCCAGCTCCTGGAGAAGTACTGGATCCGCGGCGTCGACGAGCAGGGCGAGCCGCTCGTACCCGATACCGGCAACCAGGTCTCCTACACGCTCAAATACGATCCTCGGGTCGTCACCTTCGAGGCGTTCCGCCACGCCGTGCTGCAGTTCCAGCCGACGGTGCGCGCCTGCGCGGTGATGCCCCAGGCGGACACCACCGCCTACGAATATCAGCCCGAGGAACCGGTGACGAAGGCCGAGTACGAGCTGATCGCCGCCGCCATCGCCGGCGCGGAAGCCAAGGAGGCGGTGGGACGCGAGCATGTCGATTGCGCCGCGGGCATCTGCCCGATCGACTTCGGCACCAACGAGGCGAGCCAGAAGGCGGCGTGACGCAGCCGGTCAGGCGGCCGCCACGTTGGCCGGCATGCGCTGCTGCGCGAGCCGGCGCAGAACATCCGGCACACGCTCCGCCACACAGGGTCTGCTGAACAGGTAACCCTGCGCCTCGGTGCATCCCTCCGTGCGGAGGATGTCGAGGATCGCGCGCGTCTCCACGCCTTCCGCGGTCGTGCGCATGCCGAGCGACCGGCCGAGGCCGACGATGGCGCGCACGATGGCGCGGCTGTCGGGCTTGCTGTCGAGATCGCGAATGAAGGACTGGTCGATCTTGATCTTGTCGAAAGGAAAGCTGCGCAGATAGCCGAGCGAGGCGTAGCCGGTGCCGAAATCGTCCATGGCGATGCGCACGCCTAAGCCGCGCAGCCGGTGCAGCATCGCCCCGGTCGCGGCCTCGTCCCCGAGCAACAGCGACTCGGTGATCTCGATCTCAAGCCGGCTCGCCGGCAGGCCGGAATCGGCGAGCGCGGTCGCCACCGTCGCGACGAGGTTCGGGTCCTGGAACTGGACCGCCGAGACGTTCACGGCCACCCGCACCCCGTCCGGCCACGTCGCGGCATCGGCGCAGGCGCGGCGCAGCATCCAAGCACCGATCGGCACGATCAGGCCGATCTCCTCGGCGACGGGGACGAATTCCACCGGCGAGACCATGCCGCGCGTGGGATGCCTCCAACGCAGCAGGGCCTCGAGCCCCGAGACCCGCTCCGAGGCGAGCTCGACGATGGGCTGATAGACCGGTTGGAACTCGCCGCGCTCCAGCGCGTGGCGGAGATCGCTCTCGAGCGCGCGGCGCCGCTGCGCCAGCGCATCCATCTCCGGCGTGAAGAACCGCAGGGCGCCCCGGCGTTCGCGGCGGCCCCGGTCGAGCGCCAGCTGGGCGTGGTGCAGGAGCTGGTCGTGGCTTGTCCCGTCCTCGGGCGCGACCGCGATGCCGATGGAGGCACCGAGCTCGACCGCCTGCCCGTTGACCGCGAACGGTTTCGACAGCGCGGCCAGCATCCGCCGCGCCAGCGCCGACGCCGCCTCGCCCTTCTCGATTCCGACCTGCAGGACGGCGAACTCGTCGCCGCCCAACCGCGCTACCATGTCGCCCTCGCGCACGCAGCCGCGCAGCCGTTCCGCCACTTCGCGCAGCACCTCGTCGCCGGCGGGCTGGCCCACCGCCTCGTTGACGGCGCGGAACCCGTCCAGGTCCAGGCTGAACAGCGCGACGCGCGCGCTCGCCGCGTTCTGGGCCAGCGCCTGCTCGACGCGCTCGCGCAGCTGCAGTCGGTTCGCCAGTCCGGTCAGCGCGTCGTGCCGCGCGAGGTAGGTGATCTGCGCCTCGGCGCGCCGCCGCTCGGTGATGTCGTCGTAGGTGACGACCCAGTTGCCGCCCGGGATCGGCTCGTGCGAGATCGCGATCACGCGCCCGTCCGCGAGCTCCTGGAAGCTTGTGCCCCGCTCGCGGCGGGCGACGAAGCCGAGGCGCTCGGCGATCAGCGTCTGCGCGACGGCGGGGCTGTGATTGCCGGCGGCGATGCTGCGCGCCAGCAGCTCGGGGAAGGAAATGCCGGGACGGACAACGGCCGGATCGAGCCGGTAGATCTCGTAGAAGCGGCGGTTCGCCACCAGCAGCCGGTGCTCGGCATCGTAGAGGCAGAGCCCCTGCGACATGTTGTTCAGGGCGGCGTCAAGGCGCCGGTTGGTCTCCTCCAGCGCTGCCTGCCGGCTCGTGAGCGCCGTGATGTCGGAGAGCACGGCGACCGCGCCGCCTTCCCGGGTCGGGCTCAGCGTGACGCGGAGCCACCGCCCGTCCGCCGTTCGCAGGTCCTGCTCCTCCACGGCAAGGTCGAGCCCGGTCGCGGCAGCGAGGCGATCGGCCGACGTGCCGGGGACGAGCACCCTGGCCGCCGCGGGCAGGAGCTCGGCCGCTCGGCGGTTGGCGATCGCGACCTTCCCCGCCTCGTCGAGCAACACCACGCCCTCGCGCAGGCCCTCGATCGCCTCGCACAGGCGGCCCAGGGCCGGGACGCGGGCAGCGCTCGCGCGCTCGGCGATCGCGCCGATGCCGTCGCGCATGGTCCCCGTCGCGCAGAGCTCCGTGCCGGGCTCGTCCCGTCCCGCCCCGGGGGGGATGGCCGCGCCCGGTGGGCCGTCGCCGATGCGGCGGCGGACGGCCGACGCCGCCCGCTGCGATCCCTGCCCTCCCGGGCCGATCAGCCATCGGAAGAGGGGGATCCGGCGCGGCATGGCCGCATCATCGACGCCGCTCCTTAACGCCAAAATAACGCCGCGCCGGGCGGCGCTTGCCGTCGGGGCGTCGCGCTGGCAGCGTGCCGCGCCGATGGCTCGACCCCCGGTCCCGATCGTCCGTTTCCTCGGCGTCGAGAAGTCCTACGACGGCATCACCCCGGTGGTGCGCCATCTCGACCTCGACATCGCCCGCGGCGAGTTCCTGACGCTGCTCGGCCCCTCGGGTTCGGGCAAGACGACGACGCTGATGATGCTCGCCGGGTTCGAGGCGCCGACCGCCGGGCGGATCGAGATCGAGGGCCGCGATGTCGTGCGGCTGCCGGCGCACCGGCGCGGCATCGGCGTGGTGTTCCAGTCCTACGCGCTCTTTCCGCACATGTCGGTCGCCGAGAACGTCGCCTTCCCGCTCGAGGTGCGCGGCGTGGCGCGCGGCGAGCGGGCCGCGCGCGTCGCCCGCGCGCTGGAGATGGTGCGCCTCGGCGGCCTCGGCGCGCGCCGCCCGGCGCAGCTCTCGGGCGGCCAGCAGCAGCGCGTGGCGCTGGCGCGCGCGCTCGTCTTCGAGCCCTCCCTCGTGCTGATGGACGAGCCGCTCGGCGCGCTCGACAAGCAGCTCCGCGCCGAGATGCAGCTCGAGATCCGCCATCTGCACGAGCAGCTCGGCGTGACCGTGGTCTATGTCACGCACGACCAGGAGGAGGCGCTCACGCTGTCGGACCGGATCGCCGTGTTCCACCATGGCGCCATCCAGCAGCTCGACACGCCGGCCACGGTGTACGAGCGCCCGGCGAATGCCTTCGTCGCCCGCTTCATCGGCGAGAACAACCGGATCGCCGGAACGATCGCCGAGCGGGACGAGGGAGACGGGATGGTCCGCGTAGCACTCGCCGGCGGTCGCAGCCTCTGGGCGATGCGGGGAGATTGCGGCGCCGTGGGCACGCGCGCGGTGGTCTCGGTGCGGCCGGAGCGGATGGCCCTCGCGCCGGGGCCGGCCGCCGACCTCTCGGAGGACGCGATCCCCGCCCGCGTGGTCGAGACCATCTATCTCGGCGACCATGTCCGGGTCAGGCTGGCGCTCGAGGGCGGCGCCGAGGTGATGGCGAAGCGGCCGATCGCGGCGGCGGATCCCCGCCTCGTCGCCGGCGCGGAAGCGGCCGTCGCCTGGCAGCCCGAGCACGCGATCGCCTTCGCGCCCGAACCCGACGATTGAGCCGCGCCGCCTGCCGCCGCTACAGTCGTCCGCGCCGGACCCGTCGGAACCTGGAGCGCCACGTCATGAAACGACTGATGCTTGCCGCCGCGCTCGCCGCGGCCGCGCTCGGCGCGCCTGCCGCCGCGCGCGACCTCACCATCGTCTCCTGGGGCGGCGCCTACCAGGACGCGCAGCGCGCCGTCTATTTCCAGCCCTTCATGCAGGCGCGCGGCATCCGCCTGCTGGAGGAGACCTGGGACGGCGGCGTCGGCGTGCTGCGCGCCAAGATGCAGTCGGGCGCGAACAACTGGGACGTCGTGCAGGTGGAGGGCGAGGAGCTCCTGGTCGGCTGCGAGGAGGGGCTGTTCGAGCGGATCGACTGGGCCCGCGTCGGCGGCCGCGACGCCTACCGGCCGGACGCCGTGCACGAGTGCGGCGTCGGCGCGATCTACTACTCCTTCGTCCTCGCCTATGACCGCGCGCGCATCGCCGGCGAGGGGCCGAGATCCTGGGCCGACTTCTGGGACGTGCAGCGCTTCCCGGGCAAGCGGGCGCTGCGGCGCGGGCCGAAGACGAACCTCGAGATCGCGCTGCTCGCCGACGGCGTGCCGGCGAATCAGGTCTACGCGACGCTGCGCAGCCCAGCGGGGATCGACCGCGCCTTCGCCAAGCTCGACCAGCTCCGCCCGCATCTCGTGTGGTGGACCGCCGGGGCGCAGCCGCCGCAGCTGCTCGCCTCGGGCGAGGTGGCGATGACGAGCGCCTATAACGGCCGGATCTCGGCGGCGAACCGCAACGACGGGCGCAACTTCGCGATCGTCTGGACGAACAGCCTCTACACGATCGATTCCTGGGTGATCATGAAGGGCTCGCCCAACCTCGCCCACGCCTACGCCTTCCTCGCCTTCGCCGGCCAGCCCGAGCGGCAGGCGCAATTGCCGCCGCGCATCCCCTACGGCGTGCCGGCGCTCGGCGCCGAGGCGCTCATCCCCGACGCCGTCAAGCCGGACCTGCCGACCAGCCCCGCCAACATCGCCACCGCGATCCAGCTCGACGATTCGTTCTGGCTCGAGAACATCGACCGGCTCACCCAGCGCTTCAACGCCTGGGCGGCGCGCTGAGCGGGCGACGCGGCGGCTGATGGCGGAGGCGGCCGCCGGGCTCGCGCGCCGGGTCCGCCGCGCCGGCCTGCGCCGGCGTCTGGCCGCGGCGCTGCTGGTCGCGCCGCTGCTCGTGTTCCTGCTGATCGGCTTCGCCGCGCCGATCGCCGTCCTGCTCGCGCGCGGCGTACAGGACACCGAGGTGCCGCGCGTGCTTCCGCGCGTGACGGCGGCGCTCGCCGCCTGGGACGGGCGCGGCCTGCCCGACGACCGCGCCTTCGCCGCGCTCGTCGAGGACATGCGCGAGGCGCGCGCCGCCGGCACTCTCGCCCAGGCGGCCACGCGGCTGAACTACGACCTGAACGGCTTCCGCACGCTGATGTTCTCGACCGCGCGCCGGCTGCCGGCGCCGGGCGACGATGCGCGCGCCGCCCTGCTCGCAGCCGACCCGGCCTGGGGCGAGCGCGCGACCTGGGCCGCGCTGCGCCGCGCGGCCGGGCCGCTGACCGACTTCTATCTGCTCGCCGCAGTGGACCTGAGGCGCGACGCCGACAACAGGATCGTGCCTGCGCCCCCCGAACAGGCGATCTTCCGCGACGTGCTCGCGCGCACCTTCGGCATCAGCTTGGCGGTGACGCTCATCTGCCTGGTCGCGGGCTATCCGGTCGCCGCCCTGCTCGCCAGCCTTCCGGCGCGGCTGGCAGCCGCGCTGCTCGCCTTCGTGCTGCTGCCGTTCTGGACCTCGCTGCTCGTGCGCACGGCCGCGTGGGTGGTGCTGCTCCAGCGCGAGGGCGTGGTGAATGCCGCCCTGCTCGGCCTCGGCCTGGTCGAGGCGCCGCTGCAGATGATCTTCACGCGCTTCGCGGTCGTGCTGGCGATGGCGCATATCCTGCTGCCGTTCATGATCCTGCCGCTCTATGCGGTGATGCGCGCGATCCCGCCCGGCTTGACGCGCGCCGCCGCCTCGCTGGGCGCGCCGCCGTGGCGGGTGTTCCTGCGCGTCACCTGGCCGCTGAGCCTGCCGGGTGTCGCCGCCGGGTCGCTGATGGTGTTCATCCAGGCGCTCGGCTACTACATCACCCCGGCGCTCCTCGGCGGCGCGTCGGACCAGATGATCTCCTGGTTCATCGCCTTCTACGCCTCGCGCACGGTGAACTGGGGCATGGCGGCGGCGCTGTCGGTGCTGCTGCTGGCCGCGACGGCGGCGCTGTTCACGGTCTATGCCCGGCTCGCCGGCGAGGCGCGGGTCCGCATCGCATGAGCGCACGCACGCCTGCCGGACGCGCCGGTCGGGCGGCGCTGTGGGCGATCACGCTCGCGGTGCTGCTGTTCCTCGTCGCGCCGATCGCGGCGATCGTGCCGCTCTCGTTCTCGTCGGGCGCGTTCCTGCACTACCCTCTGCCCGGGCTGTCGCTGCGCTGGTACCGCGAGTTCTTCGCCAGCCCGTTCTGGGTCGGATCGGTGGTCAACAGCCTGATCATCGGCGCCGGCGCGACCGTGCTCGCCACCACGCTCGGCACGCTTGCCGCACTCGGGCTGTGGCTGGCGCGCTTCCCGGGACGGAGGCTCGTGCTCGCGGTGCTGATCGCGCCGATGGTCGTGCCCTCGGTGGTGGCCGCGGTCGGGCTGCTGTTCGCCTACGCGCCGGTCGGGCTCGCCAACACCCATGCCGGCATGATCCTGGCGCACACCGCGCTCGCCTCGCCCTTCGTCGTCGTCACGGTCTCGGCCACGCTCGCGGGCTTCGACCGCACGCTCCTGCGCGCCGCGGCCGCCTCCGGCGCCGGACCGGCGCGCAGCTTCCGCCGCGTCGTGCTGCCGCTGATCGCGCCGGGCGTCGCCGCGGGCGCCCTGTTCGCCTTCGCCATCTCGCTCGACGAGGTGGTGGTGGCGCTGTTCCTCGCCGGGCCCGGCCAGCGCACGCTGCCGCGGCAGATGTTCGCCGGCCTGAACGAGCAGCTCAGCCTCGCCATCGCCGCCGCCGCGACCCTGCTGATCGCGCTCTCGATCCTGCTGATGGCGGCCGTGTGGTGGCTGCGCCGCCGGTCGGATCGGCTGGCCGGCGCTGCCGCTCGCGTGTAGAGCGGCCGATGGCTTCGCCCGCCGATGCGCCGGCGACGCTGACCCGACGCGACGGCGTGCTGGTGCTGTCCGGCCGGCTGGACGCGCACTCCGTCGCCGCCCTTTGGCGCGAGGCGCTGGCGGCGGTCACGCCCGGCGCGGCGCTGGAGATCGACCTCTCCGGCTGCGACTACTGCGACGTCTCGGGTTCGGCGCTGCTGCTCGCGCTCGAGGACAAGGCGGGATCGCGCGCCGTGCTGCACGGGGCCTCGCCGCGGATCGCGCGCGTCATCGAGCGCGCGCACGACGCCTATCGCGCGACCGCGCCGCCGGCCCCGCCGCCGGTGCCGAGCCTGCCGGTGGCGGTGGGCGCCGCGGTGGTGGGGAAGATGCGCGATCTCGGCGAGCGCATCGCGATCCTCGGCCGCACCGCCGCCTCGGCCGCGCTGACGGCGCTCGACCCGCTCTCGCTGCGCTGGCCCGACACCTGGCACCAGGCCGAGGAGGTGGGCAGCCGCGCCTTGCCGCTGATCTGCATGATCGGCTTCCTGTTCGGGCTGATCCTCGCCTTCCAGTCGGCGGTGCCGCTGCGCCAGTTCGGCGCCGACATCTTCGTCGCCAACCTGGTCGCCGTCTCGGTGTTCCGCGAGCTCGGGCCGCTGCTCTCGGCGGTGATCCTCGCCGCCCGCTCGGGCAGCGCCTTCGCCGCCGAGATCGGCACGATGAAGGTGAACGAGGAGATCGACGCCCTGAACACGATGGGGCTCGACCCGTTCCGCTTCCTCGTCATGCCGCGGCTGATCGCGGCGGTGGCGATGATGCCGGTGCTGATCATCGCCATGAACCTCTCCGCGGTCGCGGGGATGGCGATGGTGATGATGTCGCTCGGCTTCCCCTGGGCCGCGGTGTCCGGCCAGGTGGTGAACTGGACCGGCCCGTCGGACGTGCTGGGCGGGCTGGCCAAGGGCCTCGTCTTCGGCGCGGTCGTCGCCGGCATCGGCTGCTCGCGCGGGATGGCGACCGGCGTCGGCCCGCGCGCCGTCGGCGAGGCCGCGACCGCCGCCGTGGTGGGCGGCATCGTCGCGATCATCGTGCTCGACGGCATCTTCGCCGTGCTGTTCTATCTCATGGGATGGTGATCGGCGTGGCCGGCGACGCGGCGCAGGAGGCCGACGGGCCTGCCGCCTCGGTGCGCGGGGTGGCGATGCGTTTCGGCGCCAATACGGTGTTCCAGGACGTCAGCTTCGAAGTCCGACGCGGCGAGGTGTTCGTGATCCTCGGCGGCTCGGGCTGCGGCAAATCGACCCTGCTCAAGCTGATGATCGGATTGCGCCCGCCCTCGGCGGGGACGATCACCATCCTCGGGGAGGACATCGTCGCCCTGCGCGGCGAAGCGCGGCGCCGCCTGAAGCAGCGCTTCGGGGTGATGTTCCAGTCGGGCGCGCTGTTCGGCTCGATGAGCGTGCTCGAGAACGTCGCCCTGCCGATCGCGAGCTTCACCGCACTGCCGGCGGAGGCGATCGAGCGGATCGCGCGCACCAAGCTCGGCCTGGTGGGGCTTGCGGACGCGGCGCTGCGGATGCCCTCGCAGCTCTCCGGTGGCATGATCAAGCGCGCGGCGATCGCGCGCGCGATCGCCCTCGATCCGCCGCTCGTCTTCCTCGACGAGCCCGCGGCCGGGCTGGATCCGATCACCTCGGCCGGGCTCGACAGCCTGATCCTCTCGCTCGCGCGCGACCTCGGCATCACCTTCGTGGTGGTCACGCACGAGCTGGCCTCCATCCTGACGATCGCGGATCGGGTGATCATGCTGGACAAGGAGGCCAAGGGCGTGATCGCCGAGGGCGATCCGCGCCGGCTCAAGGACGAGAGCACGCACCCGATCGTGCGCGCGTTCTTCCACCGCACCGAGCCCGGCGCCAGATAGGGCGGTGACGGATGGAACAGAAGGCGCTCTTTTTCCGGGTGGGGGTGGCGATCCTGGGCGGGTTCGCGGGGCTGCTCGCGCTGCTGGTCTGGATCGGCTCCGACACCTTCCGCCGGGGCGGCATCCTGATGGAGACCTACTTCGGGGAGACGGTGCAGGGGCTGGAGGTCGGCGCGCAGGTGAAGTTCCGCGGCGTCACCGTCGGCAGCGTCCGGCAGATCTCGGTCGCCGCCGCCGAATACCCGCAATCGGTGCGCGAGACGCTCGCGACCGACCCCGCGCTGCGCCTCGTCGTCGTGCGCTTCGAGCTGAGCCGCGAGCGCGTCGCCGAGACGGACGCGCGGGGGTTCCGCCAGATGGTCGATGCCGGCCTCAGGGTGCGCATGGCGAGCCAGGGGATCACCGGCATCGTCTATCTGGAGGTGGACTTCGTCGATGCCGCGCGGTTCCCCGAGTTCCTGCCGCCCTGGGAACCGCGGACGCCGTACATCCCGTCCGTGCCCTCGACACTGACGCAGATCCAGACCGCGGCGGAGCGGCTGATCGCGCGGCTGGACGAGGTCGATTTCGGCGGCCTGGTGCTGCACCTCGACGCGCTCGCGCGGGCGCTGACCGAGACCGTCGCCTCGGGCGAGGGGTACCGCCTGCTTGTCGAGGCAGGAGACGCCGTCGCGGCGCTGCGCACGACCACCGAACGCGTCGCGCCGGCGATCGAGACCACCATGCGTGAGGCGAGTGCCGCGGCCACGGCGCTGCGCGCCTTGATGGAGGGACGCGAGATGCGTGCGATCGTGTCGAACACGGCAGCGGCCACGGCGGAGCTCCGCACCGCGCTCGCCCGGCTGCCGGCGATGACCGCCTCGATCGAACAGGCGGCGCAGCGGATCGACGCGCTGGTCGCGAACGCCGACCGCGATGTCGGGCCGGCACTGCACGACTTGCGCGTCACCGCCGACAACCTGCGCGAGATCACCGAGCAGATGCGCCGCTACCCGAGCCAGTTCCTGTTCGGCCAGCCGCCGCCGGGCGGACCGGCGCCGGCGGGGGCCGCGCGGTGAGGCGGCGCGCCCTGCTCGCGGCGGCCGTGCTCGGCGGATGCGGCAATCCGCTGTCGCGGCCCTATCCGGAGAAGCGGCTCTATGTGCTCGAGGCGCGCCGGCCGGTCGCGCTGCCCGCGCCGGCGCGCGGGCGGACGCTGGTGGTGCGCAGCGTGACCGCCGCGCCCGGGATGGAGGGGCGCGGGCTGGTCACGCGCCGCCCCGGCAACGTCCAGGAGAGCGACTTCTGGAACGAGTTCTTCACCGCGCCGGCGGCGATGGTGCAGGAGTCGCTGCGGCGGTGGCTCGCGGATGCCGGCCTGTTCGCGGCGGTGCTCGACCAGGGCAGCGCCGGCCGGGCCGATCTCGCCCTCGAATCCGTGCTGGTCGCCGCCCTCGGCGACGGCACCGATCCGGCGGCGCCGGTCGCGCGGCTGCATCTGCAGACGCTGCTGCTCGGCCTCGACCGCACGCCGCCGCGCATCGTCGCCCGCGGCGACTACGACCGGCGCGTGCCGCTTCCCGCGCTCGCGCCGGAGGTGGTGGCGCCCGGCCTGTCGCAGGCCCTGGCGCTCGTGCTCGCGGATCTCGAGGCCGACCTGCGGCGCGCTGCCCTTGCGTGAGCCGTCCGCCCGTGCTGCCGCGCGCCGCGCGTCACCCAGTGGCAGCCGCCGGTGCGGACGGGCGAGGCGCCGCCGGGCGAGGCGGACGGCGATGCCCGCCGGCGCTGCGCCGTCCGCGCCGCGGCGAGACCCCGCGCAGGCGGCATTCGACGGCGCGGCGCGGTTGGGGCATTCTTGCGACTGTCCATCCGGGGCTGCGGGTTTGCGGTCGTCGGCGTGGCCGCCAGTGGCGTCCGGCCGAGCCCCGGCGGGACCATCCCAGACGAGCGACGGCAGGGGAACGGCCATGAACATCGCGATATCCCGTCCGGCCGGGGAGGCGGAGGGCGTGTTCGCTGCCATGGCGCGGGCAGCGCGCGATGCGGCGCATGCCCTTGCCCGAACCGATGCCGCCGCCAAGACGCGCGCGCTCGAGGCGGCGGCCGCGGCGATTCGCCGGCACGAGGCGGCGATCCTGGCCGCGAACGAGGAGGACGTGGCCGCGACCCGGGCCGCCGGCCGGCCCGCCTCGTTCCTCGACCGGCTCGCCCTGACGCCTGCCCGCATCGAGGCGATGGCGCGCGGCGTCGAGGAGGTCGCGGCGCTGCCCGATCCGGTGGGCCGCGTGCTCGCCGAGTGGACGCGGCCGAACGGGCTCGCGATCCGCCGCATCGCCACGCCGCTCGGCGTCATCGGCATGATCTTCGAGAGCCGCCCGAACGTCGCGGCCGACGCCGGCGCGATCGCGGTGAAGTCGGGCAACGCCGTGATCCTGCGCGGCGGCGCCGAGAGCCTGGGCTCGGCGCGGGCCATCCATGCGGCCATGGCCGAGGGGTTGCGCGCGGGCGGCCTGCCCGAGGCGGCGGTGCAGGTGGCGCCGACGGCCGATCGCGCCTTCGTCGCGGCGATGCTCGCGGGGGCAGGCCTGATCGACGTGATCGTGCCGCGCGGCGGCCGGTCGCTGGTCGAACGCGTGCAGGCGGAGACGCGCGTGCCGGTGCTCGCCCATGCCGAGGGCCGCTGCCACACCTTCGTCCACGCGGCGGCCGATCTCGCCAAGGCGCGCGCGATCGTGCTCGACGCCAAGCTGCGGCGCACGGGCGTGTGCGGCGCGACCGAGACGCTGCTGGTGGACGCCGCCTGCGCGGCGACGCACCTGCCGCCGATCCTCGACGATCTCGCCGCGCGCGGCTGCGCCTTCCGCGCCGATGCACGCGCCCGCGCGATCCGCCCCGACCTGCCGGCGGCCGGCGAGACCGATTTTGATACGGAATGGCTCGATGCCGTGCTGAACGTGGCGGTGGTGGACGGGGTCGAGGGGGCGGTGGCCCACATCCGTCGCCACGGCTCCGAGCACACGGATGCGATCGTCACCGAGGACCGGGCGGCGGCCGAGGCGTTCCTCGCCGGCATCGACAGCGCGATCGGGATCGTCAACGCCTCGACCCAGTTCGCCGACGGGGGCGAGTTCGGCTTCGGCGCCGAGATCGGCATCGCGACGGGGCGCATCCACGCCCGCGGGCCGATCGGGCCGGAGCAGCTCACCACCTTCCGCTACCACGTGCTCGGCACGGGGCAGGTGCGCGGGTGACGGCCGCCCCCTCGGCCGCATCGTTGGCGCCGGCGCCCGGGGCGCGCTAGGGTCGGGCGCCGCCCCCAGCAGGGAAGCCCGCGCCGATGCGCCGCCCCGCCCCGCCTTCCCGCCCCTTGCCGGCCGACGCCGAGCCGCGTTGACGCGCGTGCGGCAGCGGGCGATCTCGCGCTGGGGCGATGGGCGGCGCGGCCGCATCGGCATCCTCGGCGGCAGCTTCAACCCGGCCCATGAGGGCCACCGCCACATCGCCGAGACGGCGCTCAAGCGGCTGCGTCTGGCGGCGGTCTGGCTGCTCGTGAGCCCCGGGAATCCGCTGAAGTCCGACGACGGCATGGCCCGCTTCGCCGACCGGCTCGCCTCCGCCGAGACGGTTGCCGAGGGCAACGCGCGCATCGTCGCGACCGACCTCGAGGCGAGGCTCGGCACGCGCTACACGGTGGCGACGCTCGGCCTGCTGACGCGGCGGTTCCGGCGCGCGCGCCTGGTCTGGCTGATGGGGGCGGACAACCAGGTGCAGATCCCGCGCTGGCAGGGCTGGCGCCGCATCTTCGGCATGGTGCCGATCGTCGTCTTCCCCCGCCCGGGCTGGACCCGCGCGGCGCTGCGCGGCACCGCGAGCCGGGCGATGGCGCGTTGGCGCGTGCCGGCCGCGCGCGCCGGCGCCCTGCCGCGCATGGTGCCGCCCGCCTGGCTCCTGCTGCCCGGGCGCGAGCATCCGGCGTCCGCGACCGAGATCCGCGCCGCCCGCGCCGCCGGCCTCGCGCTGGCCGGCAAGCGGCCGCGCCGGCGCCCGGCCGCCCGGCCGGCCGAGGAAGGCGCCGACCGGCTGGTGCGGCTGATCGTCGCCAGCCTGGAGGACGACAAGGCCGAGGAGGTCGTGGTGATCGACCTCGCCGGCAAGGCCTCGTTCGCCGACCGGATGGTGGTCGCCTCCGGCCTCGCCGCCCGCCAGCTCACGGCGATGGCCGAGCACCTGATCGAGAAGCTGGAGCGCGACGGGCGGCGGAACATCCGCACCGAGGGGCTCGGCGCCTCGGACTGGGTGCTGATCGATGCGGGCGACGTCGTCGTGCACCTGTTCCGGCCCGAGGCGCGCGCCCTCTATGGGCTCGAGAAGATGTGGGGCGTCACCCTGCCCGGCGACGAGGCGCGCTTCGCCTGATCCCGGTGACGGTCGTCATCGCGGTGGGGCGCGGCCGCGGCAGCGCGGAGCAGGCGCTGTACGACCGCTACGCCGCGCGGCTGCGGCCCGCGCCGCGGCTCGTCGAGATCGCCGCGGCGCGCGGCGACCCCGTGGAGGCCCGGCGCCGCGAGGCGGCGGCAATACTGTCCTCGCTGCCCGACGGGGCGGTGCTGGTCGCGCTCGATGCGGGCGGCGCGGACGAGACGACCGCGGCCTTCGCGGCGCGGCTCGCGCGCTGGCGCGACGCCGGCAGCGCCGTCGCCTTCGCGGTCGGCGGCGCCGAGGGGCTGGACCCGGCGGTCATCGCGCGGGCCGCGCATGTGCTCGCCTTCGGCCGGGCCACGTGGCCGCACCTGCTGGTGCGGGCGATGCTCGCGGAACAGCTCTACCGCGCCGACGCGCTGCTGCGCGGGCATCCCTACCACCGCGCCGCGCGGCCGTGACCGGGGCTTTCCTTCCGCGCCCGTTTGTCCCATCTCCCGCGCCGCCAGCCGGAGAGGGGATGCGATGCAGGAAGTACTGACCGCGCAGGATCAGCGCGAGGAGGGGCTGCGCGCCGCGACCGCGCGCTTCATCCTGCACCCGTGGGTGCACGGGGCGATCATGG
>Ga0308410_1000141_pt1 | contig 32550 bp, 25 predicted proteins | sample HotsprOSTMatCore_FD_203467 | JGI IMG/M metagenome (GOLD analysis project Ga0308410, IMG submission 203467) | Hot spring phototrophic mat microbial communities from Octopus Spring, Yellowstone National Park, Wyoming, United States -... | ecosystem: Environmental > Aquatic > Thermal springs > Hot...
CGGGGAGAGGGCAGGGGGTGGGGCTATGCGTTTGCAAAAGTGCAAAAGGTGGGCGGAGAAGCTTGCCCCCAAACTGAAATACACCCACTTACCTTGTGTGTTTGACCTATTCTGCTGTTTTGTGGTATGATAGCGACAACAAACAGATAGCTTGCCATATTTCAATCATCTTACCGATGGCACAGATGAAAAATATCCACGAAGAACACACGTAGATTCACAAAGATTTTTTCTTCGTGTTCCTTCGTGACCTTCGTGGACGAACGTATTTTCGAAGGAGTGGTGTATGGGCGCGTGCGCCCGCCACGACGGATGAAAATATCCACCAAGAACACGAAGAGACACGCAGATTTTTCTTCGTGTTCCTTCGTGACCTTCGTGGACAAACGTATTTTCGAAGGAGGAGCTATGCAGTTACGTGGTCAATTGATTGCCGAATCTCCCATTTTTCGCGGGAATGCCCGCAAGACCTTGTTTACGCGGGATGGGGATGGCACCCAACGCCTGGTGTCACTCGCAGGCGAAATTGCTGGTACTGCTCAGGCATTGATGGATGCGTTTGTGGGTCAATCGCGCGATGGCAAAAACATTGGCTTGTTGAACAAAATGTGGCAACGCTTGTTTGGAGAGCCGTTGCCTGCTGGTCTCATTACACGCGTCGAATGTCAGTTGAAAAAAGAATGCTATCCGCGCGATCGTTTCTTCGATTTGCGAATGGGGCTGCGTCTGGACGAAGACCGCTGGGCAGCCGAAGCCAATGCCAACTACAAGTTAGAGACCCTCTATCGCAATGCCATCTTTGATTTCACCCTGACCGTCAACGATGCAGAACTTCAGAAAGGTCAGAATGCAGCGCGTTTGTATTTCCTGCTTGAGGAATTGCGCGAAGGTCGCTTTTGGTTTGGGGCAGCCAAAAGCAAGGGCTTGGGGCGGCTGCGTCTGGAGATGCCCTCTTCGCCACTGCCCGCGCCAGCGACACCTCCCACACCGCGCGCGGGTGTCAATCATCTGCGGCTCCTCCTCACCTTTACCGCGCGCAATCCGGTACTGGTCGGTTGGAACTGGGGCAAGGTGGACCCCGAGGTACCCTCCTTTACCGCGATCGAAGGACGATTGTTAGTCGAAGCGATGCGTGATCTTCCCGCGCCAATTCGCCAGCGTTTGGCGTTAGTCATTGGCGGTCCGATACTCAGCGCGCAGGACTGGAAACAGCGTCTGGCGGAACTTTTGCCGCGCACCTGCGCGGTCTGGCTGCGCGAACGCTCTGCCGCTGAAAGCGAGACCTGGGTCTTGCGTGCCTCGGCACTGACCAAGTTAGCCAAAGGCAAGTATCCGCTCGCGCAAAAAGTGCTTGACCTTGTGCAACCGCTATGCGACCAGCCTTTCCCGGGTGAAGAAGCCGCGCGGCGCGCCGTTGAGCAAGCGTTAGGTGATAAAGCCAATATGGCGAACCGCATTCTCGAAGTGATGGAACAACAGCACACCGCCGTGCATCAACTCGATAGTACGGCGTGGCACGAACTTGCCGATGCGCTGGGGTTTGATCCCGCGCTTCAGGCGCGCGTGGCTGCGGCGCTCGACGACGAAACCGCGCTGACCGAGGTTTTGACCGCCGCGCTCCGACCGATTCTGCCGCGCCTCTATCTTCAAGTGGATCAGCAAATTAACCTGATTCAAAGCGATGCGTGGATTGATGTGGAGATTGCGAATCGCGAACAGCATCTCAAAATCAAGATGTTGCTTTTGCAGGGCAAGATCAGCGAGGCGCAGTGGGACAATCGCAATCAACCGCCCGAAGGTATCTCGCTGGCGGCGTGGCGTTCGTTTCTCGATGAACATCGGCGCGTGCGTTACCAGCACATTATGCACGCGGCGAATCTCCGCAAGAGCATGGCGAACGATCGCAACTTTATCGCCTTTCTGCAAGCCTACCGCGAACGAGTCCGCACGGAACTGGCTCAGCCACATCACGTGGATTTCCGTGCGGGGGGACCGTTCAATCGCGACATCTCGCGCAAATATGGCAAGCCCTACGACACGATGTTTATGCGGATGCTCACCTGGGCGCCTTCGGTGCAAGAGCAAGGTGCCTGGGAAATCTACATCCCCGGCAGCACACTCAAAGGTGCTTTTCGCAAACGTGCCTCGCAGGTGCTCAAGACCCTGTGGGGCGAGTCGCCCAAAACGACCGGCGTGCTCGACCAACTCTTTGGGACGCAAGGTGTGCGCGGCACGCTCTTCTTCTCCGACGCGTATCTGATGGACCCGCATAAACCCGAAGCGCACTGGTGTTCGATGGACGGCGTGCGAATGGACCCGCATACTGCCCGCCCCATCGAAACGGCGAAACGCGATTACCTGTTTCCTTACGGCGATGAACTGGTGTTCCGTTTTCAGATCGACATCGCCGACTTGAACGAGAAAGACCTGGAAACGTACGCCGTGATGGCTCATCTGCTTCAGGATTTCCAGCGCGGCGATATTCCCATCGGTGGAGAAAAGACGAGCGGCTTTGGTTGGGTCGAAGGGCGCATGGTCCAGATTGAGTGGCTGACTGCAACAGCGGATGGTTTGACCAAAAAACTGTTCGGCGATCAACCGCTGCGCGCCGAGGGAATGTGGCAGCGTTTGACGCTGACCGGCGATCAAGCCGCCAATGCGTTACAGTGGCTTGTACCGCTCACCGGTGCGAAACCACCGGCGCCCCAACCCCCGCGCGCGGCGGCGGGCTTTATCTCGCATCGCGCCTTTGGCGGCTATTCGGGCAAACTGATCGTTGAAGCCGAGGTCCTGTCGCCGCTGCACATCGCAGAAAGCGGTGAACCCTCGTTCAAAGCGCAACTGGACGGAGTCACTGTCAACGGCTGGGATTGCTTTGCGCTTGCTCCGGCAGAAGCCGCGCTACGTCCACAGCCCGGACTGTACGCTCTCCCCAGTCGGAGCATCAAAGGACTCTTGCGACATCTGTACACGATTGTCAGTAACTCTACCACACCGAGTTCCGACATCAGTCGCCTGAATCCGGTGGATTCACTCTTCGGCTGGGTGGGTCAGGGTCCCAATCAAGCGATTATGGGACGTCTGGCGTTCGAGATGGGTGTCTTTGGCGATGCGCAACTCGCCTGGTTCAAGGTACCGTATCCCTATACCGGCTGGGTGTGGGATGGTAAGCAGTGGCTGCATCAGCCCGGGCATGCCGTGCCGATGCAACGCATTGCGAATCAGTGGCGCCTCTTCCTCCACGCGCCGCTTGCGCCCATCGTCAAGCGACTAGACGATTTTCAGCCCGATAGTGTTCAAGCCAGTTACATCCGCGCCATCTTGCCCGGCGCGCGCGCGCGTTTTAGCATTCGTTTCTGGAATCTGGAACAGGAAGAGTTGCAACGTTTGATCTGGTGTATTGCGCTAGAGCCGCATCTGGCGCATAAACTGGGCAAGCATCGCCATGTGGGGTTTGGCAGTGTACGCTTGCATATCCGGCCCGAAAGCGCGCTCTACCGTCTGGATGAACGTTACGCCGGCGCGACCGAATCGCAGTGGCAACGTCCGCTGGTGGTCAAAGAGTGGTTCAATCCACTCGTCATTGCCCATTATTCCGAGTTGCAGAATGTGCTGAATGTACAAGCCCTGGGATTGGTTGCGAGCTAGTCGTACAGGGGCGGAACTCTTAGCCACCCTGCTCTATTTCGAAACACATAGCGACACCTCTGCCAGTCCAGTTGCCGAGGGGGATGTTCCAGGCAGTGTGTCCACTGTGCGCCTGGGACCTCCCCCTTCCGCGCTGGAGGGTCCCTGCTGGCGTTGTTGGGTGTATCCGCGCGAGGTGACGCTACCCGAAGCGCGCTATTGTTCCACCTGTCATACCATTGTGGAAGATGCGCTACGTCTGCGTGTGGTCACGCCACAGTGTGTCGTGGTCTGGGGCTGGGTCAATCAATTACCGCACGCGTTGCGCGCGCGCGTCCCCTTGCCCGACACCTATTTTGTCGCGCGCTATGTCCACGACGAGCAACACTTTTTGGTGCTGTTACGCCATCGCGATTTACAACCCTGGCTGCAGGAACTGGTCCTCTACCACGGGGACACGCTCAAAGGCTTGTTACAGATCTGCCCTACAACGGGTGGACGCGACACGCATATGGGAGAGGTGCTCTGTCGGATGGTGCACAACGAGGCGCGCTTTCCTGCCGATCGCCTGCGCATTCGCTTTTTTGCCGCGCCGCACTATGTCTTCGATCCGCAGGTGTACGATCGGATGGGCATCCTGACGTTCGACGTCGCCGAGTTTATGCGGATGCTGGATATGGCTGTGGTCTTTCGTTCCCTCCTCAAGCCCGACGAGCAAAAAATCCTGCGCGACCTGTTACACCAGTCCGATCCAAAAGCCGAATCCTTTTACTGGGGACGCTTTTTGGGTAGTCTTAGTAGTCAGGCGCGCGAGATGCTGAACGCGTGGAAGATTCGGCAATGGTCCAGGCCGCAAATAGACCTCCTCTACGAACTGACGGACTATGTGGGATTTTATCAAACCGATTAGCCTCATCCGCTACCTCATCGTCTGGCGTGTGAATGCCACGCTGGTTCAACTCCCGCGTTATCTCCCCTTTTCCTTATCCTATGTGCTGGGTACGCTCATTGCCGAGCGATTACCGCTGGCACAAAAACGCGAGTGGCGTCCGTGCCTCGAGGCTTTAGCCGAGATTACACTGTCGGATGGATCGCCCAGCAGGATGCCGGCAGATGTCGCCTGGCCCCTCACCTCCGTCATCTTCGTCTATCCCAACAAACGCGCCTTTGGACAGGGGGAGGTGATCTTGTGGGAACTCAAACTGATTGGCGATAGCGCCGATCATTGCCAGTTTCTGGAACTGATTTTGCCGGCGATGGAACAAGCCGCGACAATGACCGATGCGCCGTGGTACTATCGCAATGGCGTGTGGGGACATTTTGACGTTGAGGCGATTTACGCCAGTCGCGGCGCGCGCTGGGAGCCCTTTGTCAGCGCCGGCAAACTCAATCTGGATTATCATCCCACGCCGCAACAATGGGCAGACGGGTTGACCTTTGAATTCAATGCCGAACATTCTTTTCGTCGGCTGACGTGGATCACCCCCTTTGAACTTGCCGCCACAGAGCAGGGCGTTGGTCTCACCGCGCGTCATTCGCGCAACGCCGTGCCACTGTGGAGCGATCTGGTGGGCGCGCTGTTAGAGCGAATGACGCTGTTTCTGCCGGGGAAACGCAACACGCCCGTGGATTCGTGGCTGGCTTTGCCACCTGCGGAGCAAACGCGCCTGCGCGATGCGCTCGAACAAGCGGACACGGCAACGCTCCAGCGGCACACGTTAGAAGCACCGCCGCGCGGTTTGCCCGGCCGCTGGATTGGCACGCAGGTCTTTAACACCATTCCCGCGTCTCTCCTGCCGTATCTTGAACTTGCCGCGATTCTTCACCTCGGCAAAAACACGCATCTGGGTTGCGGCACGTTTCGATTGGATTTTTGACCTGTTTTTGACTCGCCCTCTACCCAAATCAGACGGGTCATCGCTATAGTCTAATCAGACCAAACTAGTCCCAATTGGGTAACGCAGAGTTTGCGCCGTGCTATTCTGCTGGGAGCAGGAGAGATAGTGACGATGCTCAGTCGCCGTGCTGATTACGGTATGCGGGCAATGATGGATATTGCGGCGCGCGCGCCGGAGCGCGTGGTGGTCGCAGAGGTTGCCAGACGTCAGGCAATCCCGCCATCGTTTTTGGCGAAGATCATTCCCGCGCTGGCACGCGCGGGGCTGGTGCGCACCACGCTGGGTGCGGGCGGGGGCATCACCCTCGCGCGTCCCCCCGAAGAAATCTCTCTCCTGCACATTATCGAAGCGATTGATGGTCCCTTTGCGCTCAATCTGTGTTCGATTGACCCGAAACAGTGCCAGCACTATTCAACCTGTTCGGCGTGTGAGGTGTGGGGCAAAGCCCAGGCTCAACTCAATCGCACTCTGGCACGCACGCGCCTGGCTGATCTGGTCAAGCGCAGTTCCTCCGATTAGCCGGTCTTTTGTGCATCGGTGGTGGTCAAGCAACAAGTGATAGGTTGTCCACGAGCGTCATAAATGACGCAACTACAAACCACAAATCACTTTCATTTGACCACTACCTTGTGCATCTTTGAATGTGCCCTTGCTGAGGTTAGTCACGTGATCAATAATTTTTCTGCCCCGTTCAATCGTTCGTCCGATGTGGCGACGGTGATGGTGCTGGGTGGTGGTATCGCCGGAATGCGCGCCGCCATTGACCTCGCCGAAGCCGGCATCCGCGTCGTTCTTGTCGAATCATCGTACGGTCTCGGCGGGCGAGTCGCGCAGTTGGGGTTTATGTTCCCCACGCACGATTGCGTGTTATGTCGCGGCACCTCCGATCATGGCTATGGCTGTACGCGTCCCACCATTTCGCCAGCCTTTCTCGATTTCAATCTACACCCGAACATCGAAATCTGGACGAGCACTCAAGTTCTCGATGCTTCTGGAGAGGCGGGCGATTATACCGTGCATCTGCGCCAATTCCCGCGCTATGTGGACGCGCAACGGTGCACTAATTGTGGTCGCTGCGCCGAGGTGTGTCCCGTGGAGAAACCGCGCGGATTCGAAGCGCGTCTCACCATGCGCCGCGCCGCGTACAAAATCGCGCCGCGCGCCATCCCGAATTCCTACATCATTGATTACGGTCCCTACTGCGACGATTGTCATCGCTGCGAACAAGTGTGTCCCACGCGCGCCATCAATCTCAAAGAAACCTATCGCGATGCAGAGATTCACGTGGACGCCATCATCCTCGCGGTGGGACATCAATTGTATGATCCGCGCTTGAGCGAAGAATTTGGCTACGGTCGCTTTGCCAATGTGATTACGAGTATGGAGTACGAGCGACTCGCCAGTCGTTCAGGTCCCACCGAAGGTATGATCACGCGTCCCTCCGACGGGACAATGCCCAAACGAATCGCGTGGCTCCAGTGCATCGGCTCGCGCGATCAAACGCATCCGTACTGTTCTTCGATTTGTTGTATGTACGCGACCAAAGAGGCGATGCTTGCCAAACAGCGCATCCCCGGCGCCGAGTGCTATATCTTTTCGATGGATGAGCGCGCGTTCAACAAAGAGTACAGCGCGTACCTCAAGCAAGCGCGCGAAGAGTATCACATCGAATACATCCACAGCCGTATTTCGATGTTGAAGGAAGATCCACAAACGCGCGGTCTCGTCGCGGACTATGTGACGCCCGATGGCACTCGCAAGCGCGACATATTCGATCTGGTGGTGCTGGCAGTGGGAATGGAGCCACCCTCTCAAGCCACTGTGATCGCCAAACGGTTGGGCGTCGCACTCAACGCGTACGGCTTTTGCGAAACCGACAAGTTTTCGCCCTTGCAGACGAGCAAGCCCGGCGTCTTTGTGTGCGGCGCGTTCCAATCGCCCAAAGAGATTGCGGAAAGCATCATTGACGCCAGCGGCGCCGCCGCCGAAGTGATGCGCTTGCTTTCGACCAAGATCAGTCGCGTGCCGAGTAGCCGCGAGTATCCTTTCATCGCGCGCCGCGACGAGTTTCCTCCCGAACGCGATGTGTCGGGTGAGGCAGCGCGCGTGGGCGTGTTTGTGTGTTCGTGCGGCGATGCCATCTCACGCGTGGTCAACACCGACGCGCTCATCGCTTACGCTGAAAAATTACCCGACGTGACCTACGTCGAGCAAGCCTCCTACTTGTGTCTTCCAGAGGGGCAGGCACGCATTCGGCATGCCATCGAAGAGCATGGCATCAATCGGGTCGTTATCGCCGCGTGTTCGCATCGTACACACGAATCGTTGTTCCAGCGCGTGGTTCGTCAGGCGCGACTGAACGCGAATCTGTTGGAGATGGCGAACATTCGCGAAGGGTGCGCCTGGGCGCATCGGAGCGATCCGACCGGCGCAACCCGCAAGGCGCAAGAACTGGTGCGCGTGGCGACTGCGCGCGCGGTGAAACTCGCGCCGGTGTACAAGACCGGCATCAAACCGATTCCACGCACGCTGGTCATTGGCGGTGGAGTGACGGGAATGACCGCTGCGCTCGCCGTCGCTGATGCGGGCTATGAAGTGGTGTTGGTCGAACGGGAAGAGAATCTGGGTGGCAATTTGCACAACATTCATTTCACGGCGGAAGGCGGCAATCCGCAACGTTTGTTGCGCGATCTGGTGAATCGTGTGGTGGGTCACGATCGGATTCGCGTGTTCACGCGTACACAGGTTGTCGAACATCGTGGGCACGTGGGCGCGTTCCGCGCCGTGCTGGAAACGCAGGTCAAGGGTGCTGCCCAACCCGTGCGTTCGATCATCGAACATGGCACGACGATTGTGGCGACTGGCGGTCAAGAGTATCGGGGCAATGTGTATCTGCTGGGGCAAGACCCGCGCATCGTCTCGCAACAGCAATTGGAAGAACTGCTGGTTCACGCGCCCGAAAAAGTTGCCGCGCTCAAGCGGGTGGTCTTTATCCAGTGCGTCCGCGAACCCGGACGCCCCGATTATTGCTCGCGCGTGTGCTGCACCAATACGATGAAGAACGCGACGCGTATCAAGATGCTAAACCCGCATTGCGAAATCATCGTGCTTTACAAAGACATTATCACCTACGGCTTTCGCGAACAGTACTATACCGAAGCCCGCCGACGCGGGGTGTTGTTCATTCGCTACACCGATGAAAATCCACCGCGCGTCGCGTTGCGCGATGAACGCGGACAGATGCTCGAATGGGGCGAGTTGCCACCAGGCGATACTACGTTCACGTCGTTGCAGGTGCAGGTGCAAGAGCCGACCTTGAAAGAAGAACTGACGCTGCGACCCGATTTGCTGGTGGTCAGCGCGCAGATCATACCCTCGGCAGGCACGGAGAAACTCGCCGAAATTTTGCATGTCCCTCTGTCGTCCGAAGGATTCTTTATGGAAGCGCATTTGAAGATGCGTCCGATGGACTTTATGGAGGAAGGCATCTTTATCGCAGGGATGGCGCATTATCCCAAGTTCATCGAAGAATCCATTGCCCACGCGCTTGCCGCTGCTGGACGGGTGGTGACTATTCTGGCACAAGATCCGTTGTACATCGGTGGGGTGGTGGCGCAGGTGGATCAATCCAAGTGCGTCGGTTGCTTGACGTGCACGCGCACTTGTCCGTTCCTCATTCCGCAAATTGATTCGAGTGTATTCGGCAATGGTGGTATCAAAGGCGCGGCGTGGATTGACCCCGCCAAGTGTCAGGGATGCGGTACCTGCACCGGCGAATGTCCTGCCACCGCAATTCAACTGGTGAATTATCGCGATGAACAAATTATGCTACGCGAGGTCGCGGGTTTGGGCGCGTGGGCAGTAGCATAGTCAAGTTGCTCTGAAACCTGTAACCTAAAACCTGCAACCCTGGAATCGAAAATGAGTAACAACGGCTTTGAACCACAAATTACTGCCTTTGGGTGTATTTTCTGCGGTTATATGGCGGCAGATACCGCCGGCACACTCGGTTGGGAATATCCTGCCAATGTCAAGTACGTTAAACTGCCCTGCACCGGCAAGATGGACGTGCGTTACATTCTTGCCGCGTTCGAGCAAGGTGCGGATGGGGTCTATGTGGTCGCGTGTCCCATCGGCAATTGTCATCACGTTCGGGGCAACGAGCGCGGCAAGAAACGCGTCGAGCGCGCCAAGAAAATTCTGGACGAAATCGGTATTGGTGGCGAGCGTCTTGAAATGTTCTTTATGAGTGGTGGGCAGGGCAAGACGTTCGCCAATGCTGCCGAGATGATGGTCGAGCGTATCAAAAAGTTGGGACCCAGTCCGATCAAACGTAAAGCGTGAATAGAACACGCATCAGGTCACACGTTAATACACAGGAATGGAGAGAGCACATATGGCTGATGGCGGTCATACGCAACAACGCAATTACCCATTTACCCCATCACTGAATCACCCCGGCATCCAATCGTCCGATCACCCTACCCAATCCCCGGTCGGCGCGGTGATGGTCGTGGGTGGTGGTATCGCCGGTATTCAAGCATCGCTTGATCTGGCAGAAGCAGGGTTCAAGGTCTATCTGGTCGAAACCAAGTCCGCAATCGGTGGGCATATGGCGCAACTCGACAAGACCTTTCCGACGAACGATTGCGCGATGTGCACCATCTCGCCCAAACTCGTCGAGGCGGGGCGACACCTCAACATTGAGATTCTCGTGGATACCGAAGTCCTCGATGTAAAAGGGCAAGCGGGCAATTTCACCGCGACCTTGAAACGCAAACCGCGCTATGTTGACCTGACGAAATGTGTCGGTTGTGGCGATTGCGAAAAAGTTTGCCCGATTATTCTGCCCGATACGTTCAACGAGGGCTTGTCCAAACGCCGCGCGGTCTATCGGCTCTATCCGCAGGCGATTCCGACCGCGTACGCCATCGCAAAGCGCGGTATTTCCCCCTGCCGCGATGCTTGCCCCGTCAACACGCGCGCCCAGGGGTATGTAGCACTCGTGCACGAGGGACGTTACGCGGACGCGCTGCGCGTCATCAAGGAAGAAAATCCCTTTCCCGGCATTTGTGGGCGCATTTGTAATCATCGCTGCGAGACCGCCTGCAATCGGGGTTTGGTGGACGAGCCGATTGCGATCAAAGACCTCAAGCGGTTCATCGTGGATCAGGTGTATGCCCAGCCGCGTCAACCGGTGGAGCCGGTGCCACGCACGCGTCCCGAGCGCGTTGCCATCATCGGCGCGGGTCCGTGCGGCTTGACCGCCGCGATGGATCTGGTCAAGCAGGGCTATGGTGTGACCGTGTTCGAGGCGCTGCCGGTGGCGGGCGGAATGTTGCGCGTTGGGGTGCCCGAGTATCGGTTGCCGTCGTGGATTGTGGATCGCGAGGTGCAAGACATTATTGACCTTGGCGTGGAATTGCGGCTGAACACCCCCATCACCAACCTCGATGATCTGTTCAATCAGGGCTTTAACGCTGTGTTGATTGCGGTCGGCGCGCACGAGGGCAAAAAGTTGCGTATCCCCGGCGTTGACCTCGACGGCGTGATGGTGAACACCATCTTTCTGCGCGATACGCGTCTGGGCAATCCGCCGGATGTGCGCGGTCGTACCGTGCTGGTGCTGGGCGGCGGCAACGTGGCGATGGATGTGGCGCGCACAGCAGTACGCCTGGGCGCGAAGAAAGTCAAAGTCGCGTGTCTGGAGACGCGCGAGAAAATGCCCGCGCATCCCTGGGAAATCGAAGAAGCCGAAGAAGAAGGCGTGGAGATTTTTCCCGCGCGCTCGTTCACGCGCATTCTGGACGATGGCAACGGTCGCGTGGCAGGTGTCGAGTGCGTCAACGTCAAGTTTATGGAGTTTGATAGCGAGGGACGCTTGAACCTCGAAACGTTCGAGGGGAGTGAGCATGTCATCCCTTGCGATGTGGTGGTCTTTTCGATTGGTCAGGCGGCGGGTCTCGCGTTCATTCCTCCCGATACCGGCGTGGGGACCACGCGACGCGGCACCGTCGCGGTGAATCCCAACACGCTCGCCGCAACGCGTCCCGGCGTTTTCGCCGCTGGCGATGTTGCGACCGGCACGGCGTTCGTCATCGAAGCGGTGGCGGCGGGGCATCGCGCTGCCGAATCTATTCATCTGTATCTGCAAGGTCAACCGCTCGAACGTCCGCCGCGCGCGCTCGAATTGCCGGTCGTCAAACTCACGCGTGCGGAAATCAATCAACGCATCGAGAAAGGCGAAATCAAGATTCAGCCGCGCGTCAAGATGGCAGCACTCGATCCGCACGCGCGCGTGCGCACGTTCGATGAAGTGGCGCGCGGCTATACCGAGGAGGAAGCCAAAGCCGAAGCGGCGCGCTGTCTTGCCTGCGGCATCTGCTCCGAGTGCCTCAGTTGCTACTATGTGTGTGGTCCCAAAGCGATTGTGCACGATCAGGTCGAGCGCATCGAAGAGGTGCAAGTCGGCGCGGTGATTCTCGCGCCCGGCTATGAAGTGTATCGCGCCGAACTTTCGGAAGAGTTTGGCTTTGGACGCTTTCCCAACGTCGTCACCAGTTTGCAGTTCGAGCGACTGCTCTCCGCATCGGGTCCAACGCACGGGCACGTGCTCCGTCCTTCGGACGACAAGCCGGCAAAGAAAATCGCGTTCTTGCAGTGCATCGGCTCGCGCGATCAAAAGCACGATTATTGCAGCGCGGTCTGTTGTATGTACGCCGCCAAAGAAGCGATGATCGCCAAAGAGCATTTGCCCGGCACCGAGATTCATATTTTTATGATGGACGCGCGCGCGTTCAGCAAGGGGTACGAAGAGTACTATCGCCGCGCACAGGATCGCTACGGTGTCAAGTACACGCGTTGCCGCGTGTCCTCGCTAAAAGAAAATCCGACGAATCGCAATCTCATCGTGCGGTATCAGACGGACGACGAAGGACGAAAGACGAATGATTCGTCCTCCGTCCTTCGTCCTTCGTCACTAGTCGAGGAAGAATTCGACCTCGTGGTGCTCTCCGTCGGGATGGAAATATCGCAGAGTGTGCGCGAGTTGGGCGCGAAACTGGGGGTGCAACTCGACGACTTTGGTTTTTGCAAGACGATTCCGTTCCGTCCGCTCGAAACCTCGCGCCCCGGCATTTTCGCTGCCGGTCCCTTTGTCGAACCGAAGGACATTCCCGAGAGTGTGGTGGATGCGAGTGGCGCGGCGGCAGGCGCCGAGGCGCTCCTCGCGCAGGTGCGCGGCGCGCTGGCGCGTCACAAAGAGTATCCGCCCGAGCGCGATGTGCGCGGCGAGCCACCGCGCGTGGGAGTGTTCGTCTGCCATTGCGGCTCGAACATCGGCGGCTATCTGGATGTGCCGGCAGTGACCGAGTACGCCAAAACCTTGCCCAACGTCGTCTATGCCGAAAACAATCTGTACACCTGTTCACAGGATTCGATTGCGCGCATCACGGAAAAAGTCAAAGAGCACAACCTCAATCGTGTGGTCGTCGCGAGTTGCACGCCGCGCACGCACGAGCCGCTCTTCCAGGATTCGATTCGGATGGCGGGACTGAATCCGTACCTGTTCGAGATGGCGAACATTCGCAATCAATGTTCGTGGGTGCACTCGCACCATCGCGAGATCGCGACGCAAAAAGCCAAAGATCTGGTGCGGATGTCGGTGGCGCGCGTGTCGCGACTCGAACCGTTGTACAAGGTCGAATTGCCGCTGGAGCGTAGCGCGCTGGTGATTGGCGGTGGTCTGGCGGGCTTGACCGCCGCGCTGAATCTGGCGCAACAGGGCTTTCCGGTGCATCTCATTGAGCAGAGCGCGCGCCTGGGCGGTGGACTCGCCGCGCTCAGTGCCTACTATGCTCACACGGAGGAGGATTGGGGCGCGCATCTGCGCGATTTGATCGCGCGCGTGAACGCGCATCCGCTGATTCACGTGCATCGCGAGACGCGTCTGGTGGAGACGAGCGGCTTTGTGGGGAATTTTGCCAGTCGCGTGCGCCATGCCAGTGGTCAAGAGCAGACCATCAAGCACGGCGTCATTCTCATCGCGACCGGCGCGCAAGAATGGCGCGGTGAGATGTATGGGCTGGGGCGCGATGCGCGCGTGATGACGCAGAGCGAGTTTGCGCGCCTGATTGCAGATAGCGGCAATCGGCAATCGGCAATGCCCAATTCGGTGGTGTTTATCCAGTGCGTGGGTCCCGCCGAAAAATATTGTGGGCGTTTGTGCTGCACCGAATCGCTGGAAAACGCGTTGCGCCTGAAAAAGTTGAATCCACGCGCGCAGGTCACCATCCTCACCAAAGACATTCGCACGTACGGTTTCCGCGAGCGCGTGTACAACGCGGCGCGCGCGGCAGGTGTGGTGATTGTGCGCTACGATGAGGCGCGTCCGCCGGTGGTGGAGACGAGTCAACCGTCGGCGGTCGGCGGTCGGCAGTCAACGCTCGGCGTCCGCGTGTGGGAGCCGGTTTTGCGCGAGGAACTGGTCTTGCAGCCCGATGTGATTGTGGTAGCGGCGCCGCTGGTGCCACGCGCGGACGCGCGCGAGTTAGCCGGTATTCTCAAAGTGCCGGTGGATATGGATGGGTGGTTTCTCGAAGCGCACGTCAAGTTGCGCCCGGTGGATTTTGCGACCGAAGGGATTTTTGTGGCGGGCGCGGCGCACTATCCCAAGTTCCCGCGCGAAGCCGTTGCCCAGGCGCAAGCCGCCGCCGCGCGCGCCGCGACGATTCTGGCGAAAGACAAGTTACACGCGGGCGGCGTCGTCGCGCAGGTGGACGCGTCCAAGTGCACGGGGTGTTTGACGTGCGTACGCATTTGCCCGTATCACGTCCCGCGCATTGATGCGACCAAGTTGGCGATTGGTGGCATTTATGGCGCGGCGTACATCGAAGCGGCGGCGTGTCAGGGGTGTGGCACGTGCGCGGCAGAATGTCCCGCCAAAGCGATTCAGTTGTTACACTATCGCGATGATCAGGTGCTTGCCAAAGTGCAAGCGTTGTTCACCCAACCTGACTTGATTCCACTTGCCGCAGTGGAGGTACGATGAGTTCATCCAACGGTTTTGAACCCCAATTGATTGCGTTTTGTTGCAATTATTGCGCGTACGCGGCGGCTGATCTGGCGGGCGCGTCGCGCATCCAGTACCCGCCGAATGTCCGCATCGTCCTCTTGCCGTGCACTGGCAAACTCGATGTGCTGTACGTGCTCAAGGCGTTCGAGAACGGCGCAGATGGCATTATGGTCGCTGGCTGACTGGAAGGCACGTGTCATTACCTGGAAGGTAATACGAACGCCAAACGCCGCGTGAAATATCTGAAACAGTTGCTTGACCAAATCGGTCTGGGCGGCGCGCGAATCGAGATGTTCAATATGTCGTCGGCGATGGGCGCGGCTTTTGCCGAAGCGGTCACGCAGATGATCGAACGGATACGGAATTTGGGACCGAATCCCGTAAAAAAGTGAAATACGCATACGCAATACGCAATACGTCATACGTTTGCGTACTGCGTATTGCGTAAGGGTGTTCCGCGAAACACAAGACGGAGGATACAATGATTGTTGCAGAACAAAAACCGCTTGAAGAAATCAAAGCCAAAATCGCCAACGCCAACAAAGTGCTCATCGTCGGTTGTGGCACCTGCGTGACGGTGTGCTTTGCCGGTGGCGAAAAAGAAGTGGGTATTCTCGCGTCGTCGCTGCGAATGGCTTCCAAAATCGAAGGCAAGGAAAGACAGATTGACGAAGCGATGGTGCAGCGGCAGTGCGAGTGGGAATATCTCGACACGTTGAAAGAGCGCATTGGCGATTACGATGTGGTCTTGTCGCTGGGGTGTGGGATTGGCGTACAAGCCATTGCGGAGCATTTTCCGAACGTGCGCGTGCTCCCCGGCTTGAACACCACCTTTCTGGGATTGCCGCTGGAACAAGGCGTGTGGGAGGAACGTTGTGCCGCGTGTGGCAACTGCATCCTCGATCTCACCGGCGGTATCTGTCCGATTGCGCGCTGCTCCAAGAGTTTGCTGAACGGTCCCTGCGGTGGCTCGGCGGAGGGCAAGTGCGAAATCAGCGGCAAAGATCGTACCGTGGATTGCGCGTGGGATATGATTGTCAAAAAGTTGATGGCGCGCGGCGAACTGGACAAGTTGCTGGAGATTCAACCCGCCAAGAACTGGCAAACCAGTCGCGACGGCGGTCCGCGTCGCATCGCGCGCGAGGATTTGATGCTGGCGAAGGAGTAGGCGGTTTTATCAGTATTCAGTGGGCAGTGTTCAGTATTCAGGCTGACCATTGAACACCGAACACTGAACACTGAAAACTGAACACTGAACACTGAACATTGACCACCGAGGAGGTTGATATGGTAGACACCAACAATGGCTATAAATCGGGCAGCACACTCGAAAAGATTTTGCGGGCTGGAAAATTCGCGGCAACCGCAGAATTGGGTCCGCCGAAAAACGCCGATGCAGAAGTCATTCGCAAAAAAGCCAGTTTACTCAAAGGCATTGTAGATGGCGTCAATATCACCGATAACCAGACTGCCATCGTACGAATGTCCTCCATCGCCGCTGCCGCGTTGTGTGTGCAAAGCGGTGTTGAACCGATTATGCAAATGACCTGCCGTGATCGCAATCGCCTGGCGATGCAAGCCGATATGCTCGGCGCGTACGCGCTTGGCATTCGCAATTTGCTCTGCCTTTCCGGCGATCATCAGCAATTCGGCAATCATCCGATGGCGAAGAACGTGTACGATATGGATTCGATGTCCTTGCTTCAAATGGTCAAGGGCTTGCGCGATGGGCCGCACTTTCAGTGTGGTGAAGAGATCAAAGGTGTCAACCCGCGCTTTTTCATCGGCGCGGCAGAGAACCCGTTTGCCGATCCGTTTGAATTTCGTCCCTATCGGCTTGCCAAAAAAGCACAGGCGGGCGCCGACTTTATTCAAACGCAACTCATCTACAACGTTCCGCGCTTTAAAGAGTTTATGAAGCGCGTGGTGGATCTGGGTATCCACGAAAAAGTGTACATCCTCGCCGGCGTGGGTCCCATCAAGACAGCCGCCGCCGCAAAATATATGCGCGACCAGGTGCCGGGGATGGACGTGCCGGACGAAATCGTCGAACGGATGGAAGCGGCGGGCAAAGGCATCGAAGATAAAAAAGCCAAAGCCGAGGCAATGCGCGAGGAAGGCATCAAGATTTGTGTCGAACTGATTCAGCAGATGCGCGAAATTCCCGGCGTTGCCGGCGTGCACATTATGGCAATCGAGTGGGAAGAAGCCGTGCGTCCGATCGTCGAACGCGCCGGACTCTTGCCGCGACCAACCGTGTGACAAAGATGCCAAACGAGCCAAATGTGCCAAACCTGCCAAATCTCTTGCATCTTTGGCTTGTTTGGTATATTTGGCACATTTGGCATATTTGGCACATTTGACAAGGAGTGCTATGCCTGTTGAAATCAAAGAACGCTTGGCTGAGGCGATCACGCGCGAACTCGGCGAAAATGTATATTTGTGTTACCAGTGCGTCAAGTGTACCAGCGGCTGTCCGCTTGCAGACGAATTCGACTTGACGCCGAATCAAGTGTTGCGCGCCCTGCAGTTGGGCGAAGACGAACGCGTGCTCAATAGCAAGACCATCTGGCTGTGTGCCAGTTGCCATACCTGCGTGACGCGCTGTCCGCACACGATTGATCTGCCGCGCATCAACGATTTTCTGGCGATGGAAGCCAAACGGCGCGGTATCCAATCCAAAGTGCCCGATGTGGCACTCTTTCGTCAGGTGTTCCTGCGGTACGCACGCTGGTTTGGACGCGCGTACGAACCGGGCTTGATCGCCGAAATGAATCTGCGGACGCGTCAGCCCTTTAAAGATATGGATATGGGCGTGCAGATGATCCTCAAACGGAAGATTAAATTGCTGCCCGCCTTTGTTCGTCCTCCGCGCTCGGTGCGCCCCGTGCCACAAAAAGCCAATACGATTGCTTACTATCCCGGCTGTTCGTTGCATTCCCTCTCCTCGGAACTGGATCATTCGACGCGCGCGGTGTTCAAAAAAGTGGGGGTCGAGTTGCACGAGCCGAACGGGTGGATTTGTTGCGGCAGTTCACCCGCGCATAGCACCGATCATTTTCTGGCAACGACGATGCCGATGAGTACGCTGGCGCTGGTGGAGCAGAGTGGTTTCCGTGAGGTACTGGCGCCGTGCGCATCGTGTTACTCGCGTCTCAAAGCCGCCCAGCACGATGTGGCGCATGACCCTGAACTCAAAAAGCGTGTGGATGCGCACATTGGCTATGCCTATCAGGATCGCGTCGCGGTCAAATCCCTGCTCGATGTGCTGGAAGAACGCGTCGGGCTGGACACCATCGCGCAAAACGTCAAAAAACCACTGCGCGATCTCAAAGTGGTTGCCTACTATGGCTGTTTGCTGACGCGTCCCCCCAGGGTGACCGGCGCCGAGCATCCGGAAAACCCAATGCAGATGGAACGTATCGTCGAGAAACTGGGCGCGCGCCCACTCGATTGGTCGTTCAAGACAGATTGTTGCGGCGGCAGTTTATCGCTCACGCGCACCGAAATCGTGTTGAATCTCACGCGTCGCATCCTCGATAACGCGCGCGCGGTGGGCGCCGACCTCGTCGTTACCGTGTGTCCGCTCTGCCATGTCAATCTGGATGCGCGTCAAGCCGCGTTGAAACTCGACCAGCCCATCCCGATTCTGTACATCACGCAATTGATGGGACTGGCGTTTGGATTAGAACCCCACGCGCTGGCGTTAGAAAAAAATATGGTGGACACACGTCCACTGGTGCAACGGTTAAATTCAATGAGCCAATGAACCAATGTGCCAACGAGCCAAAACAAATGTGCCAAACAAGCCAGATATGCCAAATGTGCCAAACCATTTTGTCATTCGTCATTCGTCCTTCGTCATTAGTCCATTTGGCTCATTGGTGCATTGGCACATTGGCTCATTGAGCGAAGCGTTTGGCACATTGGTTCATTGATTCTCAGGAGGGAAACATGCGAGAGATTCAAGCCAGTCAGATTACCGAGACGGTCGCGCGGCTTGCGATTGAAGCGAATCACTATCTTGGCGATGACGTGGTTGCCGCGCTCAAGCGCGCGAGAGAGACTGAAGAATCGCCTGCGGGTCGTGATGTGCTCGATCAACTGCTCAAGAATGTCGAGATTGCCAGGCAAGGCGTCTTTCCGCTGTGTCAGGACACCGGCGTCGCTGTCGTCGTCGTTGAACTGGGCCAGGACGTTCACATCGTCGGCGGCGATTTGTACGATGCGATTCATGCCGGCGTACGCAAGGGCTACACCGAAGGGTACCTCCGCAAGTCTATGGTCGCGCAACCTTTCTCCGAACGCAAGAACACCAAAGACAACACCCCCGCGATGATCCACACCGACATTGTGCCCGGCGACAAAATCAAGATTACTGTGATGCCCAAAGGCGGCGGCTGCGAGAATATGAGCGCGCTCGCAATGCTCACCCCCTCCGCCGGCCGCAAAGGGGTGATTGATTTCATCGTCAACACGATTGACAAAGCTGGCTCCAATCCGTGCCCCCCAACGATTGTCGGCGTCGGCATTGGTGGCAGCGCTGACCAGGCGATGTGGCTTGCCAAGAAATCACTGTTGCGTCCACTCGGTCAGCCCAATCCCGATGCGGAGACTGCCGCGCTCGAAAAGGAACTCCTCGAACGCATCAACAATCTCGGTATCGGTCCGATGGGCTTGGGCGGGCGCACGACCGCGCTTGCCGTACACGTTTTGACCGCGCCAGCGCACATTGCCAGTTTACCCGTCGGTGTGAATGTGCAATGTCACTCGGCGCGATACAAGGAAGCAGTGCTCTAGTGCAGTGTGCAGTGGGCGGTAGGCAGTTGGCAGGAGGCAGGAGGCAGAGTGCAGTCCACCGACCACTAACCACTAACCACTAACCACCAACCACTAACCACTGACCACTGACCACTGACCACTAACCACCGACCACTAATCACTGACCACCGTCTCCCGGAGGTTTGACGATGAAAATCACTACCCCACTAACTGATGCTGTGGTTGAACAACTCCACGCCGGCGATGCCGTCGAAATCACCGGCACCATCTACGTTGCGCGAGATGCGGCGCACAAGCGAATGGTCGAGGCATTGGAGCGCGGCGAAAAACTGCCGGTGGATTTGCGCGGGCAGATCGTTTACTATATGGGACCTTCGCCCACCAAACCCGGCCAGGTGATTGGCTCGGCGGGACCCACCACCAGCGGTCGAATGGACGCGTACACGCCGCGCTTGTTGGAAATTGGCTTGAAGGGAATGATTGGCAAGGGCTTGCGCGCGCAGCCGGTTCTGGACGCGATGAAAAAGTACAAAGCGGTGTACTTTGCCGCGACCGGCGGCGCTGCCGCACTCATCGCGCAGCGCATCAAAAAGGCGCAAGTGATCGCGTACGAAGATCTGGGCGCGGAAGCGCTACAGGAACTTGAAGTGGAAGATTTCCCCGTCATCGTCGTCAACGATATGTACGGCGGCGATGCGTACGAGGAGGGAAAGAAGCGCTACGCGCGGAATCAATGAGCCAAAGGCAATGAGCCAATTGCCCAATGAGCCAATGAGCCAAAGGCAATGAGCCAATTGTCCAATGAGCCAATGAACCAAACATTTGCCCAACAGTCATTTGGCTCATTGGTGCATTGGCACATTGGCTCATTGAGCGCAGCGTTTGGCTCATTGGTGCATTGGCACGTTGGTTCATTGTAGAAAGGGGGTGACGCGGTGTTCCGATTCTATCGTCGAACGTGATTATGAATCGAGACCAATGAGATGCGCGTGACGCATCCATCGGTTTGTCGCGCCGCTATCGGCGCGTCGTTCGACCGCGTTGCCCTCGGGAGACGAATGACGAAAGACAAAGGACGAAGGCATACGTCCTTCGTCGTTCGTCGTCCGTCCTTCGTCGTTCGTCCTCCGTCATTCGTCCTTCGTCCTCCGTCGCTCTGATTCTCCCCGGGCTCCGTGGTCGTTTGCGCGCGCCAGCGGCAAAAAATCTAAACGATCAAGGAGCCCAAAATGTCTTTACTCACTCGCTTTTTTTCTTCGCGCTGGGGTCCGATTGTCACCGGTCTTGTCATCGGCATCCTCGCGCCCATTCTCGTGAAACTGGGCAATCCCGGCAATATGGGTATGTGCGTCGTGTGCTTTAGCCGCGACATTGCCGGCGCGCTCGGGCTGCACCGCGCGGCAGCCGTGCAGTACATTCGCCCGGAAATCATCGGCTTGGTGCTGGGCGCGCTGCTGGCCGCGCTCGCGTTCCGCGAGTTCAAGCCGCGCACCGGTTCTGCACCGCTCGTGCGATTTTTGCTGGGAATGTTCTCGGTCATCGGCGCGCTCGTCTTTCTCGGCTGTCCGTGGCGCGCCTACCTCCGTCTCGCCGGCGGCGATTGGAACGCGATTGCCGGCATCATCGGCTTGATTGCCGGCATTGCGCTGGGCGTTGTGTTTCTGCGGATGGGCTTTTCGCTCGGACGCAATCGCGCCGCGCCCGCCGCGCTCGGTTGGGTGATGCCGGTGTTGATGCTCGTGTTGCTTGCGCTGCTCGTCTTTGCGCCGCAATTCGGCAGAGACGCGAACGGCAACCCCACGGGGCCCATTTTCTTCTCGACGACCGGCCCTGGCAGCCAGCACGCGCCACTCATCGTTTCGCTGGTCATCGGTCTGGTCATCGGCATTCTCGCACAACGCAGTCGCTTTTGCACCGTCGGCGGGATTCGCGATGTGATTCTGATGCGCGATCCGCATCTCATCAACGGCGCCATCGCGCTCGTCATTGCCGCGTTCATCACGAATCTCGCGCTCGGTCAGTTCAACCCCGGCTTTGAAAAGCAACCGGTCGCGCACACCGACGCGCTGTGGAATTTTGGTGGAATGGCTCTCGCGGGACTCGCGTTCACGCTCGCTGGCGGTTGTCCGGGCAGGCAATTCATCCTGTCCGGCGAAGGAGATGCGGACGCGGCGACCTTTGCGCTGGGGATGATCGTCGGCGCGGGCGTGAGTCACACCTTCAACCTTGCCGCTTCGCCGAGTGGTCCCAGTCCGTACAGTCCCGCGGCGGTGATTGTCGGGTTGATCGTGTGCATCGCGATTGGACTGGCGTTCCGCGAACCAGTGGGACAGTGAAGCAGGCGGACAGTAGGACAGTTGGACAGTGAGTAGTGAGCGGCGGTCGGCGGTCATCCGTCGGCGGTCGTTCAGGAGAATCGAGCAATGAGCGAAATCAAAACGGTAGATGCGCGCGGGCTGTCTTGCCCGCAACCGGTCATCCTGGCGCGCCACGCCATCAACCAGGGTGTCTTTCCGATTCAAGTGATCGTGGACACCGGCACCTCGCGCGACAACGTCACGCGAATGGCGCAAAGTGTTGGCTGTCGCGTCAGCGTCGAAGCGCAAGGCGATCAGTTTGTTTTGACGATCACAAAAGCATAACAAGTGTCTGGCAGACCTGTCAGGTTTTCAAGAACCTGACAGGTCTCCGGAGTTTTCAATGACACGCGAAGAAATTCGTCTGACCGCGCTGACCTCGGCGGCGGGCTGAGCAGCCAAGCGCGCGCCAGCGGCGCTGGCGCAAATGCTCGCGCCTCTGCGCGATTTGTTTCGCGCGGAGGATTATCCCGACCTGCTCGTCGGTCTCACCAGAGCGGATGACGCGGCAGTCTATCGCGTGACGGATGAGATTGCCATCATCCACACGATAGATTTTTTCACGCCGATTGTGGACGATCCGTACCAGTTCGGCGCGATCGCCGCAGCGAACGCGCTGAGCGATGTGTACGCGATGGGCGGTGAGGTGTTGCTCGCGCTGAATGTCTGCGCGTTCCCCGCCGATATGAATCCCAACGTCATCAGCCGAATCTTGCGGGGCGGCGCGGACAAGGTGCGCGAAGCCGGCGGCGTCCTTGCCGGCGGTCACACAGTAGACGACCCTGAACCCAAGTACGGTTTGTCTGTCCTCGGTGTAGTGCATCCGCGCGATGTGCGCACCAAAGCCGGCGCGCAGCCGGGCGACGCGCTCGTGCTGACCAAGCCGCTCGGCGTAGGCATCATCACGACCGCGTTCAAGGGCGGCGTCGGCGAAATCGCGCATCTGGAACGCGCCGCGGAGACGATGGCGCGGCTCAATCAGCGCGCCGCGCGCGTGATGCAACAAGTCGGCGTGCATGCGGCGACCGACATCACCGGCTTTGGCTTGCTCGGTCACAGTAGCGAGATGGCAGCGCTGAGCCAGGTGGAGTTGCGTTTTTACTTTAGCCGCCTGCCCTTTCTGGAAGGCGCGCCGCGGTACGCGCGCGAGTGGCTCTTCCCTGCCGGCGCGAATCGCAATCAAGAACACTTTGGTTGCGGCATCGCGTTCGCGCCCGAAATTCCCGTCGAGATGCAACTTTTGCTCTTCACGCCGGAAACCAGCGGGGGATTGTTGATGGCTGTGCCAGCCGAACGACTGGACGATTTGCTGACGCGCTGTGCCGATGTGGGACAAGCCGCGTGGCACATCGGCGAGGTCGTCGCCGGCAACGGCATCGTCGTTCTACCGTAGAGGAATGGTAACCACTCAGCCCGTTTGTCATTGCGAGCCGCGCAGCGGCGAAGCAATCTCCAATGCGCTCATCGGGGATTGCTTCGCGAACTGCGCTCGCAATGACCCGCTGACCAGGAATGAATGAAATGATTTACCTCGACAACGCCGCAACGTCGTTTCCCAAACCGCCTCAAGTCATCCGCGCGATGAACGATTTTCTCGAGCGCGCCGGGGGCAACCCCGGCCGTTCGGGGCATCGCTTGTCCGTCGAGGCGGGACGCATCGTGTATGACGCGCGCGAGGCCATCGCCGAACTGTTCGGCGCGCGCGATCCGTTGCGCGTCATTTTTACGCTCAACGCGACGCACGCGCTCAACCTCGCGCTGCGCGGCATCTTGCGCGCGGGCGATCGCGTCATCACGACCGGCATCGAACACAACGCGGTGATGCGTCCGTTGCGCGCGCTGGAACGCGAAGGCGTGCGCGTCGCGGTCGTGCCGTGTGCGCGCGATGGCTCGCTCGACTTGAGCGCGCTGCGCGACGCGCTGCGACCGGGTGCGCGCCTCGTTGTCGTCAATCACGCGAGCAACGTCGTTGGCACGATTCTGCCAATTGCCGAGATCGCGCGACGGGCGCGCGCGGCGGGTGCGTGGGTGCTCGTGGACGCGGCGCAAACGGCGGGCGTTGTGCCGATGGACATCGAAGCGATGGAGATTGATTTGCTCGCATTCACCGGACACAAGGGGCTGTACGGACCGCCCGGCACCGGCGGACTCGTGCTTGGCGAGCGCGTGGACGCGGCGATGATCGAGCCGTTGATGCGCGGTGGCACCGGCAGTCGTTCCGAGTTCGAGGAGCAGCCGGACGATTTGCCGGACAAGTTCGAGTGTGGCACGCCGAACGGCGTGGGCATCGCGGGGCTGGGCGCCGGCGTGCGCTTTGTGCTGGAACGCGGCATCGAGACGATTCGCGCGCACGAGGTCGCGTTGACGCGCGCGCTCATCGAAGGTTTGAGTGAAATTCCCGGCGTCACCGTGTATGGCACGCGCGACGCCGAGTTGCAGACCGCGACCGTATCGTTCACGGTGGCGAATCGGCGCGTGTCGGAAATCGGTTTACGATTGGATGAAGAATTCGGCGTACTGTGCCGCGTCGGTTTGCACTGCGCGCCGGCGGCGCATCGCACGATTGGCACGTTCCCCGAAGGGACAGTCCGTTTCGCGGCGAGCGTGTTCACGACGCTGGATGAGATTCGCGCGGCACTCGACGCGGTGAGGAGAATCGTTCAAGTATGACCTGTGGCGTCGTTTTGTTTCACACAAATTCTGCGGCGCTGCGCGCAGAAAAAGTTTTACAACGCGCGGGGTTGGTCGTGAAATTAATTCCCACCCCGCGCGAATTTTCTAGCGATTGCGGCATCGCGTTGCGCTTTGAATGGCAAGACGCGGCGCGCGTGCAACAACTACTCGACGCAGCGCGCGTCGAACGCGCGAGTATCGAGCCGATGGGTGGGTGATTTGGTTAATTGCCTAAAGTGTGTTATACTTGGCGAGGATAGTTTGAACGCGCGAGCCAGGCGTGAATCCATTCCAAAGGGGGTGGTCAACAGCGACGCGAAGAAAAATCGAACGTGCCGTTCCCAATTCCAATTCCAGATCTCTAGGAGGAGAACATGCGAAAGATCGTGTGGCTGCTCGTTGTGTTGGGTGTAGTGCTTGCGGCGTGCGCGGCGCCCACACCCCAGATCGTCGAAAGGACCGTTGTCGTGCCGCAGACCAAGGTCGTCGAAAAAGTTGTTGAACAGACCAAGGTCGTCGAAAAAGTCGTGACGGTGCCTGCGCCAACACCTGCGCCGGTCAAACCCACGCACATCCGTTTTACGCTTGACTTTGCCATTCAAGGTCCCCAGGCTCCCTTCCTCGTTGCGCTCGACAAGGGCTATTTTGCCGAAGAAGGTCTCTCGGTCGTGATGGATCGCGGGCTGGGCTCTGCCGATGCGGTGACCAAGATTGCCGGTGGCGCGTACCAGATGGGTTATGCCGACATCAACACACTGATGGAATTCAACGTCAAGAACCCGGACAAGGCGTTGCAAGTCGTCGCGATGGTGTTGGATCGCGCGCCATTTTCCATCTTGACACTCAAGGGACGCGGCATCGAAAAGCCGAAAGATTTGGAAGGCAAGAAACTGGGCGCCCCCGCCGGTGACGCGCCGCGCCGACTCTTCCCCGTCTTTGCCAAAGCCGCCGGCATTGATGCAACCAAAGTGACGTGGGTCTCGATGGATGCTCCCTTGCGCGAACCGACGTTGATCAAGGGCGATGTGGATGCCATTACCGGCTTTTACTTTACCGCGTTCCTCAATCTCACGGCTGCCAAAGTGCCCGCCACCGACATTATCGCCTTCCGCTATAGTGACTATGGCCTGGACTTGTACGGTAATGGTGTGATGGCGCCACCCGCCTGGATTGAAAAGAATCCCGACGTGGTGCGCGCCTTTTTGCGTGCGCTGGTGAAAGGCTGGAAAGACACGCTGGCAAATCCGGACGAAGCCATCGCCATTTTGCTTAAACGTGAACCTTTGCTGGACAGAGAAGTGGAAAAGCAGCGTCTGCTCCTCGCGATCGAAAACAATATGCTGACGCCAGATGTTAAACGCAATGGCTTTGGTGCGGTCGTTCCCGAGCGCTTGAGCAAAGCGATTGATGCCGTTGCGGCGGGCTTTGAACTGCCCACCAAGCCCGATCCTGCCAAACTATACACCGACAAGTATCTACCGCCACAAGCGGATCGAATGCCACCGAGTCGGTGAGCACGCCCCGGGGAAGGCGGAACGTGCGCCTTCCCCGCTCCGCTTTGGAGGAAGCATCTATGGCCTTTGTCGAACTGAATGATGTGACACTCGAGTATGTGAATGAAGCCAATGTGACCCGCGCGATCGAAAATGTGAGTCTGCAGATTGAGCAGGGAGAGTTTGTAGCGATTGCTGGTCCCAGTGGGTGTGGCAAGACGACGATCTTGAAATTGGTAGCGGGGCTATTAAAAGCCACGCAGGGAACGGTCACGGTCGCCAATGAACGTGTGACGGGTCCGCTCAAAATCGTCGGAATGGCGTTTCAGAACCCCACGCTTTTGCCGTGGCGCACGACGCTGGAGAATATTTTACTGCCACTCGAAATTGTCGAACCGCACAAACGTCTCTTTCGGCAAAATTTTTCGACGTATGTGGAAGCGGCGCACAATTTGTTGAACACCGTGGGCCTGGACGGCTTTGCCGATCGGCACCCGTGGCAGTTGTCGGGCGGGATGCAGCAGCGCGCGTCGTTGTGTCGCGCCTTGATACACGAACCGCAAATTCTGTTGCTCGATGAACCGTTCGGCGCGCTCGACGCGTTTACGCGCGAGGAGTTGTGGGGCGTGTTGCAGACGCTCTGGCAAAAACGTCAATGCACCGTGATTCTGGTTACGCACGATTTGCGCGAAGCGGTCTATCTGGCGAACACGGTCTATGTGATGAGTCGGCGCCCCGGGCGTCTGGTCTCGCGCACGCCGATTCATTTGCCGCGCCCGCGCACGCTGGAGGATACCTTCCGCGCCGATTTCATCGAGTATGTGCATGAAATTCGTCGCAAGATTACGGAGGGACTGGCATGAAAAAGGCGTTCGATAATTCCTCGCCAGTTCTGGTCATTCTGGCGGTCTTTCTTTTGTGGGAAGTGGCAGGGCTGGTTTTCAAGATTGACGAGTTTATTCTCCCGCGCCCTACGGTCATCTTTGTCACTTTGTTCAAGTGGCAACACGCCATCTGGCCCAATGCGTGGCAGACTTTGTTCACGACGCTGGTGGGGTTTGGTATGGCAATCGTGGGCGGATTGCTCCTGGGCTTGTTGGTCGGTTATTTCAAGTTGATTTACAACGCGCTCTATCCGTTGCTGATCGGCTTTAACTCGATTCCCAAAGCCGCGTTGGTCCCGGTGTTGGTCATCTGGTTCGGCATTGGCACCATCCCCGCGATTCTGACCGCGTTTCTCATCTCGTTCTTTCCGATTATGGTGAACGTGGCGACGGGCCTGGCGACGCTGGAACCGGAATTGCAGGATGTGTTGCGTTCGCTTGGCGCGTCGCGCGTCGAGATTTTTACCAAAGTTGGTTTTCCGCGCTCATTGCCCTACTTTTTCGGCAGTCTCAAAGTAGCGGCCACGCTGGCGTTCGTCGGCGCGGTGATTGCGGAACTGGGCGCCTCGAACGCGGGCATCGGTTATTTGATGGTAAACGCGAGCGCGCGTTTTGAAGTGCCGCTGGTCTTTGCCGGCTTGTTCGTCGTCGCGGCGATGGGGATTGGACTGTACGCGATCTTTGCGGTACTCGAGCGCCGCTTTACCGCATGGGCGTATCGCGGGTAATCCCCTGGCGATGATTGTTGCGTTGGGAGAGTGTCTCTTGCCAAGTGAAGAGGGTAAAACGGAGAATCAAGGGACAGCGAGGTGGCGGGCCATTGTGCGGCTCGCCATCTCGCTGTTTTTCGTTTGCCACCCATTGGCGTATAATCTGAATCGAAATTCATCCCGCGAGGATGATCTATGAAATCACTCACCGAGTATCTGTGGTTCAACACGCCGACGCGCCGTGCCATCATCAACATTACACCACAAATCGAAGAACTGGTGCGTAAGAGCGGCGTGCGCGAGGGCCTGGTTCTGGTCAATGCGATGCACCTCACGGCGAGCGTGTTTATCAACGATGACGAACCCGGCTTGCATCGCGACTTTGAGCGCTGGTTGGAAAAACTCGCGCCACACGAACCGATTTCGCAGTACTCGCACAACAACACTGGCGAGGACAATGCCGACGCGCATTTAAAGCGAACGATTATGGGGCGCGAAGTGGTTGTCGCCATCACCAACGGCAAACTCGATTTTGGTCCCTGGGAGCAGATCTTTTACGGCGAATTCGACGGGCGACGACGTAAACGCGTGCTCGTCAAAATCATTGGTGAATAATAACATTCGTGACAAGAACGAGGATCGTAACCTTCCAATGGCAGAAAAGACTTTTTGCACACCTACTTATTTTCAACGAGGAGGAACTCGATGACAACGGAGATTGTTCTGCTCGAAGGGGTGCGCACAGGGTTCGGCGCGTTCGGTGGCAGTTTGAAAGAGATGAGCGCGACCGATCTGGGAGTCGTGGCGGCACAAGGCGCGCTCGCACGCGCGCAGGTGGACCCAACATGGATTGACCACATCGTCTTTGGCAACGTGATTCAAACTAGTTCGGACGCGATCTACCTTGCGCGTCACGTTGGCTTGCGCGCGGGTGTGCCGCTGGACAAACCCGCGGTGACAGTGAATCGTTTGTGCGGTTCGGGGCAAGAAGCCATTGTGATGGGCGCGCGCTTGCTTTTGACAGGCGAAGCCCAGTTTGTGCTCACTGGTGGTACGGAATCTATGAGCCAGGCGCCGCACGTCGTACGCGGCGCGCTGGGGACTGGGCTTTGGCGCAAACACCTCGTTTGAGGATATGCTCTGGACGGCGTTGATTGATTCGTACACCGGTCTGCCAATGGCGCTCACCGCCGAGAATCTCGCCGAGCAGTACCACATCACGCGCGAGGAACAAGATCGGTTGGCGTTGCGTGATCAACAACTGGCGAAACAAGCCTGGGACGCTGGCTTGCCACAACAGGAAATCGTGCCGGTGATGCTGAAGGATCGCAAAGGCAACGTCACGCCGTTCGCCAGAGACGAACATATGCGTCCCGATACGACGCTGGAAGGACTCGCCAGACTGCCAGCGCGATTCAAAAAAGATGGCACCGTCACCGCAGGGAACGCCTCGGGCATTGTGGATGGCGCGGCAGCAGTGGTCCTCACGACGATGGCACAGGCACGCGCGCGCGGTTTGAAACCGCTGGGACGGCTGGTGTCGTGGGGTGTGGCTGGCGTTGACCCGCGCATTATGGGCATCGGGCCGGTGCCGGCGATGCGCAGCGCACTCGAACGCGCAGGACTCGCGCTCGATGCAATGGACCTCATCGAAATCAACGAGGCGTTTGCGGCGCAGGTGCTCGCGTGTGTCAAAGAATTGCAGATTCCGATGGACAAGTTCAACGTGAACGGTGGCGCCATTGCGATTGGTCATCCCCTGGGCGCGACGGGCGCGTGGCTTACGCTGCGTTTGCTGTACGAATTGCGTCGTCGCGGCAAACGCTATGGCATCGCTTCGATGTGCATCGGTGGAGGACAGGGGATCGCGGCAGTCGTCGAGGCGTTGTGAGGCGTGAGACGCGTAACGTGATGCGTGAGATGTGGCAGACACCATCCGCATCACGTTTTTTTATTTCAGTCGGATGTAATCACCGATGGGATGACCGCTGGCATCGAACGCCGGCAAGCGCGCGCCGGTCGTGGCATCGTACATTCCCACGCGAATCGCGTATGCATCGAGATCGCGCGGCAAGGCGATGTCGTACACGTCCACGAGATACTCGCCCTTGAGCCAGGTGGTGGTGGGGTACGCGCCGGCGCCGGGAATCTGGTCACGTTGCGCGCGCAGTGTGCCACTCGCATCTGTCACGTGCACAAAGACGGTGTACGATGTGTCGGTGGTCGCGAGCGCGTGCCAGTACAACACCACGCGTAACGTGTGCGCGCTCTCGGATACATCATAGCCCACCAGTCGCGCAATCTCGCCGAGTTGCGCGTTCGAGCGCTGAGTGGGTGTCGGCGCGCCAAAATAACGCGTGCGTCCGTGCACCGCGAGCGTGCCGATTTCGCGCGCGCGTGTCATTATGCTGGTGGTGGGGTCGAACCACGCTACGACCAGATGATAGGTGCCATCGGGAGTGTTGCCGCGCAGGAAGAGCGTGTGCGGATCGCGCACCAGTTCGCCACTTTGCCAGCGCGTTGTGGGATAGATGCCGCGCGTGGGCGCGCTCTGGGTGGTCGCAACGATGTTGCCGCGCGCGTCGTGCACCTGGAGTTGAACGAGATAATCGCGCTCGAGTCCGCGCGTCGTTTGCCAGAACAGGGTGAGCGGTGTCGCCACACCGGCTTGCACGCGCGTGGGCACATCATAACCGACCAGACGCACGCCATTTTCAAAATCAATCTGCGTACGCTGTGGCAGCGCGGCAAGGTTCGCTTGTGTGGGCGCGCGCATCTCGATTGTTGCGAGCAATACACTCGTCTGTTCTGAATCAGCGACGCGCAAGGGACTGGGAGCGCCGGTGCGATAGGCGCTCACGCGCAAGGTGTACTCGCCGGGTGGTGTGCCCGGTGGAATCCCCAGGCCGATGCGTTGTAACGCGCGCCCAATTTCGCGATCACTTTGCGCCCACACCGTGCCGCTGGCATCGAGCAGACGAAAACTCGCGGTGACCGGTTCGCGCGCGTCCCCGACGAAGCGAATCCGCACAATGTCTTGACCGGCAATCACCGGCTCGCGTGCCACACTCACGTCGTTGAGCGACGCGCCTTCGAAGACGATATGACGCGGCGCGCGCGGCAAGGGCGGATCGTCAGCAAACGCGAACAGTTCGAGCCGCGTGGTGCCGTACCACTGGTCGAGAATCGCGTAGGCGCGCTCGCGCAAGTACGCATCGAGCGCGTCTTCCAGAATGCGCCCTTGAGTTTGCAGCGCGGGGAGCCACAGGCGCGCGCGTTGCGCGACGAGTGCCTCGAGCGCGCGATGCATCTGCGGCGGATTCTTAATCCATACCTCGTTGGGTGTTTCGATGACGCGCACTGGCGCGCCAGTGTAGTACGCTTCCAGATAACCGATTTGCCAGGGGTAGATCGCCAGAAACACATCGTCGGTTTGCGCGAGCGTTTTCATCTCGGCGATGAGCGGACGATAGTCGTCTTGAGGATAACGTGGCACGGTGTAAAAATCGGAGAGCGCGAGCGCGGAAATCACTGCCACGCTGGCGATTCCCAGCGCGCGATACCGCGCGCGCGTCGGCGCGAGCGCGTGAATGCCCAGAGCGAGCAATATGTAGAACGCCGGCGCGGCAAACAGTAGCAAGCGTTCACTGCGAATCGGATGGAACGGGTAGAGCAGGTTGATGAGATAGCCGAGCGCGAGTGGAACGATAAGGTAGGTGAGTAGACAGGTAGAAGGTAGGCAGGTTGGCAGGTTGGAGGACTGCACTCCTTGTCTCCCGGCTACCTGTATACCTGCTACCACTACCAACCCTACCATCACAACACTTGCCCATGCCAGCCAGTTCAACACCGTCACATGTCCAATGGAAAACGCGACGAGATGCTGCGCGAGAAAAGTGAGCGGGTCAAGGGGCGCGTATTTTTCGATTGCCACTTTGGCGGTTACATAAGCATAGAGTTTCGGTCCGGTGTAAATCACCCAGGGCAGATAGAGCAGCGCGATTCCGCTCCACGCCACAATCCAGTGGACGAGTGGTGTGCGGGTCTTTCGGTCGTTGGTAGAGTGCCGTTCTTGCCAGATGTGCCACATCACGACGACGATATGCGCGACGACGATAAACGTGGCGTAGTACTGCGTGTACAGCGCGGCGACAGTCGTGACGATGTACAACACGGCGAGTCGCGCGGTGTGGGGGTTGCCCGGCGGCGCGTGAAGGAGACGCACGAAAAAACACCACGCTGCAAGCGCGAGGAGCGTGACCAGTCCATACATCCGCACTTCTTGTGAATAGTAGATGTGCAGCGGTGCAAGCGCGAACACGAGCGCGGCAGTGAGCGCGACGCGCGCGGAAACCAGTGTGCGCGCGAACACGAACACGAGTGGAATCGTGGCGGTGCCGACGAGTACAGAAAAAAGACGCGCGGCGATGGCGTCTTTGCCGATGAGTTGCAACCACACGTGCAAGAGCACGTAGTAGAGTGGTGGGTGAATGTCAACAGCGGTGCGTTCGAGCATCGTCACCACATCACGCGTGGCGAAGAAGAGGCTATAGCCCTCGTCCCACCAGAGTGGTTGGAAATCGAGTGCGCGGACGCGGAGGATGAGCCCACCCAGAATCATCGCGCTGAGGAGCAAAATCGTGTGGGAACGTTTCATAGCGTCGCCCGAAAGCACGCGTGCAGTTTACGGTGTTACCCAATCGAGGTAGTACCGACCACCTTCGGGACCAAATTGGACTGCAACGTCTGGAGAGATGGGGGTGAGATCGCTCGCCGAGCGCACAATGCGGACGATAATCGGTTGATTGCCGCGTCCTGCCGCAACATCGAGTTGATAACTGAACATATTTTTGGCTTCGCGACAATTGACACCCCATTCGGGATTCATTTGTTGAGGATACAACGAATCCATGCGCGCGACGATTTTACCGCTACTATCGAGGGCAATGATGTGGACACCACCGACATACGCTTTTTGCGCGTTGGAATAGATGCGTCCTTTGATTTCGAACGTGCCGGGTCCTGCCGGGCACATTCCCTGGATTGCCATGTT
>Ga0308410_1000142_pt1 | contig 32534 bp, 29 predicted proteins | sample HotsprOSTMatCore_FD_203467 | JGI IMG/M metagenome (GOLD analysis project Ga0308410, IMG submission 203467) | Hot spring phototrophic mat microbial communities from Octopus Spring, Yellowstone National Park, Wyoming, United States -... | ecosystem: Environmental > Aquatic > Thermal springs > Hot...
ACCGGCACCGACTGGACCGGGGTGGCCGGCGGGACCTACCACTCGTGTGGGATCCGGGGGACCGGCACGCTCTGGTGCTGGGGGCTCAACTTCCAGGGGCAGCTCGGCAACGGCACGAACACGAACAGCAACGTGCCGGTCCAGGAGGCAGGTGCCGCCACCGACTGGACCCACGTCGTCACCGGCGGCCGCCACTCGTGCGGGATCAGGAGCACCGGGACCCTGTGGTGCTGGGGGCTCAACTTCCAGGGGCAGCTCGGCAACGGCACCAACACCGACAGCAACGTGCCGGTGCAGGTGGGGACCGGCACCGACTGGGCCCGCATCGCCGCCGGTGACCAGCACTCGTGCGGGCTCCGGGGGACCGGCACCCTGTGGTGCTGGGGTCGGAACGTTTCCGGGCAGCTCGGGAACGGCAGCAACGCCGACAGCAACGTCCCCGTCCAGGAAGCCACCGCCACCACCGACTGGACCGACCTCGCCGTGATGGGCGGCGGATACCAGCATCACACCCTCGCGTTGAAGTAGCCCGAGGGTCCGGGCGGGTGGCGGCCGGGCTGCGACAATGCGGGCGTGACCGGTCGCAGCGCAGGCGCGGGGTCGAGGTCGGGCGCGCCCGGCGGCCGGCCCCGGCCTTCCACCCCGGCGGCCGGGGCGGCCGGGACCGGGCGGATCCCGCAGGTGAAGGGCCTGTCGGACCGGGACCGGTTCGAGGCGCACCTGCAACGGCTCGGTTGCCCGCTGCCGCTGCTCGACCCCGACGACGCCGCCGCCCACCTCGGCCGGCCATGGAGCGTCGGAAACGGGCCCCGGGCCCGCCGGGTCGGGAACCGGTGGGCGGTGCTGCCCATGGAAGGCTGGGACGGCACCCCCGACGGGCGCCCCACCGAGCTCGTCCGGCGGCGGTGGCGCCGGTTCGGGCGTTCCGGCGCCGCCACGATCTGGGGCGGGGAGGCGGTCGCGGTGCGTCCCGACGGGCGGGCCAACCCCCGGCAACTGTGCGCCGGGCCGCACCTCGCCGCCGACCTGGTGACCCTGCGTGACGAGATCCTCGCCGGGCGGCGCGAGGTCGGGCTCGGCCCCGACGGGCTGCTCGTGGGTCTCCAGCTCACCCACTCGGGCCGCTGGGCCCGCCCCCACGGCACCCCCGCCCCCCGCACCGCGTACCGGCACCCGCTGCTCGACGCCCGGGTGGGTGCCGGCGCCGGCCAGGTGCTGAGCGACACCGAGCTCGACGACCTGCTCGCCGCCTACGCCACCACCGCGGCCGCTGCAGCCGAGGCCGGGTTCGACTTCGTCGACGTGAAGGCCTGCCACGGGTACCTCGTCCACGAGCTGCTCAGTGCCCACGACCGGCCCGGCCCCTACGGGGGTGACCTGGCCGGCCGGTCCCGGTTCCTGCGCCGGGCGCTCGGCGCGGTGCGTGACGCGGCGCCGGGGCTGACGCTGGGGGTGCGGCTGTCGGCCTTCGACGTGGTACCCCACCGGCCCGGACCCGACGGGCGGGGGGTGCCCGAGACTGACGGCCCCTACCGGTACGCGTTCGGGGGTGACGGCACCGGGCACGGTGTCGATCTCACCGAGGTGCACGCCCTGTGCCGGATGCTGGTGGCGGAGGGGGTCCGGTTGCTGTGCGTCACCGCCGGCAGCCCCTACACCTGCCCGCACGTGCAGCGGCCGGCGTACTTCCCGCCCTCCGACGGGTACCGCCCACCCCGGGACCCGCTGTGCGAGGTGCACCGCCTGGTCACGGTGACCGCAACGCTCGCCGCCGCCCACCCGGAGCTCGTGGTGGTGGCCGGCGGCCTGTCGTACCTGCAGGAGTGGCTGGGCGCGGTGGCCGGTGGTCTCGTGGCCGAAGGTGCCGCCACCGTGGTGGGGTACGGGCGGGGGGTGCTCGCCTACCCGGAGCTGTGCGGCGACGTGCTCGCCGGACGGCCCCTCGACCGGGGCCGCCTGTGCCGCACGTTCAGCGACTGCACCACCGCGCCGCGCAACGGGCTGGTGTCGGGCTGCTACCCCCTCGACCCGTTCTACCGGGACCGACCCGAACGGGCCGCCCTGGCCCGGCACAAGCGCGCCGCACGAGCGGCGCTCGGCGGCGGGGCCGGGCCCGACCCGGCGGGCGACAGCGAGCAACACGGCGACGGGACCGGCGACGCGGGCACCGGACCCGGAGGTGGGGGCGGAGCGTGACCGGGACCCGCACCCCCGACCGGCCCCGGGCTGCACCCTGGGATCGGGCCCGTACGGGGCGAGGGGAGCCGGTGTCCCCGGCCCGGCCCGGGCTCGCCCTGGCGATGCTGCCGGGCATGCTGCCCCACACCTTCACCCCGGCACAGCTCGACCGCCTGCGACGGGTGACCCGGGTCCTGTCCGACGAGCCGCTGGGCAGTTTCGACGGTGAGGACGCCCGCGCCGTCCTGGCCGAGGTCGAGGTGCTCGTCGGGCACTGGGGCTGCCCGACCCTCACCGCCGAGGTGCTGGACGCCGCGCCCCGGCTGCGGCTGTTCGCCTACGCCGCGGGCACCGTGAAGTGGCAGGTGACCGAGGCGGTGTTCGAGCGGGGGATCGTCGTGACCTCCGCCGCGGCGGCGAATGCGGTGCCGGTCGCCGAGTACGCGCTGGCGATGATCCTGCTCGCCAACAAGGGGGTGCTGGGTTTCCGGGAGCAGCTGCGCAGCGGGGCCCGGCCCCCGCTGGAGGCCACCCGGGTCGGCAACCGTGACAAGGTGGTGGGGATCGTCGGTGCCTCGCACGTGGGTCGCCGCCTCGTGGAGCTGCTCCGCCCGTTCGAGCTCACCGTGCTGCTCTACGATCCCTACCTCGGTCCCGACGACGCCCGGCGGCTGGGGGTCGAGCTGGTGACCGACCTCGACGAGTTGTGCGCCCGGGCCGACGTGCTGAGCCTGCACGCCCCCGACGTGCCCGCCACCCGGGGCATGATCGGCGCCGCGCAGCTGGCCCGGTTGCGTGACGGGGCGACGTTCCTCAACACGGCCCGGCCGGCGCTGGTGGACCAGGAGGCGCTGCTGACCGAGGCGCGCACCGGCCGCCTGCAGGTGATCCTCGACGTCACCGATCCCGAACCGCTGCCGCCCGGCCACCCGCTGCTGGGGCTCCCCAACGTGTTCGTCACCCCGCACGTCGCCGGGTCGATGGGCAGCGAACTGCCCCGCATGGCCGAGCTGGCCGTGCAGGAGGTGGAGCGGTTCGTCACCGGGGCCGCGCCGCTGCACCCGGTGCGCCGGGAGGACCTGGATCGGATCGCGTGAACCGGCCCGAGGTCACCCCGCTGCTCGCCGGGCTGTGCTCGGTGACGCTTCGGCACCTGTCGGCTGACGACGTCGCCCGGGTCGTCGAGCGGGCCGGGCTGGCCGCCCTCGAGTGGGGCGGTGACGTGCACGTGCCCCCCGGGGACCGGACCGCCGCCGACCGGGCCCGGGCCGCTGCCGCGGCGGCCGGGGTCGAACTGGTGACCTACGGGTCCTACCTCGTGACCGCCCCGGGTCTGGATCCGGCTGAGACGGCCCGGGTCTTCGACACCGCCGCCGCGCTCGGCGCGGCGGGGGTGCGGGTGTGGTGCCCGTCGGGGACGCCGCCCCGGGACGTGGGCTCGGTGGAGCCGGGGGTGCGGGAGGCGCTGGGCCTGGTGGCCGAAGAGGCCGCCGCACGCGGGATGATCGCGGCGATGGAGTACCACGGTGGCACTCTCACCGCCACGGCCGTCGGCACCCGGGCCCTGCTCGACGCCGTCGACCACCCGGCCCTCACCGCCTACTGGCAGCCCCCCTACTGGCAGCCCGAACGGGTGGCCCGTCCCGACGCCGCAGCCGACCTCGCCGACCTGGAGCGGCTGGCGTCGGCGCTGGCGCACCTGCACGTCTACGAGTGGGGTCCGGGTCTCGAACGGCGGGCGTTGTCGGCCGGGGCGTCCCGGTGGCGGCCGATCCTGGAGCAGGCCGGGCGGTGGGCGGTGCCGGGCGGGGGGCCGAGGGCGGCGCTGCTGGAGTTCGTGGCCGGCGACGACCCCGAGCGGGTGGTCACCGACGCGACGACGCTGCGGGGCTGGCTCGCCGACGCCACCGGGACGGGGGCGGGGCGGTGAGCGGCTCCCTGGCCCCGGTGCCGGTGCGGGCCGGGCGGCGGATCACCGGGATGGCCGCGGTCCTGCTGCCCCTCACCCCCGGTGGCGAGCCCGACTGGCCGGGCTTCGAGGCCCACGTGACCCGCACCCTGGAGGCCGGGCTCGTCCCGGCGGTGAACATGGACACCGGGTTCGGGCCGGTGCTCGCACCGTCGGTGCGCACCGAGGTCCTGGCCCGCACCCGGCGCGTCTGCGCCGGGCGGGTCTTCGTGGCCGGGGTGCACGTCGACGGGTCCGGCCCGCTCGACGCCGACGGGTACCGGCGGGGCCTGGCCGAGGTCGCCGCCGCCGGTGGGCTGCCGATCGTGTTCCCGTCGGTCGGACTGTCGGCCCTCGCCGACGACGACTACGTGGACGCCCACCGGCGCTTCGCCGACGAGGTCGACGCGCTGCTGGCCTTCGAGCTGGGGCCCGAGTTCCACCCGGCGGGGCGGATCCCGTCGGCGGCGGTGTTCGAGGCGATCCTGGAGATCCCCCAGGTGATTGGCTGCAAGCACTCGTCGCTGCAGCGCGGTGCGGAGTGGGAGCGGCTCCGGATCCGCGACGCGCGGCGCCCCGACTTCCGGCTGCTCACCGGCAACGACCGAGCGATCGACATGGTGATCTACGGCTCCGATTACCTGCTGGGCCTGGCGACCTTCGCCCCGGATGCGTTCGGTGCCCGGGACGCCGCCTGGGCCGAGGGCGACCTGGTGCGGTTCTGGGCCCTCAACGACCTGCTCGCCTACCTCGGCCAGTTCGCGTTCCGGGCCCCGGTGCCGGCCTACCGGCACGACGCGGCGATGTTCCTGGCGCTGCGGCACCAGATCGCCTGCGACCGGACCCACCCGGACTCGCCGACCCGACCCGACAGCGACCGGGAGGTGCTCGCCGAACTGCTCGCCCGGCTGGAGGCGACGCTCAGGGGCTGAGAGGCGCCGAAGACCGCTCCGGTCCCGCCAGCACCTGCTCGAAGCAGGCCAGGGTCCGTTCGGCGAGCCGATCCCAGCGCAGCTCGTCACGCCGGGCGCGGGCCGCGGCCCGGGCCCGGCGTACGGTGTCGGCGTCGAGGGTCTCGAGCGCCGCCCGGACCGCGTCGGCGGTGTGCCCGCAGGGGATGCCGGCGTCCCCGAGGGTCTCGGTGAGGAACGGCCAGTCGGACACCAGTGCCGGGATCCCGACCCCGAGTGCGTCGGCGGCGGTGCCGGTGGCGAGCATGTCACCCTCGGGGTCGAACGGCAGGGCGAGCAGGTCCAGGCAGGCCAGCCGCGTCGCGTACTCCGACGGCGGCACACCCCGGTACACCTCGGCGACCACGATGCGAGGGTCGTCGGGTGCCGACTCGCCCGGCGCCAGCGACCAGCACGCCACCTGCAGGTCGCGCCGACCGCAGGCGGCGAACCCGGCCAGGAACGCGCCGACCCGCTTGTCGGCCCTCGGTGCGCCGAGCAGGCCGATCCGCCACCCACCGGGGGGTGTGGGGGGAAGGCCCAGCTGCGCCTCGGCCTCCGCCCGCGCCGGGCGGTGGGCCCACAGGTCACCGAAGTGTCCGTGAGGGATCACCGCGTGCCGGGCGCCCGCCGCGAACCGGTAGCGGGCCAGCATCCGGTCCCGTCCCCAGCGCGAGTGGTGGATCACCGCCGCCGCGGTCGCCGCCCAGGCCCCGTAGATCGGATCCCACACCTCGGGGCGGCGGTCATGGGGGGTGAGGTTGTGCGCGGTCCAGACGACCGGGATGCCGGCGTCGGCCAGGGTGGCGATGAGCCGGCGGTGGGCGTCGAGGTCGTCGAAGGCCAGCCATTCGGGCCAGTGCAGGTGGAACAGGTCGACCGCACCCAGCGGGATCGAGGGGTCGCCGAGCGGACCGAGCGGGCTGGGCACGGCCAGCACCCGGTCCTGAAGCGGGTCGTAGAGGCTGCGGTGGTAGTGGTGCCCGTGGGCGGTGGACGCCACCCGCAGCAGCGGGGTGACCCGCAGCTGCACCCGGACCCGCGACGCCGGGGTCAGGTCGACCTGGTGGCAGCGGGGCAGCGACGACCACGGGGTGCGCCACTCGGCGAGCCCCTCGGTGTCGACGGTCGCGACCCGCACCGGGGTGGGGGTGTGGTCGCCGGTGGCGGCGGTGGCCTCGACGCGCAGGGGACGGTGCGGGGTCTCGGGTACCAGGTAGGTGAGCACCTCGGGGGTGTCCTCGAACCACAGCTCGTCGGCCAGGACGATCGTGCGGCCCTCCACCCTCACCCGGCTCCGCCGGCCTCCCGGGATGGCCCGCTCAGGATCGGGTTCGAGGTCGGCGGCCGGCCAGTGCCGATCCCAGCCCGCCACCAGCGTGTCACCGTCCAGGTGCACCTCCACCGGCCGGCCCCCACCGACCGAACGCCGCCCGCCCCGGATGACCAGGGGCCCCCAGCAGGGCAGGTCCCGGTCGACCGGCGCCTCGAACGACCCGGGGCAGGCGGGGCCGGGCAGGTAGTGCGAACGGGTCGCGCCCACCAGCGGCCAGGCGAACCGCAACGTCGGGCTGTCGTGCACCCACACCGCGGCCTGACCGGCCGCCCCGGGCGGTTCGAACACCAGCAGCCGGTCGCGGGGACCGGGCGGCTCCGCCCCCGGTACGTCACCGGCGGCAGCGGCGGCACGTCCGGACCCGGTGCCCGCCGCCCCGAGCCGCAGGGCCGACCAGGCGAGCTTGCCGAGCAGGTCGAGGCTCAACTGGAGGCGGCGGGCGGGGCCGCGATATCCGTCCTGGTCCCGGTGGCGGTGCGCGTCGCAGATCCCGGCCCGGAACGACGCGCCGAGCGCGCCGAGCGCGGCGTCGGCCCGCCGCCACCAGCGCGGCCCCGGGCCGAGCAGACCGAGGGTGTGCCCGAGCGCGACGAGCTCCACGGTGAGCGCCTGGGCCAGCGGACCGGTGCTGCGACCCCACGGCACCGCGGAGCCGTCGGGTCCGCACACCGCGTCGACGAGGGTCACCGCCGCCTCGAGGCCTTCCGCCCAGCACGGACCGATCCGGCTCGCCAGCGGCTCGCAGAACAACCACACGTCGACGGTGTAGATGTCGTAGCGGCCGATGCCGCGGTTCGAGTCGTCGAGGTAGCGGTACGGGTTCGCGCCCAGCAGCTCGACGGTCCGCCCGACCAGGCCGTCGAGACGGTCCCGGTCGTCGGTGAGCCCGAGGCGGTGCCGGGCGAGCTCCACCCGGGCCAGCACCGCGGCGTAGTTGCGGGGCAGGAGCCCGGAATCGAGCAGGTCCACCCAGTCGCTGGAGTCGCAGGCGGCGGCGACCGCCCGGCGCCGGTCGTCGGGGAGACCGGCCAGCAGCGGGTTTCCGGCGAACGGCCCGTGCCGGGCGAGGGTCTCGGCCACCCGGTAGGAGAAGAACGTGTGGGTGCCGGGACCGTCGACGAGGGCGAGGTGCTCGGCGATGACGTCGTCGGGGGCGCGGCCCGCCACCGTCTCGACCCCGGCGTCGGCGAGGTGCCCGAGGGTGAACACGAGGTCCGCCCGTACGTCCGGTCCGGTGGGATGACCGGCGAAGGAACCGGGCAGCCGGAACCCGGGGCAGGACGTCGCCTCGAACGCCTCGAGCTGGGTGACCACCAGGTCGAGCAGCCGGTCCCGGAGCCGAGCGGGCTCCGGGGCCGAACCGCCCGGCGACGGGTTCACTCCACCCACGCCCGGTACGCCTCGGCGCAGACGTCGGGTCCCCAGGTCCCGTCGTGGACCACGAGGCGGTGCCGCAGCACCAACGGCGTCCGGGCGGGCACCGTCAGCGGCGCGTCCCAGAGGAACGCGGCGTTGAGGAAGTTGGCCCAGCCCGGTCCGTAGGTGTCGGCCCGGGTGCTGGCGTACCACGGCACCGGGGAGCGGGGATTGGTCGGGTGCGAACCCAGCAGGATCCCCGCCGCACCCCGGTCGGTCCGGCCGTCGAGCGCACACCACGGGGCCGGCTCCCCGAGCACCCGGTCCCGGGGTGTGCCGTCGGGCAGGAGGAGTCGGGTATCGGTCCAGTCGGGTGCCCCCCGCAGGGTCAGGCCGCCGTAGCCGCCCCAGGTGGTGAACGGGGTGCGGTCGTAGGTGACGTCGGCCTCGGCGACGAGGCGCACGGCCCAGTCGATCGCGTAGGCCGGCGTCCCGAACCGCGTACCGAGATCCCGGTGGGTGAGGCGGCGCTGCTCGCGCACGGCCACGGTCCCGTCGGGGCGCACCCAGTCGATCACGGCCTCGATCCCGGTCGCCGGGGCGCCGGTCACCCGACGGGTGCGCAGCGCACCGAACGGGGGGACCTCCTCCCAGAAGTTGTCACCGTCGACGAACTTGATCGTGAACCACAGGCCGTGGTGCCAGGGGTGGTCGGCGGGCGCGTCGGCGGTGAGGCACGCCCCGGACGGGCTGTGCAGCGGATGCACGTGCGGGCGCGGGGAATCCCAGACGGCACGCCACTGCAGCACCGGCCGGATCCTAGAGGTGGTCCGTGCCCCGGGCCGCCCTCCCCGCACCGTGACAGGGCGGTGGCACGCCGGTCAGGGTGCCCCGGCCCGCCGGGGCCGCGGCCGGGGTGCGACCACGAGCAGGGTCAGCCCGCCGCACAGGAGCGCCAGTCCGAAGGTGACGAGGGTGAAGGTCTCGGCGCCGGTGGTCGGCAGCGGTGCCGTCCCCGGTCCCGTCGGCGTCGTGCCCGGCCCCGCCGCGGCACCTGCGGTGGGCACACCCGTCCCGCCGGTCGGGGCGCCCGGCCCGGGGGTGGTGGGCGCCGGGCCGGGTACCGTCGTGGTCGGCGTGGGTGCGGGCGCACCGGCGAACGCGATCGGGGTGAAGGTGTCCTGGCTCCGGTCGGGGAGGCCGTGGGCGGCCATCGTGATCACGTAGCAGCCGGTCGTGAGGCAGTCGACGGTGCGGCCGTCCCCGTCGGTGTAACGGGCCGAGATCCCCTCCAGGGTCACCGAGAACGACCCGTCCGGGCGCAGCGGGGCCTGTCCCGGGCTCGAGGTCGCGTTGCGGTGCACCCACTTCGCGGCGGCGAAGAGGTTCGCGTTCCGCCAGAACTCCGGGGCGCGGGGACCGAACACCACGTAGATGCCGACGCCGTTGTTGCGGTTCGGGTCGAACCCACTGCCCTGCACGACCAGGGACGCTCCCTCGCGGGGCACGTCACGGGAGGGGGTCACGGTCACCGTCGGCGCCGCCGGCGTCACGACCCCGGCGACCGGCGTTGCCGCCGGCGCGCCGAGCGCGCCCACCAGGGCCCCGGCGGCCAGGGCGGCGCCGAGCGGACGACCCCGCCGCCACCCCAGCCGCCGGCGGCGCCGACGGTCGGTGACGGGGGGTCGGTGGTGTCCCGGGTCGGTGTGCAGGACCGGCGAGCGCGACATCATCAGGCCTCCTGGGGTGTGGTGGATCCGGGGTGACGGTGGTCAGGTGGTTCCCGCACCGCGGCGACGACCGGATGCCCGGTGCGGGGATGGCGGAACACCTCGACCTCGTGGTGGTAGGTGCTGCGCAGCAGCGCGGGCGTGAACACGCAGGCGGGGGGGCCGATGGCGCGGAGCCGACCGGCGTCCAGCAGCACGACCCGGTCCGCGCACCACGCGGCGGCGGACAGATCGTGCAGCACCACGCACACCGAGCCCCCGGCCCGGGCGTGCGCCCGGATCAGGTGCAGCACCAGTTCCTGATGGTGCAGGTCGAGCCCGGCGGTGGGCTCGTCGAGGAGCAGCAGCGGCGCCTCCTGGGCGAGCACCCGGGCCAGGGCCACCCGTTGCCGCTCACCACCCGACAACTCGGTGACCCGTCGACCGGCGAGGTGACCGCATTCGGTGGCCGCGAGCGCGGCGTCGACCACGGCTTCGTCGTGCCCGAACCGGCGCGGCCAGGGTGACCGGCCCATCTGCACCACCTCCCGCACCGTGAACGGGAAGGCCACCCGCTGCTGCTGGGGGAGCACGGCGCGGCGTCGGGCCAGTTCGACGGGGCCGAGCCGGTGCACGTCGCAGGTCCCGAGCCGCACCGCACCCGCACGCGGCCGCAGGTCCCCGGCGAGGGTCTGGAGCAGCGTGGACTTCCCCGCCCCGTTGGGGCCGACCAGCGCCAGCACCTCCCCGGGCCGGAGGGCGCAGTCGACCTCGGTGAGCACGTCGCGGGCACCGAGGCGGACCGTCACCCCCTCGGCGGTCAGGGGCTCGGCGACCGGAGGACCCGCGAGTCGCCGAACCCCCGGGCGACGCAGCACGCCGAACATCACGCCCAGCCTCCCTGCCGGGCCCGGGTGCGCCGGAGCTGCCAGAAGAACACCGGGCTGCCCACCAGCGCGGTGAGCACCCCGAGGGGCAGTTCGGCGGGCGCGGCGACCGTGCGGGCGAGCAGGTCCCCGCCGACCATGGCCACCCCTCCCGCGAGTGCGGAGGTCACCACGAGCGGACGGTGCGCCGGCCCGATCACCATGCGCACCAGGTGCGGGACGACCAGCCCGACGAAGCCGATCACCCCCGCCACCGCGACCGCCGACGCGGTGAGCGCGGCGACGGTGACCAGCAGGGTGAACCGCAGCCGCTCCACCGCCACGCCGAGGTGACGGGCCGGGCGTTCCCCGAGGGCGAGCAGGTCGAGGCGGGGCGCGAGCGCCACCGCCACCACCGCCCCCAGGACCGCCACCGGCAGCACCGCCGCCACCTTCGGCCAGGCGGCCTGCGCCATGCTGCCCAGGGTCCAGAACGTGATGCTGCGCAGCTGGTCGTCATCGGAGAAGAACAGGCACAGCCCGATGAGCGCCCCGGTCGCCGCGTTGAGGGCCACCCCGGTGAGGATCAAGGTCACCACCTCGGTGCGTCCCTCGGAGCGGGAGGCCACGTACGCGGCCAGGGCGGCGGTCAAGCCACCGGCGAAGGCGGCGACGGTGAGGGTCCAGCTGCCGAGGGGCGCGTCGGCCACCACGATCATCAGCACCGCGGCGAGCGCCGCGCCGGACGACACCCCGACCAGACCCGGCTCGGCGAGCGGGTTGCCCAAGGTGCCCTGCATGAGTGCGCCGGCGACGCCGAGCGAGCCGCCCACCACCAGGCTCAACGCCACCCGGGGGAACCGGATGTCCCACAACACCGACTCCCCGAGGGCCGACGGGCGGATCCCGGCGTCCCAACCGATCCGGGACAGCACCGAGCCGGCCACCTCGGCGGGCCGCAGCGGGAACGCGCCGAGCATGCCGGCGAGCACGGTCAAGGCCCCGAGCGCGGCGAGCAGGGCGGTGGCGAACGCGACCACCCGGGTGTTGCTCACCGGTGCAGGTCCTGCACGAGCCGCTCGATGAGGTCGGGCGTCCGGGCCGCGAAGCCGTAGAGCACCCCGTCCTCCTCGGTCACGATGCGGCCCCGGAGACCGGCAGGGGTCTGGGCGACACCGGGCAGGGCCAGCAGGCCGCGGCGGCCACCCACCGACCGCAGGCCCGACGTGGTGCACAGGATCACGTCGGGGGCGGCCCGCACCAGCGCTTCGCTCGTGAGCGGGGTGAACGGCCGGCGCAGGCCCATCGCGGTACCGGCGTCGACGCCCCCGGCGGCGGTGATGACCGCGTCGGCCCCCGAGCCGGGACCCCCGATCAGGTACACCCCGGCGCCGCCGCGCAGGTACAGGAACGCGACCACCGGGGGCTGCCTGGCCGCCGGGATCCGCGACCGGGCCTCGGCGATCCTCGCCTCCATCTGCCGGGCGAGACGCTCCCCGGCTTCCTCCACCCCCAGGGCCGCGGCCACGGCCCGGATCCGCGCCAGCATCGCCTCGATGGAGTCGGGGATCGGGAACCGTACGACCGGGACCCCGGCCCGCCGGATCTGCGCGAGTGCCTCCGGCGGCCCGCTGTCGGTCTGGGCGAGCACGACCGTGGGTCGCCGGGACAGGACCGCTTCGGCCGAGACGTCGTGGGCGCGGGTGACCAGCGGCACGCGCCGGGCCTCGGGGAAGGTGGTGGCGACGTCGCGCCCGACCAGCCGGTCACCGAGGCCGAGCTCGAAGACGATCTCGCTCAGCCCGCCCCACAGGGACACGATGCGGTCGGCGCTGCGGACCTGCACCATCCGTCCCTCCGCCGATCGCACCGTGACCGGCATCCGGGGCTCCGTCCCGGTGCCGCCCGGCGAGCGGGGGAGGCTCGGTGCCACCGGGGCGGCATCGGCCCCGGCCGTGCGGCCGCCCTGGTGGCAACCGGCGGTCCCGACGGCCAGGGCCACCACGAGCGCCACCGCGGGACCCGAACCGGGCGGCAGGCGGCGGCGACGGTCCTGCGCCGGGCTGCGCACCGACGCTGCCGGGGCCCGGGTGCGGCGCCGACGCAGCGCCCGGGTCAGCACCGCCGCACACCCCGCGACCACGAACGCGCCGCCGGCGAGCGCACCCCAGGGCCGGTCACCACCGGTGAGGGGCAGCGCGACATCGCCGCCGGGGCGTTCCGGGTCGTCGCCGCCCCGGAACCGCACCGGCACCAGCAGGTCTTGGGAGCGGTCGGCGCTGCGGGTGTGGTCGTTGCGGGTGGCCACCGCGCACAGCACGCGCCGGCAGTCGATGCGATCACCGATCCGGGCCGACACCTCGAGCCGCACCCGGAACCGGCCTCCCGGCTCATAGGGCACGGCCAGTCCCCGCCCGTAGGGCGGTGGGTTCGAGGAGATCCACGCCGAGGCGCCGCTGGCCCCGGTGCGGTCGACACCCCCACCGCAGGGATGAGGGCTTCGGGTCCGGACCCGCACCCGGCACAGCGCCACGTAGATGCCCTTGCGGTCGTCGAAGCCCTCGCCGGTCACCAGGAGACGGTCCCCGCCCGGCGCCAACCCCCGCACCTTCGAGACCCGCAGCACCCGGGTGCCGTCGGTGGCCAGCCGGCCGTCCCGGCGCAGCTCGAGACGCGGCGCGCGCTCCACCTCGGCCGCGCCCGCGCCGGACGCGCCCGCGCCGGCCGCGCCGCCACCCAGCGCCGCGACCACGAGGAGCGTCGCCCACCGCCATGCCGGGCGCCCGGGTGGCGTCGCGGCCCCGGCGATCCTCCGGATGCGGGTCGGTGCACCGACCACTTGCCGACGCATGCAACTTAGGTTAGGTTGTATTTACCTCAGCGGGCAAGCGACGCGGGACCGGGCGCCACGGGTCCGTGTCGCGGCGCCGCCGAGGCGCACGAGCCAGGTCTGCCGGGAGGAGCGCGGGAATGCGTGTGGGGATGCGTGCGGGGATGAGAAGGAGCATGGGAAGGCGGACGGGAAGGCTGGGCGGGATGCCGGTCCCGGCCGTGGTGGCGCTGGTCGTCGCGGCGGCGTTGGGCCCGGCTCCGGTCCGGGCCGGGGCGTCGGTACCGGTGCCCGCCGCGGCCGCATCCGGGCCGTCGCTGATGGTGACCCCGGCCACCGACCTGGATCCCGCCGGTGCCGTGATCCGGGTGACCGGCACCGGCTACGACAGTGCCAAGGCGCTCTTCGGAAGCCATCGGGGGATCTACGTGGCCTTCGGGGCCTTGACCCTCGGCCCCGACGGTCGACCCACCGACCCTTCCTGGTACACCGACGCCAGCGGCTACCAGGCGGCCGTGTACGTGCACCGGCGTCCCCCGGGCAGCGTCGACAGTCCGACCCAGAAGACGATGGAGGTCGACCCGTCGAACCCGGACGGTGCGACGAACGGTCGGTTCGACTTCGAGCTCACCCGCGCCGACGGCTCACCGATCACCGCCCGCTGGACCGCCGGGGACCGCACCTACGACTGCACCGACCCGGCGACGCGCTGCTACGTGCTGAGCTTCGCGGCCAAGGGTGACACCGACCGCAGCCAGGACGTGTTCATCCCGGTGCGCTTCACCGGTGGTCCCGGGCCGGGACCGGACCCGGACCCGGCCGCCACCGTGACCCAGACCGTCACCGCCACCGTGCTCGGCGGCGCGTTGACCCTCACCGCCACCGGGGACGGGGTGACGCTGCCCCCGGTCGGGTTGCGGGACGTGGACCAGACCACGAGTGCGCCGCTCGGCGACCTGATCGTCGGCGACTACCGGGAGACCTCGCCGGGCTGGACCCTCACCGGGCAGGTCACCGACTTCCGTCACGGCGAGGACCGGATCGTCGCCGACAACCTCGGGTGGACACCGGCGGCGCGGGCCGCGCCGAGCAGCCTCGTGGCCGCCGGTGGCGACGACGTCGTCGCCGGTCCCCCCGCTCCGCCGGGTCAGGGGCTCGGCTCACCCCGGGTCTTGTGCGGCGCACCGGCGGGACGGGGCAACGGGTCCTGGGTGTGCTCCGCGCTGCTCACCCTCGGGGTGCCGGGCTCGACCCGACCCGGCACCTACGTGGCCACCTTGACCCTCACGCTCGCCTGAGGCCGCTCGGCCGATCGTCGTCGATGGCCGCGCGAACACCGCTGCGGTGCGTGCTGCGCCGGACCGGCCGCGCCGGACCGGCGACGGTCGCCCTCGCCGCCTGTCTCGGGGTGGCCGGGGCGCCGCTCGGACCCGGTCGTCCCGCTCCCGCGGCCGGCACGGCGGCACCACGCATCGGCGCACCGGTGGCACCGCGCGGGGTCGGCGAGGGCATGGCGCCGGTCCGGTTCTCGCTCCGGCCGGCCGGCTCGGGTGGGCGAGAGGTGCTCGTGTACGAGGTCCGTCCCGGTGAGGAGGTGACCGACGGGGTGGTGCTGGCGAACCTGGGCACCGCCCCGACCCGGTTCCGGGTGTACGCGACCGACGCGTTCACCAGCCGTGACGGCGCCTTCACCCTGCTGCCCGGCGACCGGCGTCCCCGGGCCCTGGGCGCCTGGGTGCGGATGGGCACCGCGGGGGTGACGGTGCCGCCCGGCGGCCGGGTGGAGCTTCCCTTCCGGATCCGGGTCCCCGCCGAGGCGACCCCCGGTGACCACGTCGGCGGGGTGGTCGCCTCGGTGCGGGCCGACGCCCGCACCGCCACCGGCCGGCTCCTCGCGCTGGACCGTCGGATCGCGGTGCGCGTGTACCTGCGGGTGCGGGGTCCTGTGCGCCCGGCGCTGGTGGTCTCGGCGCTGCGGTGGTCCCACGACCCGGCCGGAGTGCTGGGCGGCACCGCCCGGGTGCGGTACCGGGTCACCAACGTCGGCAACGTGCGCCTCGGCGCCGCGGTGCGGGTGCAGGCGAACGGCCTGTTCGGTGTCGGCCTCGCCCGGGCCCCGGAGGTCGAGCACACCGAGATCCTGCCCGGGTCCTCGGTCGTGGCCACGGCACGGCTGCCTGCCACCGAGCGGGTCGGTCCGGTCACGGTGCGGGTCGCCGCGGCGGCGGTTCCCACCACCCCGGTCGGGGCGCTGCCCGGTCCCGCCACCGCCGCCACCACCCGCGTCCTGGTCCCCACCGCGTTGCTGATCGGCTTCGGTGTCGCGGCCGCGGTGGTGCTGGCCCGGGCGGTGCCGGCCGCCCACCGCCGGCGGAGGGCGGCCGGGGGCGCGGTCGGGGTGGCGGCATGACCGGGGTGGCGCTCATGGCGCTGGTGAGCACGATCGTGGGTCCCGGTCCGGCCGGTGCCGTCCCTGCGACCCGGCCCGTGCCGACGCTCACCGTGACGCCGGCGCGCAGCGCTGCCGGTGCGGAGGTGGAGGTAACCCTCGCCGGGTTCCCCCCCGGGATCGTGACCGTCGAGCTGTGCGGCAACGCGGCGCGACGCGGGTCACCCGACTGCGCGGTCGCCGACGGCCGCTCGGTGCTCGCGACCGGGCGGCCGGTGCGGACCGCGCTGCGGATCACCGTCCCGCCCCGGCCGTGCCCCTGCGTGGTGCGGGCCGTCGGCATCGGAGGCGCCCGTGCGATGCTCCCGATCGTCGTCACCGGTGCGGCCACCGCCCCTCCGGACGTGACGCCCCCGGGTCGGGTGGAGGTGGTCGGCGCCCGGCTGACCACGGCCGGCCGGGACTGGTCGGTGCTGGCCGGCCCGGCGCACCGAACCCTTCGGGTCCGGGTGGCGAACCGGGGCGGGCGACGGTCGGCGACCACCCCGGTGACCGTGGCCGTGGGGCGTGACATCGACGCACCGCTGGTGACCACCGGCGTGACCGTCCCCGCCCTGGCGCCGGGCGCGGAGCGGACGCTGCGGATCCCGATCCGGGTGCCGCCGCCGGCGTGGGGCGGCTACCGGGTGGTCGTACGGGTCGGTCCGCAACGGGCGGTGGTGCGGGAGACCTTCCTCGCTCCCTGGGGCGTCCCGGCGCTGCTGGGCGTCGCCGCCGCCTGCCTCGCCGTGACGCTCGCCCGCCGTCGCCGCACGTCCATGGTCCCCCACGACACCAGGAGCAGCCCGTGACCACCCCCACGCCCATCCCCGTGTCCGACGAACCCTTGTCGGTGACCGTGCGGACCGCCACCCTCCGGGAGCACCGGGAGGCCGAACGCAGCCCCCTGATGCACGACCTGCTACGGGGATGGTTGCCCCTGGACGCGTACCGGTGCCTGCTGGTCCAGTTCGCCGAGGTGTACGGCGCGTTGGAGGACCACGCCGCCCGTTGGCGCGACGATCCGGTCGCCGGACCGTTCCTCGACCCGGCGCTCGACCGCCGGGCTGCGATCGCGGCGGACCTCGCGTTGCTCGACCTCCGCTGCGCCGCCGCCACACCGGGGCGCGTGCGGGCCACCGACGCATACCTCACCGCCATCGAGCAGGCCGCCTCGAGCGCATGGGGCATCGTGGCGCACCACTACACCCGCTACCTCGGCGACCTGTCGGGCGGGCAGGTGATCGGCCGGGTGCTCGCCCGTCACTACGGGCTGGGGCCCGAAAACGGGGCGTCCTTCTACGTGTTCGACCGCATCGCCGACCCCGCCGGGTTCAAGGCCCGGTACCGGAGCCTGCTCGACGCGCTGCCCTGGGACCGGCTCGACCGGGACCGCTTCGTCGCCGAGGTGCGGCGGGCCTACCTGTCCAACCGGGCGGTCTTCGACGAGGTGCACCGACGCTTCGTGGACCGGCGGCGCTGAGGCGCGCCGGCCCCGGTGGGTGCGCCGGCGGCGCTCACGCCCGCGGCGCCGGCGCGGGGCGGGGCGGAGCCGGTGCGGCACCGGGCGCCGGGGTGCTCGGTGGTGGGGCGCTCGTGGGTGGGGGCGCCGGGGCCGTGGTGGGGGGTGGTGCGGTGGTGGGCGGCACCGGTGCGGTGTCGGGCGGGGGGCTCGGCGGGGGCGGTGCCGGTGCCGGGCCGAGCGGCGTGCTGGACAGCACCTGCGCCGGCCGACCTCCGAACACGTAGACCGGGTCACCGATCCGCACCACGGTGGGGAACCACTCGGCGATGTGCATCGGGATGCGGGTGCAGCCGTGGGAGGCCGGGGTGGGCGGCACCGACCCGTACCCGTGCACCGCGATCCCCCCGTTGAAGTAGAGCGGGTTGTACAGCCGTCCGAGCGGGGACGGGTCCCAGCCGCGCACGAACCGGGTGTAGGTGAAGCGTCCCGACGGCGTGTTGGCCAGTTCGCACACCCGCCGGGTGGGGTTGACCCGCGGGGTGTTGAAGCAGTAGCGCTCACCGGAGCCGGTGGACACGGTGGTGATGAGCCGCACCTGATGCCCCTCGTAGAGGGTGAGGACCTGGCGGCCCACGTCGATCTCGGTGCGGTTCGCCTCGGCGTCGGGGGCGAGCGGTTCGGGGTAACGGAACGCGGAGATCACGAACCGTTCCGGTTCCCCGATCCGCCCGGTGCGGGCGAGCCCGGCGATCTTCTGCACCGCTTGCACCGCGTACAGCATCCCCTGCCCGTACCGGCCGTCGATCGGGCCGGGGTCGACGCGCAGGTCGGCGAGACGCTGCTGGTAGGCGCGCACCACCTCCCCGGCCGATCCCGGGCCCAGGCCTCCGGGTGGGAGCGGCGGCAGCTCCACCACCGGCGGCTGCAGCAACGCCGGGCGGGTCGTGGTGGTGGTGGGGGGTTGCGTGGTCGGCGGCGGAGCCGGGCGGCGTTCCGGCGCCGCCCGGGCCGGGGTCGCCGCCCCCGAGCTGGGGTCGCGCAGCCCGACGCTCACGGCCACCACCGCCCCGGCGGCGCAGAGGGCGGCGACCGGCGGCGCCCACCAGGAGGCGAGACGGGCGGCGCCGCCGCGACCGGACACACCGGGAGGCTACCGGCGGCATCTGACACGACCGGTGCATCCCCGGATATCGTCGCCCCCGCGATCCCGCCAGCGACCCCGAGCGGAGGCCGGACGTGCGCTTCTTCGTGTTCCACCTCATGCCCTACATCGGGCTCGACCCCAGCTACGAGGGGCCCGCCTGGGTGACCTGCCCCAACCGGCTGTACGACCCGCAGGTCGGGCACGGGCTCTACAACCGGTACCTCGACGAGCTCCTGCTGGCCGAGGAGCTCGGCTACGACGGGGTGTGCGTCAACGAGCACCACCAGAACGCCTACGGGAACATGCCGTCCCCCAACCTCATGGGGGCGATCCTGGCCCGCCAGACCCGGCGGGTGAAGGTGGCGGTCGTCGGCAACGCCCTGCCGCTGTACGACCCGCCCACCCGGGTCGCCGAGGAGTTCGCCATGATCGACGTGCTCAGCGGCGGGCGCCTCATCGCCGGGATGGTCGTGGGTGGAGGGCCGGAGTACTACTCGTTCTCGGTGAACCCGGCCGAGGCCCGGGAACGGTTCCGGGAGGCGCACGACCTCATCCTCAAGGCTTGGACCACCCCCGGACCGTTCCCCTGGGTCGGCAAGCACTACCGGATCCGGTACGTGAACCCGTGGCCCCGGCCCCTCCAGCAACCCCACCCGGAGATCTGGATCCCGGGCGCGGGGTCGCTGGAGACCTTCGAGTTCGTGGCGCAGCGCCGATACGCGTACATGGGGATCCCGTACTTCCGCTTCGACGTGTTCGAGCGGTACTTCGCGATGTTCCGCGACGCCTGCGAAGCCGAGGGGTACACCGCGGATCCGCTCCAGGCCGGCTGGCTGGTGCCGATCTACGTGTCCGACACCGACGACCAGGCCCGCCGGGAGTTCGAGGAGCACCTCTGGTACTTCGTGCGCCGGCTCCTGCCCGGCATCACCATCCAACCCCCGGGGTACACCTCGGCCCGTTCCCTGGGGTCGATCCTGAAGTCGGCGGGGACGTTCCTGCTCAACGTCGACCGGTGGGAGGACATCGTGGAGGGCCGGTACGCGATCGTGGGATCGGTGGCCACCGTCACCGACCTGCTCATCGACAGTCTGCGGCGGCTCGGCACCGGCAACCTGCTCGGGCTCTTCCAGCTCGGCAGCCTGCCCTACGACCTCACCACCCGCAACATGCGGCTCTTCGCGTCCGAGGTCATGCCCCGCCTACGGGCCGAGTTCCCCGCCGGTGCGCCGGTGTACCGGCCCACCACCCGCCCGGCGGTGGCCTGATGCCGGCCACGGTCACCTGGACCGAGGAGCGCCTCGAGACCGACGTGGGCCCGATCCGGGTCTTCCGGGCCGGTGCCGGGCGGCGGCTCGTGTACCTGCACTCGGCCGGCGGGGAGACGAACCACCCGGCCCTCGACCTGCTCGCCGCCGCCTTCGAGGTGATCGTCCCGGAGTTCTGCGGGTTCGGCGAATCGGAGGGCATCGAGCACATCGACGACATGGAGGACGCCGTCTTCCACCTCCTCGACGTCTGGGAGCGGCTCGGCCTGGGGGCGCCCGCGGTGATGGGCCTGTCGTTGGGCGGCTGGATGGCGCTCGAGCTCGCCACCCGGTACCCGGAGTCGTGCTCGGCGCTGGTGCTGGTGAACCCGGTGGGGATCCACCTCGACGAGGCCCCGGTCGCCGAGCTGTTCGGGCGCACCCCCTCCGAGCTCGCCGAGATGCTCTTCGCCGACCAGCAGCACCCCATCGCCGCCGCCATGCACGCGATGGACGCGTTCAGCGGCGACGTCGGTCGCCAGACCGAGATCCCCCTCGAGGTGGTCCTGCCGATGTGGAAGGCGCTGGGCGCCACCGCGAAGCTCGGGTGGGATCCCTACCTGCACAACCCGAAGCTGCGCCGACGCCTGCGCCGGATCCGGGTACCGACCCTGGTGGTGGCCGGGGCCCGGGACGGGCTCGTGCCGCTCCGGGTGGCCGAGACCTTCGCAGCCGAAATCCCCGGTGCCCGTCTGGAGGTGATCCCCGACGCCGCGCACTGGCTCGTGTACGAGAAACCCGAGGAGCTCGCCCGGCTCGTCCGGGACTTCCTGCGGGTCGACTCCGGCGGCTGACCCGCAGGCGCGGGGTGCTCCCCGGCGTCCCCGCGGGGAACGGGAACCGTCCGGACCCGCCGGGCCGGTACCAGGCCGCCGCTCAGGTCGCCGCCGGCTGCGACTCGGCTTCGAGCAACTCGCCGAGCTCCCGCTCCTGGAGCAGCGAGAGCCGCAGGTCGAGCAGCAGGTCGACCACCTCGGTGGCGGCGATCAGGTCACGCCCCCGGAAGCGCTCCAGGGCCCCGTCGATGATGCCGAGCAGCTCGTCCACCTGAACCATACGCGGGGCAACATACCAACCCCGGGTGACGTTCCCGCATCGCCCGTGTTTCGGCTCGATGAGACACCGGTCACGTGTCTCACTCGTACACGAGCGCGACCGCGGCCTCCGGGCCGTGCACCTGGAAGGTGAGGCTCTCCTCCAGGTACAGCGACACCGACTCGGCGTCCGCGGTGGTGTAGCCGAGGGCGGCGTCCTGACCGACGACGAGCTCGAAGTCGCCGCCGCGCACGCTCAGCACCACGGCGCCGTCCACCGCCGGGGCCCACACCACCGGGCCGCCGAGGATCAACTTGAGGTGCTCGATGATCGGGTAGCCACCCCGGGCGGTCTCCATCACCCCCTGGTAGCAGCGGGGACCGAGCGCCAACCCGTAGGGCCCCTCCACCCCCCAGCTGCGCAGCTTCGCCACCGCTTTGGCCACCGGCCGGGGGTACTCCTCGTAGTCGTCCCCGATCGCGATCGGGTCGTGGGGGGACGCCTCGGTGATCCCCCGGATCCCGCCCGCCCCGTACCCGTGGAACACCGCCCGGTCCTCGGCCTGGGCGAGCCGGCGGGCCGCGGTGACCACCGGGTCGAGGTCGGGTGCGCGGCAGCCCCGGTCGACGGCCTCCAGTTCCGACCGGGGCAGCTCGAAGTCGGCCCGAAGCTCCACGAGCGGCAACGCCCGGCGCACCTGCGCCCGCACCCCGTCTCGGGGTGGGTCCACCTCCTCGACCCGGCCGAGCCCGACCGCGGCGTGCTGCCACCCGTGCGGGCCGGAGAAGTCGACCAGACGACGTGCCGCGAGGTACTCGCGCAACGCCCGCCGGGCCTCGTGTTCGACGGCGTCCCAGGCCGGGTCGCTCACCGGTGCCAGCTCACGCAGCAGGTGGTTCACAGTGACCGCTCCCCTCGCAGGTCGCCCAGCCCGAGGCTGTCGGGCCGGTTCGGCGGCGCGCCGCCACGGCCCTCCACCTCGGCTTCGCGCTCGGTGACCGGCCCGTCGGTGAACAGGTAGGTGCGCAGGTGCCGGTCGAGGACCGGATCATGTCGGCGCAGCCACTCGAGGGTCATCGCGAAGTGCTCCTTCTCCTCGTCCCGGTTGTGGGCGAGGATCGCCGCGAGCTCCTCGTCGTCGGTGGCGGCGACCCGCTGGTCGTACCAGTCGACCGCCTCGAGCTCCTCGGTGATCGAGGCGATCGCACGGTGCCGGTCGACGACCGCGGCGTCGAGGCGTTCGTACGGTTCGTGCAAGCCCTCGGATCCCATGCGCACGCCTCCCTCGGTGTCCACCCCCCGCCCCCCCGGGGGTCACGGTTCAGCTGCCGCTGCCGGCCCCCGTGGTCGCCAACTCGTCGAGTGCCTGCTGGAGCGTGTTCCACGCCAGCGTCGCGCACTTGATCCGCACCGGGAACTTCACCACGCCCGCCAGCGCGGCGAGGTCCCCCAGACGGGCCGGGTCGGCTTCGGCCGACCCGGCGCCGGCGCCTTCGAGCTTCGACTCGTGGATCGACATGAGTGCCTTGAAGTCGTCGATGAGCGCCCGGACCTCGGCAACCGTCCGGCCCTTGATCGCGGCGCTCATCATCGAGCTGGAGGCCTGACTGATCGAGCATCCCTGACCAGAGATGCGGACGTCGACGACCCGGCCGTCGTCGCCGTCGCCGAGCTGCAGGTAGAGGATCACCTCGTCGCCGCAGAGCGGGTTGAACCCCTCGGTGCGGTGCGCCGGAGGGACCGGCAACTCCCCCCGGTTGCGGGGGGACCGGTAGTGGTCGAGGATGACCTCCCGGTAGAGGTCTTCGAGTCCGGTCATGCGCGCCGCCGATCCTAGAGGCCCGTCGGCTCAGAGACCGAAGAACTTCTCGGCGCGGGCCAGCGCCTCCACGAGCGCGTCCACGTCGTCGCGACCGTTGTACACCGAGAACGACGCCCGGGCCGTCGCCGGTACCCCCAGCACCCGCATGAGCGGCTTCGCGCAGTGGTGCCCGGCCCGTACGCACACCGCGTCCTCGTCGAGGACCTGGGACACGTCGTGGGCGTGGATACCGTCGAAGGCCATCGAGATCACCCCACCCCGGTCGCGGGTGTCGGTGGGACCGAAGATCCGCAGCCGGTCCCCGAACACCTCACCGAGGCGTTCGAGGGCGTAGGCGGTCAGGTCCCGCTCGTGGGCCGCGACCGCGTCCATCCCCAGCGCGTCCAGGTAGCGGGCCGCGGCTCCCAGCCCGACCGCCTCCACGATCGGGGGGGTGCCGGCCTCGAACTTCCAGGGCACGTCGTTGCAGGTGAACCCGTCGCGGGTGACGTCGCGGATCATCTCCCCGCCGCCGAGGAACGGGGGCATCGCCTCGAGCAGGTCACGGCGCGCCCAGAGGCAACCGATGCCCGACGGGCCGAGCATCTTGTGGCCGGTGAACGCGACGAAGTCGGCGTCCCACGCGGTCACGTCCACCGGGAAGTGCGGCACCGCCTGGCTGGCGTCGACGAGCACCCGGGCGCCGGCGGCACGCGCCGCGGCGACCATGGAGCCGATGTCGTTGACCGTGCCCAGCACGTTCGACATCGCGGTCGCCGCGAGCAGGGACGCACCGTCCAGCAACACCTCCAGGCGGTCGAGGTCGAGCCGGAAGTCGTCGCGGATCGGGACCCAGCGCAGCTGCACGCCCCGCTCGCCAGCGAGCTGGTGCCAGGGGACGATGTTCGCGTGGTGCTCCATCTCGGTGAGCACCACGACGTCCCCGGCCCGGAGGCGGCTCCTGCCCCAGGCGTGGGCGACGAGGTTGATCGCCTCGGTGGCGTTGCGGGTGAACACGAGCTCGTCGGCCGGGGCACCCACGAACGCGGCCACGGTGGCCCGGGCCTCCTCGAACGCGGTGGTGGCCTCCTCGGCGATCGTGTACACGCCCCGGTGCACGTTCGCGTAGTGGTGGCGGTAGGCGTGGTCCATCGCCTGCAGCACCGCCAACGGCTTCTGGGCCGAGGCGGCCGAGTCGAGATAGACGAGCCGCCGGCCGTGCACGCACCGGGACAGCTGGGGGAACTCGGCGCGCAGGCGGTGCGGGTCGAGGCTCACGCCGCATCCTCTCGCATGGCCTCGAACCCCGACGCCTCGATCTCGGCGGCGAGCTCGGGGCCGCCGGTGCGCACGATGCGCCCGTCGACGAGCACGTGGACCCGGTCGGGCACCAGATGGGCCAGGATCCGCTGATAGTGGGTGATGAGCAGGATCCCGAGCTGGGGCCGCGCCTCCCGCACCGTGGTGATCCCCGCCGCCACCGCGCGCAGCGCGTCGACGTCGAGGCCGGAGTCGGTCTCGTCGAGCACCGCCAGGTCGGGCTCGAGCAGCGCCATCTGGAGGATCTCGTTGCGCTTGCGTTCCCCGCCCGAGAACCCCTCGTTGAGGTGGCGCTTCACGAACCGGTCGTCCATGCCGAGCCGGGCGGTCCACTCCAGCAGGGCCATGCGCACCTCCAGCACCGACAGGTCGGGAAGGCCCTTGCGGGCCGCGAGCGCCTGGCGCAGGAAGTTCAGCACGCTCACCCCGGGGATCGCCTCCGGGTGCTGGAAGCCGAGGAAGATGCCCCGGGCGGCGCGGGCGTCGGGGCCGAGCTCGTCCAGCGGCTCGCCCCGGAACCGGATCGTGCCTGCGGTCACCGTGACCGCCGGATCGCCCAGCAGCACCCGGGCCAAGGTCGACTTCCCGGAGCCGTTCGGGCCCATGAGGGCGTGTAGCTCCCCGGCGTCGACCCGCAGCGTCACGCCGCGCAGGATCTCGCGGTCCTCCACCGCGGCGTGCAGATCGTCGATCTCCAGCAGCGGGGCCGTTGGGGTGTCGATACCGGCGGCCTCGCCTTCGGGGTGCGGGTGAGGGTCGGACACACCCTCATGGTAATAGCACTATCCGCGTAGTGGAAACTCGGACGGGGTCGGGGCCGGGGTCGGGGCACGGGGTCGGGGCACGGGGTCGGGGCACGGGGTCGGGGCGGCGCCCGACGGCGGCTCAGCCGCCTGCCACCACCTGTTCGAAGAGCGCGGCGTAGCCCCGCACCATGGCCTGCGCCGAGAACCGCTCCTCCACCCGGCTGCGGCACGCCCGGGGTGAGCACCGGCCGACGTGCCCGACCGCCTCGACGAGCCCGTCGAGGGTCTCGCGCAGGAAGCCGGTGACCCCCTCCTCCACGAGCTCCACCGCGGCCCCGGCCGGGCAGGCCACCACCGGCGTGCCGCAGGCCATCGCCTCCACCATGACCAGCCCGAAAGGTTCCGGCCACTGGATGGGGAACACCATGGCGGTGGCCCGGGCGAGCAGGTCGGCCTTCGTCTCGTGGGGGACCTGCTCGTACACCTCCACCTCGTCGTGCAGCTTCGGGGCGATCATCTCGTCCCAGTAGGCCCGCTCGAACGGTTCGTTGCGTTTCACGATCATCGCGAGCGGGTACCCGGCCCGCCGGGCGACCTCGATCGCGATCGCCGGTCCCTTGTCGGGGTTCGCCCGTCCGATGTACACCAGGAACCGGTCCTTGTGCTCCCGGTAGGGGTAGGTGCGCACGTCGATGCCGTTGTGCACGGTCGCCGCGTACCGCAGGTCGGGGTTGTCGTCGCGCTGCGCCTTGCTGATCGCCACCAGGTGCACCCGCTCCGCGATGTGGGCGTAGAAGAGCCGGGACGGCTCCGTCCAGGGTCCGTGCAGCGTGTGCACGACCGGTGGCCGGCCACCGAGCAGCGCGCCGAGGGCCGGGCCGACGATCCCCGAGTGGTCGTGGATCACGTCGAACGCGCGATGGTGCTCGTACGACGCGATCGCGTGCATCGTCTCGTACCACGGGTTGCCGAGCAGGGCCGGGTCGGGCGGGTCGGCGAGCGGGGAGATCAGCCGGGCCGCGGTGCGCGACCCGCCGCTGGCGAAGAGGGTGACGTCGTGGCCGGCCGCCACCAGCCCCTCGGTGAGCAGCGACACCACCAGCTCGATGCCGCCGTAGCCGCGGGGCGGCACCGGGTACCACACCGGGGCGATCTGGGCGACGCGCACGGGCGGCGAGGCTAGCGGCGGCCGGGGCCGGTCCCGGCGGTAGCGTGGCCGTCGCGATGGCGGAGCCGTGGACGTCGAGCGCCAGCGCGCCGCTCGTCGGCGACGGTGCCCCGGTGACGCTGGTCCAGGAGTCCGCGTTCTGCGTGTCGAACGCCGCCGGCGACATCGTGCCCGGCACCCCCCACGGGTTCCTGTACCGCGACACCCGGTTCTTGTCCACCTGCACCCTCCGGTTGAACGGGCGTTGGCCCCAGGCGCTGGACGTGGCCGTCACCGAACCGTTCGCCGCGCTGTTCAGCCTCCAGGACCACGCCCCACCGGGCCGGGCCGACGCCCACCTCCTGCTGCTGCGCCGCCGGTACGTCGGGCGAGGGATGCGGGAGGACCTCGTGCTGCGCAACCACGGGACCGAACCGGTCGCCTGCCGGCTCGAGGTGAGCCTCGACGCGGACTTCGCCGACCTCTTCGACGTGAAGGAGGGCCGGCCCCGGCCCGGCGGGGAGGTGGAACGGACCCGGGAGCGCGACACCCTCGTGTTCGGGTACCGCACCGACGGGTTCGCCCGCGCCACCCGGATCCAGCTCGCCGGCGCCGTGGTCACCGACGACGGGCTCATGGTCGAGTGCGTCCTGGCCCCGGGTGGGCAGTGGGCCGGGTGCCTCCAGGTCGTCACCGTCTTCGACGGTGAACCGGTCCCGCCGGCGCATCCGTGCGGGCGCCCCGTGAAGCGGTCCGCCCCCACCCGGCAGATGGAACGGTGGCGGGCCCGCCTGCCCCGCGTCGTCACCGAGCACGACTCGTTCGGGGCGCTCGTCGCCCGGTCGTCCGAAGACCTCGCCGCGCTGCGGATCTTCGACCCCGACCACCCCGAACGGACCGTGGTCGCCGCCGGTGCCCCGTGGTTCATGACCCTGTTCGGGCGCGATGCGCTGCTCACCAGCTGGATGGCGATGCTCGTCGACCCGGGGCTGGCCCTCGGGACGCTGCAGACCCTCGCTCATCACCAGGGCCGCGAGCACAACCCGCGGACCGAGGAGCAGCCGGGGCGGATCCTGCACGAGATCCGGTTCGGGGAGCGCAGCGTCCTCGCGCTCGGCGGGGCGAACGTCTACTACGGCAGCGTCGACGCCACTCCGCTGTTCGTGATGCTCACCTGCGAGTTGCGACGCTGGATGGGCGGCGGCGCCGAGGTCGACGCGCTCCTGGAGGCGGCCGACCGGGCCCTGGCGTGGGTGGAGCGCGACGGGGACCCGACCGGGATCGGGTTCACCACCTACCGGCGGATGAGCCCCCACGGTCTGGTGCACCAGGGCTGGAAGGACTCCTGGGACGCCATCCGGTTCGCCGACGGGCGGGTGGCCGAACCGCCGATCGCGCTGTGCGAGGTGCAGGGGTACGTGTACGCCGCCCTCGTGGGACGCGCCTACTGCGCGCTCGAGCTCGGGCAGGCGGAGCGGGCCGAGGCGCTGCTGGCCCGGGCCGAGGATCTGAAGCGGCGGTTCAACGAGGCCTTCTGGATCCCCGAGCGCGAGGCGTTCGCGATCGGGCTCGACCGGGACGGCCGCCGCATCGACGCGCTGGCTTCCAACATGGGGCACTGCCTGTGGACCGGCATCGTGGACGACGCCCTCGCCCCGGCGGTGGTGCGCAACCTGCTCGGCCCCGCCCTGTTCTCGGGCTGGGGGGTGCGGACGTTGGGGGCCGACACCGTGGGCTGGAACCCGCTCGGCTACCACACCGGGACGGTGTGGCCCCACGACAACGCCATCGTCGCCGCCGGGCTCATGCGGTACGGCTTCGTGGAGGAGGCGCACCGGGTGATCGACGGGATCATCGCGGCGGCACCGCATTTCGGGTTGCGGCTCCCGGAGCTGTTCAGCGGGCTGGACCGGGCCGAGACCGAGCAGCCGGTCCGCTACCCGACCTCGTGTTCCCCGCAGGCGTGGGCGGCGGCGTCGCCCTTGCTGTTCCTGCGCACGATGCTCCGTCTCGAGCCCGACCTGCACCTCGGTCGGGTGCACCTCGCCCCCGTGCTGCCCCCGTCGCTCGGCCGGTTGCGCCTCGAAGGGGTGCGGGTCTTCGGTGGGCGGCTGTCGCTGGAGGCCGAGGGCGAACGGGTGACCATCCTGGAGTCCCCACCCGGGGTGGAGGTCCGGACCGAGCCCCGGGTACGGACCCTCGGGGTCGAGGAGTTCGGGCCCTCACCTCGGGGCTGAGCGCGGCTCAGGCCTCGCGTCGGGCGAGGTGGAGCGCGAAGTCACCGGCCGGGTCGGTCCAGCGGCGCACGGGCGCGAACCCGGCGGCGGCCAGCTCGCCCTCGAGCCGTCCGGGGCGGAACTTGGCGCTGATCTCGGTGCGCATCTCCTCCCCGGCACAGAACCGCACCCGCAGGCCGAGGGCGGCCACGTCGACCTCCTGGTCGACCAGGGAGCGCAGGTGCATCTCGATCCACTCCTCGCGTGGTACCCAGCGGGCCACGTGCGCGAACCGTTCGGGACGGAAGCGGGCACCGAGCCGGCGGTTGAGCACGGCCAGCACGTTGCGGTTGAACTCGGCCGTCACCCCGGTGGCGTCGTCGTAGGCGGCGACGAGGCGGTGGGGGTCCTTGACGAGATCGGCCCCCACGAGCAGGTGCTCGCCGGGGTGCAGCACCGCGGCGAGCGTGGCCAGGAAACGGGCCCGGGCCGGGGGCGGCAGGTTGCCGATCGTGCCGCCGAGGAACGCCACCAGCCGGCCGTCGGCCTGCGGCAGGTGGTGCAGGTGGTGCTCGAAGTCGCCCACCACCGCGTGCACCACCAGGCCGGGGCGCGCCGCGGCGACGGCGGCGGCCGCGTCCCGCAACGTCGTCTCGCTCACGTCGAAGGGCACGAACCGTCGCAAGGTCCCCACCGAGGTGCAGGCGTCGAGGAGCAGCGCGGTCTTCGCCGAGGTGCCCGACCCGAGCTCCACCAGGGTGACGGCGCCGGTCGCGGCGGCGATCTCACCGGCGTGCGCCACCAGGATCGCCCGTTCGGCCCGGGTCGGGTAGTACTCGGGCAGTCGGGTGATCGCCTCGAACAGCTCCGAGCCGCGCCGGTCGTAGAACCACTTCGGGGGCAGGTGCTTCGGCGTGGCGGTGAGACCGGCCCGGGCGTCGGCGGCGAGGGCGGCCTGCCGGTCGGTCTCCGAGAGGTGCACCGCCACGGTGACCCGGGCGGTGCGGGCCGGCGTGCCGGTGCGGTCCGCGGTCCCGTCAGGCGCCGGCACCGTCTCAGACGTCCTCGACGGTGCGGAACCCGGCGAAGATCTGGCGTCGTTGCGGCAGGTCCCAGTTGCGGAACGTGGCGCTGATGGCGTGTGGGTGCGTGGCCCACGACCCGCCGCGCAACACCCGGTAGCCCCGCCCGAAGAACACCTCCGAGTACTCGCGGTACGGGAACGCCCGGAAGCCGGGGTACCCGGTGAACTCGGTGGCGGTCCACTCCCACACGTTGCCGATGAGGTCGCTCACGCCGGTGGCGCTCGCCCCCGCCCCTCGGGTGCCCACCGGCGCGGGCCGGAACGGCGCGCCCGGGTACGCGAGCGCGGCCCGCTCCGGGCCCGGGGGATCGTCACCCCAGGGCAGGCGGCGCGGGCGGTCGGGATGGAGCGGATCCCAGCGGGCGGCCCGTTCCCACTCCGCCTCGGTCGGGAGGCGCCGCCCCGCCCAGCGGGCGTAGGCGTCGGCCTCGAACCAGCACACGTGCTGGACCGGTTCGGCCGGCGGGAGCGGCTCGCGGCGCCCGAACCGGTGCCGGTCCCAGCCGTCGCCGGCACGCACCCAGCCGGCGGGGTGCTCGGCGCCGGTGCCGGTGCGCCACGCCCACCCGTCCTCCGACCACCAGCGCCGGTCGCGGTAGCCGCCGTCGGCGATGAAGGCGGCGTAGGCGGCGTTGGTGACCGGGTGGGCGTCGATCCGGGACGCGGGCAGGTCCACCAGGTGGGCGGGGCGCTCGTTGTCGTAGGCCCATGGGTCGTCGTCGGTGCCCACGACCACCGACCCGGCGGGGAACGCCACCTGCGGCACGGGATGCGCCTCGCTCCCACCCGCCGCCGTGCGTTCGGCCGGCACCGGGGCGCCGGGCGGGGCGTGAGCGAGGCGACGGTCGGTGGCGCGCCCGTCGGTGTCGTGCCCGTCGGCGTCGGGATGGGCCCAGGTGTCGATGAGCCCGATCGTCGCCAGCATCGTCTCGACGTGCTGGTGCTCGTGGCGCACCACCATGCGGGCGACGAACCCGTCACGCACCAGGTCCCGGGCCGCCGGGGCGACCCTGCCGGCGGCGGCCTGCGCCAGCCGCTCGAGGGCCAGGGCGCGCACCCGGGCGCCGTAGCGGGACGCCTCGGCGGGCGGCAGGAGCGGAAGACCGGGGCGTTCGGCCCGGGGGTGACGGAACGCGTCGTACACGTCGTCGAGGTCGACGCCCCCGGGTCCGCCGGGGTCGGGGGTGGTGCCGCCGAGGGCCCGCACCAGCCACAGGGCCTCGTAGTGGGCGATGTGGCCGAGGTCCCACACCAACGGGGACATGATCGGGGCGTGCTGGGCCACGAGCAACGGTTCGGGGACCGGGTCGGTCACCCGCCGGGTCCGGGCGCGGGCTTCGGTGAGCGCGTCGCGCAGCTCCGGGAACCACCCCGCCCCCGCCCCGGGGGCGTCGGAGTTGACGGCACACAGGTCGGTCATCGCCCCGCACCCGCCGACACCGGCGCCGGGCGGGACCACAGCGACCCGGTGGTGCGCCAGGCGTCGAGCAGGTCGTCGGCCGGGCTCCGCCGCCGGGCCGGGTAGCGGGCCGCCCAGTCGGTCACCAGCGCGCCGAGCGGCGCGGCGCCGAGATCGGGGAGCGCGGCGGCGGCGATGCGAAGCACCCGGTCGGCCAGTCCGGCGAGGGCGGGGTCGGCCATCCCGGTGCGGGGCGCGTCGTCGAGGTGCCGGTCGGCCGTCGCCAGGGTCCGCAGCGCCTCCCGTCTCGCCCCGGCGTGGGTGAGCAGCGTGACCGCCACCGCGGCGGCGACCTGCCAGTGCACCTCCCCGAGCGCGTCGAGGACCCGCAGTTCCAACCACCCGCGGGGACGGACCGGCGGGAACAGCGTGGTGAGGTGGTAGGCGAGGTCGTCGGCGGTGGGGAAGCCGGTGGCGTGCCCCTGGCGCACCCAGCGGGCGAAGGGCAGCACCTCCCGCAGCGGCACCGCCCCCCGATCGGCGCGCACGAGCATCACCGGGGCGGCCAGCGCGTACGCGGCCCATGCTGACGGCGCGTCGACCGGGTCCCCCGGGGAGTCGCCCGGGATCGCGGTCACGGCCGCCGTCCGGGGCGGGTCGAGGTCGCGCCACACCGCCAGACGGGTCGAGCCCCACCCCGACGGACCGTCCCCCAGGACGGGGGAGTTCGCGAACGTCGCCGCCAGCAGCGGGCCGAGCCGGTGCGCGGCCTCCCACCGGGCGCGGCCCTCGTCGCCGTTCGGCAGGCCCACGTTCACCTGCAGCGCCGCGGTGGCGCACATCATGAGGTGGCCGAGACGGCGGGTCACCGGGCCCCGGGCCGAGAAGTACGCGGCCATGGCCTCGTACCGGTCGGACCGCACGAGCCGGCGCCCGCCCGTGGGGTCGAGGCCGATCCCCACCGGCAGGATCCCGAGCCGGGCCGCCCGTGCCGCCAGGGTGGCCGCGTCCGTGGCGGCCGCCTCGAGCAGCGCGGGCAACGACACCGCCACCGGCGTGCTGAGCTCGAGCTGGCCGCCGGGCTCGAAGGTCACCCGCCCACCGGCGGGCAGCGGGTGGCTCGCCTCGCCGACGAACTCGGCGTGGGTGTCCGCACCGACCGGGCCGCCGTCGGCGCGCCGCAGCAGCCACTCCAACTCGAGGCCCATGCCGTCGGCGCCGGTCCCGCCGAAGGTGCCGGCCGCGAGCCGCCGGGCGGTGCGCAGGTCGAGGACCGCCCGGGTGGAGGGCACCTCGCGCCGCCCGGTCCGCGGCCCTGACCTCACCAGCCCCGCTCGATCCAGGTGTCGAGGTGGGGCCGCTCGGCGCCGATCGTGGTGTCGAGCCCGTGACCCGGCATCACGATCACCTCGGCGGGAAGCGGGAAGAGCCGCTCGTCGATCGAGCGGATGATGGTGGGGAAGTCGCCGCCCGGCAGCGACGTGTTGCCCGGTCCGCCGGGGAAGAGGGTGTCGCCCGAGAACAACACCGGGTGACCCTCGAGGAGGAAGCAGGTGGAGCCGGGGGTGTGCCCGGGGGTGCGCACGCAGCGGATCCGCAGGTCACCGACCTCGACGATCTCGTCGTCGGGGATCGTGAAGTCGTAGGCGGGCAGCATCGACGCGTCCTCCGGGGAGATGCCGACGTCGACACCGGCGTCGCGCACGGGGACGACCGCCTGGATGTGATCCCAGTGGCCGTGGGTGGTGAGCACCCGACGGACCCCGGTGGCCCGGCACAGGGGCAGCAGCAGGTCGTGTTCGTTCGCCGCGTCCACCAGCACCGCCTCGCCGGTCCGGGTGCAGCGCACCACGTAGACGTTGTTGTCGAAGGGCCCGACCACGAGCTTGTGGATCACGACCCCGGGGGCCTCGTAGTGCGCAGGCCCCGGCGGTGCGGCGGTCACCACGCCGCCAGGGTAGCGACGCCGGGGCCACCCCGTCGGTCGTGCGGCGAGCGCCCGGCGGGTCGTGTGGCAACTCGACCGCAGGGTCAGGTACGGTCCGGCGCGGATGGACTTCCGCGACACCCCCGAGGAGGCCGCCTTCCGGGAGGAGGTGCGCACCTGGCTCGCCGAGCACCTCACCGGGGAGTTCGCCGCGCTCGGGGGCCGCGGCGGTCCCGCCGACGAGTCCGGCTGGGAGGTGCGGGTCGCCTGGGAGCGGCTCCTCGGCGCCGACCGCTGGATCGGCCTGTCCTGGCCGACCGAGTACGGGGGTCGGGGCGCGTC
>Ga0308410_1000151_pt1 | contig 32252 bp, 25 predicted proteins | sample HotsprOSTMatCore_FD_203467 | JGI IMG/M metagenome (GOLD analysis project Ga0308410, IMG submission 203467) | Hot spring phototrophic mat microbial communities from Octopus Spring, Yellowstone National Park, Wyoming, United States -... | ecosystem: Environmental > Aquatic > Thermal springs > Hot...
TTTTTGGCCAGGAATTGGCAGATGCTTTCGGCTATTTTCTGGCGTTACCCGCTCTAATAGGAGGAATATTTCTCTGGCGACCCCGAGCCACTTCGGAGTCTTTTGCTCGGGGATTTGTTCTCTTCCACATAGCTGTTTGTTTGTGGTGGACGTATGATCATGGATACATTGGAGCTCGGCATCTGCTCCCGATAGCAATCTTTGGGGTTGGGGCAGCCTCATGGCTTTGCTATACCGTCTCACATCGGATTTTTCCCCGCAGCGGCATGGTGCTTGCGGTGGGGCTTCTCGTGCTCCTAGGGCTCGATACCTTCTCTTCCCGGCCAAATGTCCAGGCTGCGGCTTTCGGGGAGGCAGGTCGCTTTCTCAGGGAAGGGGGACATTCGGAAGCCTGGTTGGCAGACGAATTCGGTTACACAGGCTTCTGGGCTCGGGTACCCAACATTGCCATCGACGATATGTGGGCCTATTTGGAAGACCGGCGTTTAAAGTACATCGTTGTCCGTCACTCCCTTTTAGAGGTAGACTCCTGGCGGAGTGAACTGCTGCGAGGGCTTTTGGAGGCTGCCGGCCAGGAACTTGCCGTTTTTTCCGCCGGTGGAAGCGAGTTCTGTGGTTTCCTCCTTCTTCCCTCGCCTCGGGTGGTACTCCATAGGCTGCTGCACCGATCTCGTCGCCCGGAAGCCTACTCGGTCATCGTTTACCGCTGGGACAGTGATAGGTGGAAAGAAAAACAGATGGACACAATTTCCCGCCTTGCCAAAGCTGCTTCCCGTCGGGGGATATCCTTAACCGGCTGGGATCTCCAAAGGGTTGGGCTTTCGTCTGACAAAAAGCATGGCTTTACCTCGGAGGAAGTTAACCCAGGGGAACGGATTCCACCGCAGCCAACACCCGGCTTTGAATCTCCTCAAGCCTCTTTTCGTCGGTGATTTTTCGGCCCGCTGCATCGGTTACATAGAAGACGTCGACTACTTGATCCAGGTAGGTACCTATGCGGGCTCGAGCCACCGACAACCCCAATTGATAAAGCGTTTTTGCAATAGTGAACAGAAGTCCGGGCCTATCCGCGGCAAAGACGTCGATTACCGTAAATTGCGGAGAGATGCTGTTAGAGATTTGCACGCGGGTTTGAGTGAAAGCGGCCGTGGGCCGGGCTGACGGCCGCATGAACCAACTTTGTCGGAAAGTAAATTCCACCGGTGCCGGATTGGACACACTTTCCCTGATTTTGTTGAGCACCCCCTGGACTCTCTCCGGCGGTGGCTTCCCTGGAAAGTCTGGGTCCCGAGCCTCTACCCGGTCAATGACCCACCCGTCCACAAGGGTATGGATGTCCGCCGCTAGGATCTCCCACCCTTGGCTGCTGATAGCTCCCGCGAGCTTATGGAAAATGCCTGGCCCGATTGCCTCGTTAGTGGCCAGGAAAACGGTAATTGTCTGTCGCTGGGGATTCCAGTTGGCCTCTACATGGATGTCCTTGCAGTCAAGGCGGGAAAGAAGTCTCAGGTCCTCAGCGATTCGGGAGGCAGGTGTGCTGCTGAGGTAGGTGCCCGGCAAGGAAGTTATTTGGCGTGCGAACCAGGGTTGGTCGGCTAATGGGCCGAGCCAACGGGCCACAGCCTGCCGTTGCTCCTGGAGCAATTTCTCTGGGGTAAAAGTAAGAACATCCCCCACCAGATGCTGCATCGCGCGCTGATAGAGCTCGGCCAAAACGTCGGCCTTCCAAGAGGTCCAGTGGTTGGGTCCGACAGCTGCCAAGTCGGCCGCGGTCAAAACAAAAAGCATTCCCAACCGTTCGGGCGACCCAACGGTAACGGCAAACTGCACAAGGAGTTGCTTGTCGTGGATGTCCCGGCGGAAAGCAAGATGATTCATAAGGAGGTGTTCCCCCACCAGGAACACCAGGTCCTCTGCATACTGGGGGGAAAGGCCTAAGAACTCGGATGCTTTCTTCGCCAGTCTTGCTCCCACTTGGCGGTGATCTTCTTCAAACCCTTTGCCCAAGTCATGCATCAACAGAGCAAGATGAAGGACTGCTTTGCGGGGAAGGCTCCGATACACCTTGCCCAAAAGGGCATCAGATTCTGCAAGTTGCAAACTCCATCGGACCGCTTCGAGGCAGTGTTTGTCCACTGTGTACTTATGGTACTGGTTAAACTGGAGCAACCCCTGGGCCCGATCCAAGCCGGGCACAAAGTATTGGAGGATTCCCGCCTCGTGAAGCTGGGAAAGAAGCTCTCCCAGGATGGAAGTATCTTCCAGGAGTTGCCAAAAAAGCTGGCGAGCGCGCGCCGAAGGAATCTCTGTTCGACCGGCATAGCGGCTCCGGATCCGATCCCACGTCAGTTCGTCAATCCGGCAGCGATACCGGCAGGCTACGAGAGCAAATTCGAGAACCCCGTGGAGACCTGTTTCCAGCTCTTGCCAACCTTTTGCAGAAGGGAGTAGCCGGCCCCCGCTGAGGATCCACTTGCGGTCCAGTTGCCTTCCCCAGGTTCGGTGCCACCTTTGGGTGAATGTTTGGAAGGGCCGAGTCCTCTCGATCACCAGGCGGCCCATCCGGCTGATCGTGTCGGTGTGGCGAAAGTAATCCCGCATGAGGACTTCCACCGGCAGAAGCCCGTCGGAGCCCCGGTAGCCAAAACGCTCTGCCAGAAACATTTGCTCACTGCGGTTGAGCCAGTCTGTGGGATGACCGACATGAAAGTGGATAGCTTGCCGGACACGAAGAAGGAAAGTCCATGCTTCCTGGAGGGCTGCAAGATCGTGATCACTTATCCATCCTCGGGCCTGCAGGCTGCGGAAATCGCGGCTTCCTAAGGCGACCGTACTCAGCCAGCGGATCATGTGCAGGTCCCGAAGGGCTCCTTCCGACCGCTTTACATGGGGTTCGTTCAGGTAGATGGTTTCGCCGAATCGCCGCCGTTCCTCCGCCCGGGCCTCGAGGATTGTCTTGCGGAGACGAGGCCATAGGAGCCTGCTACACCACCGAAACCACTGCCAAAAGCGGCGGAAGAGGGCTTGGCTACCCCAGAGGAGCCGGGATTCGGCCAGGGAGGTGTACACCTGAGGATCGCGGCAGGCAAGCGAGCAAGCTGCCCACGGGGTAAGCACCGTATGTCGGGCATCCAACCCAGCATCGGTGAGGTCCCGCATCACCCGGGAAATTACCCCCCGGTAAGCTTCCTGAGAGCCACGGCTACAAAGGAAGAGCAGATCCACATCGGAACAGGGTGCCAAATCGCCCCGGCCATAGCCGCCGTGAGCCACGATAGCAATTTCCCCTTGCAGCCGGCCAACGGGGACATTTTCCATGCGAGTTGCTTCGCCGACTGCCATCCGCAAAAGTTCATCGCGGAATTCCATTATTTTCCGGGCAATACTCCAGGGGGACTCTCCTGTCCAGAAGCCGCTCGCCCACCGCCCCCAACTATCTGCCAAGCAGCGGCGGGCTTCCAACACGTGAGGAGCGAGTTGTAGTAGGTTTCCGGAAGGTTCCGGCATATTGCGTGAAGTTACAGCCCAAAGAAATTTCGCAAGTTGTGGAGGACCGTTCTCTTCCGAACTTCCGAAGAATTTGTCCCCCGGGAAAACCTTATCAGCCTTTTGCGGATATTACCTTTTTGCACCCCAGCCCTAGCATCGTGTAACGACCCCAATTTAGCAATTTTTTCCCCATCGCCGGGTAAGAAAAGGTGCTTTCGGATTTCTTTTAGCAGAATCCGGAGAATCCACGGCCAGGAAATATGTCCCAGCAATTCGGAGGGTTCCTTGCGTGAGTGTTTTCTCCAAGCCTCAGAAATGCCTCTCTGGGCCTGGAGGGCTGTACGGTGCTGGCGGACCTACATTGGAGATCTTTCGTGATCCCTGGAGGACAAAACTTGCCGATTTCCGAAAGGAATATTAGGACCGTTTGGAACTCTTAGCGATTTGGAACTTTTAGGCATTTACGGGGCCCAAGGAGGCAGGGTGGTTTTCTTGCCGGCCGAAGTCCACAGTTTACTCGGAAGACCGACCTGTACCTGGTCGATGGTTTTGCAGGTGGGTATAGCTTCCGGCCGGGGGGCCGGTAACCTCCACAGTTTTGTGGGATGGTCCGATTATCCTTGCATAGCCCTCCCGGAATAAGCCCGCAATTCGTGCGAGGTCACCCGGCACATGGGGGAATACCCGTTTGCGGATGCATGCTTTGGCTGCGGCGGTCATCCACATTCAAAGGGACGTTGAGGGTGGTAAAAGGTTGTTCGGTGGATAGTGTGTCCGGTCCCAACAGGATAGCCTTGTGTCCCCAGGTTTTTATATCGCGGCTTCATCCATCTCTCCCGTGCGGATCCGGATGACTCGAGCAAGGTCATAAACAAAGATCTTGCCATCCCCGATTTGGCCTGTTTGGGCAGTCCGAATCAGCACGTCCAAAATTTTGTCCACTTGGGAATCGGGAAGAACAATTTCCACTTTGAGTTTGGGCAAAAACTCGGCGGAGTACTCCCCGGTCCGAGGGACGTCAGGTCGGCCTTTTTGCCGGCCGAAGCCCCGAACCTCGGTAACTGTCATTCCTTGAACGCCGTGCTCCACCAAGGCACGTTTGACTTCTTCCAATTTGAAGTGGCGGATGATGGCCTCAATCTTCTTCACGTTGGGCCTCCTTTCTGGTTCGGGGTGTTGACAGGCTGCTCATCACTACCAACGGAAGGGGGAAGCCCCTTTTGCACCAGGGCCCCTTGGCCGCGGGGGAGTATGACCCATCTTACCCCGGAGGTCTGCCAATCACCAGCTAGATGGGGCCGGCAACGTTCGACGGGGCAATTTTCGGCCGCCGGAGAGTATCACCGATCTTCCCTGAGAGCTCCCACCCTGGGCAAGGCTATTTAGCCTGGGGACGGCTGGGCTTGGTTCTGGAGGCCAAAGCCCGGGGAAAAACTCTTTTTTGGGGTTTCCCGCAAGCGGGAAAACGATCATCGGTTTTTTCCCGGCGGTACTGGTGGCCCGAGCGTGCCAAAGCCGGATCCTATACTCTTTCAAATGCCACCGGGAGAACAAGTTGTTCATTTCGGGGCCTTCGCTTCGAAGTCGGAGGGTTCCCCCAGGTGGGTTGGGGCTGACCGGGCACTTTGGAATTCCTTAAAATAGCGATCATCCCGAATCCTGGGGACAGAATGGGCGGAGATGCTCTCGGAACTTTCTGAAGAGGGGAACGGACCTCCGCCGGAGGCGAAGGTCCCGGCGTGGGGTAGATCTGGCAGTTTTTGCATCCTCCTGTTAAGGAAGAGAGGCAGTTGGAAGAATTGGGGAAGTGTTTTGTTGCCCAACGAGTTCCCATGTGAGGGAAGGGAAGAATGACCTCGGAAGCCGACGATATACATCCGATCATTGTGGTAGGTTCCGGTCCGGCTGGAGTAGCTGCTGCTTGGGCCTGTGCTCGAAAGGGTGTGGTGCCGACGATCTTGGACGTGGGAATTACCCCCAGCACAGAACCACCGGAAATTCCCGAGAATTTCTACGATTTTGCGGAGAAACATTCCACCTTCGAACTACTTATTGGTCGAGACTATTCTGGGCTTTACAATCTCAATCCCTCGAATCCGCACATTTCTTTTCTTTTAACCGTGCCGAAATATGCGTTTGTGCGAGCCCAGGCCGATGAGCTTTTGCCCGTGGATCAAGAGCGAATTTCCATTGTTCGCTCCTTAGCGAAGGGGGGCTTGGCCAATGCTTGGGGAGCTGCAGCGTACCGGTATATCGATCGCGACCTGGAAGGCTGGCCGATCCGGGCCGCCGAGTTGGATCCCTACTATGATCTTCTCACCCGCGAGATCGGCATCAATGGTGCGGAAGACGATCTTACTCCTTTTTATGGTTCTGCCTCTGGTTTGCAGCCGGCTATTCGCTTAGGGATCAATTCTCAGAGGATTCTGGAAAGGTATTCCGCTCGTAAAATCTGGTTTAATCGTCGGGGGGTGTTTGTAGGGCGGATGAGGTCGGCGGTCTTAACTGAGCCTTTGGACGGCCGAGAACCCTATCCTTATCGAAACAGCGAAGCATATGCCCGGCTCACTTGCTTTTACAACCCGGTTTATACTTTGGAGAAGCTGATTCGCTCGGACCAGGCCCGTTATTTGCCAGGCTATCTGGTGGAACGGTTCCGGGTAGAGAGCGAGAAGGTGGAAGTGGTCTGCCGGAACGTGCACACCGGAATCCCTTCTCGATTTTATGCCCGAGCACTAATCTTGGCGGCTGGGGCGGTCAATTCGGCGAAGATTGTACTTGCAAGTTTCGAAGATTATCAAACCATTTTGCCGCTATACGATAACCCAGCGGTGTATGTCCCATCGTTTTTGCTAGGGAGGATAGGGAAGGCACTCGATGTAAGTGGGTATGGTTTTGCCACCTTGGCGATTCTTTACCAATGGCCGGAATATCCTCCCTTCGTACAGGGGCTAGTGTTTGAAACGATGAATGTGCCTAGGGCAGAATTCTTCCGGCATATGCCGTTTTGTGTCAGCACCGGATTGACCTTTACGAAGTATGTGCTGCCGGCAATGGTTGTCGTGATCCTGTATTTTCCGAGCACAGCTTTACCGCCGGCTCGCGTGCGGTTACGCTCCGACGGAGTTTTGGAACTTCGGGGACCAGAGGAGAAAATCCCTCAACGGATCATTCGCCGAGCCCTTCGCGTCAACCGGCGATTGGGTCTGTACGGCTTTTCCTTTTTGGCCGAGCGGAGTATTTATGGAGGTTCCATTCATTACGCAGGATGCCTCCCCATGCGGGAAAACCCACGAGGGAGGTATGAGTGTGACCGATTCGGCCGATTGCTGGCAGCGGACCGGGTGTGGGTGGCAGATGGTGCGGTGCTGCCCAGTCTATCCGCAAAGAATCATACTCTCACCTTAATGGCCAATGCGATGAGGGTTGCGGAGCATGCTACGGAGATGTACCGTAATCGCTAATAAATGGCACCGGGGATGATACTCGAAACGATTAAAAGTCCCAACTCAGTGGGCCAGTGGAGGTTAAAATCGGCCGGGGACTGTGTCCTCCAGAGGATTGGTCAATTGGGTTATTCGCTCTTCCTTGGTATTTAGACGAAGGTGAGCAGCTTGTTGGGGGAAGTTTCGATGGGCGAACAAACACCGGTACGAATTGGCGTTTTGGGGTGTGCTCGAATCGTTCCTAAGGCTATTATCGAACCTGCCCGGCGTTTGCCGGATGTGAAAGTGGTAGCAATCGCTTCGCGAGACCGGAACCGAGCGGAGAGATTTGCTCGTCGATGGAATATTCCCAAGGTGCACAACCACTATGGCGATGTGTTGGCGGATCCAGAAATTGACGCGATCTACAATCCTCTGCCTAATGCCTTGCATGCGGAGTGGTCGATCCGAGCCTTAGAGGCCGGCAAAGATGTCCTTTGCGAAAAACCAATCGCTGCCAATGCCGCCGAAGCCGTAAAAATGGCAGAAGTGGCTCGTAGTACAGGCAGGCTGCTGGTGGAAGCTCTTCATTCTCGGTACCATCCGCTTTTCGCGAGATTAAAGGAGATCATTCAAAGCGGTGAAATCGGCAACCTGGAATATGTGGAGGGCCACTTGTGTGTGCCGGCTATCTTTCCGGACCCCGTTCGCTATACCTACGAACTGGGTGGGGGGGCAGTAATGGACGTGGGCTGTTATCCGATCCATCTTTGTCGTTATTTGGTGGGAGAGGAGCCGGAGGTGACGGCGGTGCGGATGAAGCTTCATAACCCTCAGGTCGACCGCTGGACGGAGGCAGACCTCCGGTTCCCCAGCGGGGTTCGGGGCCGAATCGTTTGTTCGCTTTTTTCCCTGGTGCTTCTTCGCAGTCGGGCACACATTCGGGGGACAGACGGGCGAATAGATATCTTCAACCCTTATGCCCCCCAGACGGTTTATCATGCAGTGCGGATCCGTGGAAAAAACGGGCGACGTACCGAGAAGTTCCCCGGCCTGGGAACATATGACTATCAATTGAGGGCCTTTGTCCGGGCAGTTCGCACGCGGGAGCTGTTGCCCACCGGTCCTGACGACTTTATTGCCAATATGCGGGTAATCGATGCTATCTACCGAAAAGCCGGCCTAAAGCTCCGTGGGGAAACTTGAGCCCCTCTGCGAGATTTTGGCCCGTGGGCGTTGGGGCGGAGATGCAGAGAATCCCTTCGAAGGGCAAAGTTGCGGAACGTTGTTTCCAAGAGTAGAGCTGCGGTCGAGGGACCTGAGTTCTCGCGAGGAAACTCCACCGCCGGAATGGTGGGACCGATCCTGGAGGATTCACTCACACAACTTTTTGGGCCCCGGTTGCCCCGCGGGCAAGCAGGGATTAAACATCGCGACAGGGTCCCCATGGGCTGTGTCAGGTTACTCCGCGGGCAAGCAGTGACTACTCCGAAACTTGGGGATTTGAAAAGCTGATGACATGTTGTCGCTTTGATGAAAGGCACCACCGGAACCTTAGTATACGTGTTTTCTAACTGGGATGGTTGTGACGGTGGGGGGAGGTTTCCGAGCCAGAGGTGCTCGGGTTTTCCCAGGTGTGATCGCCAGGATTTCCGTTTGAGCAGGCCTTTGTCGGGACAATCCCCGGGAGAACAAGTCTTTTCAGTTGGTCCCGCTCCTTTTACCAGGCTTCCGTTGGGGGGGCTCTTCTCGGGACCGAGTTTATCCCAGGAAGGCCCTGTTTTCCCTTGGGGGCCTTTTCTTCGATGGCCTTAGATATCCTTCTGCGGAGATAGTACGTTGCTCTGCAGAAGGCAGGGTTGACTGCGGTTCGGAGTGTCTTGCCGGTGGAGAGCCCCTGTGGGGCAGACGGCAATGCAGGCGTCTGCCGCAGCACCCAGGGCCTCGGAGAAACTTCGCTCGAACGGGGTACCGATTCTCACATCGAAGCCACGTCCGACAAAGCTGATGCCCAGAATTCCCGGAACTTCCTCGGCCACGAGTACACACCGGCCACAGGCAATACATTTGCCAGGCTCGTAAACAACACCGGCCTGGCGATCGATTAGCGTTAGGGGAGGGCGAAGTGAAGAGTGACGGCTCGGATCGGCCCGATAATAGGCTGCCAATTGGCGGAGTTTACAAAAGCTGGCGGCCTGGCAGTTACATCGGAAACATCGCTCGGCCTGGGGGATCGCCTGCTCCAAAAGTGAAGGAATATCGACGTGGGGAATTTGTAAGGGGTCAGGCAGCGAGATTGCTTCGCTGAAGCCGGCCCGAGCGGCCAACAGGTCCAATTCCTCCCGCTCAAGACGGCCGGACCGAACGCTAAATGGTAAAGCAGGCTTTTGCGGCGAGGTGCCGGCCAGAAAGTGGTGGATTGCCTCGGCCGCCTGCTTCCCGTCCGCCACCTTGCGGACGAGTGAGGTCTTTCCCCGAATGGCTGTCCCCGCAGCAAAGACCTGCGGGTACCGGGTCTGAAAAGTGTGTCGCTCTACCGCGATTCCCTCTCGGGTAAGCTCCAGATTCCATGCTGCAGCCAAAACTCGAACCTCTGCCCCACAGGCAAGGAGGATGGCATCGGCCCGCTGAAGGAGGGACTCAAGCGATTCACTCCCCCAGACGGGACGGCTAAGCTCGATGGTCACCCCGAGTTGCAGGATGGCCCCGACTTCGTGGTCGAGAACTTGGAGGATGGTGGCCAGGCTGCTGTCGGCGGAAAGGGGCGAGTTCTCCTGAAGCAGTACCTCGCGAAATCGGCTGGCCGGCAAATTTCCTGCTTCCCGGATAATTACCCGATGCCCCTTTTGGGCAAGATGCCAAGCTGCCGAAAGCCCGGTGATTCCGCCCCCAATAATGAGCACAGTTTTACCGCTCGGAGCGGCGATAGGTGGCAGAACTTGTGATCGTTCAAGGATTTCCCAGTCCACCATGAGCCGCTTAAGGGTACAAATGGATACTTCCTCATCGAGCTGACCACGGCGACAGGCCTTTTCACATGGACGGTTGCACAGTCGGCCGAGTAACCCCGGGAAGGCCATTTGCTCCCTTATCGTAAGCAGGGCACCTTGGAAGTCGCCCCCGCGAATTTGCTGCAGCATTAACGGCACGTCCAGGTGGACCGGGCAGGCCAGCTGACAGGGTGCTAAGCAATCACCCCGATGGTGGCCCAAAAGAAGCTCCAAAGCCCTCCGCCGAAGTTGATGGACTTCCGCAGTTTCACTTTCAACAATCATTCCGTCGGCTACAAGGGCGGCACAGGCCGGCAAAAACCGTGTTCCTCCTGCTGCCGTTACCTTTACCACGCACACGAAGCAAGAAGATTGCGGCGGTTTTCCCGGCCAAAAACATAACGTGGGAATTTCGATCCCTGCACGTTCTGCAGCAGAGAGAATCGTGCTCCCAGGAGCCACAGGCACTTGCCGGCCGTCGATGGTAACGGTGTACATCTTCCGGAGACCTTAGAAAAACCGGGTTAGATTTGTTCGGAAAAATTCCTTTCCCCACAGCCCGTTATCTGGAGTCCTGGTCACCCTTGAAGTTTCCCTCAAGGCGTGCATTGGGAATAAAATTGGCATTCTCCAACTTCCACTAAGCCGGCAGAATTTCCACAGCACCCACGGGGCAAATCTCTCGGCAAGTGTCGCAACGGGTGCAACGCGTTTGGTCGATTTGGTGACGGCGGTAAGGATTGATCGGAATACACCGTGCCGGGCAGTGTTGGGCACACAGGGTACAGCCCACACATCGCGCGCTGATGTGGTAACGAATGAGAGCTTTACATCGCAGGGCGGGGCATCTGCCGGCAAGATGGGCTTGGTACTCCTCACGGAAGTAGCGTAAGGTGGAAAGTACGGGATTGGGAGCCGTCTTCCCTAAACCACACAGGCTGGCTTGCTGGGTGGCCCGGGCCAATTCTTCCAATTCCTGGAGCTCTTCTGGCGTACCTTTCCCCTGGCAAATGGCTTCCAGGATCTCCAGCATGCGGCGGGAACCTAGCCGACAGAACGTGCATTTCCCACAGGATTGATTCTGAGTGAAACTGAGAAAGTACCGAGCCACATCGACCATGCAATCGCGGTCGTCGAAAACCACCATCCCCCCGGAGCCCATGATGGCCCCGGCTTCAGTCAAGGCCTCGAAGTCTACAGGCAGATCGGCCAATTCCGCCGGGATACAGCCTCCGGAAGGTCCCCCGATTTGAATTGCTTTTAGTCTTCGGCCCGGGGGGACACCTCCCCCAATCTCTTCCACGATCTGCCGTAACGTCGTCCCCATGGGAACTTCCACCAGGCCACCTCGGCGAATTCTTCCTGCTAGGGCAAAGACTTTTGTCCCTTTACTTGTGGGAGTTCCGATAGCCGCAAATGCAGCCGCTCCGTGCCGGAGAATCCAGGGCACACAGGCCAAGGTTTCCACGTTGTTCACCAAGGTGGGAAGGCCGTGATACCCTTCCTCTGCCGGATACGGCGGCCGAAGTCGAGGAGTACCTCGTTTCCCCTCTAAGGAAGCAATCAGGGCTGTTTCTTCCCCACAGACAAAAGCTCCCGCTCCTTCCCGAACAGAAAGTTCGAAGGGGAAATTACTTCCGAGCAGCTTGGGGCCGAGGATTCCAGCTTCATAGCAGATTTCCAAAGCTTTTCGCACGCGTTGTACCGCAAGGGGATACTCCGCTCGGATGTAAAAGAAACCTTGGTGACAACCGGTAGCCACCGCGGCAATGGCAGCCCCCTCGATCACCCGAAAGGGGAAAGACTCTAGGAGGGTACGGTCCATAAAGGCCCCCGGATCCCCCTCGTCACCGTTGCAGATGAGAAACTTTGGTTGTCGAGGTTGAGCGGCTACCTGAGCCCACTTTTGGCCGGTGGGAAACCCGGCACCCCCCCGCCCTCGAAGGCCGCTGGCTTGAATTTCCCGGATGACCTGCTGCGGTGACCATTCGAACAGAGCTCGGCGAAGGGCAGAAAACCCGCCCACCCGTTGGTATTCTTCCAAATCCAGGGGGTCCAGTTCGCCTAGATGTTCGGTGGCGATCCGGACCTGGGGACCGAAGAAGGTAGTTAGCTCAGGATCCGTCGGGGTGAGAGTTTTGGGACCGTTGGGATGCTCTCCGGGGGGTGACCAAATGTCCCGCAGCCATTCTCTAGCCTTTAGGGCTAAGAGCTTCCACACCCTCCGGGCCGGAAATTGCTCGAGGAGAAACTTGTGGGCTCTTTCCGGTCGGAGCCCCAGAACATACTTCTTCCGCCCTCCCACCACCATCTCGACCGTAGGTGCCTGATGGCATAACCCGCTACAACCGACGCGTTTGATAGCCACGGGAATGTGGAGCCTGGCCACAGTGTCGGCCACCGATTGAAAAATTCGGGCGTGTCCCTGAGCCCGGCAACAGCTGTCCAGTCCGATTCGTAGTTCCCCCTGGGCCTTGGGGGGCCTAAGTGATCGCGGTTCCTCGCCAGTCCGAAGTTGCTCCTGAGAGGCCAGGAAATCCCGAAGGACAGTTTGTACTTTTCCTGGGGATAAATGGCCGTAGATCACTCCCTGGATTCGGACCACGGGAGCTAGACTGCAACACCCTAGGCAGGCAACTTTCTGGAGGGTGAAAAGCCGCTGGGCGTCGGTGTCCCCGTTAGGACCGATTTTCAGGTAATGCTCCAGGGCTTGCTGCACCAATACCGATCCTGCGGTATGACAAGCAGTCCCATGGCAAATCTCGATAAGAAATCTGCCCGACGGTTGCAGGCGAAATTGACTATAAAAGGTTGCTACCCCCCAAACTTGGGCAGTAGCCACACCCGTTATTTGGCAGATTCGTTCCAGGGCAGCCTGTGGGAGATACCCGTAGCGGTCTTGGATTGCCTGAAGTAGGGGGATAACCCCCTCCGGATTTCGCCCGGTTTTTTGGGCAAGTTCGTCAAGAAAAGCAAGATCAAATTCGCTCGGCGAGGGAGTAGTCGCTTGTGGGAGGGATCTTTTGGTGGAAAATATTCCGGGCATTGGCGGGAAGTAATGCTCAGTTGTGGGAAGCTTCCGAAAACTTCATCTCGTTACTTGCTCCAATCAAACACCTGCAGGCTTCTGAGGCCACAACCCCCCACGGACCGGGCCTTTGGCCGACCTATTTGCCGGGATCTTGAGCATCCAATATGTTGTAGTTTCCCATTCCCAAGTTATAAAGTTTACCGAGGATTTAGTATTCCGGCAGTCCAGGGATCAAAACCTTAATTGGGAGCCCCATCCGGTTTCGGGGGTACCTCTGGTTTGGGAAGGGATTTTTTCGTTTTTTAATGTGCTCACACCTTGGGCGAAGCAAAGGGGGGCAACTAGTCCCATGTCTGTTGAGCCCTACCACTTGTGGGGACTCCTGAACCCTGCCAAGGACTCTGCGGCAAGGCATTGTTGCCCCGGCCATCTGAGGGTACTCCGTGCAGGATTTTCGTCAGGTCGCAGACTGCAATCAGGCATCGTGATAATGTTAAGAATATATTTTGTTGCCGGCTATAGGTAAAAAGAAAAGCAGAGATTCCGAAGAGGGCTGTTAAAAATTCCGAAGAGGTATGTGGAAAATTCCGAAGAGGGCTGTCCAAAATTCTGGACCTTTCCAGCAGGAATAATCCGGAATTCCAAACGCTCAAGCGAATCCTCCAAACGGGAGATGATTGTTACGCCTTACTTCTCTTACGGTTCACTTCAATTCAGGGCTTATCCCGAGCGATTTTAAGCCGGGCGTGTTGGACTTTCTCATTCCTAAGGCGACAGCGTCCAGGAACAGAGATGACGATACTCAAACGGTAGGAGTCTTTTGCTGCAAAACTCTTCGTGCCTGGACCGGAGAGTTTGAGGCTGGTCATCGGGGAGGATTTTGGTCCACCAGAACTTCGTCTTGAGGATCGAATTTAGGAATGACGATGTTCAGAATTGTCATGGGGCCTACCGCCCGATGGACTACTCCCGGGGGTATTACGACACAGAGGCCCTCCTTTGCTGCGATTCGTTCCCCATCGAGCTCCAAATAGGCTTCCGGGGCTGCTTCCAGGATGTAGTAAGTCTCGAAAAGATGCCGGTGGAAATGGGGTTGGGCAGGTCCTCGAATCTCTGTGCGATGAATAGTCCCGGGAAATTCGGGTACATCGGCTAACGCCCGATAGGCCACTCCGCACGGGCAGTTCACCCCGGGAATAGTGCCGAAGTCCACGACGTGGAATCTCTTCATGGGTCTTCCTCGCGATCCTTTTCGCTTGTCAGTGAGGCCATAGCTGTTTCCCCCGGTGCTGCAGTGGAAACAGAGCTGCACTGGGAACCCACCTGCAATCGGAACAGAGTAAACCGGGCTTGAAGCCCCTTTCCCTTTTTGTGGAGCCAACGTCTCCGGAGAGCTTCGGATGGAAATTCGCCGGCTCTATTGTCCGGCTAGGTGTATTGGGGCTGTGGTTCTCGGGCCATGAGGGATGGATTTTCAGGTGTGATCACCCTCCTGGTGGCTGTCGCGGGAAAGCCTGGCTAATTAGAAGTTTTGTGGCTTAAAGTTTCTTAGCAACGATCCAGAGATCTGCTCCTGCACCCACTTGGGAAACCTACTCCCGAATCGAATTTCCCCATACAACCGAGGGGAAGCTAAGGCCGGTACTATGGTTTATGCACATGGTTTACCCGGAAAAGGATGTGCGTCATAATGATACTTCCCGCCCAGAGCGAAAGTCAGTCCTACATAATTTTCCCATGGGACAACCGGACGGAAGATTGGACCGGTGGGCTCGGAAGAAGGCTCTCAGGCAGATGACTTTCCTTCGGCCGTCTTGGGGGATAGCCCATCTGGAGGTGAGGGAAGAGCTGGCCTGGGAACGGCCTGAAAATTGTCCGTGTTTTTCGACTGGGGAGAGCCTCATTTTCGCGATTGCACCGGAAGTGATTCGTTTGCTGGCCGGGCCATGGAGATTAAGTAGCACAAGGGGAAGGGGCAACCAGAAAACCGATTTCGACCAGGCCCCAAAAAAGACACTGGGAACTGAGGACTGATTTCCTGACGAATTGCCAGTTTACGTTGGGGAAGATCGGAATCGAAGTTGGGGCAACGTGCTTAGTTCGGGATGCAAAGCGTGTTCTTTCGATCATATTGGGTACCAGGCCGATATCGTAAGAGGTTCCGGTAGGGTATCTTCCGGAGGAAGCTCTTCGATCGGATGCGGAAAACCCATGCAAGACGGTCACGATGCAGTATCGCTCGGTTTGCCTGGAAGGGATTAGCTATCGGATTCCTGAGGAACGAGTAAGTTCCCTGGAGATCGAACGACGGCTGGAGGCGGTTTACCGTCGGCTCCGGCTTGTGGAGGGCCGGCTGGAGTTAATGACGGGGATTGCGGAGCGAAGATTTTGGCCTGTGGGCACCATGCCCAGTGATGTGAGTGCCGCCACAGCCAAGGATCTCCTCGTGAAGTTAGAGGTTCCTCCCGAAAAGGTGGGGGCATTGGTTCATGGGTCGGTAAGTCGGGATTACATCGAGCCGGCAACCGCGTCTTTGGTGCACGCAAAGCTCGGCCTGAGCCATCAGTGCTTGGTGTTTGATATCTCCAACGCTTGCTTGGGGTTCATGGATGGGATGGTGACGGTGGCCAACATGATCGAGTTGGGCCAAATTGAGGCGGGTTTGGTGGTAGGTACCGAATCGAGTCGCTCTCTTGTGGAAAATACCATCAATCAGCTGAACTGTAGTCCTTCCCTGACGCGAGAGCTCCTCAAGCAAGCGACGGCCTCTCTGACCATTGGTTCCGCCAGTGCTGCGGTATTGTTGGTGCATGAACGTCTGAGCAAAACCGGCAACCGACTTTTGGGTGGGATTGTGTGGGCAGATACCCGCTCTGTAGGGCTGTGCCATGGTACCCCGGACGATGCAGGGGGCGACCGCATGCGGCCCTTTATGTGGACGGAGTCCGATGAGTTGCTTGTGGCGGGGATCGCAGCGGCTCAAGAAGCTTTTCCCCAATTTCTTCGCGAGCTAGGGTGGCAGCCGAAGGATATTGACCACACGATTTGCCATCAGGTGGGCCGGGCCCACCGAAAACTTCTTTTGGAATCGCTGGATTTGCCCCCGGAAAAAGATTTCACTACCTTCGAATATCTTGGAAATACTGGAGCGGTTGCTTTACCGGTCACGGCTGCTATGGCCATCGAGCAGGGGATTTTTCATCCTGGGGAACGGGTGGCCCTGATGGGTATAGGTTCCGGACTCAATGTAGTGATCCTGGGAGTCTCCTGGGGCTCAAGCTAAAAAACCTTTGAGCCGGGATTGGCCGCGTTGAGCCGGGGGAGGATCGCCTCATCTTTAATCTCTGCTAATCTTTACAATTCGTGGAGGGATAAAACTAATCTCTGAATCTCTAAAAGTCGTGGAGGGATAAAATTAAACTCTACAGTTCGTGGAGGGATAAAATCCTCGGCTTTCAGCCATATTTGTGATCCTCGGCTTTTCCAGGATGAATTGGCGGGCTTTGTCGTGGAACTTGCTTTTTCGGCCGAAATACAGGACCCGTCGGCCGGTGGTGGTCCTCCGGAAACCGATGAAAAAGCCCTTTGCGGTAGGGAAGAGAGCTTGGAAAGGGATCGAATTGCCGCTGGGCTAGGAATTTCGGGATACCTTTTCCCTCCCTGCGAAAATACCAATCCTTCCTTCAAATCGATTGGTTGTTTAAGGGGGTATGGGCGAGCTGTGCTCCACCGCTGGGGTGGTTCCGACTCCCTGAAGAACTTTTTGCCCCCAGTGTGCTTTGGCTGCTACCCGGGAAATGAGGGTAAAGGATTTTCCCCGATCACTCCGTAAATACCCCGGCGAATCATCATCACAGCGAAAGCTGCCAAAAGAACGCAGACCACCTTGGAAATTGTGCGACTTCCTGCCGCCCCGAGCAACTTTTCCAGGTACACGGCATGCCAAAGAATGACCCCCGCCAGGAGCAAATTAGAAATGAGAGCCAGGGTAGTGATGGCCCATCCGAATTGATTAGCCAAAAGAAGGGTCGTTGTGAGCACGGCCGGGCCGCAAATCAACGGAACGCCGATGGGCACAGCTCCCACGGTTTCTGGATCTGCCGGGGGCTGTTGCTTGGTGGCGGTCAAGAGGTCCATCATGGCTAGAGCCAATAGAAGTAATCCCCCGCCAATCATGAAATCAGCCACCGTGATTCCCAAAAGCTGTAGGACACCTTGTCCTAAGAAAAGGAACCCCACCCCCACGGCAACTGCTGTTACCACCGACTGTTTTAGCACCCGGCGACGATGTGGGGAACTAAGCTGCGAAGTTAACCCTAGAAAGATGGGTAAGATCCCGATTGCATCCACGGCCACGAAGAGAGGAACAAAACATAGCCAGAATTCTTTCATGGTAAGCCTCTTTTGACCCATCGATCTTCGGAACCCAGCGACTTTGGACCCATGGACTTGTTTCCCGCTTTTCCACAACTCTTAAAAGGGCTCCGAGGAAGGATTGTAGTTTTTCTCCGAACCGGGGATATACCGGAGGGTCGGCGAATGTTTCACACCCTGGGGTAGGGACAAATGGCTTTCACGCCACGAATAGCCTTCATATTTTGTGCAGAACGCTTTGTGCAAAAGGAGGTGAGGGGACTGCAAGTGCGGAGACTTCTTGGGCTCTTTACCGATACCGCCGGAATGGGGATTCTTCACGGAGGGGGGCTTTTCAGCTTGGACCAACACTAAATTGGGGGATTTTCCCCCCTGTGCTCGAATTGGAAACCTCTTCCGTAGAGGGTATTTTCCTTGGAAGAAGGGGAAAAGTGTTCGTCAAATCCACGGAAAGTAATTAATTTAGACGGAAAGTCACTAATTTAGAACCAAAAAGGGCAAACTCCAAACTGATTCGATCCCCAAGGAGCCAAGGCCTACTTGGGGAATCTCCAAGTAGCCAAGGCCTAATTGGTGCCAAGGTCCGATTTCGGTATCCAACGACCCACGGCCCAATCTGGCGATTGTTCGCCGGTGGTTTGGCTACCTGTGCTGGCATGGGAGACTCTGCGAAGAATTCCTAGAAGTTGCCCAAAGGTTCTTAGATTTAGTCGCTGAGGATCTGAGGGAAGAGAAGTTGCTTCGGTGCCCGGGGAGGCCCCGAAGACCCGGCGGAGGAGAGCAGGCTGAAGGGTCAGCATTTGGAGGGGGCTTGGGTTTCCGCTTCGGCGAAAGCTTGCTAGGATAGGGGGATTGGCAAGGGGGTGGGAAGAAGCCGGCCAACAAGTTGGAGGGGCAGGGGGTAGAAGGTTGCGAAAATTTGCGGCATCTTGCCTTGCATGCAACCCGAGCCGTCCGGAGCATTCCGGCCTTTACCAAAACCGGCCAGTACGATTTTGATGGGCTAGTTTAGCTGAGATCAGGGGATTCCGACATCCAGTAAAACCTGGGGATTTTGACATCCAGAAAAATTGGAAGATTTCAGGGCCAGGACGGTCGGCCTAGGCATTGGAGACAAAATTTGGATTGAGAAAATATTGTACCCGGAGTTGCTTGGGATAACCGTGCGGGATATCGCCGGGTTTAGGAGGAGGTGGGAGGATGGAAGTGCTGGATCTTGTGCCGCGGGAAGTGCCCCGAGTGGAAACCCGCTATCGGAGGATCGTCACGCCGATTCCGGTGCCGGAGTCCATTCCCATTTTGCGAAAGCTTCGGGAATACGAGCCCCGGTCGATGGCCGGACAACCGCCGGTGATTTGGGATCGGGCCGAAGGTGTCTGCGTTTACGATCCCTGGGGGAACCAATGGCTGGATTGGTCCTCAGGAGTCCTGGTGACTAATGTAGGACATGGCCATTCGAAGATTCGGGAGGCCATTCGCCGGCAGGTAGAGCACGGGCTGCTCCATAACTATTGCTTCCCGTCGGAAATCCGTGCCCGATTGGTGGAGGCCTTGGCCCAACGGGCTCCGGAGCCCCTCAAAAAGGTCTTTCTTCTGACCACCGGAGCCGAGACCTGCGAGTGTGCCATTAAACTGAGCCGAACATGGGGGCAAAAGATCGGCGGCCGGCAGAAGATCACCATCGTCAGTTTTCAGAATGCCTTCCACGGACGGACCTTGGGTGCCCAGATGATCGGGGGAATTCCCCGCCTCAAGGACTGGATCGTCAATTTGGATAAGGATATGGTGCAGGTGCCATTCCCCGATGGATTCCGCTGTCCCGAAACCAGCTTCGAACTGTTTGAACGTTCCTTAAGAGAGCTGGGGGTGCAACCAGAGAATGTTTGTGCCGTGATCAGCGAGACTTATCAAGGGGGTGATGCCAGCTTTGCTCCGGTTGAGTATATGCAGCAATTGAGGGAGTGGTGCGATCGCTACCAAGCCCTGTTGGTTTTGGACGAGGTACAGGCTGCCTTCGGTCGGACAGGCAAGTACTGGGGATTTGAACACTACGGGATTGTCCCCGATATCATTTGCTGTGGAAAGGGCATCACGAGCAGCTTGCCGCTGGCGGCGGTTATTGGTCGGCCTGATGTAATGGACTTGTATCCTCCGGGGTCCATGACCTCTACGCATACCGGCAATCCCGTGTGTTGTGCTGCCGCCCTGGCGAATTTGGAGATCATTGACGAAGAACAGTTGGTCGATCACGCGAGGGAAAGGGGTGAGATTCTGCAGAAAGCTTTGCGGCTATTGCGGGAGGAATTTTCCGAGCATATTGGCACCGTTCACGGAAAGGGTTTGGTGGCCTCGCTCCATATCGTTAAGCCGGGAGGGATTGAGCCGGATCCTGAGCTTGCCCGCCGGATTGTGTGGCGATGTGTGGAAAAAGGCCTAATGTTGTTTGCCCCAGTAGGTTACATGGCTGCCTCGGTGAAAATTTCCCCTCCGCTGCCCATTACGGCCGATGCTATTCTGGAGGGTGTGGCGGTATTGCGGGAGGCCATTGCTGAGGCGATTGCCGAACATTCCGCTATGGCACCCCAAACTGCGTCGGCCCGTTGAGCCCGAAGGCAAGGGGGGCTAGCTCGGCTGCTTCTAACCCGGGACCTTTTTGTCTGGGATTTTATTCGCTGACAGGCCGCTGGGGCGGATTCGGAAATGCAAAGGTGAAACTTTTCGGCGGGGTTTTAAGATTTCACCTCGATCGTTCGTGGAGGGTGATGCCTCTGGGTAGTGAGCCCCGTAAAGATGGACGGAAACTTAACCGCGGGAGGGGTTGCCCAGCGGGTCCGAGGCACTGCCATCTTGGGATTAGCAGGAAAACATCTTGGGATTAGCAGGAAAAGTCGTTGCGGCAACTACTGGGAGGTAAAGGTAAAAACGCAAAGAAAATTGTCGGTTGTGGGAGAAAGTGCATGACGGCTTCGGCCTTGGGTCGGATCGATGTGGTTGTCGTGGGTGGGGGAATGATCGTCCACGACCAGATCCTTCCCTCTTTGTACCATTTGCAACGCCTAGGGCTTGTAGGGCCGATTAAGATCTGCGATATGCGGTCGGCCCGTCTACGGGCCTTGATGGAAAGTCCCATCCTGAGAGAGGCTTTTCCCGAGAACACCTTCCTCCCCTATCCCTCTTTGGATACTCCCCCGGAGGTGGTTCAGCCCGAGCTTTATCGTGCAGTGTTGGCGGAACAGAAGGAGCGGCAACTGGTAGTGGTGGCGGTTCCGGACCACGTCCATGCCCCTGTCATTTGGGCAGCCTTAGAGAACAACCAGCATGTCCTTTGCGTGAAGCCGCTCGTACAGAGTTATCGAGAAGCCCATCAAATTGCTAAGGAAAGTCACCGTCGGGGACTATTGGTGGCTGTGGAGTATCACAAACGGTTCGACCGCCGGGCCCTCGAGGCTCGTTTGCAATATCGGCGGGGACGTTTTGGCCAGTTTCGAATTGGCGAGGCCAAAATGATCGAGCCCTATTACTATCGCCATTCCAATTTTCAGAACTGGTTTACCCGCGAGAATTCCGATCCATTTACCTATGTCGGTTGTCATTATGTAGATTTGGTGTATTTCATAACAGGGCTTCGTCCGGTGGAGGTCTCCGTGCGGGGGGTGGAGGGGAACTTCCCTAACGGGAATATCGGGTTTATGTGGTCGGCAGGCCGGGTGGTGTGGGAGAATGGGGCAATCCTTTCCCTTATCAACGGTCTGGGGTATCCAGACGAAGCACCGGGTACGAACGACCAGTGCCTGGTCATGTACTGTGAGGGCCAGGATCGGGCAGGGATCATTAGGCACGATGATCAATACCGGGGGGTGGGGCACGGCTATATCGACAATTTTTCCGGTGCCCCCTATCGCTTCGTCAGTCCCGACTATTTCCGACTGGTTCCTTGGGAGGGAGAGGGATTAAAGCCGGTCGGTTATGGCTACGAATCGATCGCCGCTATTGTCGAGGCTGCCTTGCGGGTCAATTTGGCGGGGGCAGGTCTTGCCCCCGAGGACAGCCTCCACGCCCGACAGAGAGTTCTGGAAGAAATTGATGCTCGGGGCATTCTTGCTACCCCCGCTAATAGCTATATCAACGAGCTAGTGGTAGAAGCAGGGCGGATTTCCATCTTGAAGCACGGCATGCCGGTCGAAATCCGCTATGATGCTCAGCCGCAGGTGATCCCTCGAGGAAAACCATAGGTTTGACAATCGCCGGGCGGACCGATTGGGAAGGGGGACTCGCGGGTTGCACATAGCGGGTTGCTCTTGCCGCTTGTGTCGATAGGGCGGGAGGGGTTCCGGCTGGCCACCTTATCTCACAGAGCAGGTTCTGGATGGAAATCTTTCTCGATCGCGATCCTGATCCCGGTAGACGAAGGCGGTGGAGGGTTTGCCCCGGGGGCCCGCGAGGACCATGCTCGCTTCGGGAAGCGGTGGTACTCGCCTTGAGTGGAGTGCTCCGCCCGATTTTTTGGCTCTTTTCTTCTCCAGCCTATCCTGATTGGCTGTTTCCCGACGGGAGGGACTGACCGGAGATACCGGTGGAAAACCTTCCTGTAGGAAAGACCGCCAGAGATGTATTTTTTGTGATCCCTGGACTGATCTTGTTCTAGCTTCAGCAATTGGCAAGGGGCAGCGACTGAGCCTGAGCAAACCCTGTTCTTGTGTACACAATGCAGTCCAAACCCCAATTTTCTAAAGCCCCATTTGGGGGTGGCACCGAACTTTGCCATGCTTAACAATCTGCCATTCCGACCCCGGGGGAAATCCGGAAAGCCAGGCATGGGGGTACCAGCTGGGGGTGGATTCGGTTTTTCGAAGTGCCGGTCCCTTAGCCGGGACGGCATCGGCGGGGACAAACCACCCGGCTGGTTTTCGGGATTGGCACTCGCCAGCTCTCTTCGAGTTTTACTTTAGTAGATCCGGCTCCAGTTTTTTGGGGCATTGGCTCGTAGTTGGGATTCTGGGCCCGGTTTGCTTCTCCTCGATTTTGGGGCTTTTTCCCGGGCGGTTTGGGGTTTACACCGCCGGCAAAGGAGGAAAAAGCTATCGGTCTCAGTTAAGGGAGTGGGTTCATCGATTGTTTGCATCCTCCCGATTTGTCCACTTGATGCCGCTTCCGAGGGTTGCCGGTGACAAAGCTGGAGCTTCCGACCGTTGGGGGGACACAGCTCCAGCTTTAGGGCGTTTGGTGGCCAGCAGGCCGGCTGAGGGTAGACCTGATCCGTGTTCCGAGCTCCCAGGCAAAAGTGAGATTGCCCCAATTGAATGCTGATTCTTAGGATTTTGGGCCTGTATGCTCTGCCTGCTCAGGAGGTTGTTTCCGCAACAAGGGTGGCCGCGGAAAACCCCCGGTTCGGGAGAGGACAGCTGGCAGGAGGAGTAAGGCAGGGCTATTTCCCAAAAGCGGTGCAACCGTGTGATTGCCGTAATATGCTCGAGTGGGTCGGACAGATCGGGTTCGGGATGCACATTGATTGGGCGGATCGGAGAAGATGGGCAAGATGCCCGTTCGGTCCGAGCAGGGTGGGGTCCTTCTAGGGTCAAGATTGTTGCCATAGGGCTTTTTAGATGAGTCATCCTGGCAGAGTCCGCCGGGTATAGGTTTTGAGTAGCCGCAATTCCCCGAGGAAAAGTCTCCTCAGATCTCCTCTTTAAGAGATATTTGGACTTGGCTTAGTCCAACCAGGATTGGGGACCAAACTTCGTTTAATCCTCTTTGGTATCCCGGTACCCAAGAAAGTTTAGCCACACGAGAACGGTTTTAGCATCTAAGGATGGGGCGGTATGGAAGAGGAAAGGAGTCCTTTTAAATTACACGATGTGGGGTTTGTTGACGTTCATTGTCATATCCTTCCTGGGTTAGACGACGGACCGTCGGACTGGGAAGAATCCCTCCGGATGGCCCAGCTGGCTGTAGCTGAAGGGGTTACCACGCTGGTGGCCACCCCGCACCAACTTGGGGCCTATTCGCAAAATTCGGTGGAGTTAATCCGGGAGCGAGGGGAGGAGTTTCGACGTAGGCTAGCCTCGGAAGGAATCGAGCTCCAGGTGCAATTGGGGGCAGACATTCGACTCGAGCCGGAACTACCGGAGAAAGTTGCCGAAGGAGAAGTTTTGTGCTTGGGGGAACCAGCTCGGTTTGTGCTCGTCGAATTACCGTCCGAGGTGACCTGTCCGGTGGGCAGCTTGCTCAAAAAGTTGGGGCGGCTGGGGGTTACTCCCATCTTAACCCACCCGGAGCGGAGTCTTCTCCTAGCTCGAAATCAGGAATTTTTGCGGCAATGGGTGGCCGACGGTGGCCTGATTCAGGTTACCGGGGCTAGCCTTACCGGTTCCTTTGGATTAGTGGTGCAATCGGTAGCAGAGAGGTTACTCCGGGAAGGGTTGGTGCATCTGGTGGCTTCAGACGCTCACGGAGCCACTTGCCGACGACCTCTGTGGCGAAGAGTTTACCAAAGATTGGCCGAACTCGGAGGCCCGGATTGGGCGCGACTTCTTTGCCAGGAAAATCCCGCCCGAGTGGTTACCGGCCAGGATGTGCTGGAAGTGCCACCCATTTCGATAGGCATTCTTCCCAAATTTTGGGGTTGGCTCTCTCGAAAGGTGGGCTAATTTTTTGGGCAAGGAGGAGCATTTGGTTCGGCCTTTGCCTGCCGGCACAAGAGGTGGTGGCCCCTACTCCTTTTTAGCCACGATGCAGGGCCCGCTGGGAAGCCTCGAAGTCTCCCAAAACCTGGTACCCGGCTTTTCAAAAGGGCCAATAAAGTAAAACGCTTAGCAAGAGGGGCCCCCGGGAAAATAGGTGCTCGAGCCTTGCTGGGCTATGGGTCGCGGGAGACCCTTAAAGACGAAAGTGTTCCCATGTTTCGGCCGCCTTTCACCTTTCCCCTGTGTAGAGAAGCTGGCCGCCCTGGTGGAAAGTAAACATCTGCCGCTTTGGATCGGAAAAGAATTGGGCGGAAACGTGAGGCCCAAGGGTCCAGTGTCGATGGAACCATTCGGCTTTCTCCGGCCATTGGTGCTGCTTGGCCATCCCACCGGGCGAGAGGCCCGCCAGTCAAAGGGACTTTCGTGCTTAAGGGTTTTCGCAAATATTAGTTTCGCAAGAATGGGTAGACGAAGGCATTTAGAAGGCTGGGATTTCCCCTGCCGGCATTTCTCCAGGCTTTTCCCCTGCCTTGTGCCGGCAATTATGGGCTTGGTCGGAATTATTCTTTGCACATTCGTGGTGGGGGCTGCGGCTGGGCAGACCCAATGGGCGGAAATTCGGCAGATTGGGCCCTTTTTCTGTTATGCCGAGTTCCCGTTGACTGATGTCCCCCAAATTCCCCGAATGTTGGCCCAACTTGAGGTCGATCTGATTCGGGCTCTGGGAGTTCAGCCTCAACCGACCGCTGTGGAGTTGTACCTTTTCTCGGAAGAAAGAAGCTACCGCGGTTTTGTCTCCATGTTCTATCCTGATGTTCCATACCGGCGGGCTCTTTATATTCGCCGGGATGGCCGCCCCGTGGTTCTGGCTTATCGAAGCGAGCATTTGGAGATCGATCTTCGCCACGAGTGTGCCCACGCTTTAGTTCATAGTTGGTTGCCGTACGTTCCCTTGTGGTTGGATGAGGGTCTGGCGGAATATTTCGAGCAGCCTCCTGCCCGACGTGCTTTTGGCCATCCTCATTTGAAGATTGTGCGGCTCCAGGCGTTTTTCGGGCGGAATCCTTCCCTGGAAAGATTAGAGAATATCACTGCAATGGAGGCCATGGGGGAAAAAGAATACCGGGCCAGCTGGGCTTGGGTGCATTACCTCCTCCATGGGCCGGCAGAGGTGAACGAGGAATTTCGGCTCTTCCTTCGGACAATCCAGGCTGGGGGGCTTTCGCCTCCTCTGTCGGTCCGCTTACGCAACCGGGTCCCGAAGTTGGATGAGAACTTCCGCCAACACTTTCGTTCCTGGCATCCCTGAACTTTTGCTTCCAGCAGTAGGCCCAGGGTTTCCATCCCGGGGTAGTCCGATCCGATGGGAAACTTACTCTCCTCCATTGTTTTGATCCGACAGCTAACTGTTGATCCGCCAGCTACCTAAGCAAACAAAGGGGCTAAGGCCTTTGTTGAGGATTTCCCAGGTATTGGAAGCTCCGAGAGCCTGTCCCCAAAATTTCGATCTTCGACGAGACTTCCCGAGGTAAAGGCAGGTTCCGAGCTTTAAAACCGTGGTAAACAGGATTTTGGCGAGTTAGCACGAGGAGAGGATTCGCGGTAGGCGTTAGGCTGTCAAATTTGTGACAATTGCTGAAAAAGGCCTGGAAACGGCACTAAGGGAGAGGGAACCGCTCTCTGGTTGTTTCGAAATAATCCTCAGGATTCCCGAGGAACTTCTCAGGGATCACTTTGCCTCCAAAAAAAACAACCACCCGGTTTCCCAGTCTTTCCTTAAAAATGAGCCTGATTCATATCCCGGCGAATGAGCCTGATTCATGTCCCGGGGTTGGTGCAATATGGAGGCTTGGCGAACCGAAAGGCCGCTGGCTAATTCGGTTGTTTCTGAAAACGGTATTTTGCCGAGTTGGACTACGAGGGTTTGTTCCGTCGGTTGACGGAAAGCCGGTTTTTTTCATATGACTAAGAGCCGGTTTTGGGACACAGCCTGGAATCAATTGATAGTCTGAACGATTGCAAGCCGCAAGAGCTAAGGTCCGATTTGTTGCTTGTCTTTCGGCTTGTGTGCCTAATATCCGGGAGTCTAGTAGATTTTCTGGGGCTCTGAGGGAATTATGGGGCTCTGACGGAATTGGTGGAAGTTTCCGAATTACGGTCTTAAAAGAGTTGAAGTGCTTTTGGGAGTATTTTTGGCCCGGGCTTTTTTCCCAACAGGCTCAAAAGGAGCATGGGCCGGTTGGAGGATCACTCGAACCGGAGCAAACTGATCGGATGGTATCGAGCGATCTTTTCCCGGCCTTTAAGAGCTGCTAGCTCGATCAGGAAGGCACAAGCGACTACAATTCCGCCGGCTTTTTCCACCAGTTGACAACAAGCGTTCACAGTGCCCCCGGTGGCCAGCACGTCATCGACCACCACAACGCGGTCGCCAGGCCGGATGCCATCGGCGTGCATCTCCAGGGTATCGGTTCCATACTCCAATTCGTACGTGTGGGAGAGGGTCTTACACGGCAGTTTGCCCGCTTTGCGGATTGGCACCAAGCCTGCCTCCAGCTCGAGGGCAATCGGGGCCGCAAAAAGAAAGCCTCGGGCCTCGGCCGCCGCCACGATTTGTACCTGCCGCGGGCGAAGCTCCGCCACCAAGACCCGGATAGCCTCCCGAAAAGCCCGCGGTTCCCGAAGCAAAGGAGTAATATCCCGAAAGAGGATTCCCGGCTTGGGAAAGTCCGGCACATTGCGAATGTAATCGTAAAGATTGACTCCCTCAGTCGTGGCCATCATTTCCACCTTCTTTTTGCTCTGCTGTAAAGATTCCCTGTTTCCTCTCCTTTACTCCACCAAAACCCCCTTTTTGTAGTCCTTGGGGACATAAGTTCGGTGCTAGTTTCGCTCCGAGTGGGAATTTTCAACAGTTAGGATTTTCGGCAGGTCCCACGGGCGGAAAGACCGCTTAGATTTGTGCCCAAGTGTAATTTCTGCCAATTTGCTGAGGGTGCTTCGGTATCTCTGGGGAAAACCACTTATTCCTAGGCTCGGTACTTCCGGTTCATCCCAACGGTATTAATTCCCAACGCCAACCAGGAAGAATGAATTCCCAACGCGAACCGCGAGGAATTAACTCCCAACATGAACTGCGAAGAATTGACTCTCAACATGAACTACCAAGAAGACTGTTGCCGAAACTGGCCAAAACATTTAAGCATATTCCCCTGGGCTGGTATCCACGGTCGCCTAAGCCCGAAGAATTGCCAAGTTCTTCAAAATTCGGGAAACAATGTACAGAACCACCGCCTGGGAACTCTCACGCTTGCGGTTTGGCCTCGTGTTTCCGCATCCACAACTTCCCAAGTTGCTTTTGCAGGAGGTAGGAGCCACAAGCGAACGACTCCCTAAGCGTTCCTAGGATACCACGAAACGTGGTTAGTTCCATCCATGGGTCAGCACATTTGCCCTCTCGATCGACGAACAAGGTTTTCTTCCTGGAAGTAAGCTAGGCTTTTCATATTTTCCGCAAAACCAACCGGAGAGCAAAGATTTCCTCGTGTTAGTGAGAAAAGAAGGATTCTTGCCTTTCCTGGGATTCCTTCCGTTTTCCGGCCAGATGGGACGGCGGGCTCATTTCGGTTACAACTGGCAGGGTTTCCGGGTGGTCCCCTTGCCGAAGAGGCTTAGAACTTCAGTCGTTTTTTTGTCGGAGTTGGTTTTTCCCAATCGGAATGTATCCCTTTCTGACGGATGGGATGGGGATCGGCTAAAATGGAAGGAAAGGCCAGGGTTTCTTCGGCCCCCTTCGTGGAGGCAAGAAGGCGAAGTGGGGACGGGCTGGGACATTTCCTGCGGACTTGCAGCCGAATGTGTCGGCTGCTCGCAAGGCCAAGTCCTTACGAAGCCCACGACGAAGGGCTTTCTGTTTTGGCGAGTGACTCCGGAAACTCCGGAGGGACAAAGTTCTGGCTTGAGCCGGCGGTTAATAAGAAAGGGACGGTTTTTGGCTCCGGGGAGAACTGGGGAAGAAATTCCCGAAGGGGAAGACGGGAGCGGAAAAGAAGTGTTGTCTAGCACCGGATTCCGTGGGAGTCCTCTTTCCAGGAATAAGCATATCCTGCAGTAAGCAAAAACGTTAGGGAATTAAAGGAAGTCGGCTATGCACTCTGCCGGTGGTCCTTCTGTGTGGATTTTGTGGGAGGGTCGGGCGTTTTTCCAGGAGGGATTAGCGAGTTTGGGAAAACAGTGTCTTCAGCGATTAGTAAGGCGGGGAAGAGAAAAAGGGCCGCGGATGTCCACCTCCGGGAACTGGCTGGAAAGATCGTGGGGAAGTGAAGCTCGAGGCGAGTGGCGGTCCCGGCTCTTTCCGATTCTTGTTCTCTTGGTGGTGTCGTTTGGGATCTGGGGTTGTGGCCGGGGGGAAAACCCGGCGGCATCCCCGGCTGAGGTGGCAAGCCCGAGACAGCCGGTGGGTTTAAAAGCCGAGGGCTCGCCCCAGCGGGCTCCGGTACCACCCCCACCGGTTCCAGAGCAACCCTCGGCAACCGCCCGGGAGCCGGCCCCGCCTCCCTCTAGGGAGGATGCCGTGCAACTGCTAAAAAAGGTGATAGCGGCCTATAAAGCAGCCCCTGGCTATCACGACAAGGGATATGTGGAGGTCCGGGCGGAAGTGGAGGGCCAGCCACGGGTGATGATGCGAGGGGATTACACGGTCTATTATGCCCGGCCCAATCGTTTCCGCTTGCAGTGTTACAGTGGGGTGGTCGTTTGTGATGGAGAACAGATGTACGGTGTAACAACGGCGTTACCGCAGCAGATTCTTCGCCGACCGGCTCCACAGGGGCTGGATATCGGAGCTATCTATTCGGACATGAATCTTGCCCGAGCCTTAATCGACGGGCCCAGCCGCCCAGCATCCTGGGTGCCCATCCCTTTGGTGTTGTTGGCGGCTCAGGATCCACTGCGGACGTTGCTCTTCGCCGCTCAACCCCCTCGCCTATTGGCTCCTCAGAGGATTGACAAAGCCCTATGCGACCGGGTGGTATTCGAACGGCCGGATGGGATTTTGATTCTCTGGATTGATCGATCGGATTTGGTGGTCCGTCGGGTGGAATTTCCTTCCGTCGCCCTGGCGGCAATGTTCCCGCCGCAAAAAGTGCGGAATTTGCAGGTCGTTGCGGAATTGGTGGACGCAACTCTCGAACCCCCAGCCGACGATCAACCTTTCCAGTTTACCATTCCCCAAGCAGCGGAAGTGGTGGAGGACCTGCAACCTCCCTTCTTACGGTGGCTAGGAAAGAACCTCCCCAACTTCGAGGCAGTTTCCCTGGAAAGTAAGCCTCTGTCGGCCCAAGAATTGGCGGGCAAGTTGGCTGTGATTGAGATTTGGGCCACCTGGTGCGGTAATTGCCGGGAAAGTCTCCCATTAATCGAGCGAGTCTATCAACTGTACAAGGAGTCCGATCAGATTTGCTTTTGGGCAATTAGCTTGGACGAGGCGGGGGTGTCGGATATTCAACTCCTAAATGTCTTCAACGATTTGGGAGTGACGATGCCCATCGCCCGCGACCCAAATGCAACTTTGGCAAGCGCGTTGGGCATCGCGGGGATTCCCACCTTGTTGCTTGTGGATTCCCAAGGTGTGATCCAGTACATGGAAACGGGCGTGCGGCCGGATTTGGGCGAACAGCTCCGATTGCGAATCGAGCGGGTGCTGGCTGGAGAGAATGTTTATCGGGAGCCGGTGGAGATCTATGAGCAAGAGCTGAATCAGTTTCGGGAAGTATTCGAAAAATGTCTTCAAGAGGATTTGTATGTGTTTCCTAGTGCCCTGGAACCGATCCAGGAAAGACCCCGGATTGCTCCTCGGTCCGAGCCAAAGCATCACCAACTGCAACGGTTGTGGGTAAATTTGGATGTGAAGGAGCCGGGGAATATCCTCGTGCTGCCGGAGGATTCCGGGGGTTGGCCTCGGATTTATGTGATTTCGGAGGGTCGGCGGGTTTGCCACATCGGTCCCGATGGGAAGGTAGTCTCGGAATTATCGTTGACTCAACGGGAAGATCGGGTCATTCACTTCCTTCGATGGGCGGTTGACTCGGTCGGAAATTTCCTGTTTGCCGGCTGGAGTAGCCCAGGGTTGGAAGTGACCGTCTTCGACGCCTCGTGGAAGCCCATTTTGGTCTTTCCCCCTAATGCAGAAGAAAATCCACATCCCGGAATTGGGGATGTTCGCTTTGCCGATCTGCACAAGGACGGCAGTCTGGAACTTGTGGTGGGCTATTGGAACGTTGTAGGCGTTCAGTATGTCTCGCTCGAGGGGAAAAGGATTTGGTCCAACCGGTCGCTGACAGATGCCTTTCGGCTCCTGGTTTATGAGAACGGGAAGGAGGGGAAGAGCGAAGTTTGGGCCGTAGATACCCGCGGGGGAGTCGGTGGGGCCGTCGCCAGACTGGATCAGGATGGACGGCGAGTTGGTCAGATTTCGTTCCCGGATCGGCTTGTGGTTTGGCTGTACGGAGCCGACCTCGATGCTGATAGCTGTACGGATGTGTGCCTTCTGACTTTGGATGCCCGAGGAAATATCGCGGCAGTTGGGGTGGACGCAAGTGGGGAGATTCTGTGGGAATATCCGGTTCCGCCGGGATCTCACAGTCGACCTGTTGAGCCGGTGACCCACGGTCAGATCACGGGGGATGGTGCCGCCCAGTGGCTGATTGCGGCGGCCGACGGATCTTTACATTGGCTTGCCATCGATGGTTCCCTGGTGGACACTTTCGCTTATGGGAAGGAAATATGCGGCCTTGCCGTGGTCAAAGGGGCGGAGTTCCCGGTATTGTTGGTTTCCACACCCGATGGGCTGGAGGCGTGGGAAGTCCGACCACAATAACGGCAGCGGATTCCCAATGGCCTGGGGCTTGAGGTGTGGACTGAAGCCGGCTCACAGGTAGATGCACCGGGTTGCAGGATTCGTTCCCAGGTACCCGAAGTTTTATCCAAATATCAGCTGGGTCATAAACTCTGCGGGTAAAAAATTCCCGGGATGTGGGAGGCAAACTCATGACGGAGCGGTGTTCTTGGAATCCGGCTGCGAGCTTGGGTGTTGATTTGCCCGCGGACGCAATTGATCCCCGATCTTCAGAGGTTTTCTTGCTCTTTGGGGGAAGGTGTGTGCAAAAGTTGAGAACCCTCCGACGGTTAGCCATGATTGCTACCGCGATCCTTTGGGTGGTGCTTGGTGGTTTGGCTGTGGCCGAGGAGGGGACTGTCATTTTCGATCCGGCCGGGGTTGAGGACCTAGGAAGCTTGAAATTATCTGGTGCCCAGGCGGGCATCGTAACCGGGGAAGTCAAGACCACCGTGGATGCAATCCCAGGCCAACCCGCCTCGGGATTCGAGTGGGTTTTAAGTTCGAAAAGGATTCTCCTGGAAGTAGCTGCTGGGGCAAGTACAGGGACCCTGGAGTTTTCCCCTGGCGAAGGGGCGTGGGATCTGTCGGCCTATCGGTATCTTGCTGCTGAGTTGCGGAATGCTTCCGATCAATCTGTCCGGGTTTACTTATCTGCCCGAAGTCACATGCCGAAGGGGTGGACCCTCTCCCGGCAGATCCGACTGGGGCCCGGGGAAAGTTATTTCCTCAGACTGACCCTCCGACGGACAGTGCCGGAGGCCTTGGAGGGAAAGTTTTACGGGATGCGAGGCTTTCCTGCCTTGATGGATCCCGAGCGGGGGATCGACGTCAGCCAGATCATCTGGATTTCGGTGGGAATGCGGGGGGTTAGTCCGGGTGCCAAGCTGGAGATAGGCCGGGTCGTGGCTTTGGGATCGGCAGAGCTTCCCGGTTGGGCAGTGGGCAGAGGGAGTGAAATTTTCCCCATCATTGACCGGTTCGGGCAGTATAACCAGGCTGATTGGCCCAGGAAGACCAAATCGGAGGAAGACCTGCGGAATTGGGCGGCGGAGGAGAAAGCAGATTTAGAAGCCAATCCGGGGCCTTCGGACTGGAATCGTTACGGCGGCTGGACTGCCGGGCCAACTCTTAAAGCCACCGGGCACTTTTATCCCACGAAGCTGCGGGGGAAATGGTGGCTTGTGGACCCCGAGGGCCGGCTTTTCTGGTCCCATGGGGTCGATTGCGTTCGGGCCATCACGGCCACTACCCCCATCACCGACCGCTGGCACTACTTCGCGGAGCTTCCGCCTCGGGATGGGCCGTTGGGAACGTTTTTTGGCCGAGCCAGTTGGGCTCCCCACGGCTATTACCAAAACAAAG
>Ga0308410_1000152_pt1 | contig 32143 bp, 23 predicted proteins | sample HotsprOSTMatCore_FD_203467 | JGI IMG/M metagenome (GOLD analysis project Ga0308410, IMG submission 203467) | Hot spring phototrophic mat microbial communities from Octopus Spring, Yellowstone National Park, Wyoming, United States -... | ecosystem: Environmental > Aquatic > Thermal springs > Hot...
GCGAAAGATTTTTCGCCCGTACCAACGATGGCGAAACAACCAGCACCGTAACCTTCCGATGGCGGAAAAGACTTTTGCACACCTACTATGCATGTTCGTGTTGAAACGGCCACTTTGGTTTTTGGAAAATGAAGGGCAAATTTGGCAAATAACCGTTTGAGTGTTATCCTTTCGTAGGTCTTGAGCACAACCGAAATCGGCGAGGCGGTATAGCGTCGGACAGCATAGTGCATACCGTCCACAATGGCTACAGGGTCTAGCATTGCTCCTGTGGCGAGGTGTTCAATCCACGTATGTTTCTTCTGGTGGGCATTGCCCTGGTGGCAGCGGCAGGGCTAGCATTTCAAATTACCCTCACGCGCATCTTTGCGATAGCGCAGGGTTATCACTTTGGTTTCCTTGCCATCAGTCTCGCGCTGTTGGGCCTGGGTGCGAGTGGCACTGCACTGGCTCTGCGTCCCACGCTCACGCGCGGCGCGGTGATGCTTCGCCTCGCGCGATGGGCGCTGGCGTTTTCGCTGTGCCTTGTGACCAGTTACCTCATCATCAACCATCTTCCCTTCGATGCGTATCGCATCGCGTTCGAACGCGTGCAACTGGTGTATCTGGTGCTGTACTATCTCGGACTCGTCGCGCCGTTTTTTGTTGGGGGGCTGGTACTGGGTTTGCCGCTGGCGGCGTTTCCCGCGCGCGCCGCGCGCGCGTACGCGGCCAATCTCGTGGGGTCAGGTCTGGGTTGCCTTGCCGCGCTGGGGGCGCTGGCCTGGTTTGGTGAGACCGGCGCGGTGATCTTCGCCGCACTCCTCGCCGCGCTGGGAGCCGGCGCGTTCGCGCTCGATCCCTCTTGCCAGAGACGTTACGTCTTCGCTGCGGTTGCCTTGATTGTTCTGTGGAGCCTGCTGTTCATCGCGCCGCCGCGCGCGTTCGAGGTGCGCCTTTCGCCGTATCGCGGCTTGAGCCAGACGCTCCTGTTGCCGGACGCGCGCGTCGTCTGGTCGGCGACGAACGCGTTTTCGCGTGTGCAGGTGGTTGAGAGTACCGCGATTCGTTCCGCGCCCGGTTTGAGTTTGACCTATCGCGGCGATTTGCCTGCCCAGCGCGCGCTGTTCAGGGATGCCGAAAGTCTCAGCCCGTTTACCGATGCGGCGCCTCCTGCGCTGCTCGAGGCGTTGCCCGTCACGCTTGCCTATCGCTTGCGTCCCGACGCGCGCGCGCTCATTCTGGAGCCGGGCGGTGGGCTGGAAGTACTTGCCGCGCTGAATGCTGGCGCGCGCGAAATCGTAGTCATCGAAGAAAATCCACTGATTGCCGCTGGGGCGCGCGTCTACGCGCCGCGCGTGTTCACCGATGCGCGCGTGCAGGTCGTCACCGTCGGCGCGCGCAGTTTTCTTGCGCGTACGCGCGAGAAATTCGATGTGGTTCATCTCGCGCTCAGCGAGCCATTTCGTCCGGTGACCGCAGGGGCGTACACGCTCGGCGAAAATTATCTCTACACACGAGAGGCATTTCGCGAGTATCTGGAGCACCTGAACGACGAGGGCGTGCTGGTCGTCAGTCGGTGGTTACAACTTCCACCGACCGAGGAAACGCGCCTCGCGGTGTTGGCGGTGGAAGCGGTGGAAAGTGTCGTGCGCGCGACGGACGGTGAGCCACCAGCGGTTACCGAGCATCTCCTCGCACTACGTTCCTTCTCGACGATGCTACTTTTGGTCAAGCGGACGCCGTTCACCGCGCGCGAGATTGCGCTGGCGCGCGCGTTTGCCGAGGCACACCAGTTCGATTGGGTCGCCGCGCCGCAGCTTGACCCGCGCGAAACGAATCGCTATCATTTCTTGCCGCACAACGATTACTTTGTCATCTTCCAAGCATTGTTCGAGCGCGCGCGTCGCGCCGCGTTGATCGCCGGTTATGCGTACGACATCACGCCGCCGACAGATGACCGACCGTTCTTTTTTCACTTTTTCAAGTGGGAGCAAACGCCCCTGGTGTTGCAACTGCTGGGGAAAATGTGGCAACCGTTCGGCGGGAGTGGCTATTTGATTTTGTTCGCGCTCCTCGCATTGAGTTTCATCGCGTCGGTCACGTTGATTCTGTTGCCGCTGGTCGCGCTACGCGCCGAGTTCGCGCCGCATCGGGCGCGTCTGCCGCGTGAGATGGTGTACTTTGTGGGGCTGGGTATGGGCTTTTTGTTTGTCGAGATTCCGCTCATCCAGCGGTTCATTCTGTTTCTCGATCATCCCGTGTACGCGTTTGCGACGGTCGTGTTCGCGCTCTTGCTGGCTTCGGGCGTGGGGAGTTTTGTCTCGATGCGCGTCTCGTGGCGCGGCGCGCTCTGTGCGCTTATCATCGCGCTGGTGGTGTATCCGCTGCTCCTCACGATGCTCTTTCCGCGCGCGCTCGGTTATCCGTTCGAATGGCGTGTGCTTCTTGCGCTGGGGTTACTCGCGCCGCTAGGGTTTCTGATGGGCATTCCGTTCCCCAGAGGCATCGCGCGTTTGAATGCGAATGCCCCCAACCTTGTACCGCTGGCGTGGGGAGTCAATGGCTGCGCGTCGGTTCTCAGTTCGATTCTGGGAACAATGGGCGCGTTGACTTTTGGCTTTGGCGCAGTGATGTTTGCTGGCGCGGTTGCCTATGGAGTGGCGTGGATGTGTGTGCAACGTGACGAGTGAGCCGAACACGTCATACATAACGACGCGATACGCGCCTCACTTGCGCGTCAACGGCACAAACAAGACCCCCATCACATTTTCGGAGAGTATCTGGTCGCCCCGCTTGATGACGCGACGCAAGGTCTGGAATCCTCCGACGGGTCCCACGGGAATTACCATACGTCCACCGTCTTTCAGTTGCGCGATGAGCGGTGGCGGGATGTGGTCGGGCGCGCAGGTGACGACGATGGCGTCGTACGGCGCGTACTCTTCCCAGCCGTTATAACCATCGGCATGTTTGACACGCACGGTGGTGTACCCCAGACGTTTCAAACGTTCCGCTGCACTCTCCGCGAGCGCGGGGATGATTTCGACCGAGTACACCTCATCGGTGAGCATTGCCAGAATCGCGGCTTGATACCCCGAACCGGTACCGATTTCCAGCACGCGGTCGCCGCGCTTGACTTGCGCGAGTTCGGTCATCACTGCAACGATGTACGGCTGGCTAATCGTCTGACCATAACCGATGGGCAAGGGGTGATCGTTGTACGCTTGCGCCAGCCACTCGACGGGAACGAACTCGTGGCGCGGCACCGTTTCCATCGCGCGCAGTACGTCGGGATCGCGCACGTCGCGCGCGCGAATTTGTGCGGCGACCATCGCTTGCCGTTGCGCGATAAATGGATCGGTGGCAAAGGGTGTCACGGTGGCAACAGATGGCGACGGCGGAGGCATTGTGGGGGACGCGCACGCACACAGCCACAGGATGCCTGCGCTCAGCAGAGCAAAACGTTGCAGGGAAAGCATCATAACCTCACACAAGCCCGGTGGTGACAACGCGAGCGCCGGGAGCGATGTCACCTCACCGAGACGCGGTTTCCATTTGAACGGTTACACTATATTTTAAGGAGTTGTGCATGGGCGTAACCGTCCACCACGACGGATGAAAATAGATGACGTAGGGCAAATTTTTCAAATTTGCCCCACATTTTCGAAGGAGGAGCAATGGCAGAAAACATCTTTTGGTTGGGTCACGACAGTTTCCGTTTGAAAGGGGAAAAAGTCGTTTACATTGACCCCTGGAAAATCGCGCCGAACGCAGAAAAGGCGGACCTTGTTCTTGTGACGCACGAGCATCGCGATCACTTTTCACCCGACGACATTGCCAGAATTAGCCATGCCGATACGATCATCGTCGCGCCACAATCGGTTGCCGCTAAATCGAACTTGCAGATTCACATCGTCAAGCCGGGGGACAAGGTGACCTTGCATGGCGTTTCCATCGAGGTCGTGCCTGCCTACAATCTTAACAAACAATTTCACCCCCAAGCCGCGGGACACGTCGGTTACATTGTGACGCTGGGCGGTAAACGCATCTATCACGCCGGCGATACGGATGTGATTCCCGAAATGGCGCAGATTCGGTGCGACATCGCGCTCTTGCCGGTCAGCGGCAAGTACGTGATGACCGCGCGCGAGGCGGTTCAAGCCGCGCACACGCTACGTCCCGCCCTCGCGATCCCGATGCACTGGGGCGATGCCGATGTGGTGGGCACGCGCGCAGACGCCGAAGAGTTCAAGCGTTTAGCCCAGGTGCCCGTCGAGATTCTGGACAAGACCCAGTGATCCACCGTGCACCGCCCCACTGCCTCACCTCACCGTCAACAACAGCGGCGCGTGCGTCGCCGTAACGCCGGGATTGTAGTAATCGTACGTCGTTGAACTAGGCGTTTGCGCGCGCAGGGGGAATTTTGCCTTGAGCCGATACGTGAACGTGATGGGCTTTTTGGCATCGAACTCTTCGAGATAGATGATGATCTGGCGCGCGGTCAATTCGTATCGCGCGATCGTTTTCACGCGCACCGCCATATCCAGATCTTCGGTCAGCACGATGAAACCGGGCGGAATGCCCAGATCAATGATGCTCATCCGCGCGCTGCCCTCTTTCGTCAGGCGCACCGTCGCGGTCACGCGCACTTCGTCATTCACCGCAAGCGTCGTCCGATCGTAGCGAACTTGAATGTCCACGAGTTTTTCTTGTTCAGATGTTGGCGGAACGTACTGCCAGGGCAAATAGTAACTCGTCGAAACTTGATAGGCAAGCGAACCCTTGCCATCCACCTGGAACGCAATGCGGTTTGCGCCCGGCGCAATATCATCGAACGTGAGGATGTGCACCACGCCGGCATTTTCTTTGCTGATGACGATGGGCTTGGCGTCGCGATCGTTCAAGCGCACGCGCACCGTTGCATCACCCGCGACTTCACCCGCTTCGATGACCGATTGGATGAGCGCGCGCAGCGCGAGAATCGTCGCTTGCGTTGACCCCCACGTGCCGTGCGGGTCTTTTTTCTGGACAAGGTAGTTTAGCGCGCGCTGTGCCGATTCGGGATACGCTTTGGCGCGCAGGAACGCATACGCCGCGAGTCCGGTCGTTTCGATGTTGCCGTACACGCCGTACGCGCCGGTGAACGAACCGATGCGCGTCGGATAGTACGCGCCATCGCCGTCCACGACCTTGAGCGCGTCGAGCCGCGCGAGCGCGTCACGCGTGGCAGGATCGTTAGCATCGTACGCCACGAGCGCGTTGGCGACCATCGCGAGCGTATAGCCATCGCTGGCGCGCGCGGCGTTCTCCTTGATGTACGCGATCGCGCGCGCAAGGCGCGCCTCGTCTTTCGAGCCGCTTTCCAGAATCGCCCATGTGACGTACGCGGTGAGAGGTAACGGATCCGTGGCCCCACTCGCGGGACGATCCATCGCGTACGCCGCATCCCACGTGCCGTCCGGTTTTTGTTGCGCGAGCAACCACTGACGCGTGCGATGGATCAGCGCGGGATCCACCGGATACACTTTTGCCATATCGCCGAATTCGAGGAGCGCTTTGGCGGTAAGCATCACACTCGCCGGCGGACGACCGTAGAGCGAGAACCCTCCGCCTTGCGCTTCGAACGTGAGCAAACGTTGATAACCGAGCGCGATGTAGTTTTCCGCCTTCATCTGAATTTCGGGCGCGATCTGTTTGGTTTGTTTCAAATAGTTGAGCACCAACACATTGGGGAACGTCACCGACGTCGTTTGCTCGAATCAGCCAAAGGGCATTCGTAACAATCCGTCGAGACCATTGACGACTTGACTGACAATCCCCGGATAAACGCGCACCTCCACGCGCGACGCGCCGGGAATCGCTTGCATCGGAATTTCGACTACCTGCGTCGTCGCGCCCTTGAGCCAGTTGCTCACCGTTTTCTCGATAGGTTTGCCATCGGGATAGACGCGAATCTCGCGCTGAATCGCATCCGACATTTTTTCGCCGAGCGCGGTCACTTGAAGTTTTTGCACGCCAAAGTTTATCGCCTTGATGCGAAAGTACACCACGTCAATATCGTTCGAGGCAATCGTCAGCACCTTTTCCGATTGATCTTGCAACTCGAACCAGGGTTGCTTTTCGATTTGCAGACGCACTTTTTGCGACGTGGTGAGATAGTTGTACACCGCGACCGGAATCGAAATTTCATCGTTCTGCGTCAGCGCGACCGGCAAGTCCAGGTCAACGAAGAAATCTTGAAAGACGCGAATGCCCGCGCTTGCGGCGCCTAGTTCGCCGCGCTGCGACGAGGCGGTGACCGCGAGGCGCCACGTCGTAATCGAATCCGCCAGCGGGATGTCGAGTGTGGCGGTGCCGTTTTCGTTGGTGATGAGTTGCGGATTAAAATACAACGTTTCGGGGAAATAGTGACGCAAGCGTGGTTGCTCGGCTTGTGGCGCTTGGCTCGGCGCAGACGGCGCGGCAGTGGGCGCGGGCGCTTTGGTCGGTGCTGTTGCTGCCATCATGGGTACCATCTCTGCCGACCTACCGGCGGCACCCAAATCGCGAAATAGGTTGCCTTGTTGACCGGGAACAGGTGTGCCAGCCGGCGCGCAACCGGTGAGCCAGCCCGGCGGAATATACAACCCCGGATGTCCCATCGTTCGCAAGAACGGTCCCGCACTCGGCAGCATCGCGAGCAAAATCGTCGCCGGGATGAAAATCAAGACGAGCAACAGCGCGGCGATGCCGGGCGCGGTCTCTTTTTGCACGATGAGACCAATGCCGATGAGTACCACGGTCGCGAGCGCGCCGAGATACGTCAGAATCACTGCGAATGCCAGCCACTCGTTCAGCACCATTGCTTTGGGCGCGACGTACGCAAAGATGCCCATCAAAACGAAATACGCGGCAAGCAAAATGAGCGCGGCTTGCAGCCACGCATCGCGCTTGACGATCGCGTGCGCGGCGACGATGGCGAACGCGACCAAGAGCGCGAGCGCGACGACTGCGACGACAATCACGCCGAGTTTCATCTGAATCAGCAATCCGCCAACGATAGCGATGACGCCAATGAAGAACGGCGACGCGATGCAATAGCCCAGTGTTGCCGCAAGCCACATCGCGAGTGATTTGCCCAGCACTTTTTTCACGGCAAGACTTGCCACAACAAACCCGGCGAGCAACAGTGGAACGAGTGAGAGGAAGAACGCGAGCCACGCGGCAAGCGTGTTGAATCCTTCGGCTTGCGCTTTGCTTGCTGCCGCGCGTTTTTCCGGTTGCGAATTCGCGCGCAACACAAAATCGAACGGTGTGGCGAGCGCCCACGCCGCGCTGGCGGCTTGGGTTTGCGCGACGCGCACTTCGGGCGGCTTGGCTTGCGGTTGATATGCCACCACTTCGGGCAGCGTGAACCCTTTGACTTGATACTTGGGTTCGAGCAATTCTTTTTGCAAAAGGAAGTACAACTTGGCAAAGCCGGGGTCTTGCTCGGCGAGCGCGAACACCGCTTCGTCCACACCGGCAACGCCGAGCGCGCTCTGCACGCCCTTGCCCTGCGCGTCCGTCACGTTGAACGTGATTTTGGACACATCGCCGGGGCGATACACCTCGCGATCCGGCAAAATCGCGATGTTCAGCTCGCTCGACTGTTCCACCACGACGACGCGCACATCGCGCGTGATGGTGCCGTCACGTTCGATGTGGTACGCGTGCAGTTGCAGCGTGCCGATCATCTCCGGCGTCACATCCACGCTGATCGTCGCGCGACCACCGGCCGCGTCTTCCGCGCGCGTCGAGAGCGTCTGGCGTTCTTTGATGAGGTCGAGATAGACGGTGCCGGTGCTGTTCGTCGTCAGCACATCGAGTTTCATCGTCTCGCCCACGCGATACATCGCGCGGTCGGGACGCAGCAAAATCTGTGTCGCGGTCGTTTCGGATGGCAGTTGCACGGTGCGCGTGGCGCGGCGTCCCTGCGCGTCGCTCGCGCTGATCGTCAACGCGGTGGTGCCGCGTGGCGGCGTCAGTTTGATTTCGGCGAGACCGTACTTGCCGGTGCGCGTTTGTTGTTGTATTCCGGCGCCGGAAATCGTGAGCGATGTTTCCAGCGGCGAACCGTCGGGTAGCGATGTCAGGATGTAAACGATGTTTTCGACACCGGCGACAAGGCGTCCGCTTTCTGGCACCGCGTCAATGATGATGGCGTTCGCGGCAATCGGGAGGACGCGCGAGGTTTGCTCGGTGTGATTCGCCTGATCGGTCACCGAAACTTCCAAGCCAAAATCGGCGCGATCTTTGGTTAGCCCACTCGCGGCAAAATAGTTAGGGAGTACAAACGAAAAAGTGTAGACGCCGTTATCATCGGTCTTGCTGCTGAGGTGAATCGTCTCTGCGCGCGCCACATCGTACACGATGCCCTTGATGGTCACATCGCTCCGCGCGACCGGCTTGCCAAAAAAGTAATCGGCGCGGATTTTGCCGCTGACTTTTTCGCCGGGCAAATAGTAACTGCGTTCGGTCTCCACCGTCACTTTGAACTTGGGCAAGACGTACGGCTTGACATTCACCGTCTTTTCCGATTTGGTGTCGCCGAGCGACGCGGTGATTTTGTAATCGCCCGAAATCACCGTTTCGGCAAGTTGAAAGTCCGCGCTGACGATGCCATAGTCGGACGCTTTGAGCGTCTTGCGATAAATCTTGTTCCCCTTGGGATCTTCGATGAGAAACTCAATGTCCTGATTTCTTGCTGGAACGCGATCAATCGCGCCGAGCGCGAGCGCGCGCAGGTGAATCACTTGCCCTGGCTGATAGATGGGCTTGTCGGTGGTGACCAGCACTTTGTAACTGCGCGCGACCGTCACCGCGCGTTCGATGCGATCCGCGCCTGCAACGGATTGCGTTTCGACGATGAGCGTTTGCTCGCGCGCGGTCGTCGGTGGGAGGACGAACGCGACTGGCGCGGTGCCGCGCGCATCGGTCTTGCCGGTGTACAGTGTTTGCGTTGTGCCATCGCGTTTCGAGATCATTCGCACGGTAACGCTGGCGTTGGGAATCGGTTGCCCGCTTTCATTGTCGCGCACCACGACGCGCAGCGCGCTGGGATTTTCCGGCACGAATTGCGTGGGACCCAACACAAGCGTTTGTTGACGATCGAGCGCAAAGCGGGGAAGGTTGACGATGTAGTACGTCGCGGCGAACAGCGCGACGACGAGGAGGAACACGAGCGCGAGCCACGTGGCAATGCGGTGCTGCCACAGCACGCGCGCGAGGGAACGAATCGTGTGCATAAGCATCTCCTTGGTTAGTCGCATAGTCGCGTAGTCACATAGTCGTATAGTCACACTCTTCGACTACTCGACTACCCGACTACTCGACTACCCGACTACCCGACTATTGGAACAGTTCTAACTGCGCGCGATGTTGCAGGATGAGCGGCTCTAATCCCGCCAGAGTGATCACATCGTCACGTTCGAGCGAGTCCCGCGCGAGTAACTGTGTCACTGCCGCGACGCGCACAAAGGTCCACCCGGCGTCATAGAACGCGTCGGTCAGATGGGGCACGCGGCGCGTTTTTTCGCGCAACAATGCCACCCATGCCTCTGGCACAATCAAATAGCCGCGCGTCGGCGCGATGTGAATCTGCGCGAGATCGGCGAACGCCGCGCGCGTGCGCCACACAAACGCGTGCACCACCTCACCGTTCGCCTGCCACACCACAGCGAAATTTTCGATTTTCGATTTTTGATTTTCGATTGCCGATGATGACCAATCGGAAATCTGAAATCTGAAATCTAAAATCGTTGTATAGCCCAGGCGTTCGCCTAATCGTGTCAGCGCATCCACCGCGCGCGCGCGATCCGCGTCCGTCAGCGGTTGAGCGTACGCGTCGGCGCACAACTCGACGAGACCGGCTTCGGGGGTCAAATCGCCGGGAAATTGACGGTAGATCGTGTCACACAATTCATCGCGCGAATGTACTCCACGCGCTAGCAACGCGCACACAGCCTCTTCCACACGTTCGATCAATGGCGGAGCCAGCGTGTTGGAGCGCCGAAACCAGAGAAAGCACTCGGGCGTGGCATAGTGGTCAAAGTCGTGGGCATAACCATCTTGCAAGCCGGCCAACAGCGCGCGGCGCACCAGTTGTCGCGGCGCGGTAGTGGTCGGTATGGCGAAGGCATTTGTCAGCCAGCCTTCGCGCGCCAGACGCGTCAGCGCGGCGTGATGCACCCACGAGAACGCTACGGCTTCGCCGCGTCGCGCCAGTAGATCGCTGGCAGCCGCGAAGGCTACTGCGCGCATCTGTTGCTCCAACTGGTCCGCCGGGCTCGTCGGGCGACGTTCGTGTGAATCGCGTGTCCATACGATGCGATACTCGCCGCGCAGATCGTCGAACTCGCCACGCGGTAGATCGCCCAGACGCGGCTGAAAGGCAAAGGTCTGGAGACGCAGGCGTGCGCGCGCGGCGGCAAGTACAAGTGCTTCGATGACGGCATGCCACGACTCGGTGAACACAAAGACCACGTGGGCTTCGGGCCGCAGACAAGTTGTGAGAGGGTTCAACGCGCTCTCCAGCGCGTCGGTGTACCAACGCCACTCCCACGCGGCGTCTTTGCGTGTGTCAAGACCTTGCGTCCAGCCTGCCATCGTCGCACGTCCCAGAATCCAGGCGCCCCACAGATACGTCAAGGCATACCAACTCATACGACGCACCGGCGGTGCGGTGAGGACAAGCGTGGCGGCTCCGCGCGACAGATCGCGCGCGAGCGCTTGTGTATTCCCCTGCCCGATGTACACCGGCGCGACCGCGTTGATCACGTCGCGGGGTGAGTCGGCTAGTGGCAGCGCCGCAGATGCGTCTGCCGCAAGCGCGCGCGCGGCGCGCTCTAACTCGTTCCACAGATTGAACTCGATGAAGGTGGCGGTGCGCGTCAGATGCGGTTCGGCGGTGGGGCTGGTGTAAAACGCGGTACCGCGTTCGAGCAGATGCAACACCAGCAGCCAGAGCAGAGACCGTTCGCGTGGAGTAGCGCGCGCCTGAATCTTTTGCGTGATGGTGGTGAGTGCGTACAAGTTGCGCGGCGTGTACACATCGAGCATTTTGCGGATGCGTTCGGCATACCAGCCCCCTTCGGGAACGACGCGCGCAAAAGCAAAGTGATAGTGCATCCCCCGCGACGCAATACGTTCCGCCGAGCGCAGATCCTCCTCGGTGGCGGGATCATCGCGCGTGGTGTGACACTGGACGCACGTGTAATGCCGTGCCAGCAAACCGCCTTCGCGCGTACGGACGAAATAATCGGCGGGTGTCGGTTGATGGCACTGCGCGCACGGGGTCGTATAGAGTTGCTGGATGTGCGCGCGGAGCGACATACCATCTCTGGGCAGATCGCCCAACCGTGCCAGCGTCGCGGTGATTTCCGCTGGCGCGGGCAAAGTCGCCAGTGTGCGCGCCAGCCATGCCCACAAGGGATTGCTGTGAATGACGATGGCACGGCGGTTCAAGTCCAGCGCGGCGCGCGCGATGTTCGGCGTCGTACCGAACGGGTCAATCACTACATCGCCCGGTGCCGTTAGCGCTTCGATGTAGGCACGGGCGACACTCTGCGGCGGGGCGTGCAGAAAATCGCCCAGCGGATACAGCGCGCGCGGGTCGCGATTGGGAATGAAATAATTGGGTGCCACCATCGTCTCAAGTATAGCACAGAAGCGCGCGCGCGGCAATGCTTGCAATTCTTCTCCGATGCGGTATAATGTGCTCGTCTGAACACCGAATACTGACACAAGGAGGACACGTGAATCGCCGTGTGAATTTGATGATGGGACTCGTTGCCCTGGGTTTGATAGTGATGGCTTGCAGTTCGCCTGCGTCAGCACCACTCGCGCCAGCGCTTACTGCGGTGCCGTCACCTGTGCCCGCCACTGTGCCCGTCGCGCCCACCGTGCCTTCTACTACCCAGACGCCGGCGGCAGGTCCGATGTTCCCCACCCCGACTAAAGGCACACCAGTCCAGAGCGCGCTCACGTGTCCACCGGTGACACCGTTGCCGGCGAATGCGCCCCTTGCCGCGCGCGTCAACGGTCAAGGCATTCCGCTCGATTTGTTCAATCGCCTTGCCGCGCAAGCCCAGGCGGCAATGATTCAAAACGGACTCGATCCAAAATCGGCTTCCGGTCAGGAAACACTCAAGAACCTGAAACTCCAGATACTGGAACAACTGATTAACGATACCATCATTGCTCAACAAGCCGATTACCAGGCTATGCGCGTGACCGATGATGATGTCAACACGCGTATTGCCGAGATGATTCAAGATGCTGGCAGTATCGAAAAATTGAACGAGTACTTGACCAGACACCAGATGACGCTGGGTGATCTGTGTACGCAGATGCGTGCGAGTCTGGTCAGCGAGATGATGTTCGAGCGCATTACCGCGGTGTTGCCCACGACGGAGGAACAGGTACACTGGCGTCAGATTCTTGTTGCCACACCTGCCACGGCTCAAGCGCTGCGCGATCGGGCGCGGCGCGGCGAAGATTTTGCTGCCCTTGCCAGACAACACTCGCTCGACGAAACCAGCAAAGCCCAGGGGGGCGATATGGGGTGGACGCCGCGCGGGGTGCTCGATCCACGTCTCGATGCGGTGCTCTTTGATCTGCCCGTCGGTCAGGTCAGCGAGGTCATTACCACGAACTTTGGTTACCACATCGTTCAAGTGATGGCAAGAGATAAAGCGCGCCCGTTGCCGCCTGAACTGGTGCAAGATAAACGCCAGCGCGCCTTTTTTGAATGGCTCAGAGTCGTACGCGACTCGGCGAAAATCGAACGTTTCGTGCAGCCGTGAAACGACTTGTTGCACTCGTTCTCGTCATCGCAGGTTGCCTGCTGCTGACGCTTGGCAGCGCGCTGGTGGGCGGCGGCGTGGTTTTGCAGCAGAGCCAGCGCTACGATACACGCGTCTGGCGTGCGCCGTTAGAGTGGGTGGACGCGCGCGCACTCGCTGCCGAGACGGTCTTGTTGCCATTAACCGGCGCGCGTGCCGAGCAGGCACTCGATGCCGCGTTCGATCACGCGCATCTGGATAACGCGTTCGCGCTGATCGCTTACGAGCCGTTTCTGGACGATGCCCGGCGACTGGGCGCGCTGCTCCAACTGGGCGCACGTTACACCGCTGCGCAGAAGACGCGTCAGGCGGCACAGGCGTACTATCTGGCGGCGCAATTCGCCACACTCAGCCCGATGCTATCGGACGCCACGCGACTCGATGCTTATGTGCAAGCCAGCGCCGGTTTGCGTAACGTGGGTGCCCTCACCACCGCGCGCTGGGTCACCGATCAGGCGTATCGGCTGGCGGAATATTCACCTACCCTCCAACGCGAACAACGCGCGCGGCGACTGGAACAAATCGCTGGCGCGTATGCCGTGCTCAACGCGCCGACACTGGCAAGTCAAGCGCGCGCGCAAGCCGCCGAGGCTGCGCTTTCGACAGCAATACCCATCACGCGAACACGCGCGCCCTTTGTGCCGGCAAGTGATATGTTGCCACAAGACTCACAGGTGGAGGCGGCGCGCTTGCAACGCCTGGCAGCCGCACAGCGTTTGCACGAGGAGGTCCTCGCGCGTGCGCCGCAACGCGCGCACGAGTGGGATGCCGAGGCGATGCACGCATTGCGCGACGCTTTGCTGGAAGAGGATCGCGCGCGTCAGGCGTACTATGACCAGCCGATAACGCGCTTGTCAGACAGGGCGCGCCTCGCCTGGCAGCGCGAACAGATTACGTGGCTTGCACTCAAGTATCGTCTGGCGCGCGGTGCGTTCGGTGTTTCCCTCGTGCCCGAATGGGAAAAGGAACGCACCACGATTGCCCAAGCCTTGAGCGCGGCGTGGGAAGCATACTTGCAACTGGCGTATGCTCAAGCCGCGCAACTCCCCGGTTTGGAACGCGCGCCAGCGCAACTGGATGTGTTGTTGTCCGAATTGTTCATCGTTCGGTGGGGCTGGTATGTCACCCAGTCCGAACAAGCAGTCATCGAAAAAATTGACGCGGTCACGCAGGATTTGATCAATGCCGGGTACCCTGCCTTACGTCTGACCGCCATCACGCGGAACAATCAGCGGCTCTTGATCTGGTTGCCCGACGAGTTGTACGGTCGGGGTGAACAAGCACTACCCAGGTAGCGTGTGTTCAGTCGAAGAAATGAGTGACGGTCGGCGATGGCGCGGCGTCGTAAGAAAACAGCAAGGCAACGCCGCGTTCGTCGGCAGTCGTCTGTTCAGGAGTGCCTGACCATGCAAGAACCACAAGAAGAACTCTTTCAGATTGCTACTCTGGCGGTGGTCGTGTTGATTGTGATTGTTTGTATGGGCCAGGTGTTGATCTTTGCGAATCCGCGTGTAGCCATCAATCCATTCAAACCACCCGCGCCCACGTTTACACCCCTGCCGACTTTTCCGCCAACGTACACACCTACCGCTACCGCTACACCGACCAGCACGTACACACCTACACCGACCGAAACGCCCACACCGACCGATACGCCCACGCCACCGTGGACGCTCACTCCCACGCGGACCGCCACGCGCACGCGTCCGCCGTGGACCAACACGCCGCGCCCGACACCTGTTCCGCCTTATCCCTATTCTGTCATCCGTGGCAGATGCGAACATTCCGGCGGTACCTTTATCGAAGGCTATGTGACAAACCCTCAGGGCGAAGAAAGTGGCGTGCGGATCAGTCTGGGCACTGCCCCGGGTGGTAACGTCATTGACACGCGCGTCACCGGCACGGGACGCAGTCCGGGGCATTACACCTTTGTCATCTCAGCACAGGGACCACGTCCTGGAGTGTGGTATGTGTGGGTGACGGATCCCAGCGGCAAACCACTTTCCGATCCCAATGCGGGACGCGTGGAGACCAATGCGATTCGCAATCCCGACGATCCGAACGCGTGCTGGCGCGCCGAGATTCATTTTGCACGACGCTAGATAACGACGCCCTATGTCGCTGCAAACTGATCCCGAAGAAAAATACCACCTTGCCACGCTGGTCGTCTGGACACTCACGGGTCTGGTGATTTTGTTTTACGCTATCATCTTCATCAACCCGCGCGTCGCGTTCAATCCCTTCAAACCACCTTTGCCGACCGCGACCGTGCTGGCTGTGTTACCGATGCTGCCTCCCACATGGACACCAACAGTGACAGGTGCTCCCACACCGTCCACCACATCAACGCTGGCACCAACTGCCACGCGCGTTGTTGTCGCGCCGACTGTGCCACCGCCCACTGCTACAACTCTGCCGACATCCGCCCCCAGCGCGACGCCGCGCCCGCCCACCCCCACGCGCTCACCCTCGCCAACAACTTTACCCACCGCATCTCCCACCATACCGATAATCACCTACCCGTATCGTCCCGTGTGGAGTTGCACGCACTCGGGCAGCACGCAAATCAAAGGCACGGTGAGTAGCGGTGGTCAACCGCAGGAGGGCGTGCGCGTGCGCATCGCCACCAGTCCCGACGTTGCGACCGTCATCGAAGAACAATTTACGCGCCGCCAACCCGATGGCAGCGCGGGCTATGCGTTCATCCTCAAAGCGATTGGCGCATTCGATCCGCCGGCGACCTGGTACGTGTGGATCGTTGACGGCACCGGCGCGCCACTCTCGAATCCCAACTTTCACATTCAGACCAACAATTACCCGCCCGATCATCCGCGCGCGTGTTGGCTCGCTATCGTGGACTTTGTCAAATAGTCTTTCGTCCTTCGTCATTCGTCCTTCGTCTTTCGTCATTCGTCATCTCTGGAGGTCACAATGGAAATTGATTGGTTCGGTCACGCCTGTTTTCGTTTACGCGGCAAAGAGGGGACGGTCATCACTGATCCGTACTCGAAAGAAATCGGCTTGAGTTTTGCGCGTCCGCGCGGCGATATTGTGACGATCAGTCACAATCATCCAGGACACAATTTTGAAAAAGGAGTCAAAGGCGAACCGAAACTCATTCATCGTCCCGGCGAGTATGAAATCAAAAATATTTTCATCACTGGCATCGCCACGGCACACGATAAGAAAGGAGGCAAAGAGCGCGGTGCAAACATCGCCTATCTCTTCGATATGGACGGCTTGACGATTGCGCACCTGGGCGATCTGGGGCATATACCAACGCAAGCGCAAGTCGAAGCCTTCGGCAACGTGAACATCCTGCTGATTCCAGTCGGCGGCGTCTCGACGATTGGCGCGGGCGAAGCCGCAGAGATTGTGGCGATGCTCGAACCGCAAATCGTCATCCCAATGCACTTTGCCCATCCCGATCTGGCATTCAAACTCGATGCTCCAACACGGTTCTTCAAAGAGATGGGCATCAAACCCCCAGCGGAAATCCCCAGTCTCAAAGTGACCAGAGATTCGTTGCCAGAAGAAACGCAGGTGGTGCTGTTGGAGGCGAAGCAGAAGGAGTAATTCAGTAGGCAGTGAGCAGTGGCAGTAGGCAGTAAGCAGTAGGCAGTCCTGCCTCCCGCCAACTGCCTACCGCCTCCTGCCTCCTGACATTGAGGTGTGAACGCTTGGCTACCTCCCAACTATTCACCGAGATTTCGGAACAACCCGCCGCGCTTGCGCGTTTCCTCGATGCAGAAGCGGCGAATGTGGCGCGCATCGCGGAGGCGATTCGCCGCGCCGAGGTGCGCTACGTGATGATTGCCGCGCGCGGTTCGTCGGACAATGCGGCGACGTACGCCAAGTACGTCCTGGCGTCGTTCAATCGGTTGCCGGTCGCGCTGGCGACGCCATCGCTCTACACGGTGTATCAAACCCCGCCGCGTCTTGCGGACGCGCTCGTTATCGGCATCTCACAATCCGGCGAATCGCCGGACATTGTGGCGGTGGTGGAACAAGCGCGCCGCCAAAACGCGCCGACGCTTGCCATCACCAACTTTGCCGATTCGCCGCTCGCGCGCGCGGCGGATCACGTCATTCTGCAACATGCGGGCGAAGAAAAGACGATTGCCGCCACGAAAACGTACACGACGCAACTCGGCGCGCTCGCGCTTTTCTCGGCAGCGCTCGCGGATGATCGCGCGCGTCGCGCCGAACTCGACGCGGTGCCCGATGCGATTGCGCGCACATTGACGCTGAGTGACGCCGCCGAGTATGCGGCAGCGCGCTGGGCGATTGCTACGACGATGCTCATCATTGGGCGCGGCTACAACTATGCGACGGCGTTCGAGATCGCGCTGAAACTCAAAGAGTTGGCTTATGTAACCGCTGAGCCGTTCTCATCAGCGGATTTTATGCACGGACCGATCGCGGTCATTCAAGGTGGTTATCCCGTGCTCATCGTTGCGCCGCGCGGGCGCGTGGCAGACGATTTGCTGGCGGTGGCGCAGCAACTCAAAGCGCGCGGCGCCGACCTGGTGGTGATTTCGGATGTGGCGGACGCGCTCGCGCTGAGCCGCGCGCCGCTCGCGCTGCCCGTGTCGCTTGCCGAGTGGTTGTCGCCGCTTGTGGCGGTGGTGCCGGGGCAACTCCTGGCGTACCACCTGACCAGCGCGAAAGGGTACGACCCGGATCATCCGCGCGGGCTGACGAAGGTGACGAGGACGAGGTGAGACGATAATCTATTGCCAACTTGAATCTTTGCGTTTATAATTGTGCCAGAGTTTATGCGCAAGCGGTTGTCCCAGCGGTGATAGACGCATCATCCTCCCCAGCCCTGTGAGCAAGGAAAAATTGTGCTATGCCTCAGGCAACGTATCTCAAGAACAGCATTACATCCTTCTGCACACGCGTTTGGAACGCACGCTGGACGATTGTGGAATGGGTGCTCTTGTTCGTTCTCTTGGTGTTTGTGCCACTGGGCTTGGCGTCGTTGCCTCTCTCGATTGAGTGGCAAGCGCAAGACCTGGTGCGTCACTCCAAGACGGTGACGCTGGCTGATGGAAAAACATTCTCGGTGGATTATCCGGCAATCATGTTGATTGATGACAAGCCAGCACTGTTTTCCTTTTCTCTTCACCAACCCATCACCCAACCGCTCACCGTAACCGTGCAACTTGACCGCGCGCTTCTCCTCGCCGTCCCACCCCAGCCCTACCGCGATGACGCACCAGTGCTCACGTTCCAGCCGCAGGCGTCGCGTGTGCAAACGCAGACCTTGCCGATTGCGAACGCGCGTCTGGTAGATGGCTTGGGGCAGACAGGCACGGTTACGCTTATCGTCACAGGTAGTTCCAGCCCCATAACCGAAACATTGACGATTGGAGTCGAAGGGACGCTGCGCGCGGCGCTGCGCGGTTTGGTCGGTAATTCACTCAACTGGCTTATCACGGCTTTACTCTCGGCAGCGGGGTTAGTTTTCACGCAGTTTGAAAAGCGTAGAGAGACAGAGGAGAAAAAAGAAGCCGAGAAACGTGAGCAGGCAAAGCAAGAGCGTGATAGGTTTCGCAACTTGATGCAAAAACAAAATGTCCCTCTCGCCCAGCAGGCACTCGATGAACTTGAAAAACAAGGACTGATGCAATATCTTGCCCCTGCCGATCTTGCCTGGATGCGTCATCTGGTAGATTGGTCGAAAGGCAACCTTGCAGGACTCGATTTCAAGACCATGCCACCCGATTGGTTAGACGCGGCGGCAGGTGCATTGGGTTTCGCTCGCGAGAATGGGCGAGGCAATGATCAAGAAGTGTTGAGTGCACTCCGTCAGTTGCCGACGGACAAATTGTCTTCTGAGCTGCAGACGCTCGTCCAGAGTGCGATGAACTTGCCGGAACAAGCGAGGCATTGGCCCCCACGTCCGACTGAACTAAATTGGAACTTGATGGCACTGAACCAGCCGTGGCAAGATCGTCTTGGCGTTAATCCGTATCCCTGCGAATACGCTGAGGATGAGGTCAATCTGTTGTTTTCGCAAGTTGGCGCATTTTGGAGCGAGCATCCACTTTATCGGCGGCTTGTGGCATCCACCAAATCGGAAATTATTGCGGGCGAAGTCGGCATGGGCAAGACGGCGATGGCGTTAGCACTGGGAGAATATTTGCACGATCCTGAAACGCTTGCCTGCTATCTCCCCGGTTTGCCCGACGAGCGTGAGATGCAACGCGCGCTGGCTAAAAAGATTCTCGATTTTGTTTGCTGGCATCCGACCTTTTTGCGCAAACTGGGACAAGATAGCCGCGTGTCATTAGCGCGTGTGTGTGCTGACGCCTTAGGCGATCAGGTTGTGCTGGCGAAACTGGATACCGTTGCGGTGCAAGAGATGGAGTTTATCAGGCAAGCCCAAAACGAATCGGAGATCAAAAGAAGAGAAAACATCATACACTCACAGTTGCGCCTCTTTCGGGAAACCGTCGTTTCACTCCCTGTGCGTGAACATCTTTCGCATCGTGATTGGTATGGCGCGCTGGCGCAGTGCGCGCGTTCGCTGGGTTTTCAGTTGCCTATCCGGGTGGTCATTGACGCGAGCGGCGAGAAAAGCGCTGAATGGATGAACGAATCTATCCTTCCGTGTATTCCGTTCTGGAAAATGGATGGTGTCATCGTCAAGATTTTTGTTACCTCCACCGTGACCAATGCTATCAAATTTCCTGAAGATCATTTGGGATGGCTGCTCTTTTCCGAGTTAGAATGGGATGCTTCTCTGCTAACCCAGATGCTTGAGCATCGCTTTAAGAATGTAATGGCGGCGCGAGATAGTCGCCTTGTGCGACCAGAAGTTGTTGATGATCCGCTCTGGAATCGAATGATCAGAAACGCCAAAAATAACCCGCGCTGTTTTATCCGTTTGTGGAATCGAATGCTGACGATTGCCGCAAATGGCGTCTTGGACGAGACGGTCCTTGGACAAGCGTTAGAAGGTTTGGAATGTCCCTGAGCATCGCCCGCTGGGTCTTTCAACCGCCTCACGCACGTTCGCTGGAGGAAAACGAACGCTGGTGGCGTGAGTGCTATGTGCCAGGTCCCGCCGATGCCGTCATCCAGAGTCAACCCCATTGGCGCATCATTGTGGGCGGTCCGGGCTGTGGTAAATCCATCGCGCTGGACACGCTCGAACGGCAATGGCGCGAACACGCGCTCGTCCTGCGTTACTCGCCCGAGTACTGGCCCCACGGCCGACGCGTCTTGAAAAAAGATGGTAATCACCTCAGTCAATTGATGGCGCTGGCAGGATTGACCATCCGACGTATGCCGGGTATTACGTTAGAGCGCATCAGCGCCCTGTCACACTTTCAACGCGAATTCTTGCGCTGGTTGATGGACAAGTTTGGTGGACCGCGCACCTACCTTCGCTGGATTCAATCTCTGGGCGGGAGCGACGACGATGCGCTGGTGAGTGTTCCGTATCAAGACCTGTACGCGACCGAAACCGAGTTCTTCGATGTGCAAGGGCAGATCGAAGATTTGATCGCGTTGGTTCGTCAATGGGGATATACTCAAGTTTTGGTTTTGATTGATACCGAAAATCTGACGCTAGAACTATTGAAGGAACTGGAGAATCTATTCGACTGGCTTGAGTTGATGCATCACGATGGCTTGGCGGTTGCTACGGCGGTAACACCAGCGGTACTTGAACAAGCCGATCTTGTTCGGCGGGCGCGCGGGCGGGCGAGTGTGGTCCCATTGAATTGGTCACGCGATCAGGTTCGCGCATTGGCAGAACGTCATATCGCCATTGCCACCGATCAACAAGTGCAGTCGTTGGAGCAGTTGGTCAATCCTGATCTGCTTCAACGCCTTGAAACGATGCTCGCAGCCGAATATGGAGGCCCCACACCGCAAGGGTGGATCGCGCTAGCAGAACTCTTACTTAATTTAGCATCTCAATCGGGGATGCCGCTGCACCAGCCGGAAGACGAAATCAAACGCGCTTTTTACGCACGGTTCATCCCCCTGCGACTTGATCCTCATCATCGCGGTGTGTGGCGTGGCTCTAAATTCATTTCGCTCGATGAGCAACCCTTTCAATTGTTACAAGCACTCGTCCAGCACAAAGGATCAGCGGTGCCGTCAGATGAACTGGCGCGCGTGGTTGGCTCTTTAGGGAATGTCCATACGCTCGCGCGGCGCGTGCGCAAAGTGATCGAACCTGACCCTTCAGCACCGGTCTATCTCAAGAATCGGCGGGATGAGGGTTATTGGCTTGAGAATCTGGCAAACGAGCCACTCGTGTAAGGTAAATATCAGTCTGATGCAAGTTTAAACGGTTGTCAGAGTAAGGTAGATGTGATAGAGATGTGATAGAATGGGAGTGGCTTGAAGCGACTGAGAGGAAGAAGGATGTAGGAATGAATGCTGATGACGTTGCGGCTGCCAGAAGACTCAACCCGCGCTTGCAATTTCTTGAATCCATCGGACTTGCACACGATCCTTTTGCAACCCCCGTGGCGGAGCAGGAACTCAAGATAGAAGAGATTCCGCCACGTTTCTATTCCTATTTTACCTCTCCCTCGCTAGCGGCTCAAGACCAAGACATTTTCCAATGGCTACGCGCCTCCAACCACGCGTTTATTTACGGCGATCCCGGCAGCGGCAAAACGACTTTGCGCCTGACGCTCGAAGCCGATTGCCGCACTCGGCTGGATCACACGCTGGTGGTCACCTACAACCTCGGTGACGATATTCCCCAGCCCCTCTCGCCGGAACAGCATTGGGAACGACTGGCGCGTACGCTGGCGATTGATTTGTTCATTCAAATCGTCGAGCAATTTGACTCCTCTCAATCTAATCCTCCAGCCACTACGTTGCGTCAACTGACGAACCTCAGCCATTGCCACCTGCGGCGTGTCGTCAATCGAATTTTGGAAAATCCGCGTCCCGATTCACCAGCGGGCTTGGGTGCCTACTGGGGACTGGTCAACCGACCCGCCGTGCGCTATGTTCCATCCTCCCCCCGATTGCTGGATATGCTTCAAGATGCCCTGAGCGAGTCTCCCTGTTTACCTCCACCCGATGGAATCGAATTGGTTAATACCGGTTGGGATATTGCCAAACAGTGGGGGTTCAAACGAGCGATTGTGCTAGTGGATGGAGTGGACACGCGCCAGCGGACGGTTGAATGGATGCTGGCACTTGTAGAACCTTTGTTGCAGTCCCTTGCCCATTGGAGCGAGCAAGCGATTTTCTTCAAATTCTTCCTGCCCACCGAATTACAAAATCGTGCGCAAGATGTTCTGGCAAATTTGCATCTCGCGTACGTTACGGATAAAATAGTCTGGGATAAAGAGTCGTTGCGTGAACTTTTGAAAGAGCGCTTTCGTGCCGCCGGCTCACGCAAGGTTGGTTTTGATGCTCTGGAGGGTGAAGGACTGGAGGGCAAACTCGATGAATTGATTCTTGAATCCGCCAGCGGTTCGCCGCGACGAATGTTGCAAATCATCAGCGCATTGATTGATGTGCACATTGCGCGCGCACCGAACGAAGACAAGTTCACCATTCTGGACTGGGAAAAAATGAGACAAGACTGGGCGTTTGAGCCGCCACCACCGCAAGCCGCTTCGTGAACGCACTCCACGAGCGACGCGGTGCAGACCGTCCAGTCTCGCCAAAACGTCGCTCGTGAGGAGGGCGTATGTTTGTATGGGAAGAGTACGCTTCAGATCTCTTTGTTGAACGTAAACAGGATGTAAGCCATTTGCTGGATTGGGCAAACGCTCCTTCTGTTCCCAAACAGGTGAAATCGCTGGTCGCTCCGCCCGGTGCCGGCAAAACATGGATTCTTCAAGCCGTTCGGGAACGATTAGAACGACGCGCTCATCCGACCGCGCCACCTGAGCGGCTTGTGATTTTCTGTGATGCGCCGCGTTTGGTGAACCGTGAGCCAACGAGTCCCCTATGGAACAATAGTGAAATTTTTAAATGGTTGGAAGAAATCCGTGAAAAAGCCGCAAGTCTTCACTGCAGTGTTGATCCCATTGAGCGCAGTGGCTTGGTTGAAATTGCGGCGCTCGTTCAACGACTCGTGAGCGAACTTTGCGAACGGTGTGCTCTGACACATCCCGTCATTGTCCTTGTGGATGGATTGGACGAAGTTAAGTCTGACCAGGCCCAACAGGTAGAGGAGCAAATCCTTAAGCCCTTTGTTGAAAGACAATGTGTGCGTATGATCATTGCCCACCGCGATGAGGACGCCCTATGGCGTGGACTTCGAAATGATACCTTGCGCCGCAACAACGGCGAACAATCACGTTATTGTCTCAGCGATCTCCCTTCCGTTGATGAGCAATTCCAGAAATTCCGAGACAAGTTTCATCCCACCGCAACTCACCTCACGACCGCAAACCTCGACTCATTCAAGCGCTCGCTCATCCACTATCAATGGAATCACCCTTGCATCAACGCCTTTTTGTTCGACAAAGCGCTGGCACGTTCTGGTACTGATGTTACAAAACTTATCACCGCCGACGATTTGCATGATTGCTTGTTCGCGGTGATCGAACGGCGCGACGCGAATGGTAAACCGCGTTTTGGAGAAATGAAGAAGGAAACTTTCGATTGTCTCAAGCGCATCGCGAAGGAATTGCCAGATGATTGGACGCTGCCTGACCTGGGGAAACTGGGTTTGAAAGAACAGGATGCGGTTATGAAGGAACTGTTTGGTCAAGGTATTGTATTCAACAATCCACAGTCCCAGCGGTATCGAATTGCTATAGGTGTGCGCGAACTCGCACGCGACTTGACTGAAAGAGGAGGATGATTATGGCAGAGCAACTATTTGCTGCGGCACAGCGGACTTCGGTCATCATCAGTCGCACAAAAGAACTGGAACGAATCAAGGACGCCATTTATCGCTCTGGCAATGAACTACGTATCGTCCTCCTCACCGCTGAGGGCGGCTTGGGCAAGTCGCGCCTGGTGGAAGAGGTGCTCTGGCGCGCGGGCAATCGCAAGATGCGCGAGGAGTTTGGCGAGATTCCACAAGCGCATCGTACGGAGTGGAACTGGCAACGCGACGATGTCGTCGTTGCCGATCTCATTGACCTGGACGACATTCGCCTGCACACGCGCGGCTATTTTATGCGCCAGGTGCGCGAGGCACTGCGCGACGCCGAGGTGGATTTTACGCGCTACGATGGTGAGGATTCGCGGCAACGCCGCCTGCGCGCCCAGCAAGCCGATTACGCCACCGTACAAAAAGCAGCGCAAGAAGCCGAAGCCCGATTTTTGGAGGATTACAAGTCGAACGCACAAGGAAAGCGAATTGTTTTGGCGCTCGATACGGCGGAGCGGTTGGCAGTTCAAACTTCCCAATGGCTCTGGGATAGAGGTTTAATTACTTCTGCTGATCTTACCTTCACCACGCAAAACTGGCTGGCAGAGCGAATCGCCAATGTCGAATTGCTCAACACCACCTTGATTATTTCCGGTCGCGGCGGAGAAGGCAAGCAATTCTTTGATGTGATCGGAGAGGCGATCAAACGAGCCAAAGAGTCACAGAAATCGTGTGAGGTCGTAAAGATTGACCTCCAAGATTTCGATTTTGACGAGACGCGGCAATACTTTACGATTCTGGCGCAGGATTGGCAAGCGCGCAAAAGCGAATCGGCGCAGGCGGAGAACATTGCGCGCACGTTTCAAGCGTTGGTCAAAGATCAACAACGGCTAGAGGTGTTGTGGCTCTACACCGGCGGTCAACCCGTGCGCCTCTCCCTTTACGCCGACCTGATTGTCGAGGGACGCACGATTCCTGCTCGGCTGGACGATTCGCTGGAGGAAGCACGCCAGCGTGTCGCGACAAAAGAGGAGCGCGACCGGGCGCGTTTTGAGATCGAGGACGAATTCATCACCCTCCTGTTTGGACAACCGACGGATTTGCGTTCACAGATTCTCAGGGCACTGGTGCGCGCGCCACTGGGATTGGATGCCGAGCAACTCCATTTTGTCTTTGATGCCCCACCGAATACCCGGCCCGGAGATTGGAAACCGAACAAGGAACGTCTTGCGGAAATTGAAAACGCGCTCCAGAGTATGCGCCGGCTTTCGCTTGCCAAGCCGCGTGCCAGAAACCGCCTGGGCTTGCAGGACGAAATCTACCGCATCTATGCCGAGCATATGGCGCACGCGGAGCAAAACCGCAAAGACGAGCACGATGCACGCCAACTCCTTTACGCCAAACTGCGCGACTGGGCGGCTTGGCAACAAGCAGGATGGGAAGCAAAGCGCAAGGAATTTCAAGCCGACGACGAGCAGCGGCTACATTTCAATTCACCCGCCACCGCGCTGTTGATCCGCTTCCGCAACATTTCGCAGGAAGAACAGAACGAGCGAGTTGCGATTGTGGAAACGATCCGCGATTGGGAACTGGAATGGCTCCACTATCTTTTGCTGCACAACCCGTATGCCGTGAACGATGCCTATTTCGATTTGGCGGAAGAACGCTGGCTGGCAAATGACGAAGAGGGTGACGCAATTACGCAAGCGGTAATGTGGCGCGTGATTTTTGACGAGTACGCCTCCAAATTCTTTGAACTTCCTCCCCGTCGAGTGGCTCAAGAGCGCGGCGAGACATCGCTGGATGCATTACGCCGTGCCATAGTGCAGGATACGGTCGCCCGCTGGATCGCGCGTTTTGTTATACGCAAACAGTACGAGCGCGCCATTCAATTCTGCGATGCGGTAGAACAAGCAATCGAGAAATTGTCTAGTCCTACAGAAAAACACAGCTGGCAACACACCTTTGCGCGCTCGGATCGTTTGGGCTGGCGTGCGTATGCCCAAATACTATCGGGTCGCGAGATCGAGAAAGCGGTCAGGCAACTGGAGCAGGCGGTTGAGGATTGTCGGCAATTACTCCAGTATGATCAGGACACAGTTGTTTTTTCTGAGCGTGGGGAGAAGGGATTCAAAGGTCATCCTGCTGAAGAACGCTTGCGCCGCCTGGTCGGGTGTCGGCTCAACTGGGTCGGTTATGGCTATACTCAACTGGGACGCTTTAGCAAAGCCGGTGAGGTGTATGGCAAGGCGTTGTGGTATATGCGCGGGGCGGGGTTTGAAGCCCAGCGCGCTACCACCATCAACAACCTCTCGCGTGCCCTGTCAGAAATGGGGCGTCAGCGCGCCCGACGGCTGTGCCTGGATGGTCTGGCGTTACGTAAGGAGCAGGGCGCGGAAATTCCGATTGCCTATTCATGGAACACACTCGCTTTGATTGACAACGACTGGATGCGTCCTGATCTGGCGTGGATTGAGGCGGCGACCGCGCTGGCATACTTTCGTCGCACCAATGACCCGCGCGGCTTGGGTCTCGCATTGAATCAACTGGGCGAAGCGCTGCGGCGGCTGGCGTATCAAGCGTACAAGAAACAGGTTCTTGTAACCGCTCTCCCCGAAGATATTTTTGAAGAAGCCGAGCGTGCCTTGCAGGAATCCATCGAACTCTTTACGACAAGTCCCGCTGCCGGCGAAATCGTGCGCCGAATTGAGGCATACATCGAGATGGGGTGCATCCAGCGCGACCGCATCCAGATTATTGACCGTGAAAAGTACCCCGAGCAAATCCGCCGTCGTCGGCGTGACGCGCTGTCCTATTACAACGAGGCGGTCAAGTTAGCACAAGAGACCAAACTGGCGCGGCTGGAGCTGGACGCGCAGGTGAATATCGGCTGGTTGCACTATTACGCTGGTGATTTGTCCGCTGCGGACGGAAGAGCGCAAGAGATTCTGGGCAATCGTCGTCTTTTGCCCGCAGACTGCTTTTTGCGTGAGAATCAGCCGCCGCCTTCTGCCGAGCGCGATGACCTCTATGTGTACTATCAGTTGAGCAAACTATCGCATCTGCGCGCGCGAATCGCGATGGATCGTTTTCTCCAACGCGTGAAGGAAATCGAAGCGCTTTACCCAACGGAGGTGCAAAAACGCCGCGAGGTAGTTCACGAGGATGCGTCAGCCAAAGAACATTTGAAGCTTGCCGCCGAGCAGTACGTTCTTGCCAGCGCTTACTCGCAACTCTTTTCCATACGTTCCGTTGCGCTCTCTGTCATCTGGGATACGATGTACGACTATACCAAGAAATTCAACCGCACCGAACTAACCGATTTCCATCAATACGTGCGTGCCGCGCGAGAGAAATATCGCGTGGATGAGATCAAGCCCTTCAATCCTGCCGATGCCGATGAATTCTTGCGCGCGTGCTTCGGCGTCGGTTCTGAAGAAGGATGAGCCCAATGCTTTCCCCAAACGAGTCGCAAGCCATTCTGCTCGTCGGTGCTGTGACGGAACACGATGAAGATTGCGCCTGCCCCGATGGCGCGGTCGCGCTCACCTTCGACGAACAGCTCGACGCGCAGGAAAACGATTGCGCTTGCGCGGACAAACCCTTTACACTGAGCAAGCAAATCGAAACGCATTCTGTTTTCACGCAAACGCCGCAGACATACACCACTGCTTTGCCCGGCGATTTTCGCCTTGCCTTCAGCCCGTACGCGCCGGCGGGACCTAGCGTGCTCAATTCGATTGCTTGGCAACGCTGGCAAGCGTTCGTGCAACCGCAGCCGCTCACCCAGCCGATTGACCACGCGCTCGCCGCGCAGCGCTTGATTCGCCCGGTGGATGGGCGCGCGCATACACAACCAAGCCACCCGGAAACCTTGACCGCATGGTTGCACATCACCAACGCCTGCAATCTCGATTGTCCGTACTGCTACGTGCGCAAATCGTCCGCGCGGATGACGGAAGCGATTGGCGCGCATGCCCTCGTGCGCATCTTTGAGACGGCGCGGCAAAACGATTTTCGTCGCGTCAAACTCAAGTACGCCGGCGGCGAAGCCATCTTGCATTTCGCGCTGATTCGACGACTGCACGCGCAGGCAAACGCGCTCGCGCGCGAAACTGGGATCCAGTTACGCGAAGTCGTGTTGAGCAACGGCACGCGCCTGTGCGAGCAAGAGGCAGATTGGTTTGCCGAGACCGGCGTGAAACTGATGCTCTCGCTCGATGGCGTCGGCGAGATGCACAATCGCCTGCGCCGCGATCGCGGCGGGCACGACACGTTCGCGTGCATTGAAACGACGGTTGACAAAATTCTCCTCCCGCGCGGCATTCGTCCTGATGTTACGATCACGCTGACGCGCGTCAACGCTTCGGGTGCGGCAGATGCGGTGCGCTGGGCACTCGAGCGCGATTTGCCGGTCAGTTTGAATTTCTATCGGCAAAATCTCTTGTCTGCTTCACGCGAAGAGTTAGCGCTCGAAGAAAAAACGATCATCGAAGGAATGCTCGCCGCGTACGCCGTGTTCGAAGAATTTTTGCCGCAACGCTTCTTTTTGAACGGCTTGCTCGATCGCGTGCAGATGCAAGCGCACACGCACACGTGCGGCGTTGGCGCGTCGTATCTCGTGATTACACACGAGGGCAAACTGGCGCAATGCCAGATGCACCTCGCTCAGCCCGTCAGCCCGACGCTGGATACCGATGTGTTGTCATCCATCGCCAGCGGTTTTATTCGTCCGGTGGCGGTGGATGAAAAAGCCGGGTGCCGCGCGTGCGCGTTTCGTTATCGTTGCACCGGCGGTTGTCCGCTGGAGACCTTTCGCGCGACGGGGCGCTGGGATGTGTCGAGTCCGCACTGCAACATCTACAAGACGCTGCTACCGGCGGCATTGCGACTGGAGGGGCTGCGTTTGCTCAAATACAATGGCTATCTCAGTTGAATGTCAGTGTGGTGTAAGGTTTACGTTACGAAACAGGAAGGCAAAACTGCCTTCCCGTTTTTTATTCTATTTGAGGCGACAGACTAGCGCGATCTGAAGAACAGTTATACTACTCGACGATGTCAGACTGATTGTCTAAATTAGGTGTAGGAAAGGAGGAACAATGAATACCATCTACCAGTCCGATTGGATGGGCAAGGCGATTGTAGCGGTTATTAGCGCCATTATGTTGCTCATTGTCGCAGCGTTTCTGCTGGGCAGCATGACCTCTGAACAATTGCAATGGCTTCATCCTCAAATTGCCCAAGCTATCGCTGATTTCAAGAGAGAACAAACACGCAACTTGCAACTGACGAATGACCGATTGCAAGAGGAGATTCGTGGGCGGCAAATCGAGAATAAAAGGCGTCAAGCCCTTGCAGACATTGAGATTGCCGATAGACGGACGTGGAGTACGGAATGGCCCAAACTGTTACAAACACTCGTCGCAGCCATAGCAGACGCTATTCGTGTAATGAGTGTGGGATTCATTCTACTCATCGGATATAAATTCTTTCAGCAATACCGCCCCAGCGTGTCGCGGTATCCCGCACGAGCACCAGCCACAGTGTTACCCTTTCGCCAACCTTCGACGCGAACCTATGCCTTTGAGATTGATTCGCTTATTGAGACAAACGGGTTGATTGTGCGCCCTGAGACACCAACAGAGAGAGCACGCTATCAGTTCTTGCGCGAGCTAGGTCGCCGTCGTGAAGCAGAACTTCGGGCAGCAAGGAACAGGAGCGAAACAGGGACTTGAATCGGAGACTCGAGTAGATTGTATCCAGATGAGAGAATGCCACTTGTCCTGTGGAGGAACAATGAACCTTCACATACTTTTGGTCAACACTGTTCTGCCTGTCTTTTTGATGAGCACGCTGGTCACCGCGCTCTTTGCCTACTGGTTTGCCCTCGCCGCCGCGCGCAGTTTGAGTAAAGTTGAATCCACCGCATAAAAAATGTAGCACCCGATCAGTACCATGCTATGGTAGCGGTCGGCGGTCATCCGTGAAGTTGTGCATAGACGCACACGCCCACCACGAAAGATGAAAATCGAACAGCGGTCGCCAGTCAGCCGTCGGCGGTCGTATTTCAAAGGAGGTGAGCCCCAATGACCTGACATAAGCAAGGAGTGAACAGTCTCCCCTGTTCACTCCTCTTCAATTTTGCCCCTCCACCATCTTGTGCTAAAATACCCTGCGATGAAACACTGGCTAGTCTATGTAACTCTCCTCGCGGTGGCGTGGCTTATCACGGCACCCTCACATTCACAAGCCCAATCACCTCGCCCGCCCCTCGTCCTCGCTTTTTACTACAACTGGTACGACGAAAAAACCTGGGACCTCAACCGTGTCCCCGACTTGCCCATCCTCAAGTACGCCTCGCGCGATCCGAACATTATGGCGCATCACATCCGGCAAGCCAAAAGCGTCGGGATTGACGCGTTCGTCGTCTCGTGGTGGGGACCGGGCAATCAGACCGACGACAACTTTAAGGTGATGCTTGGACTGGCGCGTCAGGCAAACTTTCAACTGGCGGTGGATTTCGAAGTCAATGCGCCTTTCTTTCGCTCCAAACACGATGTGGTCCAGGCGCTCAAGTACTTGATGAGCACCTACATCTATCACCCGGCGTATTTGAACGCCGTCGTCTCGCCGAATCGTTCGAGCGATTGTGGCGTGCTACCCAGTCAGGTGCGCAATTGCGGTACCAAGCCGGTGATTTTCTTCTGGCGGCAACAACTCTACTCGGTGGACGAGTGGAAAGCGATTCGCGATCAGGTGGACCCCGAACGCCGCACCGTGTGGATTGAAGAGGGCACCGACGAAACGTACCTGCGCGTCTTCGATGGGCATCATCTTTATATGATTGCATGGGCAAAGAATCCGTACACCGAACTGAACAAGTGGCCCCGTCGCATCAAACGCTTTGGCGAGGATAAAATCTGGGTCGCCACGGTCAACCCCGGTGCGGACAATCGCAAAGTACCCACGCAGCCGGAAAAAGTCGTGCGCGATCGCGAGAACGGCAATTACTATCGCGAAACCTGGCGCGCCGCCTTTAGCACCTATCCCGATTGGATTGTGATCTGCAGTTGGAACGAATGGCCCGAAGGCACGATGATCGAGCCATCGGTGACGTACGGCAATCTGTATCTCGACATCACGCGCGAGTACATTGCGCAATTCAAAGCCGGCTTACCCACGCCCACACCCACGTTCACTCCCACGCACACCGCCACGCGCACACCAACAGCGACCGTAACGCCCACGCTGACGCCTACCGCCACCGCCACGCTCACTGCGACCGCGACGATCACGCCCACCGTGTCGCCAACGACCAACTCTCTGTTTGTGCTGGAAGAGCACGGTCAACCCGATGGCAACATTCTCGCGACGATTATCGTTTCGGGCACGTTGCGCGTGCGCGCCTTGCCGAGCACCGACGCGGAAATCCTGGGACGCTTGCGCGACGGTATCACGGTCACATTGCTCGCGCGCACCGACGATTCGGCATGGTGGCAAATTGCCTACCACGGCACCCAGCGCGGTTGGATCGCTGCCAATTTCGCCAGGCCACTTGGCGAGACCGAAACGTTACCTGTGCGGCGCTGGGTGACCATCACACCTACCCCGACGCTGTTGCCCACCCAGACACCAACACCCGCACCGACCTTCACGCCTACACCCACCGCAACGTTCACACCTGTGCCCACACCCACCCCAACGCCGACAGTAACGTCGTGGTGGAGAAATATCTTTCCATTCCTCCCGTGAGTTAACCGATGGCGAATCTGGAAAACGATCTGGCGAAGATTTTGATCACGCACGAGCAACTCCAGACACGCATCGCTGAACTGGGCGAGGCGATCAGTCGCGATTATGCAGGCAAAGATTTGCTCCTTGTGTGCATTCTGAAAGGTGGCATCCTGTTCCTCAGCGATTTGATGCGCGCGATTCGCATTCCCCACGCGATTGACTTTATGGCGATTTCATCCTACGGCGGCACGCGCACCGAATCGTCGGGCGTGGTGCGTATTCTGATGGACCTGAATACCAACATCGTCAATCGCAACGTCCTTATCGTGGAAGACATTGTGGATACGGGGCGAACGCTGGCTTATATCACAGAAATGTTGCGCACGCGCGACCCGGCGTCGTTGAAAATTTGTACGCTACTCAACAAACCCAGTCGGCGCGAGGTGCATGTGCCTCTTGACTATGTCGGCTTTGATATTCCCAACGAGTTCGTGGTGGGCTATGGGCTGGACTATAACGAGATTTACCGCAACTTGCCCTTCATCGGTGTGCTAAAAACAGAACGGTATATCCAGACCAACTCATCCGAACACGCGCCAGCATAAAAAAACCGTAATTACTCAGCCGTGCCATTGATCGCAAGTAACCGTTCAGGTGTCATTGCGAGGAGCGTTTTTTGCGACGAAGCAATCTCCGCGTTACGATCTGCGGTGGACAACGTTGGGGATTGCTTCGCAAAAATCGCTCG
>Ga0308410_1000153_pt1 | contig 31974 bp, 30 predicted proteins | sample HotsprOSTMatCore_FD_203467 | JGI IMG/M metagenome (GOLD analysis project Ga0308410, IMG submission 203467) | Hot spring phototrophic mat microbial communities from Octopus Spring, Yellowstone National Park, Wyoming, United States -... | ecosystem: Environmental > Aquatic > Thermal springs > Hot...
TCGCACCCTTGGCGGAAGTGCCGCTCACGAGCGGCCGCCGGCTCGATCTCTTGGCGCTCGCGGCCGACGGCACCTTCTGGGCGGTCGAGATCAAGAGCGGGCTCGCCGACTTCCGGGCCGATTCGAAATGGCCCGACTATCTGCCCTGGGCCGATCGCTTCTTCTTCGCCGTGCCGCCCGATTTCCCGACCCCGGTGCTGCCGGCCGAGGAGGGGCTGATCCTCGCCGACCGGTTCGAGGCGGCGATCCTGCGCACCGGGCCGCTCCGGCCGCTCCCCGGCGCCCGCCGGCGGGCGCTCCTGCTGCGCTTCGCCCGGCTCGCCGCGGCCCGCGCGCACGGCCTCGAGGACCCGCCGCTCGGCGCCTCCCTCGCGGGCGGCGCGGGCTAGTCCTCGGCCAGCCACTCGTCGATCAGGAAGCGGGCGATGCTGTCGGGGTTGGGAAGGCGCACCGGCCGGTTCGCCTCGTCGAGGAGCTCGGCCCGGTGGAACCAGCGCGCATCCTCGAGCTCGTCGAGCTCGATGGCGAGCTCGCCACCCGGGGCGACCGCGCGGAAGCCGAGCATCAGGCTCTGCGGGAAGGGCCAGGGCTGCGAGGAACGGTAGCGGATCTCGGCGAGCTCGAGGCCGACCTCCTCGCGGACCTCGCGGCGGACCGCCGCCTCGAGCGACTCGCCCGGCTCCACGAAGCCGGCCAAAGTCGAATACATGCCGGGTGGGAAGCGCGGCGCCCGGCCGAGCACGCAGCGCGCGCCCGCGGTCACGAGCACGATGACCGCGGGGTCGGTACGCGGGAAAGCGTCGGCCGCACAGGCCGTGCAGCGCCGCACGTGGCCGGCCTCGACCGCGGTGGTGGGCGCACCGCAACGGCCGCAGAAGCGGTGCGTGCGATGCCAATGCGCGAGCGCCCGGGCATAGGCCAAAAGGCCCGCCTCGGCGGCACCCAGGAGCGGGGCGAGGGCGCGCAACTCGACGAGCCGCCCCTCGATCCCGGGCCGCTCGCCGGCGAGGTCGAGGGCGAAGACCGCGCGTCCCTCGTGCAGGCCCAAAAAGACCGCGCTTTCGGGGACCGCCCCGCCGAGCGTCGCCGGATCGAGCGGGAACGGGTCGGGGCCGGTGGGCCGGTCGACCACCAGGAGCCGCAGCTCGTCGAGCGCCACGACGCGGGTGAGCGGGTCGCGCCGCCGCTCGGCGAGCCAGGCCGGGTCGCGCCGGCGCGCCGCGGCCCGGTCGAGGCCGACCGTGGTGTAGAGGTGCGGCGGCGGGTTGGCGATCGGACGCAAGGGCGGGCCTCCCGGCGCCGGACGCGGGCCGGCGCCCGGCGGGCTTTTCCGGCGGCCGCGGATCTTGCGCAAGCACCGAGGGCGGTCGATATAGCGCTTGGAAGGCTGGCGGCGGACGACACCCTCGCCAACCCGGTCAGGTCCGGAAGGAAGCAGCCGTAACGAGTTCCGTGCCGGGTCGTCCGCCAGTCTTCCACCGCGACGTCGAGGTCGCGCCCGTCCGCCCGCCGTCCCATCCCCCCGCGCGATGACCGAGGAGAGGGTGCAAGGCGCCTATCGCGTGCTCGCCCGGACCTACCGGCCGGGCCGGCTTTCCGAGCTGATCGGCCAGGAGGTGCTGGTCCGCACCGTCACCAACGCCTTCAAGACCGGCCGGATCGCGCACGCCTTCCTGCTCTCGGGGATTCGCGGGGTGGGCAAAACGACGACCGCCCGGATCCTCGCCAAGGGGCTCAATTGCGTGGGCCCCGACGGCAAAGGTGGCCCCACCCCGGAGCCCTGTGGGGTCTGCCCCTCCTGCGTGGCGATCGGCGAGGACCGCTCGCTCGACGTCATCGAGATGGACGCCGCCTCGCAGACCGGCAAAGCCGACGTCCTCGACCTCGTCCAGGGCATCCAGCTCGCGCCCGCCGCTTCGCGCTTCAAGGTCTACATCCTGGACGAGGTCCACATGCTCTCGGAGAAGGCGTGGAACGCCCTTCTCAAGACCGTCGAGGAGCCGCCGCCGCACGCCAAGTTCGTCTTCGCCACGACCGAGATCCGCAAGGTGCCGGTCACCGTGCTCTCGCGCTGCCAGCGCTTCGAGCTGCGCCGCGTGGAGCCCGCCCGGCTCGCCGCGCACCTCGCCGAGGTCTGCGAGAAGGAAGGGGTCGAGGCCGAGCCCGCCGCGCTCGACCTCCTGGCCTCTGCCGCCGAGGGCTCGGTCCGCGACGCGCTCTCGCTCCTCGACCAGGCCATCGCCGTGGGCGAGGGCCGGGTCGAGGCGGCCCTCGTCCAGGACATGCTCGGGCTCGCCGACCGGGGACGGCTGCTCGACCTGCTCGAGGCGGCGATGGGTCGCGAGCCCGGCCGGGTCCTCGACCGGCAGGGCGAGCTCCACGCCCTCGGCGCCGACCCGCGAATGGTCCTCCAGGACCTCCTGCACCTCGTGCACCTGGCGAGCCGGCTCGCCGCCGGGATCGATCCCGGCCGGCTCGGCGCGCCGCTCGCGGGCCCGCTCCTCGACCGTCTGGCCGCCCTCGCCCGAGCGAGCGACCTGCCGCGGCTCGCCCGCGCCTGGCAGGTGCTCTTGAAGGGGCTCGAGGAGGTGCGCGCCGCTCCGGACGCAGCGGCCGCCGCCGAGATGGTGCTGTTGCGCCTCGCCTGCCTCGCCGATCTACCACCGCCGGCCGAACTCGCCCGGCTCTTGCGGGCCCAAGTGGGCGCGGCCGCGCCCTCCTTCCCGGCGACCGCGGGGACGAGCCCGGCCCCGCCCGCCGCCGCGATCGGACGGCCCGCCCCCGAGCCGGCGACGTCTTCGGCCGGCACGGTCCCGCGCCGCGCGCCGCCGCCGACCGCCCGCTCGGGCGACGGGCCGGCCGCGCGCGCCGCCGCGGCCGAGCCGGCCTCGTCCACCCCGCGCGAGCCGCCGGTGCAATTCGCCGATCTCGTGGCGCTGTTGCGCGAACGCGGCCACGCGCCGCTCGCCGGCTGGCTCGTCGAGGGCGTGCATCTCGTCCGGCTCGAGCCGGGTTTGCTCGAGTTCCGCCCGCGGCCGGGCCTGCCGCCCGAGCTGCCCGGTAAGCTCGCCGAGGCGCTCGGTGCCCTGACCGGGCGGCGCTGGATGGTGGCCTTGAGCGAGCTGCCGGGCGAGCCCACGCTCGCCGAGCAGGCGGAGGCGGCGCGCGCCCGACGGATCGCCGAGCTCGGCCGGGCCGGACCGATCAAGGGGCTGCTCGAGCTCTTTCCCGGTGCCGAGATCGTCGACGTCCGCCCGGCCGCGCCCACGGCGGCGCGCGGTGCAACCGAGGAGGAGGGTCGCGGATGAAGAACATCTCCAACATGCTCAAGGAGGCGCAGAAACTCCAGCAGCGGATGGTCGAGATGCAGCAGCGCCTGGCCGAGACCGAGATGACCGGCCAGGCCGGCGGCGGGCTCGTCACGGTCGTCTTGAACGGCAAGGGCGAGATGAAGAAGGTGCGGATCGACAAGAGCCTCGTCGATCCGAACGAGGTCGAGATCCTCGAGGATCTGATCGTCGCCGCGACCAACGACGCCAAGGCCAAGATCGAGGCGCACGTCGCGGCCGAGATGCAGAAGATGACCGGCGGGCTGCCCTTGCCGCCGGGCATGAAGCTGCCGTTCTGAGGCCTTGATCGCCGGTCCGATCGAGGAGCTCGTCCGCCTCTTGGCGAGGCTACCCGGGCTCGGGCCGCGCTCGGCCCGGCGCGCCGCCTTGGCGCTCCTGCGCCGCCCCGACACCCTCCTCGTCCCGCTCGTGGCCGCCCTCGAAGCCTGCGCGCGCAACGTCCGCCGCTGCTCGATCTGCGGCAATCTCGACACGGCCGATCCCTGTGCGATCTGCGCCGACCCGCGACGCGATCCCGCCACCATCCTGGTCGTCGAGCAGGTCGAGGATCTCTGGGCCATGGAGCGGGCGGGCGCCTTCCGCGGCCGCTACCACGTGTTGGGCGGCACGCTCTCGGCGCTCGATGCCGTGGGCCCCGAGGAGCTCGGCGTCGAGCGGCTCCTGCGCCGGGCGGCCGAGCGGCCGGGGATCGAGGTGATCTTGGCCCTTTCCGCCACCGTCGCGGGCCAGACCACCGCGCACTATCTGGCCGAGCGGCTCGCGCCCTCGGGCGCCCGGATCACCCGGCTGGGCTTCGGCCTTCCGGTCGGCGGCGAGCTCAACTATCTGGACGAGGGAACGCTCGCCGCGGCCCTCGAGGGCCGCCAGCCGGTCGGCTGAGCCCGCACGAGCCCGGATTTCCGCGACGATGGCCGTCCGCCGCATCCTGATCGCTCCGCACCCCTTGCTGAAGCTCGTGGCCCGCCCGGTCGAGCGGATCGACGAGGAGGTCCGCCGGCTCATGGACGACATGCTCGAAACCATGTACCGGGCGCCCGGGATCGGTCTCGCCGCCCCGCAGATCGGCGTGTCGCTGCGGGTCGTGGTGGTCGACCTCGCCAAGAAGGACGAGCCGCCCGCGCCGCTCCGGCTGGTCAACCCCGAGATCACCTGGCGCTCGGAAGAGCAGGTGGTGATGGAGGAGGGCTGCCTCTCGCTGCCCGAGCAGTTCGCGGAGGTGACCCGGCCGGCCGCCGTCCGGGTGCGCTACCGCGACGAAGGGGGCGAGGAACGGGAGATCGCGGCGGACGGGCTCTTGGCGCGCTGCCTGCAGCACGAGGTCGACCATTTGAACGGGATCTTGTTCGTCGACCATCTCTCGCCCTTGAAGCGCAACATCATCCTGCGCAAGCTCGCCAAGGCGCAGCGCGCGCGCGCCTGAACCGGACACCCTTCCTTGCCGCTGCGGATCGTCTTCATGGGCAGCGCCGGCTTCGCCGTTCCGGCGCTGGAGGCGCTCGCCCGGAGCGGGCAGACGATCCCGCTCGTGCTCACCCAACCGCCGCGGCCGGCCGGGCGCGGGATGAGCGAACGGCGCACACCGGTCCACACGGCCGCCGAGCGCCTCGGCCTCCCCATCGCCACGCCCGCGACGCTTCGGGAGCCGGGCGAGCAGGAGCGGCTGCGCGCCCTCGCCCCCGATCTCGTGGTGGTCGCCGCCTACGGCCTGCTCCTTCCCGAGGCGGTCCTCGCGATCCCGCGCCTCGGCTGCCTCAACCTTCACGCTTCGCTCTTGCCGCGCTGGCGCGGGGCGGCGCCGATCCAGCGGGCGATCCTGGCCGGCGACCGCGAGACCGGCGTCTGCCTCATGCGGATGGAGAAGGGGCTCGACACCGGCCCGGTCTACGCCTGTCGGCGCACGCCGATCGGGCCGCGCGAGACCGCTGGTGCGCTGCACGACCGGCTCGCGGCCCTCGCGGCCGACCTGTTGCTCGAGCTGCTGCCGGCGATCGCCGCCGGGACCGCCCACCCCACCCCGCAGCCGGCCGAGGGGGTCACCTATGCGGCCAAGATCGGTCCCGCGGACCAGCGGCTGGACTTCGCTCGCACCGCGGTCGAGCTCGATCGGCAAGTCCGCGCGCTGTCGCCCGCGCCCGGTGCCTGGTGCCTCGCCCGCGGCGAGCGGCTCCTCGTCCTCGAGGCCGAGCCGGTCGAAGGCCCGAAGCGTGCCCCGGGCGAGATCGTGGCGCTGCCCCTCACCGTGGCCTGCGGCGAGGGAGCCTTGGCGCTGCACCGGGTCCAGCGCGCCGGCCGCAAGGCGATGAGCGCCGCGGAGCTGCAGCGCGGCTTCCCGCTGCCGCTCGGCAGCCGGCTCGACTGAGGCCCGAGGTGCGGCGCTGGCGGCTCCTGCTCGAATACGACGGCGGCCCGTTCGTCGGCTGGCAGCGGCAGGCGTCGGGGCTCTCGGTCCAGGCCCTGCTCGAGGAGGCGGTGGCCCGGCTCACGGGCGAGACGGTCACGGTCGTGGGCGGCGGGCGGACCGATGCCGGGGTCCACGCGCTCGGCCAAGTGGCGCATCTCGATCTCGAGAAGGACCTCCTGCCCGAGCGGCTCATGGGCGGGCTCAACGCGCATCTGCGGCCGCACCCCGTGGCGGTGCTCGAGGTGCGCGCGGCGGCACCCGAGTTCCACGCCCGCTTCGCGGCCATCCGCAAGAGCTACATCTATCGGATCCTCGACCGGCGCGCGCCACCGACGCTCGAGCGCGGCCGGGTCTGGCACGTGCCGCGGCGGCTCGACGTCGAGCGGATGCACGAGGCCGCCCAGGCGCTGGTCGGCCGGCACGACTTCACGAGCTTCCGGGCGAGCGAGTGCCAGGCCAACAGCCCCCTCAAGACGCTCGATCTCCTACACGTGCGCCGCGCCGGGCCGTTCGTCGAGGTGCGCGCGGTGGCCCGTTCCTTCCTCCACCACCAGGTGCGCAACATGGTGGGCACGCTCGTCCAAGTCGGGCTCGGCAAGCGGCCCCTCGGCTGGCCCAAGGAGGTGCTCGAAGCCCGCGACCGGTGCGCCGCCGGCCCGACCGCGCCACCCTTCGGGCTTTACCTCGAGCGGATCGACTATCCGCCGGGCTAGCCGAGCGCCGGGGGCCCGAGCGCGGCCGGCTCGGCGAGCCAGCCGAGCAACCGGTCGGTCCCGCTGTTGACGAGCGCGCTCAGGACCACGTCCAGGAGCACGAAGCCGGCGGCGACCTGGCCCGGTGCCTCGAGGGCGGTCTTCACCACGAGCCATTGATAGGCGAGGGCCGCGAGCGTGGCGGCCGTGGCGAGCGCGGCCCCCGTCGCCTCCGGCAGGAGCGCGCCCAGGAGCACGGCGGCCAACAGGAAGTGGATCTGCAGGACCGCCGCCCAGTTGCTCGCGACGACGAGCGGAACGAAGCGGCGGCCCTCGCCCATGGCCCGCAAGACGAGCGCGGCGGCGAGCGGAAAGGCGAGCCAGCCCACGACGTAGCCCCCCGCCTCGACGAGCAGGAGGAGCGGCAGCGCGACCGGTGCCCCCTCGTGGAAAACTCCCCGCAGGACGAGGACGAGGTAGGCGGGGAAGGCCAACACGAGGGCGGTGAAGGAGCGCAAGAAGCCGTCGAACGAGAGGTCGAAGGCGGCCATCGCCGCGGGCTCGCGCTTCAAGATCGCGAGGGCACCCTGGAGCCCGCCGCGGATCTCGGCCGCGCTCGCGATCATCCGGGCCTCGTCACGACACCCGCGAAGAAGCGCGCGACGAACACTTCGTAGACGCGGGTGAGCTCCTCGATGTCGGCGGTCCGGACGTGCTCGTCGACCTGGTGCAGGGTCGGCCCCGGCAGGCCGAGCTCGACCACCGGGCAGACCGACGCGAAGAAGCGCGCGTCCGAGGTGCCGCCGCCCGTGTCGAAGCGGGGTCGTCTCCCGGTCACCGCCTCGACCGCGGCCGCGAGCGTCTCGGTCAAGGGCCCCTCCTCGGTGCGGAAGGGCTCGGCCGAGATCGCGACCTCGAGCTCGTGCGGGATCCCGAACCCGTCGAGAAGGGCGCGCAGGCGGCGCTCGAGCCCGGCCCCGCTGTGCCGGTCGTTGAAGCGGACGTTGAAGACCGCGCGCGCCTCGCCCGGGATCACGTTGCTGGCCGGGTTGCCGATGTCGATCGAGGCGATCTGCAGGCTCGAGGGCTCGAACCAGGGCGTGCCTTCGTCGAGCCGGATCGCCAACAGCGCGGGCAGGATCGCGAGCAGCCGATGGGCGGCGTTGTCGGCACGCTGCGGGTAGGCGGTGTGACCTTGCCGGCCGAACACGGTGAGCCGCCCGGTCAAGGAGCCGCGACGGCCGATCTTGGCCAGATCGCCCACCCGCTCGAGGCTCGTGGGCTCGCCCACGAGGCAGGCATCGGGGGCCATGCCGCGCTCGACCGCCCAGGCGACGAGCCGGGCGGAGCCGTCGACCGAGGGCCCCTCCTCGTCGCCCGTGAGGAACAGCGAGAGGCGGCCGCGGGGGAGGCCGCGCCGGGCCACGTGGCGGGCGGCGGCGGCGATCATCGCCGCCACCCCGCTCTTCATGTCGGCGGCACCCCGCCCCCAGAGCCGGCCGTCGCGGATCTCGCCCGAAAAGGGCGGGATGCTCCAGCGCGCGGGATCGCCCGGCGGCACGGTGTCGAGGTGGCCGTTCAAGACGAGATGCGGCCGGCCCTCGCCCACCGTCGCCACGAGGTTCGGCACGCGCGGCCCAGCGCTCGCGAAGTCGAGCCGGATGCAGGCGAAGCCGGCGGCCTCGAGGACCCGCGCGCAGAGCTCGAGCGCCGGCCCGGCGTCCGGCGTGACGCTCGGGCAGCGGACGAGATCGCGCGCGAGGGCGACGGGATCGACGTCCATGGCCACCCTTCCGCTCGGGGGCCGCCCACGGCGGCCGGCCCGGAGCCGGCCGGGCGGACCGCCCGGCCGGGCGAGCGGACCCTAAGCGTCGGTCCCCTGCTGTCAACCGACGGGCACGCCGGAAGTGCCGCTCAATCGCGCAACAGATCGTTGAGCGCGGTGCGCGCCCGGGTCTTGGCGTCGACCCGCTTGATGATCACGGCGCAATAGAGGCTCGGGCCCGGCCGCCCGTCGGGCAGCGGGTTGCCGGGCAGGCTGCCGGGCACCACGACCGAGCCGGCCGGTACCCGACCGTAGAGGATCTCACCCGTGCTGCGGTCGACGATCTTGGTCGAAGCGCCGATGAAGGTACCCATCGCGAGCACGGCACCCTCCTCGACGATCACGCCCTCGACCACCTCGGCCCGCGCTCCGATGAACACCTCGTCCTCGATGATCACCGGGTTGGCCTGCAGGGGCTCCAGCACGCCGCCGATCCCGGCCCCGCCCGAGATGTGGCAGTTCTTGCCGATCTGGGCGCAGGAGCCGACCGTCGCCCAGGTGTCGATCATGGTGCCGCGCTCGACCCGGGCGCCCACGTTGACGAAGCAGGGCATCAAGACGACCGAGGGGGCGATGTAGGCGCTCTTGCGGACGATCGCCCCCGGCACGGCGCGGAAGCCCGCCTCCTCGAAGCGGGCCGCGTCCCAGCCCGCGAACTTCGGTGGAACCTTGTCCCACCACGCGGTACCACCCGGGCCGCCCGGGATCTCCCGCATGTCCTCGAGGCGGAAGGAGAGCAGCACCGCCTTCTTGAGCCATTGATGGGTGATCCAGCGCCCGTCCTTCTTCTCGGCGACCCGGAGCTCGCCCTTGTCGAGGAGCTCGAGGGCCTCCTCGACGGCCTCGCGGATCTCGCCTTGGGTGTGCGGGCCCACGGTCGCGCGCTCGTCCCAGGCCCGCTCGATGACGCCGGCGAGCAGGTCGTGGTCCATGGCTCTGCTTCCCCTTCCCTCGTCCGAAGCGCGTTCCTCGGTCGGCGGAGGCGAGAGGCTAGCCGGCAGGCCCGCGCTGTCAATTCGAGCGGCGGAGCCGCTCCGCGCCCGGGGCCGCGGCCAGCGCGCGCTTGTCGGGCGGCCGGGGCGACCCTAGGGTCGAGGCCATGAGCGCCTTCGACCCGCCCCCCCTGCCCTCGGGCTTCCTCGAGCGTTGTGCCACGATCCTGGGGCCTGCCGGGATCGTCCGCGAGCCGCAGTCGATCGAGCCCTACGTCACCGATTTCTGGCGGCAATATCGCGGCCGGGCGGCGGCCGTCCTGCGGCCGGCGTCGACCGCGGAGGTGGCGGCGGTCGTGGCGGAGGCGGCCCGGGCCCGGGTGCCACTCGTGCCGCAATCGGGCAACACCGGGCTGGTGCGCGGCGGCATCCCCGATGCGAGCGGCCGCCAGGTCGTCCTCTCGCTCGAGCGGATGACCCGGATCCGCGAGGTCGACCCGCGCGGCGAGCACATCGTGGTCGAGGCGGGTTGCGTGCTCGAGACCGTGCAGCAGAAGGCGGCCGAGATCGGCCGGCTCTTCCCGCTTGCGCTCGGCGCCCAGGGCTCGTGCCGGATCGGCGGCAATCTCGCCACCAACGCGGGCGGGGTCGCCGTGCTCCGCTACGGCATGATGCGCGACCTGGTCCTCGGCCTCGAAGTGGTCCTGGCCGACGGCCGGGTCTGGGACGGGCTCAAGACGCTACGCAAGGACAATACGGGTTACGATCTCAAGCAGCTCTTCATCGGCTCGGAAGGCACGCTCGGGGTGATCACCGCGGCCGCGCTCGAGCTCTTCCCCGCACCCAAGGACCGCCAGACGCTCTGGCTCGGCATCGAAGGGCCGCGGATCGCCCTCGACGTCTTCGAACTCTTCCGCGAGAAGGCGGGCGAGGTGATCTCGAGCTTCGAGCTCTTGACCGGATTCGGCGTCGAGGCGGCCTGCGCGCACTTGCCGGGGGTGCGCCGGCCGTTGCCCGAGCCGCATCCTTGGCACCTTTTGATCGAGCTCTCCTGGAGTTTCGAGGACGGGCTTTCCGAGAAGCTCGAGGCGGTGATGGAGCGGGCCGTCGAGATGGGCCTCGTGCGCGACGGGACGCGGGCCGACAGCGAGGCGCAGCGGGCCAACATGTGGCGGATCCGCGAGGGCCAGAGCGAGGCCACCCGGCACATGGGCTTCATCGTCAGGAGCGACGTGACCGTGCCGATCGGCCGGATCCCCGAGCTCGTCGAGCGGATGGCCACGTGGGTCGCAACGCGCGCACCCGGGGTCACGCTCGTCCCCTTCGGCCACGTGGGCGACGGCAATTTACACTTCAACTTCATCGCCCCGCCCGAGCGGGTCGACGAGCTGGCACCGCTGCTGCTCGAGCGGCTCTACGACGAGGTCACCACGCTCGGCGGCTCGATCAGCGCCGAGCACGGGATCGGCCGGATGAAGCGGGAAGCGCTCTGGCGCCGCCGCCCGGCGCTCGACCGCGAGCTCATGGCGCGGATCAAGGCCGCGTTCGACCCGGACGGGATCTTGAACCCCGGCGTGATCCTGGACGGGGCGGAGGAACGGTCGTGAGCGAACGCCGCCCGGCGGGCTGGCCGGCCCGCGCCACGATCGTCGAGGTGGGGCTGCGCGACGGGCTGCAGGCCGAGCGCGCGATCCTGCCCACCGAGACCAAGCTGGATCTGGCGCGGCAGCTGATCGCGGCCGGGATCCGCCATCTCGAGCTCACGAGCTTCGTGAGCCCGCGGGCGGTGCCGCAGCTCGCCGACGCCGAGGAGCTCTTGGCCCGGCTCGGCCGGCCGCCCGGCGTCGAGATCACCGCGCTCGTGCCGAACGCCAAGGGTGCCGAGCGGGCGGTCCAGGCCCGGGTCGACGGGATGGTCGTGTTCCTCTCGGCCTCCGAGAGCCACAACCGCAAGAACCTGAACCGGGGCATCGACCGGAGCCTCGCCGACGTGGCCGAGGTCACGATGATCGGCGAGGCGGCGGGAATCCCCGTCCACGCCGCGCTCTCGGTCGCCTTCGGCTGTCCGTTCGAGGGCGAGGTGCCGCTCGACCGTGTCGTCGGGATCGCCGAGGAGCTCGCCATGCTCGGGATCCGTCGGCTCTCGCTCGGTGACACGACCGGCATGGCGACCCCGCCTTTGGTGCGCGAGCGGGTCGAGGCGCTGCGTGCGAAGCTGCCGCGGCTCGAGCTCGCGCTCCATTTCCACAACACGCGCGGCATCGGCCTGTGCAACGTGATGGCCGGGCTCGACTGCGGGATCGATCGTTTCGAGAGCTCGATCGGCGGGCTCGGCGGTTGCCCCTTCGCGGCCGGCGCCACCGGCAACGTCTGCACCGAGGACCTCGTCTACTTGCTCGAGGAATGCGGGGTCGCGACCGGCATCGACCTCGAGGCGGCGATCGCCGTGGCTCGGGCGGTCGAGCGGGCGCTCGGCCGGCCCTTGCCCGGGCAGGTCATGAAGGCGGGACCGCGGTTGAAGCTCCATCCCTTGGACGCGGTCGCGACCGCCACGGGGTGAGGTCGACGATGGCGGACGGTGCCCTCGCCGGCATCCGGGTGATCGACCTCACCCGCGTCCTCTCCGGCCCCTTCTGCACGATGTTGTTGGCCGATCTCGGCGCCGAGGTGATCAAGGTCGAGGGGCCCGAGGGTGACCCGACCCGGGCGATCGGTGCCGGCCGCGACGGCCTTTCCTGGTACTTCGCCGCCTTCAACCGCAACAAGCGCTCGATCCTGCTCGATCTCAAGCGCGAGGCCGACAAGGACGTCCTCGCCCGGCTGATCGGGAAGGCCGACGTCCTGGTCGAGAACTTCCGCCCGGGTGTGCTTTCCGCGATGGGCTTCCCGCCCGAGCGGCTCGACGTCCTCAACCCCCGGCTCGTCACCTGTTCGATCAACGGGTTCGGCAGCGTGGGGCCCTACCGCGACCGGCCGGCCTTCGACTTCATCGCCCAGGCGATGAGCGGCTTCATGGCGACCAACGGCGAGGCGGGCGGGCCACCCGTGCGGACCGCGGCACCGCTCACCGACCTCGCGGCCGGGCTCTACGCCGCGCTCGGCATCGTGGCGGCGCTCCGGGCCCGCGACCTGACCGGCCGCGGCCAAAGGGTCGAGGCCACGATGCTCGGCTCGATGCTCTCGCTCCTGGGCTATCTGGCCCCGGAATTTTTCGCCACGGGCGAGGCCCCGCCGCGCACCGGCAACGACCATCCGATCCTCGCCCCTTACGGGCTGTTCCGCACGGCCGACCGGGAGATCGCGATCGCCCCGGCCAACGAGCCGATCGTGCGGAAGTTCCTGGCCGTGCTCGGCCTCGAGCATCTCCTCGCGGATCCGCGCTTTTCGACCAACGCCGCGCGGGTGGCACACCGGGCGGAGCTGCGCGCGGCGATCGAGGTGGTGCTCGGGCGCGAGCCGGCCGCGGTTTGGATCGACCGGCTCAACGCCGCGGGCGTACCCTGCGGACCGGTGCACGGGCTCGCCGAGGCCTTCGCCGATCCGCAGGTCGAGGCCATCGGCATGCTCGTGGACGTGCCCCATCCGGGGCACGGGCTGGTGCGGATGACCGGCTTCCCGCTGCGCCTTTCCGCGACCCCCTGCGCCGTCCGCCGCCCCGCGCCCGAGCTCGGCCAGCACACCGCGGAGGTACTCGCCGAGTTCGGGATCGCTCGGCCCGACCCCGCCCGGGGCTGACGGCGGGGCGCGGGGTGCTTATCGTTCCGCGGGCCCATCTCGGCTGCGGAGCCCCGGGACCGTGTCGACCGCCGCCCTCTACGATCGCGACTTCTACCGCTGGTGCCTCGAGCAGGCGCAGGCTCTGCGCGCGCTTTCGGCGATGCGGGTGAACCTCGCCGTGCCGCTCGACCTCGAGAACCTCGCCGAGGAGATCGAGAGCTTGGGTAAATCGCAACAACGGGAGCTCGCTTCGCGCTATCGGGTCCTGCTCCTGCATCTTTTGAAATGGAGCCGCCAGCCCCGTCGGCGCACCCGGAGCTGGCGGAGCACCATCGCCACCCAGCGCCTCGAGATCGCGCGCTTGCTGCGCCAGAACCCGAGCCTGCGCGCACGGCGCGGCGAGGAGCTCGCGGAGGCCTACGAGGAAGCGCGCACGCTCGCGGCGATCGAGACGGGCCTGCCTCTCGCCACGTTCCCCGAGAGCTGCCCGTTCACCCTCGAAGAGATCGAGGACCCGGAGTTCCTGCCGTGACTGCGACCCTTCCGGCAACGGACACGAAGACCGCCGGCTCGGGCGAAGCTCACGAGAACGATTTCTACGGTTGGTGCCTCGATCAGGCCCGGGCGCTGCGCGCGCTTTCGGCGATGCGGGTGAACCTCGCCGTGCCGCTCGACCTCGACAATCTCGCCGAGGAGATCGAGAGCTTGGGCAAGGCGCAAGAACGCGAACTCTTCTCACGCTACGTCGTGATCCTCGTGCACCTCTTGAAGTGGCGCTTCCAGCCGGAGCGCCGCACGCGCAGCTGGAGGAGCACCCTTCTCGTGCAGCGCGACGAGCTCGAGAGCCTCTATCGCTTCAGCCCGGGGTTGAAGGCGCTGCGGCAGCCGACCCTCGAGGAAGCCTACCCGGTCGCCCGCAAGCGTGCGGCACGGGAGACGCGCCTTCCGCTCGCCACGTTCCCCGAGAGCTGCCCGTTCACCCTCGAAGAGATCGAGGACCCGGAGTTCCTTCCGTGACCGCGACCCTTCCGGCAAAGGACACGAAGACCGCCGGCTCGGGCGAAGCTCACGAGGACGATTTCTACGGTTGGTGCCTGGATCAGGCGCAGGCTCTGCGCGCGCTTTCGGCGATGCGGGCGAATCTCGCCGTGCCGCTCGACCTCGAGAACCTCGCCGAGGAGATCGAGAGCTTGGGGATCTCGCAGCTGCACGAGCTGCGCGCGCGTCTGCGGCAGCTCTTGGCGCACCTGTTGAAGTGGCGCTTCCAACCGCAGCGGCGGTCGCGGAGCTGGCGCGCCACGCTGCGCGTCCAGCGGGACGCCTTGGCGGATCTGCTCGAATCCAGCCCGAGCTTGAAGCGTCGCTTGGCCGAAGAGCTGCCGAAAGCTTACGAAAAGGCGCGCCGGCTGGCGGCCGACGAGACGGGTTTGCCGGTCTCGACCTTCCCCGAGAGCTGCCCCTTCGACCTCGAGCAAATCGAGGACCCGGAGTTCCTGCCGTGAGCCGGGGATGCGGCTGACGGCCGACGAGGTGGCGACGATCCGCCGGCTCGTGGCCGAGGCCTACGGGCCCGGGGCCGAGATCTGGCTCTTCGGCTCGCAGCTCGACCCACGCAGGAAGGGCGGCGACATCGACCTGCTGGTCGAGCTGCCGGCGAGCGCGCCGGTCGACATCTGGAGCGAGTTGCGCCTGCACGCCGAGCTCGAGGAGGGCCTCGGCGGCCGCAAGGTGGATCTGATCGTGCACCACCACGGCGAGGAAGAAGGGCCCTTCGTGCGGATCGCGAAGCAGACGGGCATCCTTTTGCAGAGGCCCGCGTCGTCCGCGGGAGCGCTCGACGCTGCGCCGAAGAATGGAACCGGGGGAGCTACGATGACAACCGCCGAAGAGCTTCTCCTGCACATCTTCGAAACCTTGGCGCGTACCGGTGCAGCCCTGAAGGAGCTGCGCTCGCGGCTCGCCGATCGTCTTCCCGCCCGACCCGAAACGGTTGCGGCTTTCGACGCGGATACGACCTTCCTCACCGATGCCTTGTTGAAGCGCTACGAACAGCATACGGATGCCCTCCGCGTCGCCGCGCGGACGATCGTCCGGCTCCTGGGGGAAGAGGACCGGTACCGGACGAATCGCCATGTTTTCGACCGGCTCGAGAGCCTCGGGGTCGTGCCGGAGGCCGCGCGGTTCATGGCACTCGTGGAGCTCCGCAATCGGACCGTGCACGCCTACGCGCCCGACAGCGCGCGGCAGGCGCAGATCTTGAACAGCGTGTACGTGAGCGTGGGCGAGCTTCTCGACCTCGCCGGGCGGTTCGCCCGCTTCGCCAGGGAGCAGCGGCTCTTACCGGACGAGGCCGCGCCGGTGCTCGCGAAGCTCGAAGCGCTCGGCACGCCGAGCTGACCCCGCGCGAGGCGCTCTGGCCGAGGCGGCCCGCGCGTGCCATCTCTCCGGCCGGCGAACACGGAAGGTGCTCTCGGGGAGGGCGGCCATGGAGACCTGGCACAATCTGATCGGCGGCAAGTCGGTCCCGGCGCGCGACGGGCGGACCTACGAGCACGTCTGCCCCTCGGACGGGCGACCCTTCGCGACCGCGCCGCGGAGCGGGGCGGCCGATGTCGACGATGCGGTCAGGGCGGCCCGCGCCGCCTTCGAGGGACCCTGGGGCCGCATGCCCGCGGTCGAGCGGGGTCGGCTCTTGATGAAGCTTTCGGAAGCGATCGCTCGCGAGGCCGAGCGTTTGGCCGCCCTCGAGGCCAAGGACACGGGCAAGCCCATGAAGCAGGCGCGCGCCGACATCGCCGTCACGACGCGCTACTTCGAGTTCTACGCCGGTGCCGCCGACAAACTCCACGGCGACACGATCCCCTTCCTCGAGGGCTACACGGTCTTGACCTTGCGCGAACCTTACGGGGTCACGGCGCACATCGTACCCTGGAACTACCCGGCGCAGATCTTCGCCCGCTCGGTCGCCGCGTCCCTCGCCGCCGGCAACGCTTGTGTGGTGAAGCCGGGCGAGGAGGCGGGACTTTCGATCGTCGCCATGGCCGAACTCGCCCGCGAGGTCGGGTTCCCCGACGGCGCCCTCAACGTCGTGCACGGGATCGGCGAAGAGGCCGGGGCCGCCCTCGCCGCGCACCCCGACATCGACCATCTCTCGTTCACGGGCTCGCCCGAAGTCGGCACGCTCGTCCAGGCAGCCGCGGCCAAGAACCACGTCGGCTGCACCCTCGAGCTCGGCGGCAAGAGCCCGCAGGTGATCTTCGCCGATGCCGACCTCGAGGCCTGCCTGCCCACGGTCGTCACGGCGATCACCCAGAACGCCGGCCAGACCTGCTCGGCCGGCTCGCGCGTGCTGGTCGAGCGGCGGGCCTACGAGGAGGTGGTGGGCCGGCTCGCCGAGCGGTTCGCAGCGGTCCGCGTGGGCACCCACGAGATGGACCTCGAGATGGGCGCCCTCGTCTCGGAGACGCAGCGCCGGCGCGTCCAGGGCTACATCGACGCGGCACTCGCCGACGGCATCCCCGTCCTCGCCAAGGGCCGGCTCGAGCCGGGCCTGCCGGCCGGCGGGTTCTACGTCCAGCCCGTGTTGTTCGGCCCGGTGCCGCGCGCCAACCGCTTGGCGTGCGAGGAGGTGTTCGGCCCGGTCCTGGCCGTCTTCCCGTTCGAGGACGAGGCCGATGCGATCCGGCTCGCCAACGGCACGCCCTACGGCCTCGTGGCCGGGGTGTGGACGCGCGATCTCGGCCGCGGCATGCGCCTCGCGCGGGCGATCCGCACGGGCCAGGTGTTCGTCAACGCCTACGGCGCGGGCGGCGGCGTCGAGCTCCCCTTCGGCGGGTTCAAACATTCCGGTCACGGCCGCGAGAAGGGCTTCGAAGCCCTCTACGGTTTCACCGCGGTCAAGACCGTTGTCGTCCGGCACTGAGGACGAGCGTGGGCGCCGTCGCGCCCTCGGCCTGCTCGTGGCCGCGCTGGCCGCGTGCCAACCGACGGTTCGGCCCGAGCCCGCCACGAGCGCGCGGATCGTCCGGGCGAGCCCGGCCGAAGCGGAGGCCCGTGCGGCGGCCCTGCTGCGGGCCCTGGGCTTCACCGTGACCGAGTTCACGAGCACGGCGGTGCCCACCCTGCGCGGCGAGCTCGCGGGCGGGGTCGACCCGGCCTGGGCGTATTGCCCGGGCATCTGGACCACCGACCCGTTCTCCGATCTCGGCCAGTCGCGCTTCGTCCAGGCTGCGGGCCGCCGCGCGGTGGTGCTCGTGCGCGCGAGTGGCCTGCCGCAGGGCACGAGCGTCGAGGTCGACCTCCGGACGATCGGCCTTTACCCGCACGCCTTCACCGGCGACACGGTCGAGGCGCTCTGCGGCAGCACGGGTGTGCTCGAGCGCCGGATCCTGGACGCCGCCCAAAGTCCCCCCTGAAACCCGGAACCCGTCCATGACGGTCTTCACCCCCCCGCTCCGCGACATGCGCTTCGTGCTGCGCCATCTGGCCGGGGTCGAGCGCTTGGCGGAGCTTCCCGGCCTCGGCCACGCCACACCCGACTTGCTCGACGCCGCGCTCGAGGAGGCGGGCCGGTTCGCTGCCGAGGTCCTGGCGCCCTTGAACGCGGTCGGCGACCGGCACGGCGCCGTCCTCGAGAACGGGAGGGTGCGGACCGCCCCGGGCTTCGCGGAGGCGTTCCGGAAATTCCGGGAGGGCGGCTGGATGGGGGTGGTGTTCCCCGAAGCGTACGGTGGGCAGGACCTGCCTTGGACCTTGAACACCGCCTTGGCCGATCTGTGGAACGCGGCCAACATGACCTTCCAGATCTGCCCGCTCCTGACCCAGGGGGCGGTCGAGGCGATCCTGCATCACGGCAGCGAGGCGCAGAAGCGGCTTTACGCCACCCGACTCGTCGAGGGCCGCTGGACCGCCGCGATGGGCCTGACCGAGCCGCAGGCCGGCACCGACCTCGGGGCCGTCAGGACCCGCGCCGAGCCACGCGAGGGGCACTACCGCCTGTTCGGCCAGAAGATCTTCATCACCTTCGGCGACCACGACATGGCCGAGAATATCGTCCATCTCGTGCTCGCCCGTCTCCCGGATGCGCCTGCGGGTGCGAAGGGGCTCTCGCTCTTCATCGTGCCCAAATATTTGCCCGAGCTGGACGGCCGGCTCGGCCCGCGCAACGACTGGCGGGTCCTCAAGCTCGAGCACAAGATCGGCATCCACGCCTCGCCCACCTGTGCGCTCTCTTACGGTGACGACGGGGGTGCGGTCGGGTTCCTCTTGGGCGAGCCGAACCGTGGCCTCGCCTGCATCTTCACGATGATCAACAACGCCCGGCTCGCCGTCGGCCACGAGGGGCTCGGGCTTTCGGAGCGGGCCTACCAGGCGGCCCTCGCTCATGCCCGGACGCGGATCCAGGGGCGGATCGACGGCCGGCCGGCGCCGATCGCGAGCTACCCCGACGTGCGGCGGATGCTCGTGCGGATGCGCGCGCAGATCGCGGCGATGCGCGCCCTTTCCTATTGGACCGCGAGCTTCGTCGACCGGGCGGCGCGCGCCCCCGATCCGGCCGAACGCCGGCGCGCGGCCGACCGGGTGGCGCTCTTGACCCCGGTGGTGAAGGCCTGGTGCACCGATCTCGCCCAGGAGGTCACCCACGCCGCGATCCAGGTGCACGGCGGCATGGGCTACGTCGAGGAGACCGGCGTGGCGCAACTTTGGCGCGACGCGCGGATCCTGCCGATCTACGAGGGCACCAACGGTGTCCAGGCGATGGATCTGGTCGGCCGCAAGCTCGCGATGGCCGACGGCCGGCTGCCCTGGGACCTCGTGGCCGAGCTGCGCGGCGACCTCGAATCCGTGCCGGGCGAGCTCCGGCTTTCGTTGCGCGAGGCGCTCGAGCGGCTCGAGGAGGCGACCCGCTACGTCCAGGGCGCGGGCGAGGAGGCCAAGGGGGCGGCGGCTGCCGCCTATCTGCGCCTTCTGGGCCACACCCTGGGTGGCTTCCTGCTCGCCCGCGGCTCCCGGGCGGCCGCGGCCGACGCCGAGGGTGGCGCCGCCTGGCCCGGGCTCGCCCGGTTCTGGTGCGCCCACATCCTGCCCGAGACCCAGGGCCTGCGGTCGAGCGTGCTCGCCGGCGCCGAGGGCCTGGAGCCGGCGCTGCTCGAGGGTTGAGCGGACGGCGCCGCGATCGAGGGTCCCGCCTCGTCGATCACCTCCCCCTTCGAAGCGCTGCCGCGGCTGCCCATCTTCCTGACGAGGTGTCGGGCGGTTGCCGGAGCCGCCGAGGTCGCAAGGGAGGAGGCCATGAGCCGGAGCGCTGACGATCCCACCCGGATCCGCTACAAAGTCCGCGAGGCGGTGGCCGTGTTCCACGACCCCGATCGTCTCGAATCGGCGATCGAGGCGCTCGAACTCGCGGGCTTCGACCGAGCCCAGATCAACGTGCTCACCTCGCGGGAGACGGCGGAGCGGAAGCTCGGCCGGCCGATCCGCGATCTCCACGAGCTCGAAGACGAACCCGAGATCCCGCACGGCAACCCGGTCGACCGCCACGAGCGGGCCGAGGCCAAGGCGGCGCTGACCGCCGGCTTGGCCGGGCTCGGCAGCCTCGTGGCGATCGGCACGGTGGTGGCGAGCGGCGGCAGCCTCGCCCTCCTGCTCGCCGCGGCGGCCCTCGCGGGTGGGCTCGGCGGCGGGATCGGCGCGACCATCGCCCGGTTCCTCGAGGAGCGCCACGCCCGCGCCGTTCAAGACGCGATCGAGCGCGGCGGGGTGCTGCTCTGGGTGGGGTTGCGCAACCCCGAGCAGGAGGCGCGGGCGGTGGCGATCTTGAAGGAGCAGGGTGGGGAGGACGTGCACGTGCACGAGATCGAGCACAGCTGGGGTGCCGAGGAGGTGCCGATGCGCCGCTGGCAGCCCGATCCGTTCCTGTTCCCGGCCTGACCCGCCCGGCCGCGCCGGCTCGACACCTGCGCTGCCCGAAAGGGGCGCGCCGGGAACCGAGTACCGACCACCCCGCCGTTAACGCGATCTCAACCATTTCGGTGGAAGATGGCGACGGAACGAACGGGTGCGAGGTCCGGTGCGCCGTCTTCTCGCCTCGGTGCGCGCATGGCTCGTGGCGATCGCTGGTGCTCTTCCGGCGATCCGGCCGCGGGGCATCCTCTTCTGTCGGCCGGGTTCAGCCGCGGCGGGTCACGGCGAGCGCGCGGCGGTCGAGGTGGCGCTCGACCTCGGCCAGGCTCACGCCCGAAGCGGCGAGCTTGACCATCGCGAAGTAGAGCAGGTCGGCCGCCTCCCAGATCACTTCCGCGCGGCTCGTGGCGCGGGCGAGCTCGTCCGCCTCTTCGCGGAGCTTCGCGGCGAGGAGCGCCGGATCGGCCAGGAGCTTGGCGGTGTACGAGCCTTCCGGGGCGGAAGCCCGCCGCGCCGCCAAGGTGGCCTCGAGGCGCGCGAGCCCCTCGGCCTCGCCGAAGCAGGAGAAGCGGGCGAGGTGGCAGAAGCCCGGGCCCTTCTGGCGGACGCGGAAAGCGAGCGCGTCGCGGTCGCAGTCGAGCTCGACGCGCAAGAGCTCCTGGGTCGCCCCGGAGCTTTCGCCCTTGACCCACAAGCCGCGCGCGCGGGATTGGTAGACGCCCGCGCGCCGCCGCACCGCCTCGCGCAAGGAATCGCGCGAGCTCCAGGCGAGCCCCAGGAGGAGCCCGCGCTCGTCGGCCACGACCGTCGGGAAGAGGCCGTCCGGCCGGTCGGAGCGCAACGGTGCGGCGATCGCATCGGCCAGATCGAGCTTGCCCGTGTAGAGCGCCATGCCGACCTGGGCGTCCGCACCGAGTCGATCGAGCGCGGCGATCTCCTCGGCGGTGGTGACGCCACCTGCGATCGTCACCCGGCAGGAAGACCCGGCCGCGCGCACCACCGCCTCGGCCAAGGCCAGGTCGGTGCCGGCGAGCCGACCCTCGCGCTCGACGAACGTCACGAGGAAGCCGCCCACGTGGGGCCGGAGCTCCGCGATCCGCTCGAGGATCCCGCGGCCCGTGCCCTTCCGCCAGCCTTCCACCACGACCTCGCCGTGGCGGGCATCGAGGGCTGCGATCAGGCGCTCGCGGGGCAGGCTCGCGAGCAACTCGGGGCGCGCGGCGGTGCCGAGGATGATCTTGCTGGCACCGCGGTCGAGCCAGCGCAGCGCCGTCTCCCGATCGCGGATCCCGCCGCCCACCCGGCAAGCGAAGCCGGCGTCGAGCAGCCGTTCGACGAGCGCGGCGTTCGAGCCTTCGCCCATCGCCGCGTCGAGGTCGATCACCGCGAGCTCACCCGCGAGCGCGAAACGCTCGGCGATCGGCAAGGGGTCGCCCGCCTCGAGGGCGAGCCGTTCGCCACCCACGAGCTGGACGGTGCGCCCGCCTTGCAGGTCGATGGAGGGGACGATCACGGCCGCACCACGACGCCGCGGGCCGCCAAGAACCGTTTGACCTCGGCCACCGTCCGATCGCCGTCGTGGAACATCGAGGCGGCGAGCACCGCATCCGCGCCGGCCTCGAGCGCCTCGGCCAGATGCTCGGGCGTATCCGCACCACCCGAGGCGATCACCGGGATGCGGACGGCCGAGGCGACCGCACGAATGAGCGGCAAATCGTACCCGGACCGGGTCCCGTCGCGATCCCAGGAGGTGAGCAGGATCTCGCCGGCCCCGAGCCCTTCCCCCTCGCGCGCCCAGGCGACGGCATCCCTACCCGTCCCTTCTCGACCGCCCTTGACGAGCACCTCGAAGCGGCCGTCGCGCAGCGCCGCGTCGATCGCGAGCACGCAGCACTGCCGGCCGAACCGCGCGGCGATCTCGGCCAGGAGCGCCGGCCGCTCGACCGCTGCGGTGTTCACCGAGACCTTGTCGGCGCCGGCCTGCAGGAGCCGCCAGGCATCGTCCTCGCTCCGGACGCCGCCGCCGACGGTGAGCGGGATCGCCAGCACCTCGCGGACCCGGGCGACCGTCTCCAGCTGGTGGCCGCGGCCCTCGGGTGTCGCCGAAACGTCGAGGATCACGATCTCGTCGGCACCCTGCGCCTCGTACAGCGCGGCCCGCTCCGCCGGATCGCCGGCATTGCGCAGCCCCTGGAACCGAACGCCCTTGACGACCCGGCCGTGGCTCACGTCGAGGCAGGGGATGATGCGTCGCGCGAGCATCTCAGACGGGCTCCAGAGCGAGGAAGCGAGCGAGGAGGCGAGCGCCCCAACCGCTCGAGAGCTCGGGGTGGAATTGGCAGCCCAACACGCGCCCCTTCTCGATCGCCGCCAAAAACCGACCGCCGTGCTCGCTCCAGGCACAAGCCCAGCCCGGTGCCGCGACGGCCCGGTAGGAATTGGCGAAATAGGCCCAACCGGGCTCGACGAGCCGACAGCTCGGATCCGGCTCGACCCGGTTCCAGCCGAATTGTGGGGTGCGCACGCTCGAGGGGAAGCGGCCGACCGTACCGGGCAAGACCCCGAGACCCGCGACACCCGGGCTCTCTTCGCTCGCCGCGAACAGGAGCTGGTGCCCGACGCACACGGCGAGGGTCGGCCGCCCTTCGGCGATCCGCCGGCGCAGGGCCTCGGCGAAACCCTGCCCCATGAGCCGGGCCATGGCGGCACCGAACGCCCCGACGCCGGGCAGGACGACGTGGCTCGCCTGCAGGATCTCGCGGCCGCGCTCGGCCGTGCGGACGCCGGCTCCGAGTCGGTGGAAGGCCGCGGCGACGCTCGCGAGGTTGGCGGTGCCGGTCGGGACGATCAGCACGTCGGCCATCGACGACCTCGGATCGAGCGCGGCGGTCGGTCGCTCGGCACGTCAGAGCACGCCCTTGGTGCTCGGCACGTCGTCCGAGCCGTCCAACGATACGGCGGTCCGCAAGGCGAGGGCCAGCGCTTTGAACGCCGCCTCGACCCGGTGATGGTCGTTCTCGCCGCGCTCGAGGTCGACGTGCAGCGCCATCCGTCCGGCAACCGCGAACGAATGGAAGAAATGAGCGAGGTTTTCGCATGCGACCTCGCCGATCCGCTCGCGCCGCAAACCGAGCGCCACCCGCGGTGCCGGTCGACCGGAAAGGTCGACGACCACCCGGGCGAGGGCCTCGTCGAGTGGGGCGAAGGCGAAGCCGAAGCGGCGGATGCCGCGCCGCTCGCCGAGCGCCGCGTCGAGCGCGCTGCCGAGGGCGAGCGCGCAATCCTCCACCGTGTGGTGGTCGTCGACGTCGAGATCGCCTTCGCAGGCGAGCTCGAGGTCGAAGCGGGCGTGGCGGGCGAGCGCCGTGAGCATGTGGTCGAGGAAGCCGAGACCCGTGGCGATCTCGCTCCGGCCGCTGCCGTCGAGCACCAGGCGCACGGTGACGGCGGTCTCGCCCGTCCGCCGCTCGACCCTACCGATCCGCGCCTCTCGCGTTGGCTGCACGCTTTCCTCCCGACGCGGCGCCGCTCAGACGACGATCTGGGCGATGTCGGAGACGACGATGTCGGTACCGCCGCGCTCCTTGATGGCGCGAATGAGCTCCGGCAGCCGGGCGCGCGGCACCGCGGCCTTGACCGCGAAGCCGGCATCGTGGTGGAGCGGCGCGATCGTCGGCTCGCGCATGCAGGGGAGGATCTCGACCACCGCCTCGAGATGCTCCTTGGCGACGTTGACCTCGAGCATGACCCGCTCCCGGGCATCGAGCACCGAGCGAACGAGCAGGGTGAAATGCTCGATCACCGGCCGCTTGGTAGGGTCGTCGAGGGCCTTGGGGTGGGCATAGAGCCGGGTCGAGCTGCGCATCACCTCGTCGACCACGACGAGCCCGTTGGCTTTGAGGGTGGCGCCGGTCGCGCTGTTGTCGACGATGCAGTCGGCATCCTCGGGAGGGAACACTTCGGTCGCGCCGTAGGATCGAACGATCCGTGCGTCGAGTCCGCGCGCCGCGAGCCACAGCCGGGTGAGCCGCTCGTACTCGGTCGCCACCACGAAGGGACGTCGCGGGAGGCTCCCGTCGACCAGAAAGGAGGGCGCGGCCGCGACGACGATCGTGACCGGGTCGAGCCCGGTGTCGACCAGCTCCACGAGATCGGCCTCGAGCTCGGCGACCCAATCGGCACCGGCGAAGCCCAGGTCGCGCGAGCCGAGATGGAGCATCTCGACGATGTTCTGCGGCTTCAAGAGCTTGGCCTCGAAGCCGGGAAGCGAGAGCGAGGGCCGGTAGCCGCGTCGGTCGAAAGTCAGCCGGATGCCGGCATCGGCCAAGAGCCGGAGGACGTTGTCCTGCATCCGGCCCTTCGGCAGGGCCAGGTGGACGAGCGGCGGTGCGGGTGGCTGGGCGAGCGGCAAGGTTTCGGCCGTGGTTGGCTGCGGGACCCGAGCCTCGATGCCTTGGCACCCCGCGGCGGGGCTTATAGAGAGCGGGCGGGCGACGGTAAAGGCGAGCCGGAGCCGACCGGCCGGAGGAACGAGGGATGGCGAGTGCGGGCCGGGTGCGGGCGAGCCTGGGGATCGAGGTCGGCCGCCTGCGGACGACCGGGGTCTTGCTCGCGGGCGACGGCCGCGAGCTGGCCCGGTCGGTTGCCGAGCACCCGCCGCTGCAGCCGCGCGGCGCCCTATGCGAACAGGATCCGGCGGTCCTCTGGGCAGCCCTGCAGCAGGTGGTCGCCCGCCTCAAGGCGTCGGTCGAGGTGGATCTCGTCGGGCTCGGCCTCACCGGCGAGGCGGGCGGTCTCGTGTTCCTCGATCGCGTGGGCGCCCCGGTGCGCCAGGCCATCCTGGGGGCCGACCGGAGAGCGGTCGAGGAGGCGCGCGAGATCGGTAGGAGATTGGCCGAGGCGGGCCTGGCCGCGGGGCTGGGCCGCCGCCTCGGGGCCTGCTCGCCGGCCGCCAAGATCCTCTGGCTCGCGGCCAACGAACCGGAGACCGCGCAGCGCGTCGCGACGGTCCTCGCCCCCAAGGATCATCTGAGCTGGCGGCTCACCGGCGAGCGCGCCACCGATGCGAGCGAGGCCTCGGCGAGCGGGTTCCTCGACCTGGGCACGCGGCGCTGGAATGGGCCGCTGCTCGAGGCCCTCGGTCTTTCCGCCGATTTGTTGCCCGAGGTCTTCGAATGCGCCGACGTGACCGGTCGCGTGAGCGTGGCGGGCGCCGCCGAAACCGGCCTGCCCGAAGGGCTGCCGGTGGTAGCGGGTGGCTCCGCGCTCGCCTGTGGGGCGCTCGCGGCCGGCTTGATCGGGGAGGGCGCGGCGCTCGCCTGGCTCGAGCCCGGGGCCGGGCTCGTGGTGCGGGCAGCCGAGCCGCCCGGGGAAGCCGACGAGGCGGTCGAGCTGCTCTGCGAGGCGACCGGCGCCTGGCACCTCGCGGTCGCCCTGCCGCTCGCCGCCAGCCCGCTCGTCTGGCTCGCCCGCGAGCTCGCCCCCGAGTGGGCGTCGGCGGCCCGCGCCGCAGGCCTGGAGCCGGAAGCGGCCCTCCTCGGCGAGGCGGCGAACGTCGCGCCGGGCAGCGGCGGCCTCCTGTTCTTGCCGGCGCTCGAGGGGACCGCCGGCCAGCCGGCCACGGTCGGCGCTTGGATCGGGCTCGGCCCCGGCCTCGGCCGCGCCGAGCTCGCCCGCTCCGTGCTCGAGGGGCTGGGCGCGGCGCTCGCCGAGCGGGCGGCCCGGCTGCGTCGTCCCGCGCTCCTGCGGGAGCCGGTGCGGTTGGTCGGGCGAGCCGCCACCGACGCGAGTTGGCGCGAGCTGTTGGCGGCCCAGCTCGGCGTGCCGATCGCACCGCTCGGGAGCCACCTCGATCCCGCGCGCGGGGCGGCGATGCTCGCGGGCATCGGCGTCGGGCTGTGGGCCGATCCGGCCGAGGCGGTGGCGCGGGCCGTTCCGCCTCCGGGGCCGACCGTCCCGGTCGACCCCCTGCTCCAGCGGCTCTACCGCACGCACGAGGTGCGGCGCGCCCGCGCCGCGGCGCTGCTCGCCGCCCTCGAGGAGTGACGGTCCTCGGCGAGGCGGCTCGGTGTCGGCTCCGGATCCGGGCGGTAGGTCCGATCAGGGGCGGCCATGCTCGATCGGGCGCCGCCGCGCGTCGCCAGGGACGCCTCCGTGCGGCCGCCGCAGTCGGGGCCGAGAGGTCGAAGGCGCCCGAGGCCAGCGGCGCGGATCCCTCCACCCGCGGCGGCCCGGGCTCCCTGGGCGGCTTCCGGCCCCTGCGTTCGGCGAACTTGCATCGGTGCCCAACCCGTCACGGGGCCGGACGACCGTGCAGCCGGTTCCCGCGCCCCACGTGACCCGAAGTCCGTCCCGCCACCGGGGCGTCGGCTACGAAGCCGGCAATCCCACGGACCATCGGGCTTCGGCCCCGGCCGACCCGAAGAGGCGGCAGCTCGTCGAGGCGGTCGGCAGGCGCACCGTCGAGCGGTACGGCATTCACCGGCGGCCACCCAGGTCCGGTCGTGGCGCGGCGGACCGGTCGTCCGAGCCAGGCCCCGAAGCCGATGGTCGCGTGCCGCCACCGGCAGGAAAATGGCCTCGTCCGCACCGAGCCGCGGGCCGGGGCTGACCAGAGGCGTCCGTCTCGCGCAGAAGCTCGATCGTGGTCCCCGGGACCGGGCGGACGCGACCGGCGGGGAGCGCGAAGGGGGCACCGACCGTGCCGCCTCCCGACCCGCTCGCGAGCCCGGACGACCCTCGAGCCCCGACCGCTCCGGGTCGGGCTCGCCGATCCGGTCCGTCCGATCCACCGCACAGAGCTCCGCGACATCCCCGGCGCGAGGGCGACGGGCCCGAAAGCCCCGTGCGTGCGGCGAAGGCAGTGCAAGAGGCACCGCGGCGGCGCCGAGGGTGTGCGGCTGGCACGGCGGCTACCCCGACCCCGCTCGATCCTCCGATGGGCGCGCGGCTTCGTGTCGCTCTTCGCCCCCGCGGACGCCCCGGCCCCGATCCGAGGGAAGCCCGTTCGTCACCGGCCGACCCCGTCGCCTCCCCGGCCGCGGTTGGACCCGCGGGCGAGGCCCGACTGCCCGGCCCGGGCATCGCTCCCAGCTCCGGAGGCCTTCGGTCGCGGAGAGGCGGATCTCCCGAGCCGCGCGGCCGCGCCGACGTCGCTCGGAGCGGAAGCCGGGGCGGGGGCTCTGCTCCGAGCCTGCCCCTCGACGGGAACGAGGATGCTGTTCACGATCCTTTAAGGCGGACGTGGCAGATTTCCCGATGCACTCGGGAGAGAGGCCATGGCGAAGGGCAGCTCGAACGACCGGCTCGGGGGCGATCGGCGTCACGCGGGCACCCTTTTCGAAGGTCTCCGGCGCGACCGGCGCGGTGCGGTCGCCGCCACGGTAGCCCTCGTCCTGGTGCCGCTCGTGATCGCGGTCGGTCTGGCGGTCGATGTCGGCCGGGCGGTGGCGGCCCGGAGCTCGCTGCGCAGCGCGCTCGACGCCGCGGCGCTCGCAGCCGCCCATGAGAGTTCGGCCCCCGCAGCGGTCGCCGCCGTCGAGCGGTTCTTGCGCGCCAACTACGAGGCATCGCGCTGGGGCGCCCTCTCCGATTTCTCGGTCCGGCAAGGCGAGCACGCTCTCGCGGTGGATGCGCGGGCGACGGTACCGACGACGCTCCTGCGCGTCCTCGGGGTGAACGAAATCGAGGTGGGCGCCGAAGCCGAGGTGACGGTCGGCGGCGCCAACCTCGAGGTGGCGCTCGTCCTCGACGTGACGGGCTCGATGGCCCAGGGCACCCGGATCGCCGATCTGCGCGCCGCCGCCACCGATCTCGTCAACATCGTCGTGCGCGACGTGCAGGCGCCGTTCTACTCCAAGGTGGCGATTGTCCCCTACTCGATGGGCGTGAACGTCGGCACGCTCGCGGACACGGTTCGCGGTCCCGTCCGAGCCGGTACCTGCACGACGCCGGGTTGTTCCTTCATCACGTTCAAGAACGTCTTCAACAAAGACCGAACCTTCGCCGTCAGCACCTGTGTGAGCGAGCGGATCGGTCCCCATGCCTACACCGACGCCCCGCCTTCCACGGCCCGGGTCGGCTACAACTACCCTGCACCCGGTAACCCGTGCCTGACGAGCCAAATCCAGCCGCTCACCACCGATCGGACCTTGTTGACCGCGCGCATCGCGAGCCTCACCGCCTCCGGGTCGACCGCCGGGCACGTCGGCATCGCTTGGGGCTGGTACACACTCTCGCCGAATTTCGGTGTGTGGACCGGTACGAGCGTCCCGGCTTCCTACGCCGATCCTGACACGCGAAAGATCCTCGTGCTCATGACCGACGGCGAATACAATTCCAGCTACTGCAACGGTGTGATCAGCCGGACCTCGACAACGGGTAGTGGATCGCGGGAAAATCACATCAATTGCGACGCGCCGAACGGGCACTCTTTCGATCAGGCGCAAGCCCTGTGCACGGCCATCAAACGAACCGGCATCACGATCTTCACGGTCGGCTTCCAAATCCACAACGACCCGCGGGCACGCGACTTGATGAGCCGCTGCGCTTCGAGCGCGGAGCACGCTTTCACCGCCGAAACGGGTGCCGAGCTGCGGGCGACCTTCCAGCAGATCGCCAAGCGGATTTCGAAGCTGCGCCTGTCCCGATGACGAGAGGGCAGGTCCCGGCGACCGTGCCTGTCGGGACCTGCCGGACGCCTACCGGGCTACCCTCACCTCAACGGCCATCCGCAGCGATCGGCCGCTCCTCGTCGACCGTGGCCGGCGCCCGCTCGGTCTCGAGCGAGGGCGGGTCGCCCATCCACAGATCGGCGCCGGGAAAGAGCTCGGGCAAGCCCGACACTTCGGCGAGCCCCGGCTCGGCGGCGGCCATCGGCACGGGCCCGCCGTCGAGCGCGACCGAAGCCGCGCCCCCGGTCGGATCGAGGAACGGCGCGAGCAGGTCGTCCGCCGGAGGCTCGTCGATCCGGAGGAACTCAGCCGGCGCGTGCAGGTGGCCGTCGATCTCGATGCCTGCGAGTGCCGCCTCGTGGCCGCGATAGCCGACCACGACGGCGAGGTCGCGGCCGTCGTAGGCGAGAAGCAGATCGTCCCCTTCGAGCCTTGCCGAAAGCCGGGTCGGATCGGCACCGTCGATTCGGATCCGGTTCGCACCCTCGAGGTCGAAAATCCGGTCGACGCCAGGCTCCGCCAGGCCCAGGACGTAGACATCGTTCCCCGGCCCACCGTAAAGCAGATCGTCTCCAGGACCACCGTCGAGGAGATCGTCACCGGCATCGCCGATCAAGAGGTCGTTCCCGGAGCCGCCGTACAGCCGATCGTCGCCGCCACCGCCGCGGACCCGGTCGTCGCCACCACCGCCCCAGAGGAGGTTGGCCGCGTCGTTGCCCTCGATCACGTTGGCATCGCCGTCACCCACCACGGCATGGGCCTCGGAACCCGTCAGGCGGACGTTTTCGACGTTCGGCGGGACCTGCTGCTTGAAGCGCGGAGCACCCGCAGGCGGGCTGCCGAGAACCGCGTCGCCGATCATGAAGGTCGCGAGCCCGCCTTTGGCGAGCGTCGGAAAGGCTTTTTCGAGCTGGGCGCCGAAGTCCGGTCCGACGACGAGTGTGTCCCGCCCACCGCCGTCCGGTCCCCAGGGGTCTTCGAAGAAGAGATCGCCCGGCGAGCCGATGACCGCCGTGTCGTTCCCGCTGCCGCCGGTAGCGACGTCGTCGCCGGCACCGCCGTCGAGAAAATCGTCGCCCGGCCCGCCATCGAGCGCGTCGCGCCCCTCGCCACCGAGCAGGAGGTCGTCGCCCGTGCCTCCCGAAAGCGTGTCGTCCCCCGGCCCGCCGTCGAGCCGGTCGTCGCCGTCGCCGCCGGCGAGGACATCGTCACCGCCGCCGCCGCTGATCGTGTCGTTCCCGCCCCCGCCATCGATTCGATCGTCGTGCGGGCCACCGATCAACACATCGTCCTCCCCGCCAGCGACGATCTCTTCCCCGATCGGCCCGAGATCCTCCTCGGGTCCCGAGGGCGGCGCCGCGACGGGCGGCTCCGACGTGGGCGCCGCAGCGGCCAGCGCGATCGTCACCGACGCCACAGCCTCTCCGGTGTACCCGGCCGTCCCGGCGAGCGGCACGCTCGCCGGCTCGGACCGCAAAAGACGAAGAGGCAGCTCGTCGAATCGAGCATCGCCGCCGAGCCGCGTGAGGACGGCCGTGTCGATGAGCGTGCCGGCGGTCAGCACCGAGCCGGCGGCGATCGCCGCGGAGGCGGGCTCCGCGGGGCGGAAGGCCTCGCCGTCGACCGAGAACGTGGCATCGCCGTTTCGAGGCGCGCCGCTCTCGGGTGGCGTGGACCCGCCCGGCTCGAACGCGCTTCCCTGGGCGGCCGAGCGGACCAGGAGGAGGCCCAGGAAGGTGGCGGACAAGGCCGCGCCGAGCCCGGCCTCCGTTCCTCCTCGTCGCTCCCGACGGCTCCCCGGCTCGACCCCGACCGTGCCGATCGACCCGGCAGCCCGGGCGGCGGGCTGCCTTCCCACGGCGACCCCCTCGATCATCGCAGCGATACCTCCAACGTTCGGCCTTTCGCGGCCTGTGGCTCTCGCTCGACGATGACGGACGCGCTCGCGCGGCGTCGCCCCGAGATCGCCGCACGATTTCACCATACCACTCCAAGCCGTTCCCGCCAAACGTTTTTTCCCGGATCATCGGCATCGGCGAGAGTCGCGTGATACCCGATCTTTGGCCGCGGCACCTCAACAAAAAGTTGAATTGTGGCCGACGATGCGCGGGGAGCCTGCCGGGCCGCCGCGGGCCGTCGAGGGCGACCCGAAGCGTCCCGAACACTGCCCGACCCGACCCTCGGGCAGGCCGTGGAGCTGCGGCTCGTGCTCCGCGATCGAGCGGGTCCCGATCGCCTTCGGCATACGGCGGCGACCTCGCAGCCGCCCGATCACGCGAACGGAGCCATTCAAAAAAAAGGACGGCGGATCGTCGACGGAAACGGTCCGTCGTTGACGTCGCGTTAACCCATGTGATGGTAGAAGCTCGTCACGGGGACGAGCGGATCGGCTGCCGTCCTCTTGCGGGAGCGCCTGCGCTCGGGCAGGACGATGGCCGCAGAAACGGCGGATCCGAAGTGCGTAGGACCGGCATGCCACCGCACGCGATCGAGGGAGCAGGGACGGCTGGCGCGCAGCCGCGCAGCCGGTTGCGGGAGCTGCTCGCGAACCTCGCGCTGTTGGCGGCGAGTGGCGTGGTTTGCCTCGCGCTGTTGGAGATCGTGCTGCGACTGTTCCCGGGCCTTCTGGGCGAGGAAGCGGCGCTCCGGGTGCATTGGGTCGAGGTGGCGGGCGATACCGACACCGAGGGTCGCGCGCTCGTGATCGACGATCCCGTGATCGGCTTCCTCTACCGCCCGGGGCTCGAGGGACGCATCGCGCGGGGCGACCTCGACTTCCGTTTCCGCCTCGACTCCAAAGGTTTCCGCAACCCCGAGCCGTGGCCGCAACCGGCCCACCTGGTGGTCCTCGGTGATTCGATGGCGTTCGGCTACGGCGCCGACGACGGAGCCGATTGGGTGGCCCTCCTGCGCCAGCGGCTGCCCGGAACGGGGATCGTCAATCTCGGCCTGATCGGCAGCGGTCCCTTGCAGCAAGAACGGGTCTGGGAACGGTTCGGGGCGGAATTGCGGCCTTCTTCGGTGCTGCTGTGCTTGTTCGCCGGCAACGATCTGGACGACGATCGGGCGTTCGCCCGCTGGCTCGAAGAGGGCGCCCCGGGCTCCTACCGCCGCTTCCGTGGGCAAGGCGATCGCTGGCTGGACGCGAGCCCGCTGGGCCTCGCGCAGCGCACCTACCTCTTCTGGTTCGCAACCGATCTGGCCAAGACCTTGGCGCAGCGATCGCGCGGTCGCACCTTGGCGCTCGAGGACGGCGAACGGCTCCAGCTCGTGCTGCCGCGGCCGGGTGCCGTCGAGCCGACCGATCTCGATCGCACCCTTGGTGCGGTTCTCCGGCTGCGCGACCGGGTCGAGGCCGGCGGTGGCCGATTGCTCGTGCTGCTCATGCCGACGAAGGAAGAGGTCTACCTCCCGCTCTTGGGCGAGACCGCGGCCAGCCCCACTGCCGCGGTTGCGGCACGGCTCGCCGAAGCCGGGGTGCC
>Ga0308410_1000155_pt1 | contig 31910 bp, 32 predicted proteins | sample HotsprOSTMatCore_FD_203467 | JGI IMG/M metagenome (GOLD analysis project Ga0308410, IMG submission 203467) | Hot spring phototrophic mat microbial communities from Octopus Spring, Yellowstone National Park, Wyoming, United States -... | ecosystem: Environmental > Aquatic > Thermal springs > Hot...
GCCCCATGACAAGGTGCGGTCCAAGGCTTTCTGGAAAGCCCTTCCGCCTTTTCTGTAGAACCAGTCAGTATCTATCGAGATCGTCTCGGTCCTCTTGAGCAGAGGAAGAAACACGAAAAAGGCTAGTGCCGAAAACAGTAGCAATTGCAACTGGGAGACAACGTGCGAGTACCGATAAGGCTCGTAAATGACCTCATAAGGCAAGAGATTGTATAAAGGCGCCGGGTAGAGGCCTAGGAAGATGCATAAGAAGGCCAGTACGGTCATGCCCATTATCATGGATTTGTTCGCTTCCATGGGCTTTAGGCCGCTTTCTCTTGCAAAGAATACGAAGTAGGGAAACTTTATCCCCGCGTGTAGAAACACCCCCGCTGAGGCAATCTCGAGCACCAGCCATACCCAGAACCTGTCTTCATGAAGGGCGGCTTCGAGGATAAGCGATTTGCTTGTAAAGCCGCTTGTCCCGGGAAACGAGGAGATGGACACGGCTCCAACAGAGCACAGGAGGAGAGTCCATGGCATGTATCGATATAGGCCCCCTAGCTCGGTGCATTTTCTTCTGCCCGTCCTGAAAAGAACCGCTCCCGCAGACATCCACAAAAGGCTCTTGTAGATAATGCAGCAAAAGGCATGGGCAACGCTGCCGTCTATGGACATGGGCGTCCCGAGACCAACCCCAGCCACCATGAACCCTACCGAGTTGATAATGCTGTAAGCCAGGATCCGCCTCATGTCGTTTTCGAGTAAGGCGTATACAATCCCGTAGATGGTCATAAGGCACCCAACTACTACCAGAATCTCCCATCCCGGGAAACCCCTCGCCAACGCATACACCGCTGTCTTCGTCGTATAGGCGCTGAGCACAACCCCACCCATTACCGAAGACTCTGGGTACGCGTCCGAAAGCCAAGCCGACAAAGGGGGAGCCGCTGCGTTTGTGAGAATGCCTACAAGCATGAGCCAGTTCCACGCTGCAGGATTTGCCGAGGGCTCCAACGCCGCCGAGCCTGTAGCTGTAATTCGCATCAGGAGGCCAGCCAATAAACAAAGTCCCCCGAAGATGTGAACCATAACGTATCTAAAAGCAGCTCCTCGAGCCCTTTCGGTCCTACCATCGAGCACGAGAAAGGCTGAGCTGACGGCCATCAATTCCCAGAATACATAAAAGGAAATTAGGTCGCCCGCAAAAACGGCACCCAGAGAGCTTCCTGCATAGGCAGCTGTGATCCCGTGGCAATATCGATCTCGGATAGAAAAGGCAAAAAGTTCTACCGCCAGAAGGTTTATGCAGAAAACGTAAGCGAATGCCTTGCTGAGCTTGTCTACACGCAGAAGTTCAATGTTCTGGTCCAAGAAGGAGATAGGGAGATAGATTCCGTCCCTAAGTGACGCCACCACGAGTAGCGATAGAAGCGAAATCCCCAATGCATAGAGATTGACCATCCGCCCTCTTAGGATCGGGAAAAACGATGCCCCTGCTATGAGCAAAAGACCGGGATGGAGTTCAGTCATAGTAGCTCTCTTCCACCTTGAGAACGATTCCCAGAAGTTTCGCCAGAATAATCAACAGAGCGCAAGATACGAACCCAAAAAGAGCGTGAAAGGCGAACGTCTCTTTCAGGCCCTCATGAGGTTCCCTTTGCCCGATCAGCTCCAGGAGAAGGGTCACGGCACAGCTGCCCCCCAAGGCCAGCCAAAGACCACCTTTCCCCCTTCTGCCTTTTGGCTCGGATCCGCTCTCCGTCTGGCTCATTTAGCTAGGTTCACCCCCTGACAATTAGCTCAGCCAATCCAAGGAATAGCCCCGGGAAAAAGAACGACGCTATGCACCCGGCTGCTGATACCGTCATGGGAAGAAGGCACCACACTGGCGCCTCCCTCATCCCCTCCCCTTGGATGTCAGGCCCGGTTCCGAAAAAGCCTTTGTAAACAACGGGAATGAGGTAGGCTGCGCTCAATACGGAGCTTGTGAGGAGCACTACTACAGGCCAGATTTGGCCGATCTCCAAAGATCCAAGGCACAGAAACCACTTGCTGATGAAACCACCAGTGGGAGGAAGACCGATCACACAGAGAGCTCCCACAAGAAAAACACTCATGGTTAAGGGCATTCTGCGGGCTATGCCTCCCATTTCGCTTATCCGTTCCTTTTTTGTTGCCACGTAGATGGCTCCTGCACAGAAAAATAAGGTTATCTTCCCCAAGGCGTGCATCGCTATGTGGAGCAAGGCACCTTTCCACGCGAATCCCGAATTTAGCGTTCCTGCAAGGATTATATAGGAGAGCTGTCCAATGGTGGAGTAGGCGAGCATCCTTTTCAGTCCATCTTGGGTGAGAGCGACCAAGGAAGCGCCAATGATAGTTCCCGAAGCTACGGAACCGACAAGCCATCCCAATTCCACATTGCCGAGAAGTGCTACACCGAAGACCCAGCCCAGGACCCTCAGGATGCTGAACACCCCCACTTTCACCACAGCCACCGCATGGAGCAAGGCACTGACGGGAGTGGGGGCCACCATGGCAGCAGGGAGCCATGAATGAAAGGGCATTATTGCGGCCTTGGCAAAACCGAATACGAACATGAAGAGAAGAAGGCCCAGCTCGAACCTCGAGAGGCCAGAGTTGGCCAGGATTCCCCCAGGGGTGAAATCCAGGGTCTGCGAGGAGCCGTAACATACGAGCATGGCTGGAAGAACCAAGCCTATGGAGCCTCCCACTATGTACGTCAGATATCTCCTTCCAGCGCTCCTTCCCTCCTCATCTTGATGATGCGTCACAAGGGGATAAGTGGCGAAGGAGAGAAGTTCATAGAAGACGTAGAGGGTCAAGAGATTGGCCGAGAAGGCAACCCCCATTGTCGAAGACATGGCCAGGGCGAAGTAAGAATAATAGCGGGTCTGGCCGTGCTCCTTGAGTCCCCTCATGTATCCAATGGAGTAAGCTGAGGTCACAATCCAGAGAAAGGATGACACGAGGGCAAAGAGCTCTCCCATGGCATCTACCCTGAATGCGAGGCTCACTCCCGGAAAGACAGGGGCTATCTCGAAGGAGAGCTTATCCCCCCTGAGCACATGAGGGAGCATGGCCAGGACAATCCCCACCTTTCCGAAGGCAGCGACGAAGGTCCAAGCCTCTCTCACATTGGCCGAACGAGAAGAGGCCAAGATGGGAACCACAGCCGCTGAGACCATCACAGCGAGAACGGGCAAGATGGAGTTCACTTCTGTTCCCACTTCCATCTCCTCAGAGGACACCCCTGGGCAGAGCGGGCTCTATTATCGAGGAGATTACTTTTCCGCTCATGAGCCCCAGTGCCACTATCCCTATGGCCACGACCAAAAGGGGGACGACCATTCCCAAAGGGGCCTCTCTCATCCTATGGTGGCCGTGAGATCGCTCCCCGTGACCGAAATATGCGGCCTCGAAGACCCTGAAAAAAAGAACCAGACACACCAGGCTGCTCAGGATCAAGGCAACCATGAACTCGTAGTGACCAGCCTCCAAGGCACCTTTCAGGAGGAGCCATTTGCTGAAGAACCCGCATGTGGGAGGCACCCCTACTATGGACAGGGCTCCTGTCACCAGAGCCCCCATGGTGAAAGGCATTTCCGAGAAAAGGCCCTCCATGGCATCCATATCCAGCTCCCTCTGGCGAAAGGCCAGGCTCGAAACAGCCAGAAACACGCATAGGGTCATGAACACATCGTTTACCAGGTGAAAGATGGCACCCGTTGTCCCCGAACGGTTCCCCAGGAATGTGCCTCCAACCATGTACGCTATCTCTATCAGGATGATGCAGGTGATCATCCTCTTCAGGTCCTTCTGGGAGAGGGCAATCACGGAACCAGCCACAACAGCCAGGGACGCCCACCAGACGACAACATCCTTCAATCCCAGAACACCGAAGGAGTATTCTGGACCGAAGAGAAAGAGCACAAGCCTCATCATCACGTATGCCATCACCTTGGTCATGAGAGGTGCAATCAGTGTGGTTGCGGGCCATGGGGCATGGGTGTAAGCATTGGGCAGCCAGCCGTGCAAGGGGAAAAACCCCATCTTCAGCCAAACACCCACGATGATTATCACGAAGGCTACGAGAATGGCCTGGGAAGATCTCATCCCCTGAAGAATCGAGGCCAAATCAGCCATGTTCAGGGAGCCGGTCATTATGTACAGGTAGCCCACCCCCAGGAGGTAGAACCAAGCCCCTATCGTCCCCATGAACACGTAATTGAGGCTCGAAAGGGGGGCGCGGCCCCCTCCCATGGCTATGAGGGCATAGGCTGTTATGGACGCTATCTCCAGTAGAACGTAGAGGTTGAAGGCATCCCCCGTCACCGTTATTCCCATGGCACCCGTGACAAAGAGGAGCTCCAGTCCGTAGAAGGCCCCGATCCTGTCGCTGAATTGGCTTTTCACCGAGGCCCTTGACGAAATCCATTGGATAAAGGCGCACAGGGAAATTGCTGCCAGAACCACGCCGTTGAGTCTGTCCACCACGTATACAATCCCCCATGGCGCAGGCCATCTTCCGAGCTCATAGGTAACGGTTCCGGCCTCCAACACCTCTGCCAGAAGCAAGATGGAGCTTATGGCAGTGATACCCAGGCCCGTGAGACCAACTGGGAAGCACAGCTTCGGTCTAAGCCAGCCAGCGGCAAATGCTGCGAATGCCGTGAGCAGAGGCACCGTCACCACTAGAGCAGGGAGGTGGCTGGTCATGACTTCCTGATCTTCTCCAGGATCTCGTCCTCTTCGAGGGTGTCGAACTCCTTGTATATCTTGACAGCCAAGGCAAGAGCGACACCGAGAGTCGATACCGCTACGACTATGGCAGTAAGCATGAGAACGTGAGGAAGAGGATTGATGTAATCAGATGCCCTCACAGAAGCTTCTTGCCCGTGAATTATTATGGGAATCGTTGCCCCCTTTTTCATGCCCATGGATATGAAAAACAAGATTATAGCTGTCTGAAAGATGCTCATTCCGACTATCTTCTTGACGAGATTGTTCTTGGCTATCACCCCATAAAGGCCTATCATCATGAGCACGATATAGATCCAGTAGTTATATTTTGCTATTACGACCTCCAATATCCTGTCCATTGTCACAGTCCCTCGTCGAGGAATCCTTCTGAGGCAAGGTTGTGGTAGATCACGATCATGGTCGCCATCACAGCTATTCCCACACCCACTTCCACGAGGAATATTCCCAGGGAGCGGGCCCCTACGGGGTCCACTGGAAAGATCCTCGATAGGGCCGCATAGTCCAGAAAATTGGAGCCCAAAAGCAGGCACAGGGCTCCTGTGCCCGCATATATGGCGACCCCGGCCACACTGAATATTGCTAGAGTCCTCTCTCGGATCCTCCTGAGGGCGCTCCTCATGTCCTGGGATATGGCGAGGAGAATCATGCTGGCCCCGAGTATCACTCCTCCCTGAAATCCTCCTCCCGGGCTATGATGCCCATGAGCTATGACATAGAGGGCGAAGAGCTGGATGAAGGGGATGAGAAACCGACACAGGGTCCTCAGGATGAGATCGTAGGGGGTCCAGAGGGAATCCATGGGCTCGAACTCTTCCAGCTCTGGAAGTTGCTTTCCTTTCCTCCTCACCCTGAGGGTCAAGCCCGTGAGGATGTGTCTGTAATGATGGGAGCTTCTCTCCCTGCCCGAGAAGAGCCTCAAGAGCATGAAGCAGCTCACACCGGCTGCGAAGATCACCGTGGTCTCGAACATCGTGTCGTAGCCCCTGTAATCAGCCAGGACCGATGTCACTGCATTGGGCACGGAGGTCTCCTCCATGGTCTTCTCTATGTATCTCGGCGAGACATGGAGACTTGCTGGGGAGTTGGGATCGCCCCACGGAGGAAACTCACCACTCGCCCATATGAGCATGGCCCCTGTGGCCACACAGACCAAGATGCCGAGGATCCTCAATCCTTTGTCCTCCTGGTGGTATGGAATACCGCTGCCACGAAGAAGACCGTGCTGACCCCAGCGCCGACCGAGGCTTCGGTGAATGCCACATCAACCGCGCCCATGATTGCCCACAGGACACACATCATGAAGCTGTATGCGCCGAAGAGGATGGCTGCTCCCAGAAGATCCTTTATCATCAAGGAGCCTATCCCGCATATGACAACGAGGGTGAGGATGACAAGGTCCAGTTGCCAGATCATGGCTTTCCCTCCTTCTTGGTCCATGGCTCCAGACCTGCCCTCACCCCCGCATCGACTATGGCATGGGTGGCCGTTGGACTTGCGAGGAACACTATGACAACGACGAGAACGATCTTCAGGCTGGTCAAAACCGACTCCACCGAGAGGGGGAACAGATTGAAGATGGCGAGGCCGGTCATGGCAAGGAGCGACCCGGCCGTGTCCAGTTTCCCGGCCGGATGAAGGCGGGAGTAAAAATCAGGAAATCTCAGAATACCGACTGTGCCCCCTGCGAAGAAGATCAGCCCTGCTACAACCAGCACTACAACTATCGCATCCATTGGGACTCCTGGTTTTGAACTTCGAAGCCCTCCTCACCCTGAGCTTCCCCCGAGGCCCTTTCTCTTGTGGAAATACCTCGAGGCTGCAAGCACAGCTATGAAGTTCAAAAGGGCATAGGCCAAGGAGATGTCCACGAACATGTCGACGCGTTTGTAAAGGATCCCTATGATGACGAGGAGAACAGTCGTCTTGCTTCCTATGGCGTTCACTCCCAGGAGGCGATCCAGGACTGTGGGCCCGAATATCCCCCTGTACAGGGAAAGAAGCATCAGGAATCCCAGAGTTAAGGCTGCTCCCAGAAAGAATCCCTCCATCAAGTCTCTCCGAAGATGGCCCCAACCCTCTTTTCCATCTCTCCAGGGAGGGCCTCGGCGCACACTCTGTCTATTGCATGAACCCTGAACTCTCCGTCTGTGTCCACAAATACGGTTATGGTTCCAGGGGTGAGCGTTATGGAGTTGGCAAATGTGACCAATGCCAGTTCGTCCTTCAGGCTACTCCTGAAGCGAATTATCTGCGGGTCTATGAGCTCCTTCATTCGAGGATGGAAGGAAAGCCTGAGCACGTGTATTGCGGAGAGGAATATCTGAAGGAGGAGCCAGGGGATGTATCTCAGGTAGCCTTTGGCCAGCTTTGAGAAGCTTCTTCCGCCCACGCTCTCGAAGAGGAGGTCACCCGAGAACCAGGCGACTATGGTGCAAGAGAGCACCCCCAAGCTCATATGGAAGGCATCGAACTTTCCAGACAGGATCAGCCACAGGCCGAAGAAGATGGGGAACAGGAAGATGAACCGCTTGATCTCGTTCATGAATCGATCCAATCGACGGCTCGAAGATCCGTTGGAACCTGAACTCGGATTTCTTGGCTAATAGCACAATGGACCCACGGAAGTCAATCCCCCCATTGCGTTGGGCGGTCTGGGATCCTGAACCAGAATGTCGTTCCCCGGCCGACCTCTGTCTCGAAGCCCATCTCACCTCCAAGCTGCTCCACTATCCTCTTGGATATGGGAAGACCGAGACCGGTTCCTTTCCCCGGACTCTTGGTGGTGTAAAGGAGCTCGAAAATGTGTTCCCTGTGAGCCTCATCTATGCCAGTGCCAGTATCCGAGACGCGGATTTCCCAAGCCCCTTCTCTCCTCACGATCTCCACAACTATCCTCCCCCCCCCAACTCCCTTTTCCTCTATGGCATCCAAGGCATTGCTCAGTAGGTTCACCATCACCTGTTCCAGGAGCCTCGGATCCGAGATACTCTCCACCCTTCCCTCTGGCTCGACCACCTCCACTGATACCCCTTCTCTCCTTATCTCGTGGCCCAGGAACCCGATCGCTTTTCTCACGACATCCCCAAGATCGACCCTTTCCCAGGACGGAGGCACATCCCTCACGAATCCCAAAAGCTGGTGAGTTATGGTCCTCCCCCTCCTTGTCTGCTCCAATATGTCCAGAAGGGCCTTTCCCATCTCCGACTTGAAGGACTCCGGAAGGCCTTTCTCATCGCGAAGGAGGGTCCTCGCCCAGCCGACTATCTCCTGAATCACTGCCAGGGGATTGTTTATCTCGTGCGCTATTCCTCCCGCGAGCCTCCCCATCTCGGCAAACCGCTCGACATTTCTCAGCTTGGCCTGAAATTCCTTCCACTGGCTCATGTCCTGGCATATGCCCACTGCTCCCACCCTCTGGCCACTTCTATTGGTCAGGACCACAATGGAGATGTTGCACCAGACGAGCCTCCCATCCTTCGCCTTGAGGGGTATGTCCAATCTGGAGGCCGATCCCCTGACAATGGCCTCCTCCATGGCATCCAGAAGATCGGATCTCCTGGCCGCAAGCTCGCTGAACTCCCTGCCCACAAGTTCCCAGGTCTTGTACCCCAGGATCCTCTCTCCCCCCTTGCTGAGGGAAACGAGGAGACCCTGTACATCCGTGGCGAATATGAGATCCGAGGCGTTCTGCAAGATTCCCTGGAGGTAGGAACGGGCTTGCTCCAGCTCAGCTCTGCAAAGAGCTAGTTCCCTCTGACTTCTTTCACTGGGGTTTTCATCTTTTGGGCTCATGGTGAGAGCGACTGGGGAAGGCTATCCCCAAGGGGATCGCTTTGGGCAGGAGAATGGCCACATGGGTTCTCATTCTTCAGGAAGTCCCAAGGAACGCCTGAGCTCCATGACTGCTGTTCTCAGTGCCTTGGCTCCCAGTCCTGCCTTGGAGAGCTCTTGCAACCTTCTCTCGAACTCATCCTGCCTCGACTTCATGGAGAGGGCATGGGCCTCCTTTATGTTCTTCACGAGCTCCTCGTACTCGGCGGGTTTCAGAAGATACTGATAGGCCCTATGTCTTCCGCTTTCCAGAGCTGTCTGAATGGACCCATGGCCAGTGAGCACTATGCATTCCATGAAGGGCTGTATCTCCTTCAGCCTTCTTTGGGTCTCGACACCGTCTATCCCGGGCATCTTGAGATCCACTATCGCCACATCGAATGTTTGCGTGGAGGCAATGTCCAAGGCCTTCTCTCCAGATTCAGCCTTGACAACCGAGAAACCCTCCCTCTCGAGCCTTTTGGCGAGGTACTCGAGGAAAGTGACCTCATCGTCTATGAGAAGTACCCTGGGAGCTGTCTTCAATTTTACTTCCTCCACTCGAGAACCTTTTGGCCCCATTGGAAGCTAAAAGAGCCCTTCGTGTCAATACCCGAAGGGCTCCTCTTCAGATGCTCACTGTGGGGTGACGCCCTCAGGCCCTGGCCACCTTGAGTCTCGCCAGGGCCCTCTGCAACGAGGCCTCTGCTCGAGCCACATCCAGGCCTTCCGGCCTTTCCCTGAGCCTTTGCTCCGCTCTGGCCTTGGATGCCTCGGCTCTCGCCACATCTATCTCTTCCTTGGACTCCGCAGTCCTCACCAGGACCGTGACCTTGGTCGGGGTCACCTCGGCAATCCCCTTGTTGAGGGCGTACCACTCCACTTTCCCCTCTCTCTTGAAATGCATGGGCCCAATCTTGAGCTCGCTCAGGAAGAAAGTGTGGCCCGGAAGAACGCCGAACTCTCCCAAGACCCCCGGCAGGTTCACCTCCTCCACGAGACCGCTGAAGGCCACCTTCTCCGGGGTCACTATGTCCAACTGGATCCGAGAATCCGCCATGAGACAATCCCCTCCGAGCTCTTCTGAGAACCGGCCAACTTGGGCCTGATCACGCCTCTGCCATCCTCTTGGCCTTTTCCACTGCCTCGTCTATGGTCCCCACCATGTAGAAGGCCTGTTCCGGCAGATCATCGTGTTTGCCCTCCACTATTTCCTTGAACCCTCGAATCGTCTCCGGTAGCGGCACATAGACCCCAGGCCTTCCCGTGAACTCCTCGGCAACGTGGAATGGCTGGGAGAGGAAACGCTGGATCTTCCTGGCCCTCGCAACAGTGAGCTTGTCCTCCTCCGAGAGCTCGTCTATTCCCAGAATGGCGATTATGTCCTGGAGGTCTTTGTACTTCTGGAGGATCCTCTGGACTGCTCTCGCCACCTGGTAATGTTCCTCTCCAACGTAAGTGGGATCCAGGATCCTGCTTGTGGAATCCAGGGGATCCACTGCTGGGTAGATCCCTAGCTCCGCTATCTGTCTCGAGAGGACCACTGTGCCATCCAGGTGGGCGAATGTGGTTGCTGGTGCCGGGTCCGTGAGATCGTCGGCTGGCACATAAACGCACTGCACGGATGTTATGGATCCCTTGGTAGTGGACGTGATCCTCTCTTGGAGGGCTCCCAGGTCCGTTCCCAGAGTCGGCTGATACCCCACGGCGCTGGGCATCCTCCCCAGGAGAGCCGAAACCTCTGACCCCGCCTGGGTGAACCTGAAGATATTGTCTATGAAGAGGAGCACGTCCTGACCCTCTTCGTCCCTGAAATACTCAGCAGCGGTTAGGGCCGATAGCCCCACCCTCGCCCTGGCCCCTGGGGGCTCGGTCATCTGGCCGTAGACCAGTGCAGCCTTGTTTATGACCCCGGAGCGCTTCATCTCGAGGTAGAGGTCGTTTCCCTCCCTAGTTCTCTCTCCCACACCTGCAAAGACAGATATACCTCCATGCTTCATGGCTATGTTGTGGATCATCTCCATCATGACGACTGTCTTTCCCACTCCAGCCCCGCCGAACATCCCCATCTTTCCGCCCCTCGGGAATGGGACCAGAAGGTCGATGACCTTGACACCTGTCTCGAGAACCTTGACAGTGGTGTCCTGTTCCACGAAGGCCGGAGCGGGTCTGTGGATGGGGTAAAACTTCTTGGCATTCACGGGTCCCAGACCATCCACCGGTCTCCCCACCACATTGAGCACCCTGCCCAAGGTCTCCCTTCCCACGGGCATCATTATGGGACCTCCTGTATCCTTCACAGGCATGCCCCTGCGCAGGCCGTCCGTGGTGTCCATGGCGATGCATCGCACCACGTTGTCGCCCAGGTGCTGGGCCACCTCCAAGACGAGGTTGTCCTCGGTGTCGTCTATAGCTGGATTGGTGACTGTTAAGGCGTTGAGAAGAGGAGGGAGTTTTCCTTTCTCGAACGCCACATCCACGACATTTCCTATTACTTGGACTATCTTTCCCACGTTCATTTCGCTCCAGACCTCCTCTGGAAGTGGACTTTCAATGGGGACCGGCTCACTTCTTTTTCAGGGCCTCCGCCCCTCCCACTATGTCCATAAGCTCTTTGGTTATGGCGGCCTGCCTTGTCTTGTTGTAGACCAGGGTGAGCCTATCTATCATCTCCTTGCAGTTTCGGCTCGCATTGTCCATGGCTGTCATTCGGGCCGCCTGCTCGCTGGTATTGTTCTCGAGAAGGGCAGCGAATACCTGAACCCTCACCTGTTCTGGGAGTATGGCCTCGAGAAGAAGCTGGGGAGCTGGCTCGTAAAGGTAATCCATTCCTCCCGGGGCTTCCTGCTCCGGCAACACAAAAGGGAGGAGACTCACCACCTGGGGTCTCTGGACCGCCACGTTGATGAACTTGCTGTATATGAGCAGGACCTCGTCTACCTCCTCCTGCACGTAAGCAGTTATGACATCGTCAGCCACCTTCGCCGCGAGGTCATAGGTGATTCGTCTGTTGTCCACGTAAGCGCTTCTTATATCCGCTTTCTGCCTCCTGAAAAAATCCCTTCCCTTCCTCCCCACCATGAAGAAGCAAACTTCCTGGCCCCTGCCGATCCTGCTCTTGGCTTCCTTCTCAGCCCTTGTTATGAGATTCGTGTTGAAGCTTCCGCAAAGTCCCCTGTCAGCAGTGAGAAGCAGGATGCCGACCCTTCTGATTTCCCTCCTCACCAAGAGGGGGTGGGCATCTGGCTCCACCCTCTGGGCCACCGATCTTCCCACCTCAGCATATTTCTCCGCATAGGGCCTGAAGGAATTCATCCTCTCCTGGGCCCCCCTCAACTTGGCCGAGGCCACCATGTTCATGGCCCTCGTTATCTGCTGGGTTTTCTTGACGGCAGCTATCTTGCGCCTTATGTCTCTGAGAGTAGGCATTATTCCTCTTCTCCCTCGGCCCTATCCACCGCTCAGAGCTGAGCTTGGAAAACCGTGTCGAAATCCTTGAGAGCTGTCTGGATCCTCTTGTCCAGTTCGTCATCTATGACCCACTTGGCCCGCAAGGTCTCGAATATATCCCTGTACTTGGTCTCCACGAACTCGAAGAGCTCCTTCTCGTAACGCTGCACGGCTTCCACGGGGTACTTGTCGAGGAATCCCCTGGTCCCTGCATAGATTATGAGGATCTGTTTCTCCGCTGGCATGGGCTGATACTGGGGCTGTTTGAGGATCTCCACAAGCCTCATTCCCCTGTTGAGTTGGGCCTGGGTTGCTTTGTCGAGCTCGCTTCCGAATTGGGCAAAGGCCTCGAGTTCCCTGTACTGGGCCAGATCCAATCTCAGGCTCCCGGCCACTTGCCTCATGGCCTTCACCTGGGCACTGCCTCCCACCCTGGATACCGAAAGTCCCACGTTAACAGCGGGCCTCACCCCTGAGAAGAAGAGTCCTGGCTCCAGGTATATCTGTCCATCAGTGATGGAGATGACATTGGTGGGAATGTAGGCCGACACGTCTCCCTGCTGTGTCTCTATGATGGGAAGAGCTGTGAGACTTCCCCCTCCCAGTTCATCGTTCAGCTTGGCTGCCCTCTCGAGGAGTCTCGAGTGGTTGTAGAAGATGTCGCCAGGGTACGCTTCCCTTCCTGGTGGCCTCCTGAGAAGAAGGGAGACCTGTCTGTAAGCCTGGGCTTGCTTCGAGAGGTCATCGTAGACTATGAGGGCGTGTCGACCAGAATCCCTGTAGTATTCGCCCATGGCACAGCCGGAGTAAGGGGCTATGAATTGAAGGGTTGCTGGATCGCTCGCACAAGCTGCGACTACAACCGTGTAATCCATTGCCCCATGTCTCCTCAGGGCCTCCACCACCTGGGCAACGGTTGACTTCTTCTGACCTATGGCCACATATATGCAAATTATCCCCGAGTCCTTCTGATTGATGATGGCATCCACGGCCATGGCCGTCTTGCCTATTTGCCTGTCACCTATTATGAGTTCCCTCTGACCCCTGCCTATGGGCGTCATGGAGTCCACGGCCTTGTAACCCGTGTACATGGGCTCTTTGACGGGCTGACGGGCCACGACCCCGGGGGCTATCATCTCTATCCTCCTGAACTCCTTGGCCTCTATGGGCCCCTTTCCATCGAGGGGATTCCCAACGGGATCCAGCACTCTGCCTATCACGGCATCCCCGACGGGCACCTGCGCTATTCTTCCCGTCCTCTTGACCAGGTCCCCCTCCTTGATATCCTTGTCGTCCCCGAGGATGGCTATCCCCACATTGTCCTCTTCCAGGTTCAGGGCCATTCCCAGGACCCCATTGGGAAACTCCACGAGCTCCATGGACATGACATTCTCCAGGCCATAGGCCCTGGCAATGCCATCGCCCACAGAGAGCACCACCCCAGTTTCGCTCATCTCGATTTTCTTGTCGTACTCTCGGATCTGTGATCGGATGATCTCGCTTATCTCCTCTGCTTTGATCTGGACTGCCATGGATCACCCCTTCATGAGAATTTCTTTCAGGCTCGCAAGTTGCGTCCGGACACTGCCATCGTAAATCGTGTCGCCAATTTTGGTAACTATGCCCCCGATGAGCCCTTTGTCTTCCACAACGCTCATTATCACCTTTTTTCCAGTCATTGCCTCGAGCTTTGCTCTCAGAACATTTAGGGTCTGCTCGTCCAAGACCACTGCGGATGTGACCTGGGCCCTTATGCGACCTGCAACCTCGTCTGCGAGCTCCTCATAGGAGCGCACAATCGCGGGGAAATGGGTTATTCTCCTTTTGTCCACGAGGAGGAGGAGGAAGTTCGTCACCACAGGCGACAGACCGAGCTTCTGACTCACGGTCCTGAGGAGGTTCTTCTTGAGCTCCTTGTCGTAAATTGGGTTGAGCATCACGCTCTTGAATTCTGCGCTCGCCTCCATGAGGTCATTCACGCTTTTGAGCTCCTCTCCATACTTCTCGTAGAGGCCGTCTTCCTGACCTATCTGAATTAGTGCCTTGGCGTACCTTCTCGCGACGATCCCGCTCATGAGGTCATCTTCCCCACATTCTCCACATATTGCTCTATGAGCCTCTTGTGGTCCTTGGAATCTATCTTATCCTTGAGGATGGCCTCTGCGATCGCTGCAGCCATCTCCACTGCCTCTAGCCTGATGGAGGAGTAAGCCTTCTTGAGCTCCTGCTCGGCTGCCAGCTCTGCTTGCTTTATTATTCTCTCGGCTTCCTTGTGTGCCCTAGCCAGGATCCTCTCCTTCTCCTGTTTTCCCTGCTCTATGATCATGTTCTTGAGCTCTTCCATCTCCTTGTGTGCCTGAGCCAGCTTCTTCTCCATCTCCTTGTAACGAGCCTCGGCCTCCTTGGCTGCCCTCTGTGCCTCCTCGAGGGCCTCCCTCACCCCCTGTTGCCTCTGGACCAGGAAATTCTTGATGGGCTTCCTGAGAAAATAATAGAGGAGAGCGGCAAGAAGCAGGAAGTTCACGAGCCTCATCAACAAGGTAAAGGGGCTCTCCAATTCCGTCTCCCCTACTGTCGCCAAGGCCAGGGTCGGCACCAAAGTGGTGATCGCAGCAAAACAGAGACAATTCCCTGCCTTCTTCCTCATTTCAACTGCCTCCCCAGGATCTTCTCCGCCATCTCCAGTCCCAAGGTCTGTGCCTGAGCCTTCAATACCTCTCTGGCCTTCTGCGACTCCTCATCGAGCCTCCTCCTGGCCTCGTGCATGAGCTTGGAGGCCTGTTCCCTGGCCTCCTCCAGGAGCTTCCTCTCTGCCTCCGATCCCTCTGCCTTCAGCTTCTCCCTCTCTGCCAAAGCCGAGATCCTGGCCCGCTGCAGTTCCGCCTCGTACTGCTCCCATTGGCGGGAGATCTTCTCCTTGAGGTCCGAGACTAGCTTTTCCGAATCCTCCAAACGTCTTCTTCTCTCGTCCAGGAGATTCAGGATTGGCTTGTAGAGGAACTTGTTGAGGATGAGGAGAAGGACGAGAAAGTTGGCCATCTGGATGAGGAGGGTGTAATCGAGCTGTATCACGACTACCTCCGCCGCCGCTTGAATTTGCCGCAAAAGGCGGAAAAAACCAAACCCGCCTCGAGCTGCTGGTCTCAGGTCACTAGCTAGACTTCGGCTCTCACCACCGCCTCATTGAGAAATGTCTTGTATCAGAATTCACTTCGACTGTCAACCCCATAGGCCCGAATGGTTCCTTATGGGTTACTCAAAGAATACCCCTCACCCGCGCATCTTCTTCTCGAAGCAGGGAGGACAGAGGTTCTGGCCCATGAACCTCCTTATGCGCGTCTCCATAGTCCTCTCTCCACACTCATCGCACACCAGCCCATCGAGGATCAACGCCTTGGCCGGGATAGGGCCAGGGGCTGGCCTAACCTCGAAGAGGTCCTCGAGGTCCGCATCCATTATCTCCTGGACTTTGGCCTGCAAGAGTGCCCTTAGCCTTTCCTTCTCCTCCGAGGTCAGCCCCTCGAGGACCATCTTCTTGCGCAGTCGCACTATCTCGTCTTCTGGCTGATTGAAGACGTGGGGTCTTGTCACCACACGTATCCCCTTGCCATCCGAACGCCGGTAGAAGCTGAAGGCGTTTTTCCCATAATCTAAGTGGACCAGATTTCCCTTTCCGAAGGTACACCCCATTAGCACCTGGATGGCATCGACCCCGCACATGTCCGTCTCCACGATTGCCACCACCTCTTCGTCCGTTGAGGCTCGACCTATCTCTCGCAGTCCAATCTCCGCGGCCCGGATGCCTATGGCGAGACCGGGGCAAGAATGCCCATGAAAATCTATCACCTGTTGGATCCGAGCTCCATCCAAGAGTGTCTTGCCCATCTTCCCTTTCTCCTTTCCCAAGGGTTAGACGACGAAGCCCCCGGCCTTGCCGCCGCAACCGGCCCGGCCGGGGCTTCCTGTCACGCATCCGTCATTGATTCCAGACCACGGCGTACGGATCGCCGCTTGCCACCTTATCGGCAAGGCCGGCCTTGCCAGAGAAGCGCTTCAGTTCCACAGCATATCCCAGGAGCCTTTCCCTGGGCATCTTGGCTAGCTCTGCCGAGGCCTTCACCCTGGAGATCCAAAACCAAGGATCGCTAGGCCCCTCCTTGGAGAAGAGATGTTCCCGTTTGATCCCGGTGTCGGCCATGACTTTGTCCCAGTCGAATCCAAGCACCATCCCTTCACATGCATCCGACTTACGGTTAACCTTCATGGCCACGATGGACGGCTGGACTGCACCTTTCGAGTAATTGGCTAAAAGATCGTTCCCTATGGCCATGACGTAACCTCCCCCCTTTCCCCCGGTCGTGTTGAATAGGACTTGCAGGGCATCGGCCGGGCACTTGCCCGGTGCTGTCACCGTCACATACTGTTCCCCTGGACCAAGGGGGAGACGGTCCATCAGGTATTCAGCGAAGATGTAGCCGGCGTTGAGGCCGGGGCAGAGGTGGTCGTGGAATGTGGAAGCGAGCAAGAGAGTCCAGGGCGGGTTTATGGCCCAGGTGAGGCTTATACTCACCACGGAGAAGAGATTCTTGCCAACCAAGCCTGCAGACGCTGCCTTCCACCCCTCAGGCGAGAGGATCTTTTCGGGGCTCGCATCAATCACTTGCTGTCCGAATCCATCCCCTGTCCACTTGAAAAATACCATCTTCCCAGTGTCCTTCCTGTAAAGGGCGCACCAAAGTGGCTCCTGAACCGATGTGTGGACGGGCAGCAGCGAACGCGCCCCCGGACTACACCCAGTTTCCTTCCCCGCTATGTCCCAGAAGGCCTCAGTGCTCTGGCTACCTATCTGGCCGAATCCAGCGTTTGTCAGCGCCAAAAGCCTAGGATCCCCCGGTGAAAGTGCCATCTCGGCCATGGCCTTGACCAGGGCCTCTTGCGCCTTGGCAGTCCAGCCCTGTGCCCAGCCGTCATGAGTGACAAGAAGAAACAGTGGTACCGCTGCGAGCGCCACTAGCAGATTCAACTTTCTCTTCATCTTCATCCTCCGTGAAAGATTCTTGTTCGCCAAAGGGCTTTTGGCTGTAAGTTATCCATATTGTGTCGTTACGGACCAAGGACAACCGGCAACTTGCGACCGGCAGTGCCCTTCACAACTTACCCCCCATGACCCTTGAAGACCCATGGGAAGGTCCGTGCATCTCGCAAGAACCCCGGGCGGCTCCCGACAATTGATCATGACTCATCCCTGGATTCGTCGCTTACCCCCAGAGGGTTCTGCCACCTTCGAGTCTCTCTTCCCTCCTCTGTGAACCTGAAACAGCGAACCGTGCGCTCCTGATCCTCCAGGTGCAGGTTGGGGGGCGGCTCCGAGCGGCAGCGCTCGTCTGCCCACCTGCAACGAGGAGCGAAGGCACACCCCTGTGGGCTTGCGGGTCCCTGGCCCGATGGCCCCTCGTGGACATCACCTTCGGCCCTTCGGATCAGCATTCGGGTGTAAGGGTGAAGGGGACGGGCCAAGATTCTTGCCGTGGGCCCGAGCTCCACGATCCTGCCTCCCAACATGACGGCGAGCCTATCGCTTATCTTCCTGGCAAGGCCTATGTCATGGGTGACAAAGAGAAGTGTGAGCCCTTCCTCTATCTGGAGCTCCATGAGGAGCCTTATCACCTTGGCCTGGGCACTTGGATCCAGCGCGCTTGTGGGTTCGTCAGCCACAAGGAGCTTGGGCCTTAGGGCAAGAGCCCTTGCGAGACAGATCCGCTGGATGGTTCCCTGGCTCAGCTCGTGGGGATAAAGGGCCATGAATCCCTCATCTGAGGGCAAATGGACTTTCTCGAGCAGCTCCTTCACTCGTCCTTTTATCTCCGAGCTGGAGAGATGTTTACGGATTCTCATGGGCTCTGAGACTATTTCCTCCACGGTAAATCGGTGACTCACTGAGGAGGCCGGATCCTGATATACGATCCCCACCTGCCGAGCGAGGACCGTGCTATCCCTCTTCAGGGTCTCGTCCATGTCCTCTCCATCGAATATTCTGACGCCGCTGTCCGGCGTCAGGACCCCAGCCGCTATCATTGCGAGGGTGCTTTTGCCCGAACCCGTCTCCCCGACCAGACACAAAACTTCCCCGGCCCGAATCGCGAGATCCGTTGGACGAAGAGCCTGGATCCGCCCGTAGCTTTTGGAGACCTTCTTCAGGAGTAATAGGTCTATAACCCCACCTCGAAGACACCTGACCCCAAAGGGCCCCTCCATTGTGAGCTCCACGTTTTTCTTCCTGCACGCTGCCAGGGCTTGTGTACAGCGGGGCCAGAAGAGACATCCCTCTTCCGGAGCGTGGGATGGGCCACATGGGAGGCCATCGGCCTGGTCGTGAGCCTGTAAGTAAGCGGACGGGTCTTCGCGCCCGTGTTGGTGGACGACCCGCTGGAGGGTATCCCCCCTCATTCCCGCAAGGTCCCTTGTGGCCTTCATGGATGGGTAAGAGCGGACGAGGGCCCAAGTATAGGGATGTCGAGGTGATGTGAGGAGCTTTTCAGCGGGGAGGGATTCCATGATCTGCCCGAGGTAGATCACCGCTACTCGATCCGCGCACTCGACGATGAAGTCCAGATCGTGGCCTATGAGCAGAAGGGCTTTTCCCATTTCCTTGGCCTGCCTCAGCACTTGCCCTACAAAAGCCTTGGTCATCACATCGAGGTTGGCTGTCGGTTCATCCAGGATCATCACCGGGGGATCCAAAATGGTGGCCATGGCCAACAACACGCGCTGCGCCTGACCGCCGCTGAGCTCGTGTGGGAACCTCTCGTGAAGATCCGACCCTAGGCCCATCGCCTCCATGGCCCGAGCTGCCTCTCTTCGCGCTTCCTTCCAGCCCACGCCCATTGTCACGGCTACGGGCTCGGCTATTTGGTCTAGAACTGGCTTGACTGGATTGAGGCTCGCGGCACCGTATTGGAAGACCATAGAGATCCCCCTCCATCGGATCTTCCTGGCTGTCTCCGAGACCTGGTAGTCTAAAGGTGTTCCATCTAATTCGATCGTGCCCTCCACGATGGCGTTCTTGGGAAGGAGACCCATGCAGGCAAGTCCAATGGTCGTCTTCCCGGACCCCGACTCCCCTACCAGCGCCACACAAGATCCAGGTGGTACATCGAGACTCACCCCGTCCACAGCGCGGAGAAGGTGGTCTTTGATCAGGAAACTGACAGTGAGGCCTTTTATGCTCAACCCCATAGCGATCTCAATCTCGGATCCAAGACCCTTTCCAGACTGATGGCCATGAACCCCGCCGCCATTATGGAAACCGATAAACACAATACCGCAGGAAACAGCCAGTTCCACCAGGTATCCATGTAGTAATATCTCAACGCATAGTGGATCATTTCTCCCAGGGACTTCCTCTCTGGATCGAAGAGCCCAAGAAAGCCCAAGGAGGCCTCTGTGAATACCGCCATCCTGGCCTTGGCCACGAAACCCACTAGATACAGGGGAAACGTCTCGGGAACCAGGTGACGGGTCATTATGTACCAAGCCGAACCGCCCATCTGCACGGCCGCCCGAACGTGGAGGGCGTCTCTGAGGACTAAGGCCTGGGCCCTCACTGCCTTGGCCGTGGTGGGCCAGCTCAGCCCAGCCAAGACAAGAGCCAAGACCGTGGCAGAGGGCTGGAAAAGGGCTGCCACCAGAATCAGAATCATCACCGAGGGAATGGCCATGAAGATATCCGCACAGCTCATGAGGAGCTTGCCCACGACACCATCGTACCAGGAAGCTACGAGACCCACGCCCACTGCCAGGATCAGGGCAAGCCCACCCACTATGGCACCAAAGCTAAGGGAGTTTCGCACTCCATGCACCAGTTCAGAGAGGATGTCCTGGCCCCCGTCATTCACCCCAAGAGGATGCTCCCAGGAGGGTCTCGCAAACGGTTGGAATGACATCTCCTGAGGGTTATAGGGGACCAAATAGGGGCCAACGAGGGCAATCAGGGCCATGAGGCCTCCCATTGCAGCCCCTGTGATGAACCACTTATCCCCTTTCAGTGTGGCCGTGACTTTACGGTGCATGACGCGTCCTCGGATCCACGCGTGTGTAAACAAACTCGAGAGCAACGTTCACAACAAGCACAACTGCCGACGAGAAGAGCACCACCCCCTGAACCAGGGGCAGATCTCGACTTCGTATGGCGTTGAAAAGCAAGGTGCCCAAGCCAGGGTACGAGAACATAGTCTCCACAACTACCACCCCAGTGACCATGAACGCTAGGCGTAGACCAAACCTGGTCAGCACGGGAAGCAAGGCGTTTCTCGCCGCGTGGGCATAACGCACCCTTTTTTCCGGGAGGCCTTTGGCCCTAGCAGTCAGGATGAACTCCTTACCTAGGACCATTACCATGGAGTTCCTGGCAAGGAGGAAATTTCCGGGCAAGTAAGAAATCACCAAAGTGGCCATGGGCAGGACCAAGTGGTGAGCCATGTCCACTAGTCTGGCTTCCAGGGAGACTTCCGCGTATGGCGTCTCCGCTCCCCCGGTGGGGAACCAGTGCAGATGCAGTGCAAAGATGGCCACAAGTGCAACCCCTACTGCCATCTCTTGGACCCCTTCCAACATGGTCATAGCCCCGACCAGTGCTCTGTCCACGCGACTCCCTCGGCGCCAAGCGGCTTCCACCCCCATCACGAAGCCGCAAACACTCGCCAGAACATGGGCTCCCCCGGCCAAGACCAAGGTCCAAGGCAAGGCTTGGAGGATCAAGGAAAGGACAGGCTGGAAGAGGGCGTGCGACCACCCCCAATCGAATCTGACGATTCGAAGAAGATACAAGCCAAACCCCTCTTCCCTCTGGAAATAAGCCTTCGCCTCGGCTTCCTGCTGGGCACTCAGGGTCACATGGGAACTCGAGAACATCGCGGTCACGAAATCGCCAGGCATGAGGCGGGGAAGCGCATAGCTCAAGTAGACTAGCAGCGAGAAAGCCACAAGGAAGTTAACGACATTTCCCAGGGTCTTTGCTTTTCGCCCCATAGGCAATTCTTCCCCGAGATTGTAAAGTGTCTCACGCCCTCACCGGATAAGGGAGAGCTTGTTTTGGGCAATGGGAATCCCCTTGCTTATCCCACCTTTGGTATAGAACCACCGGATCCCTTTCTTGGGGTCGTAGGCTGCCAGCGTCTCGGGGTAGTAGAGACAGATGGATGGGAGCTCCTCGGCGAAGATCTCCTGGATGCGATACACCATGGCCCTCCGTTTGGCCGGGTCCATCTCCAGCATCTGTGTTTCCAGGAGCTTGAGGAGTTCCTTGTTGTCCTGGAAGCGGGCGCTATTCACTGATCCAGCGGCATACTCCTCCGAGATCATCTCGTTTAGGATCTTGGGGTCCCCCATGATCCCTCCGTGCCCGGATATCGCTAACTGAAAGTCCCAGTTCCTCACCTTGGCATCTGTTGTGGTTTGCTCCATATTTCTCAGGTCCACCCGGATGCCCACGGATTCGAGCTGGTTGCGGATGACTTCTCCGTCGCGATCGGCAGCGGGCTGACCTGCCACTGTGATGGATGAAGCCAAAAGCTCCAGCCTCAACGCTTTGCCATCCTTATAATAGAAGCCGTCCTTGCCTAGCTCGAATCCCATGGACTCCAGGATCTGCCTCGACCGGCCGGGGTCATGGGGGTACCTTGGGGTATTTGGGTTGTAATCGTCGTGGTCCACGGAGAGAAGACCATAAGAGGCAGCTCTTCCCCTGCCCCGGTGCGCCTTTTCAATTATCTCTTCCTGGCTTATGGCATAGGCCATGGCCTCTCTAAATCTTCTATCGTTCAGAGGAAACACGCGATGGTTGATCATGAGCTTCTTTACCCAGCCTGCCCTGTCCGCTATCACTGTCATGCCGCGACTTTCGAGCAAGGGTCTCATCTCTGGCTCGATGTTGGCCAGGTGAGCTTGGCCCGAGAGAAGAGCGGCCAGAGGGTCCGAGGCCCTGACATATATGAGTCTTTCAACCTTTGGCCGTCCCAGATAATACTCGGGGAAGGCCACATACAAGTACGTCCCCTTGGCCACATCGAAATCCTTGAACACGAAGGGACCGCAACCGACGAACGCAGCTGGCTCACCGTAGACCTTGGGATCAGGGACCTTTTCCCAGATGTGTTTGGGCAGGATAGGCATTGTCCCCCCTACATCTTCCATGAAAGGTGCATAGGGCCTCTTGAGGAAGAATGTGACCTGATTCGGCCCCGTGGGCTCGGCTCGTTCAACGTAGTCCAAGACCACCCAACCATAGGGGTGCTTCTTGAAATACTCCACGGTAAAAGCCACATCTTCTGGGGTCACGGGCTTCCCATCATGCCACTTGGCCCCGGCAACCATCTCGAAGACGAAAGCTCTCCTGTCTCGGTCGTAATACCAGGATCTGGCCAGGGCCGGGACGATGCCGTTTTCGTCCTTCCATACCAGGGTCTCGAAGACCCAGCTCATGCGGACGTACCCGGGCCCGCGGGGATAATGCTTCCAAGGATTGGGATAGCCCCAATCTCCCTTACTATCAGCGATACGGATCTCGGCGCCATGGGCCCAAGTGGCCGTGGCCAGGACGATCAAGACGGAGAAACTCAGGAGAACTCGGAGAAAGAAACGTAGCGTTGACATCGTGGCACCTCTTTTCTAACAAGCACTCTTATCCTTGGCGGAGATCGCCTACTAAGTCCTTTTGGGGAGTTCCAATCGGCCCAGAGACAAACCGCTTCACCAAAAAAGCAAAAGCCACGAGACATATCCCTTCGGGGATGTAAGCCTTCGTGGCCGTCGTTATCTTCGCTCAGAAGTTTCGACGGGCTTCGTGCCCGTTATCCCTATTTTATTTGTTTCGGCCTCAGAGTCAATGGTGATGGAAGATAGCTCACGATAGTGATCAGGGATCAAGATGCCAGGGATTATTCATTCCACAAAGCTAGTCTGCCACGAACTTTCAGTGTGCGGTGCGAAAAGGATCAAAAGCCTTCAATGGACACCACCAAATTGCAGGGCCAATTGAACCCTGAGTCGAATCCCATGAAAGGATAGTGCCGTCGTGCTATTTCGCCTCACTTCTCATCTGCCCGAGCGACAAAAAGTGCGAAGGGACTATCAGAGGTCCTTTGGAGGACTGTCCCGACGGCCCAATCTAACCTCCTATGCGGCCCTGTGGTTCCCCTTGACACCCACTCGATGGAATGTACACTCCGCGAAGGAAACAGTTTCTTCTGACAAAGTCGACCCACCCGAGGGGGGGTGACAGGATCGTCAGCTTGATGGCGTGTTCCCACTTCGGATTTCAGCTGGTCGGAGGAATCAAGAGAATTGGGGGGAAGAGTGCCAAATGAAGAAGATCGCTCTATTCGCTTTCAACGGGGAGTCCATGTGCTTTGTCCACGTGCTCCTCAACGCCCTGGACATGAGGAGCAAGGGCTATGAAGTCCGAGTGGTGATAGAGGGCGCGGCCACAAAACTCATACCTGAGCTAGCCGCTTCCGGGAGCGCCTTGTCCCAGCTCTACCAAAAGGCCAAGGAGAAGGGCCTTTTTGAAGGAGCGTGCAAGGCATGCTCCACCAAGATGGGGACCCTAGATGCAGCAAAGGGAGAGGGATTGCCTCTTCTGGATGAGATGAGCGGTCATCCGAGCATTGCCCGGTACCTCGAGGCGGGATACGGTGTCCTCATATTCTGAGGGCTAGAGGCTAAAAGAGCTCTCTGCTACTTGAGCTCGTCTCCAGCGTTTGTGGAAAAGGCTTCTGCGCCTTTGGCTTGAGGTACCTTGTGTATTGTCCCTTCCTTTGGCTTGCAAGGAGCCATCTCATATGCCTAGGTGGTGTGGGAGAAAAAAGTGCGAACCCGTATCCTTCCTCGCCAAGGCTTTGGGAGATAGGAGCACATGGGGGTCCTCTTTCCAAAGGGGGGCGAGCCCAAAGGAGACTCGATGCGAGGGGGGATATCCTCCTAGCATGATCCCGTTCTCACATCCAGAAGGAGGATCAGGGGGGAAAGGGACGGTCGGCCTTTGTGGAGGAGAAAGCCCATTTTGGGACATGGGTTCAAGGTATGGGAAGAGGTCATTGGGGCCTTTGAGAGGCAGGAGGCCGTCTATTTTTTGGGCATGCTGTGGGAAGTGGCCCTGAGGGGTCAGGAGCGAAGTTGCGGGAAGGCCTCAAGGGCCCGCTCCTTGTGTGCCTTCCTCTTGAACGGTTTCTCTCTTCAGTTGGGAGTGGAAAGAGGAACGTCCACTAGGTGGAGGAGAGGGATGAAGGAGGGTTTTTTCCTTAAGAATTCGGTCTTTTCCCTCATAGAGAGGCGGCACTCTTGCAGGCTTTACACTGGAGAGCCCCTCGATGCCCAGGAGAGGACAGCTCTCCATGAGTTCCTGGGAGGCCAGAGGCGGGGGCCCCTTGGAAGCGAGATCCGAATCCACCTCCTTGCTCAGACACAGGAAGATCCATACTGCCTCAGAGGGCTCGGAACGTACGGCTTCATAAAAGGAGCAACTGCCTTCATGGCTGGAGCTGTGAGGAGTTCTCCCTATGACCTGGAAGACTACGGCTACGTGATGGAGCATGCGGTTTTTGTGGCCACAGACCTCGGGCTCGGAACTTGCTGGCTAGGGGGAACCTTCACCAAGAGCAAATTTGCGAGAAGGATCCATCTAGCCCCCGATGAGGCCATGCCAGCTATAGTCGCGGTGGGATACGAGGCCCCGCGTGACCGCAAAGGTCTCACCAAATCTCATGGGCCCAAAGGAAGGAATCGCTTGCCAATGGAGAAGCTCTTCTTCTGGGAGAGCTTTGGCAAGCCGCTAGTGGGATGCCCAAGCCCATATGCGAAGATCCTCGAGGTTGTGAGATGGGCCCCTTCCGCATCCAATAAGCAGCCATGGCGCGTGGTGGTGACCGAGGAGGGCTTCCACTTGTATCTCCAGAGGACAAAGGGTTACGGGAAGGATAGCCTCATCTTCAAACTCTTGGGCCTGGCTGACTTGCAAAGGGTAGACATGGGGATAGCTATGTGTCATCTGGAGTTGTCCGCCAAGGAGCTCGGTTTTAGGGGGAGATGGGTGAGGGAGGAGTCCCGAGGGCCATCGATCCCCGGCGAGAGGGCCGAGTACGTGATTTCTTGGAAACTGGAAGTCCCATGACAAGGTATCTGGAGGAGCAAAAGGGTCTGTGCGTACTCGGGATCCTGGAGAGGAGGCGGGGCAGATGGGGTCATCGCATGGAGTTCGGCCCGGATCCCATTGGAGGGCCTTCCTCACAAGGGACCCCACATTGGCAAAGCCCGCAGGAGAGGTGCATGCCGGTGATCTTGGAGCCCAGGCCCAATTTTGGGCCTTGGATTTTCAAGGCCTTTACCTGATACTCCTGGCACTTTCTTTTGTCCTGACCTCTCGACGTCATGGCTCCGGCAGGGCAACGTTCCATGCAGAGGCCACAGTCCTGCCTGGAAAGGAAAAGGCAATACTCGTGGGGGGAAGTGTATTTCCTGGGTGTGGGAGGAAGGGGCATATCCGTGACAACTGTTCCAAGCCTCACTGCAACCCCTGCCTGGGTAATGAGGCCACGGCTTAGCCCAAAAGTTCCGAGCCCCGCTACGAAGCAAGCGTGCCTTTCCGACCAGTTAGACGTGATATCCCCGCTCAAGAGGGGGAACTGAAGGAAACTCGGGTGGAGGACAGGGGCCACAGCCCTGTAGCCTTTACTAGAAATGAAGCCCACTAGCTCAGCTCTGAGCCATTCATTGAAGGCCTCGCCGTGAATCTTTGTGAGCATCCACTCCGGGTGCGGCAAATCCTTCCTGTGCCTGTTACCCTCTCTTGTGGCCCTTGGGATGGGAAGGACATAGCAGATGACACGGATCCTCTCCTCCCCAAAGCTCTCGCCGGGGAAGGCCTCTTCCAGGATCTCCAGAGGAACTTTGTGAAATTTCCCTATGAGCCTCCTGAACTCCCTGAAAAGGGGATCTCCACCGTGAGCCACGCCCAAAATGGGGTCCTCGAAGAGCCTTCGGCTGGGGTCCCCGGGAAATGCTCCCATGGGCTCATGGCGAACCGAGTGGGTTAGCCACCCCAGGATCTCTTCCCTCAGTCCCCTCTCCTCTCTCATCCCCGAAGGTAATTCAACCACTACTCAAGATATGCGCCTCTTGGCCAGGCTACAACACTATTTGCCCAATTCCAAGGGATTCTAGTCCCCAAGTTTGGGGCACAGCTTCTCAACGGAAGGAGCACAGCTGGGCCGCTTGCTCTGGCCTTTGAGGTACAACCGCGCGAAACGAGGTCCCTCTCTCGGGGGGACTCGTTTGGTGAAATTCGACTCGCAGTGTCACCCCTGCAACAAAAAAGGGGCCTTCTGGCCCCTTTTCCGTGATCCCAGAGTTTCATGATCTCAGGAACGTGCGGACGATCTCTAGCCACTTGGTCTCTTCCAATTCCTCGAAGAGGTCCTCTGTTGCCACTGCTCCATCTGCTGCGAGGCTCATGGAGGAGGCTTGCGAGATGAGCCTGTCCTTTTCAGCCATCATGAACTTATGAGCTTCCTCGCCAAAATAGAGGCTCCTCAAGTTCTTCCTCAAGGCCGTGGGCTCCACGACCACAAACCATCCCCTCTCGTAGGGCGATCTGTGGGCCTCCATGGGCTCCCTCAGGATCTGGGGGTTCTGGTACACCACTATGCCATCCACTGGAGAGAGGATCCTTACTGTGTGCCCATTCCTCCTCACAGTGAATGCCACTTCCCCTTGTTTCACCTCCCTGCCAATGGGCGGGAGCTGAACCTCTTTTATCTTCCCCACTATTCTCCTCGCAAAGTCATCGAGTCCTACCCGGACCCTTCCACCATACTCTGGCCTCGCCCACGTGTGGCCCTCGTGGTAATAGATGTCCTCTGCCACAATGAATCCTGCCACATGGCTTTCTGCCCTGACCGGAATCACTTCCTTGGTTAGCCTCTCCTGCATCATCTGATCGAACTCGCAACTGCCGCACTCATAAGCGTTGGGACATATCTTGCTTGAGACCTCTCCAGTGAGCATGTAACGACATTTTCTGCGGGATGCTGGAAGTTTCATCATCTTCTGCACCCAGCTTTCCGTGAAGCGCTCCTTGGGGGCCTCCACAAAGGGCTGGGGTTTCGTGACCCTCGCCTCTTCCACCTTGGCCTGCATGGCATGATCGTAGGCGCAGGTGGGGCAGTCGTAGTTGTTGTCGCAAAGTTTGAAGGAGACAACCCCAGCCTCCATCCAGATGCACTTTCTCCTTCCTGCGGGGACGACCTTCAAAGAGGTTCCTTTTGCCATGGGTGCCATGTCTCATCCCTCCTCTCTGTGATTGGTCCTTCCACCCATGGTAATAGCAAACACCATGCCCACTTCCTTCTTCATTCCAAGAGGTTGGAATTAAAGGCAATTTTCCGAGAAAAGGGGTTGGAGTGTCGAAAAGTTCGACAAGCTTTTGCCCTTCTTGGGATAAGTATCGGATATTCCGAGGAATTTTTCCCTGTCGAAGGGTTTTCTTTTGTGTCTATTTTTTCGGCACGGACGGTCTTTTACCTTCCAGGGATCTGAGCCTGAGCTCCCACCTCACGAGCTCCTTGCAACTGGGACAGAACCTGGGCTCCTTCGCGTCCGTGTGTTCCACGGTCGTTGAGGCCCTCATGACGCACCTGGGATCCCTACAGTGGGTCACTCCCAGTATGTGTCCTATCTCGTGGAGGGCTGTCTTCTCGACTCTCTTAAAGAGTTTCTCCTCATCCTGGCTTTCCTCGTTGAACTCCGGCCTCAGCCTATACAGCGAGATGGCGGCGCACTTGCCTCCCACCTCCGACATCCCGAAAACGTACTTGAGCACGGGAAGGAAGAGATCCACATGAGTGACCCCGAGGATCCCCAAGGCATCTTCCGGACACTTTTTCTTGATTCTCTCGAGGACCGCCTTGCAGTCGTACTGACAACGTCTTTCATCGTAGGCATATCTCGGGTTCTCCAATGGAGACATTGTGGCACACTCCACCCCCACCTGCTCCTCTATCACTTCGCAAATGCGAGCAAGCACCCTCTCATCCACTGTTCCGAGTGGGGCTATGTAGAGCTTCAAGGGATGAGATTACCTCCCGGGAGGCTTGATGTTGTATCTCTTCATCTTGTTGTAGAGGGTTTGTCTGTCTATCTCCAGGAGCTGGGCGGCCTGCTTCACGTTCCAACCGGTCTCCTCGAGTATTCGAACTATGTGAAGCCTCTCCACCTCCCTCAGGGCCTTTGGCTGTTCCCGAGGGCTCGTCTCCTTCTGTCCAAAGGGCAGATCCTCTGGCAGGATCTGCTTGCCCCGCCCTATGACTAGGGCCCTCTCTATGACGTTCTCCAACTCCCTCACGTTTCCCGGCCAGTCATATTCCATCAGGAGCTTGAGGGCAGAGGGCGAGATCTTCACAGGTTCCCTGTTCAAGGCGAGGGAATGTTTCTTTATGAAGGCATCCACGAGAAGGGGAATATCCTCCTTCCTCTCCCTTAAAGGAGGCACGTGAATGGAGATCACATTCAGTCTGTAATAGAGATCTTCCCTGAAACGGTTCTCCTGGATGGCCTTCTTGAGATCCCTGTTTGTCGCTGCAATGACTCGAACATCCACTTTTATGGGCTCATGGCCCCCCAATCTGCAGAACTCCCTCTCTTGAAGGACCCTCAGGAGATCTATCTGGGTCTTGAGACTTATGTCGCCGACCTCGTCCAGGAAAAGGGTCCCTTGATGGGCGAGCTCGAAGCGACCCCTCTTGGTCCGGTCAGCCCCAGTGAAGGCGCCTTTCTCGTATCCGAAAAGCTCGCTCTCCAGTATGGAATCCGGCAGGGCCCCGCAGCTCACGGCGATGAACGGTCTGTAACACCTGGGGCTATTTCCGTGGATGGCCCTGGCAATGAGCTCCTTCCCTGTTCCGCTTTCGCCCGTTATCAGGACAGTGGAATCCGTAGGGGCCACCTTTCGAATGAGATCGAAGATCCTCTGCATGGCCTCGCTCTTTCCCACTATCTCCTCGAATTCCCCCCTCTCCTCGAGCTTCTGACGGAGGAGGATGTTCTCCAACACCAGCTCCCTGTGGGAGACAATCTTCCTTATCTCCATCTCCACTTGGTCCGGATCGAAGGGTTTGAGGAGATAGTCGAAGGCGCCCTCCTTCATGGCCTGGACTGCGGTGTCTATGGTCCCGTAAGCTGTCATCATGAGGATCTGGGCATCCGTGCCCACCTCCTCGCTCTTGAGTCTCCGCAAGGTCTCGATGCCATCCATCCCCGGCATCTTGAGATCGAGGAGAATCACGTCCCACTCCTTCTCCCTTGCCATGGCTATGGCTTCTTGTCCGCTTGCGGCCAGTCCTACCTCGTAACCATCCTCGGTGAGCCAGTCCTTGAGGCTCTCCCTCATGGGGGCTTCGTCGTCCACGACCAGGATCCTAGCCTTTCGGCTCATGGGCCAACCTCCGCTTTTTGTACCTCATCCCCTCGACTTTCAGAGGCTTCCACAGATGGCAAGGTGATATGGAAGGTGGTCCCTACACCCACCTGGCTCTCCACCTCTATCGTCCCCCCATGTCTCGTCACAATCCCCTGGACCACCGTGAGCCCTAGGCCGACTCCCCTCGCCTCTTCCTTGGTCGTGAAGAATGGCTCGAAGATTTGGCTCAGGTTCTCTTCGGGTATTCCACATCCAGTATCGGAGACCGAGACCGTGACAAAGCCCTCCTTGGATGCCCTACGGGCTCGAACCGTGAGGACGCCTCCCTTTGTCATGGCTTCAGTGGCATTTATCATGAGGTTCAGAAGCGCTTGTTGGATCTGCCTTGAGTCGCACCTGACCATTGGGAGATCGGGCTCACATGAACAGATCAATCTCATCTCCTTCATCTCGAGATCATGGGCCATGAGGGCCACAGTCCTCTGGACTATATCCTCGAGCCTGTGCTCCTCCATTTTGGGAGTCGAGTGCCTGGCAAAGGCGAGGAGATTCCTCACTATCTCTCCGCATCTCGAGGTTTCTGACTCCATGGTGGAGAGGAATCTCGAGATGTCCGAGAGCCTCTTGGGAGTGAAGGTCCCCTTCTTGATCATGTTTTGCATGAGCTTGACATAGGTCAGAACCACAGAGAGGGGATTGTTTATCTCGTGGGCCACTGTTGCGGCAAGTTTGCCGAGGGAGGCCATCTTCTCTGTTCTTATGAGCTGCTCCTGCGTCTCGCTGATCTCCTCGTATGCCCCCTTGAGCCTCTCGTAGAGGCGGGCATTTTCAATGGCGACACCTATCTGATTCCCAACCGCGGTGAGAAACTCTATGAATTCTTCGGAAAATCTGTATTCCTGATAGCTCGAGACGCAGAGGACCCCGACTGTCTTCTCCTTGGACACTAGGGGAATGTAAACCGAGGAGACGAGGCCCTCCTTCACTATGTCCTCGACGTATGGGTCCTCGGCCCTCAGGAAATTGTCCACAACTGTGGCCTTTCTGGCCAGAGCCGTCTTTCCCAGGAGGCCATCTCCCACCCTCCTCCTCTGGAACTGCTCCTTGTGTATGAAGGCCTCCGAAGCCCCTCTCCATGCAGCAAGCTCAAGCCATTGACCCGCAGGATCCAGGATGTATATCCTTATGCTCGCTGCCCTGAGGAGCCTATGGATGGCCATGACCGCATGATCCAGGACCTCCTTGAGCTCCAGGCCGCTTGCGAGAGCCCTGGCGACATCGGCCAGGGTTGCAAGGTGCAGGCTCTTGGCCTCCAACTCCTCCTTGGCCTTTCTCTCCGAGGAGACGTCCCGGACCAACAGTAGATGCCCCCTGAATTTGCCCTCCCTGTCTCCCAGGCCGAGGAGGGTCACTCTGCCATGGAATATATCTCCGTTTCTCCTTATGAGTTGTGCCTCGAATTCGGTTATCTCCCCCCTTTGCCGTCTCGAGGATCTCACCCTCTCCAGTTCCCAAGGGGCCAAAAAAAGATCCGCCAGTGCGACCTTCCCCGCCATCTCCCCTGGCTCCCATTGGAATAGCTCCCCTGCAGCGGCATTGGCCATCTGCACAAAACCCTTCTCATCGCACAGAAGGATCCCGTCCCTGGACCATTGAAAGATGGCCTGGGCCACTTCTTGGGAGATGCGATCTTTCCTTCTCACCTTGGGGAAGCCAATTCCTCACTAAAATGGCCAAGGCCCCTAGAGAAGGAGGCCCGGATCACCATCCGGGACCTTTCCCCAGGGGCCCTCCGCCTGCCGTCCCAAAAAGAAGTGAAGCTTCTCAGTACGCTCGTCTTGCAAGGCCAGGGGGACCCGAATAAGGCCCCCCGCATACGCCTCAATCAAAGCACTATAGCATTGGCAAGAAGGGTCCAGAGATGGACCGACTCGAAGTCCTCCTTGTATTCCCTCGCCAGGTTGTTTATTCCATCGAAGCAGTTGACACATGGGGTGCAGACCTTCTTGGCACCAGTTCTCTTTATCTGCTCCACCTTCACCTTCCCATAATACGTCCTCGCACGAGCAAAACCGTTTATCAAAGCCCCCCCACCACCACTACAACATATGTTGTTCTCCCTGTTGGGATCCATCTCCACAAAATTCTTAACAACACGACTCAATACATACCTGGCATCGTCACCTATACCAGGAAACCCATCCAAAACAGCCTTCCTCACTACATTGCAAGGATCATGCAACGTCACAACCTCATCCCCATTCCTCTCAGGATCTACCCTAAAACGACCCTCCCTCAACCACTTCGCATAAAGATTCACAACAGAGGTCACCTCAAACCTGTGCTCAATCCCAAACCTCCGGTACCCAACCTGGGTAGCCCATAAACCATGCCCTCATTCAGTATACGCCATCAC
>Ga0308410_1000156_pt1 | contig 31847 bp, 25 predicted proteins | sample HotsprOSTMatCore_FD_203467 | JGI IMG/M metagenome (GOLD analysis project Ga0308410, IMG submission 203467) | Hot spring phototrophic mat microbial communities from Octopus Spring, Yellowstone National Park, Wyoming, United States -... | ecosystem: Environmental > Aquatic > Thermal springs > Hot...
TCCTGGGGACACCTTTTCGCGTGAGGACACCCTCCCGCCTTCAGGCAAAAGCCCCCTTCAGGCAAATCTTTTCCTTGAAGATTCCCCGCAAAGTCTGTCTCCAGCTCTTTAAAAACGTTATCCAACTCCATAGGAAGTTAGGGTTATCCCCCCGTTCGGGCCTAGTCCGGAACAACACTCGGGCAACCTCAGATCTCTCATTATCTTCAGCTCGGTTGTTGGTGCCCGGATTCCGATGGGTTTTTCGTCGTGGGAGATTGTGGAAGGGGTTCCGAGAAGCGGGAGCACAGCAGAGGGGCAAACCTCTCGATAATTCGAGCTCGAAACATTTTTTCTGTTGCAAACAGCTTGTCCCCTACAAAATTTGAGGCACTTTCATCAAAACGTCTATGGGGGTGGGGATTTGGTGCTTTCTTCGCCGGAGGACCCGAGGCCCTCCGGAAGGCTTGATGTTAAGGCTTAAAGGCTTAGAGGTTGGTGCAAAGATTTTTCCCTTGGGTTTTGTTAGGAGAGTTCTCCCCACTCCAAAAACAGGAAAGCAATTGGGGGCCCTGGTTTTCCCGGCAGCAGCTACCGGTGGGTTCTGAGATGGGAAAAGGTGGCCAAACCCGGCAAAGTGATTGCCGCGGGCAGAGGGTAACCGGCCAAATACTACCTTCTTGCTCAAACACCCCCAACCTGGTTCCCGCGGGTACTGGGCAAGAGGGTTCCAGCAAAACCATCCTCCTTATCCCGGGATCTGGTTCCCGCGGGCACAAGGTAACCGGTCGGGCCGGAAAGATTTTTGAAGCAGCCATAGCCGGCGGAGAAGGCCGGGCTGCAGGAGCCGGCTTTAGCCAGTCGGAGTTCGCTCCTATTGAACCCGGCTCATAACCGTAAGGAACTAGATCTAGCGGGCTTGGGGCTTAGATTCTGCGGGCAACTGGTTGGTGGGGAAGGGCCGCCAAAAGAGATCGCACAAATTGGAGGGTATCTTCCAATGCCGACTGAGGACCGAGGGACTCTGCCTGGGCAATTCTCCGAACCAACGCCGAGCCTACGATCACCCCATCGGCAACTCCGGCAAGTGCAGCAACTTGTTCCGGCCGACTAATTCCGAAACCCACACAAATCGGCAGATCCGTATGTTTCCGGAGCCAGGCCACTTTTTCCGCGAGTTCCGGGGGCAATTGGTCACGTTCGCCGGTGATCCCTGTGACCGACACGTAATACAGGAATCCGGAAGATTCGGCAGCAATCCGGAGGGCTCGGTCCGGCGGGGTGGTGGGGGTCACAAGTTGAATGAGGCTGAGATCGAACTGCCCGCACACGTCGGCAAGGGGCCGCGATTCCTCGACAGGCAGGTCGGGCACAACAAGACCGGCGACTCCTTTTCGGGCACATTCTTGGACGAACATCTCCAGGCCGCGGCGGAACACGATCGCATAACTGGTCATGAGGACAACGGGGCATGCCAACCGCGGGGTAACCCGCTGCAGAAGTTCGAAGATCTCATGCACCCGAACTCCTCGGGCCAGGGTTCGGGTATAGGCGGCCTGGATTACCGGACCATCGGCAATGGGGTCGCTGTACGGCAGCCCCAATTCGCATAGGGTCACCCCCACCGCAGACAGACCTTGAAGCAACTCTTCGGTGAACTTCAGGTCCGGATCCCCCGCCGGCACAAAGGCTATAAATGCCTTCCGACCGGCAACCCGAAGTTTTTCAAATACATCGTCGATCACGGACATTGTTCTGGGTGTGATTGGCCGAAAAATCCCTAAGGTTTCCGAATCCGTTTTTCGTAAAGTTTCTCCCTCGGTTCAGGAAGGCTTTCTCCCTCGGTTCAAGAAGGGTTTCTCCCTCGGTTCAAGAAGGGTTTCTCCCTCAGTTCAGGAAGGGTTCACCCCAATGCCATCGGTATGGGGAAACTTTCCCAAGGGAAGTGGCGGAAAGATACCCAGCCCCGGAAGCAACTTTTGCCTAATGTTGCTTAAAATTTCTTTTTTCTTTGCCACCAAGCGTGGAGAATCCTTCTTAGTTCTTTGTTCTTTCCCGGGCAAGCGGTGCACCTTCACTTTCCGCTAGAAGGGTAACCCTCGGAGACGGGCGACCTCGGCAGCATCTTTGTCGCCTCGACCAGACAGGCACACCACCACGATCTTCTCCCGGGGCAACTGAGGAGCAATCTTCATCGCCTCGGCCACGGCATGAGCACTTTCTAAGGCCGGGAGAATTCCTTCGAGGCGGGCCAGGGTGTCGAAAGCCGCCAGGGCCTCCTCGTCGGTTGCATACGTATAGCGAACCCTGCCGATTTCTTTCCAGTAACTGTGCTCGGGGCCAACTCCGGGGTAATCCAATCCTGCCGATACTGAATGGACCGGCAAGGTTTGCCCATCTTCATCTTGCAGCACATAGCTAAAAGATCCGTGGAGAACTCCTGGTTGACCGAAGTTCAATGTGGCTGCATGTTCACCTATTTTGGTGGCCCGGCCGCCAGCTTCTACTCCCACCAGCTGCACCTCCGGGTCATCGATAAACGGGTAAAACATTCCTGCGGAGTTGCTACCCCCGCCTACGCAAGCTACCACCACATCCGGGAGTCGGCCGAATCGGCTCAGGCATTGCTCCCGCGTTTCCCGGCCGATTACCGCTTGAAAATCGCGAACAATCCGGGGGAAGGGATGTGGCCCGACGACCGACCCCAGGCAATAGTGGGTGGTTTCCACAGTGGTCATCCAGTCGCGAAGGGCTTCATTGATGGCATCGCGAAGCGTTTTGGAGCCTGTGGTCACTGGGCGGACCTCTGCCCCTAAAAGCCGCATATTAAAGACGTTGGGTCGCTGCCGCCGCATGTCCTCCTCGCCCATATAGATCACGCACTCCAGTCCAAAGTGGGCACAGGCGGTGGCCGTTGCTACCCCATGTTGCCCGGCACCGGTTTCGGCGATGATTCGCCGCTTTCCCATCCGAATGGCCAACAAAGCCTGCCCTAGAGTGTTGTTGATCTTATGAGCCCCCGTGTGATTGAGGTCTTCCCGTTTCAGGAGGATTTGAGCACCGCCACAATGCTCGGTAAGCCGGCGGGCAAAATACAGAGGAGACGGCCGGCCTACGTACTCTGAAAGTAATCGGTCTAATTCTTGCTGAAATGCCGGATCCTTCCGAGCCTCTTCGTAAGCACGGGCTAGCTGGTCCAGGGCATAGATTAACGTTTCGGGGACAAATCGGCCGCCAAAGGGGCCGAAACGTCCCTTCGAGTCAGGCAAATCTTTCAGGGCAGGCCGCAAGGTCGAGAACTCCTTCATTACCCAACTTATCAACTCGGGCCAAAGATATGTCACCCATTATAACCCGGACCACCCCAGCAGGCAGGACCTCGGAAGCCCCGGCGGTCCCCCTCCCCTGGGATTTTGCAAAGTAAATTTTGATTAGGGGACCGGATCCTCGGCGGATTTTTTGCTGCCACCCAAACTCCGGCCCTCGTGAGGGGGAGGCCCCGATCACCGAGGAGAGTTTTTCGACCCAAGCCGTTGTTTCGGAAAAGGGGATATGCCGGCTCGTGGCCCGAGGATCCTTCGGAACCCTGGGTAATTTGGGAAGCCTGGATACTTGAAGTCCCCGCCGGCGAGCGGAGCCCAACCAGGGGCCAATTTTGCGGGGGAGGTGGCCGGTTAGGGGGATTTGGGCAGATTGTTCCTGGGTTCCCCGGTATTTGCACAAACTACCCATCCATTTGGGCCGGCGATTTCCACCTTTTTAAGGGGACGGGCTTGGTCGGGTTAGCTCTGTACCTTTAGCAGGGTCATGGAATTACCTCCGAATGGGGGTTGCTGACCCGGAAGTTTTCGGCCTGGTCTTTGCCCTGCATTTTTCGCCCCAAATATTTTGGTCCTTGAAGAAGTGGAGTTAGCAAAGAGCGGAGGGGGAGGGCTCGGCAGATGGAGGTGCCGGGGCTTTCCGTGCAGAAAAGACCCTAAAAACCAGCTTCTTTGAAAGCCGGGGTTTTTTCGGGCTATCGGGGGGCCTCCCAGGGCCTTACCTGGTGGTCCCGACGGGAGGGGGATAGATCGCGGTAGGGCACGAGTTGGAACCGGAGCTTTCCTCTTGGGAGCTTGGAAGAAAGACGGCCGATGATTCATCTTACTCCTTCGCAAGCGGATGCCGAGTTCTATCGATTGGTGCACACCCTGTTGCAGGCTCGGGCGAATAAAGAGGGCGTTGAGCGGCGGGCTCACGGCCGGACTCCTATGTGGGCCAGGCAACGCATTGCACCCATCTGGGGGGAGAGAATTCCGGCCAAGGAGGATTTCGAAGAGGTAATTTGCCTAGATTTGAGCGGGAGTGGGTTCGGCTTCTTGCATCCGGAACCCCCGCGATACCGTTTTTTGGTGGCCGAGTTTGGCCTCCCCCCGCACGGTGTCTACGTAATGGCAGAGGTCATTCACTATCGGCCGGTTTTGCTCTGGTCTTGTGGGGCAATCGAGCCGCTACCCGAGGGGATGAGTTACACCAAGGCGGAAAGGAGATTTCCGGACCGAGATCCACGGGACGAGCTTTCCGACCCCTGCCTCATGGTGCAGATTGGGTGCAGGTTTGTCCGGCGGATTGACCCGACGGAATTGCCTTAAAAGAGAAAACGGAATTGCCTTTAAAGGGAAAAAGCACGGAAATTCTCTTTAAAGGGAGAGAGCACGCTCTTTAAAGGGAAAAAGCACGGAATTGCCTTTAAAGGCAAAAAGGATGGAATGGCCTTAAAGAACCAGGGTTGAGGATTTCGGGTGCGTGGAAGACTGGGCATTTGGTCTAGCGAAGGCCTCTCCTCATAGGGATAGGCAGGTGGTCTCTCCCATCAAACTGCGGTCTCTAAGATTTGAGCGGCAAAAGCACGTACTTGCTGCCCATTAAGGCTACTCCGCGAACCTACGGTGAGTGCTCCCTCCGAGGCTAGCAAAATCTCAGGCGGATCTGAACCTTTGATCACAAGTCGGCGGAAAGAGGGTTGAAGTTTCCGCTCGATTTTGATCCCCCTCGGCCCAGTCCTGCAGACCAAGTTCGCCCTCTTCCCGGGTGGGAAGTTCGATCTGCCCGCTGCACGCCCGGCTTACGGGAAAAGCCCACATCAACGGCAGCATCGCGGCAAGCTCGCGGGGTGGAGACCACTGGCACATTTTCGCCAGCCAAATTGTTGAACTCCACGTGAGGAGACGATTTAGGGAAAAATTGTGCTCTTATCCCGATTGGAAATTCTGGGATTCCCCAGGAGCTCCGTGAAATAATCTTGCTTCCGAAGCTCTTGCCCCTTGAGAAGATCCGAGTATGGGAGTTGAGATCGCCGGGGGTCAACCGTAAACCTCGGTTGCCGGCAAAGGTTACCGGTCTGGGATATGACGTGACGAGCATACACCCTTGGGATAGCAGAGCCAGCCGGGAGTCTAGCTACATCTAGCCCCGAAGCCATCCCCCCGCTAAAAGCTCCCTTGCTTCCCTGGAGCCCGGATTGCCACGGATTTAGCCGAAAAGCCCCGCCAAAAAGTCCATGATCGAACTGTTGAGCGGGATTGGCCCATGCCAGCTCCACATATTGCGGACCAAATCGCTTACCATAACGCCGGCAAGTACCAACACCAGGAGTGTGGCCGTCAAAAGGACCATGGCCAATGTCCCAAATGGAGCCTCGGGTAAGGCTGCGGGAACGGCCCGGGGGAGCTCGGCCACAGCGGCAGGGGCCGGACCGGCAGCCATCTCCGCAACGGGAGTGACCGCCGGGCCACCAAGCTCATCAAAGACTGGTCCCAGTCCCTCCTCCGCTACCAAAGTCGGGGCTTCGCTGCTGATTCCTTCCGGAGCCAATGCAATCACTTGAGAGGCCGACTCGGAGTCTTCCAGACCGTATTCATCCTCCCCGGGGGTGAGCTGGAATTCCAAATCCGGACGGACCGCTTCCGAAGCAGAGACTTCGTCGGCGGCCACCGTCAAAAGTTGGTCCTCCCCGAGCGAAATCTCATCCTCGCTGGGAGCAAGAGAGATCTCTTCCTCTTCGAGGGAAAGCCCACTATCATGAGGAGCAAGGAGAGATATCCCGCTATCGTGACCGATTTTGACATCACTGCCCCCACTGGGAGGTCCAGCTAAGGGTACTTCTTCGACTATGCTTTCCGATTTTCGTCCTTCGGCCGGGGCGGGACCCGAGAGAACCGCCACGCTGTCGTCTGAAAGCGTAAATTCCGGCTCTGCAAGCGGGATAATCTCCTCCTCGGCAGCCGACAGCGGCGGCGGAGCATGAAGCTCGCCAGGCTCGGCGTCGATTAACTCGAGTTCCTCCTTTTCTTTCGCCGGTGGTTTCAAAGTGAGGTCGGTGTCCCCGGGGGAACGACCGGTTTCTAACCCTAATACCGACCCTGATCCGCTCAGATCCGCCGGCGGCTGCTCCGGTTCCAGGGCAAGAACTTCTTCCACCTCCGGCTCCGGGGCTCCTGCCTGCTTTCTCTCCGTCTCCAACTGTCTGCGAAGCTGGTGGACGTCTTCTACCCGGAATTTCCATGTGGCCCCGTCGCGGAATCCCCGCAATCGGTTCTGCTCCCGAAGTTGATTTACTTCGGCGGGAGTCAGGCCAAGAATACTTGCGGTCGTTTGTACGTCGTAATAACGTTGTTCCTGAGCCATGCTCTACCTCCCGGGGTAGATCGCACGGAAGTTAGCTTCCTGCCGGAAACTTCCGGCCAAGCCCCCTCCTTACACCGCCTTCCTGAGGAGGGAATTCCGTTAAAGACGAGATCCCAATGGCCGAAGTCGGCCCCTCAACTGTAATTATAATTTGCGGCTTATAATGTGAAATACTTTTCATCGTTTATGCCAGACCAGGTCCGGGGGTAATCCGGTTTGAAGTTCCGCCGAACGGTGCCGCCACAAACCTAGCCCAGATATATCTATCTCCTCCACGAAACATTTTCTGGGGGTAGGTAGGAGCCGCTGGCAGGGAACGACTTTTCTGGGTACTGTAAGTCCTCGTGAGGACCGGATCCTGGACGGGATTACCCGCGATTTCTCTTCGGGCAAATGGCAGCACCCCAATAGAGGGGACACAATCTGCCCCTATTAGGGCCAGGCACTGGCAGTTCGAACCGCAATTTAATACATGGACTGGCGGTTGGAACCGAAATTCAGAAAGCGGTTCGAACCGGAATTTGGAAAGCGGTTCGAGCCGGAACTTAGAAAGAGGAATTCCACGGTTTAAAAAGAGGGATTCACGGTCTTGCTCCTGTGAGCACGGACTGAATCTCCTGGGGCAATGGCCGCTGGCCGTTAAAATCGATGAGTTGCAAATCCCACTGAATGTTTCGTACACTCTTTAGCTCGATTTGTCCAGAATCCAACCGAATATGGTAGACTGCCATGGACCGCTGGAGGGGGTCTATGACGGTCACCTGCTGGTACCGACCTTCGACAACAGCACCAAGGGCGGTGATGCCACCGACCGGGGCCGAAGGTGGCGATGCCGACGAAGTTCCGACGAAATTTGGGGGACCCAGTCGTTGGGCAAAGACCCATGCAACGCTAAATGTGGCCAAAAACAGGATAGATACTACTATCCACTGTATTCTCATTTTTGTTTCGCTCCTTTACATTCCCCATGTGTGACTTATCTTGTGCATTCCCCTTGTGTGACTTATAAAGACCCTCCAAGTTGAGAATACCGATCCCCTCCCGAATTTTGCTTCCTCCCCGTGCCCCGCAATTGGGCGTGCATGAGATCTTGGACGCGATTCCCGCGGGATCCCAAGGCAAATTTGGCGGCTGAGCGGCCCGCCGAGGCCTAGTCTGCCTTTTTCCACTGCGGACCGGAAACCGATGCTAACAATCACTAACCACCAAAACATTCTAATTTTTGATCAGCCCATGTTTGATCGCGATATTTGTCTTGATTTGTCTTGACATGTTTGGTCGCGAACTTGCCTGTTGAAGGGTCCGTTCCGGAAACCAGGAAACACTGACCTGGAAGGCGGATGGCCCCCTCCGGAGCAAGGATCGTCCGATTGCTGGTACCCAGGTGACTCCTTCCCCGCCAGGTGTTCAGCTGCTTTTGATTCGAAAGTTACCCCTGCTTTAGACTCGGTAGTTACTTCGGTGTGTCAAAACGGCCCCTACATCCCATTCAGACGACTCCGAGAGTTACGGGGCATATCCGCTGGGAAGGCCTTGGTGTAATCTCGAACCGAGCGGGGTGGATTGTAGGGAATCCCCCACCTCCCACGCAAAGCCGAAGCCGTTGGGGCATCCTCGACACTAGTTTTGGACGCCAGGTCCCATACAGAGGCTCGGAACCGGTTAGGATCACAAATGCCAGCCCCCGGTGTTCCCTCAGAAATTCCGCGATTGCATACCTCAAGCCCCGTTGGTACCCGACCTGCGACGGCGGCAATTACTTGACCTGGAACGCCGGCTTGGTGCCAGGGAAAACCCACCGGCTGAGGTGAATCAGGTACTTCAATGATCGTGATGGTAATTTTGCGAGGGCAATTTGAGAAATAAAGTGCCAAACCGGCTGTGAGGATTTGGACAGAACAAGGCCAACTTGAAATTGACACCGCCAATTTAACGAGGAGGCCAGGTTCACAGCATTAAGACAGCAAATTGAATTGCCGAGAGGTGAGCCCATGTAAAGACACCGGGCAGTTCAATGGGGCCTGAGCTTCCCGCAAATCCATTTTTGCTCTTGTCACTATGTTTTTTCGCCCGGTTTGCCGAAGTCCTCTGGGCAAGAAAATTTCGGGTAAGGAAACCCGTTTGGGGAGGATCTGTCGGGGAAGGCCGCCATCTCCGCCTAGGATTAAAAAGGTTACTCTTATCGCGGATAATCACGCTGGATTAAAGCCGATTACTCTCTCACGGTATGAGGGAATTTTTTGGTGAGGGGTGTCTTTAGGGCACAACGGAAGTAGGTGCCCTCAGGCTCCGATCCGCAGGTAGACTTATGGGGAACTTCACCCAGGGGCAGAAATGGGGAGTCTTTCGGAGGGGGGTGGAACCGGGGGAATTCCTCGCGGTCCTCCCGGTGCAGCGTGCCCGTGAATTTCGAAGGGAGTTACCTACTTCCTGGAAATCCCCGTGGCTTGTGAGGGATTCTGTGCCATACTGGGAGTAGACGGAAAACGGTCCGTGGGTCGGGAGTCCGAGGCAGAGATCCTCCCGGGACCGACGTTTCCGGAAAAGAATGCAAGAAGGGGATGCTGGTAAGAGGGGAAGATATTTGGCAGCCAGGAAGGCATCCCCCGCCGGCCTAGAGATTTTATGGAAGCTGAACTCGACCCTTTCGATCCCTTGTGAACTTAACGGAGGTGGGAGGCAGGCTCCCGAAGGGCATAGCTCGATGCCAACTGGGGAGCAAAACGGAGGAAAAGGTTTTATGGGTATTTCTTTGAGGGGATATCCTTTACTTTCGTGCGGTGTGGCAATGGGTGGGTTGACCGGCTGGTCCTTCTGGCAGTGCTTTGGTGGGAGGCAAAAGAAGATCTGGCCGTACCCTGCAGGAAGCAGGAAGAGGATCTGGCAATGCTCTGCACGAAGGCAGACTAAGATATCATGCCACACGATGGCATTTGTGCTTGTGAGTGGGCTGGCTGTCCTGGCTCCTTTGCGGGCGGAGGGGGCCCAAATTTGGCTTCGGGACGGACGGGTCCTCGAAGGCAAACTGGGGCTAGTGGCGGGATTGGCCAACATTCCTAAACCTCAGACCCCGGAGGACGAACCAGAACCCCAGTTGATTGTGTTTGTGGACGACGGCCTCCGGCGAACTTTCGTTTCTAAGAGGCAGGTGGTAGAGCTTCGTCAAGAAGATAGTGGAGAAATCCCGGAGCGATTTCGGCTCCGGCAACCCGTGATCGAAACCGGTCGGGTGATTAAATCTGTGGGGCCATTTATCGCTGTGGAGCCATTTGACAAGTATGGGCGACGGATTGTGTACATGAGTACCACTCAGGGCCCGGTGGGAGTGATCCAGTGTATCACGGAGATTACACCCTTGTGGGTTCGGGTTCAGGGGCACACTCACGTGTGGGACATGCGTTTGGCTACCAGTGCCCTGCCTCGAGAGACCTTGGCGGCCATTTTTGCTTGGCAGATCGACCCGAAGGATCTTGAAGGTCGGAAACGGGTGGCCCGTTTTTACATTCAGGCAAGGCGGTATCGGGAAGCTGGAGAAGAACTGGAAAAGATTCTCAATGATTTTGGGGATACTCCTGGGATTCGCGAGCAGATTGAGCCGATCCTTCGGCAGGTGCGGCAGATGTCGGCCCAGCAACTGCTGGAGGAACTGCGGCTTCGGGAAAGGGCCGGGCAACATCGGCTGGTGATGGAGGCCCTGGCCAGCTTCCCGAGCGAAGGGGTTGCCGGCGGAATTTTGGAGCAGGTCCGGCAAATGGTGGCCGACTATGAGCGACGGCAAGCCCAACTGACTGAGTTAAAACGCCAAGTTGAGGAAACTTGGAAGCAAATTCGCGATTCCAATCTTCGGGCTCGCTTAGCTGCAATCCGTGAGGAGATCTTGACGGAACTGAATTTCAATAACTTAGATCGCTTGGCGGCCTTTGGGCAACTGGTGGGAGATCCGGAACTATCGCCGGAGGAAAAGTTTGCCCTGGCAGCAAGCGGTTGGGTGCAAGGGGGGCAAGAGCCTACCACGAAGCTGCCGCAGACGGCCTCGATGTATAACGTTCGCCAGGGGATCCTTCAGTATTTGCAGGCTTCGGATGTCCTGGAGCGGGAACGGATCTTGGAGCGGCTTCGTCAGGAGGAAGCCTGTACACCTGCCATTGTGGCCAGGATTGTTGCAGCTCTTAAACCTCCAGAACCTATCCCCCAGGAGGCCTTCATTGCGTGGTCGGAGGCCTTCGCGGCGGCAGGCAGCAAGCAGCCGGTTGCTCAAGAACCCCCAAGCGGGCAGGAGGAGACGGAAGGCCAAGAGGCTCCGCAACTTTCCGGGGAGGAAACGGCACGACAGGCCGAAGCCTCCGATGCTGAGCGGGCTGCCGCCGAAGAAGTTTCTTCTGCTGGAGCTGGCAAGGCCGACTTGGCCTTTGCACCCGGTTTCTATCGATTGTCGGTTCAAGGATTAGCTTCGGCACCTCCGGTGACCTATTGGGTGCAAGTTCCTCCCGAATATGATCCTTACCGCCGGTATCCGATGATCCTCACGCTCCATGGGGCCGGTTCGACACCTCCGATGCAGATCGACTTTTGGGCCGGGGAGTGGAAGCCGGGGGGGTGGCGGCAAGGGCAGGCCAGCCGACGCGGCTATATCGTGGTGGCTCCGGCCTGGGCTGCCGCTTACCAAAAGCAGTATCAATTCTCCGCCGCAGAACACGCTGCTGTGCTGGCCGTCCTACGGGATGTATGCCGAAGATTCGCCGTCGACACCGATCGGGTCTATCTCACAGGTCATTCGATGGGCGGGGATGCTGCTTGGGATATCGGGCTTGCCCACCCAGACCTTTGGGCGGGGGTGATCCCTTTTGTCCCCACAAGCGACAAATACATCCCGCTCTATTGGCCAAACGCCGAATATGTCCCTTTTTATTTCGTTTGTGGGGAACTTGATGGTGATCGCATGGTCACCAATGCTCGCGATTTCGACCGATATCTCAAACGGGGATTTAATGCCACGGTAGTGGAATACCTCGGACGTGGTCACGAGTTTTTCTTTGATGAACTTCATCGCGTCTTCGACTGGATGGAACGGACTCGCAGGCGGGGAATGCCGAGAAGTTTCTCCGTGTGCTCCATGCGGCCGTGGGACAATTTCTTTTGGTGGCTGGAGCTGGACGGGCTGCCCCCGGGAGCGATGGTTCATCCGGCCGATTGGGGCCGGGTCCGGGTGGGGCAGCCGATGACTCTGCGGAGCTCGATCACGCCGGGAGGAACCCTTTACGCCACGACAGGTGCACAGACGGTCACTATCTGGCTGAGCCCGCAAATACTCGATTTTTCTTCGCGACCTTCGATCATTCTCAACGGACAACGGATCCCCCTTACGGTGCCGGACCCCCGCAGTGCTGGCATACTTCCCGGCGAACGTTCCCCGAAGATGATTGATCTTTTGACGGATGTGGATTCCCAGGTGCGAACCATTTTGGAAGACGTCCGTACCCGGGCAGACCGGCAACATCCATTTTGGGTGAAAGTGGAAGCCCGCACAGGCCGACGCTGAACCGATGAGGTTCTTTGGATACCTAAGGTACTGAGGTTTAGAACCTCCCCATCGCTCCCTGGAGGCTGTAAAGATGGACCCAAGACCACAATCTCGCGGGACACAGTTGCCAAAATAATCAAGGAGCTGGGTATTAGCTCCTGTGAATGGAATTATTGAGGGGCTTCATTCTTGGAGCCATGGGTTTGGGAGCTATGGGTTGGTGGAACCAAATTGTTAAACCGGGGCAGTTGTCTCGATAAAAAGTGGGCTAAGCATTGGTCGGGTGATCACCCCACGGGGAACTTGGGCTTTTTGGGGAATCCGGCTCTGCCGGGCGAAAACGTCGTGGGGAAACTGTCACAGGGCAAGCCCGGCAACCGGTGGAGCTGCGGGTAGGCTCCTCGTGACGGGGTGGGTTTCCGCGGTAGCAGACAAGCGGTCAAGGTGGTGCCTCGAGGAAGCATTCATTGCACGATCCATTCAAGGAGCATAGAGCCGGATGACCTCGCGGGAGATTGTTTGTCGGGCGATTGCATTCGAGCAGCCTCCACGGCTTCCCTTCTGGCAGCATGAGGTGGAGTTTGCCCCCGATGATGTTTGCGATATCTGGGAGATGGACCGAGCCCGGGCAGGTTGGTTCTTCGGGGTCTCTGCTTACGATGATTGGGGATGCCGTTGGTACCGCACGGAAGTGAAGAACATGGGATCGGTGGTGGAGCACCCCCTTGGCGATTGGTCGCGATGGAAGGATTATCGTCCACCGGATCCCCGAGACCCTTTTTATTTCGAGCGGATCGAACCCTTGCTGGATCAGGCTGGGGATCGCTATGTGGTGATCACCTGTCACTTTAATCTTATCGAGCGGGCGTGGATGCTCCGGGGTATGCCGGCTTTATTGGAGGATTTATACGAGGCCCCCGAGCGGGTGAAAGCGATTGTGGAAATGGTGCTGGAGTTTAAGCTGGGCCAACTGGAAGAACTTTACCGGCGGTTTGGGAACCGCATCGATGGGATCTTCCTCACCGATGATTGGGGAACGCAACGAGGGCCGCTCATTCGGCCGGTCATGTTCGACGAATATTTTGCCCCTTGCTATCGGCAACTGTTTGGGGCTATTCATGGTTACGGATGGCATGTGATTCTTCACAGTTGTGGGAAGATCAATCTGTTAGTACCCCGGCTCATCGAGTTGGGGGTCGATGTCTTGAACATGCAACAACCGCGGGCCTATGGGTTGGTGGAGTTTGGCCAACAATTCCGGGGCAAGGTCTGCTTTTTAACCACGGTGGATATTCAGGCCACCCTACCCCGGAACGATCCGGAGGCTATTTGCGAGGAGGCTCGCTTGCTTGTGGAAAATTGGGGCACTCCGGACGGAGGTTTTATTGTGTTTAATTACGGGGACGCCGAAGCCCTTGGGGCCCAGCCGGAAATGACCCGCGTTATGTTCCGGGCCTTTGTCGAGCTGCAGCACTTCTGGCAGCAATCGGCATCTTCTTCTGCAGGGTAAATCTTAAGCTGCTTTCCTCAAGCAACCCTCTGTTTGGTCCCTCACGGTTCCGCCTTTTGCTCCGTGAATGTTCGTTGCCCATGGGGGAGACCTTAGATCGTGGATAGTCTTTCGGGAGCTTGTTTCTCTTGGCCAGTGGAAAGCTGACCGGGAAAAGCCGCAGGTTGGTAACAGGGTTGGACCACCCCAGGGTTTGCCCACCGTTTGGGATGGGTGTTCGGAAGTTCAGGGTAAGGAATTTCGGGGATGTATGGGCATTGGTAAATAGGGTGGTTCGGGACTGGTAGGTTTCCGCCTTGGGAGTAAGGTTGGGAGTCTGTTGCAGCGAAAGTGGAGGATCCACGGGACCCCGGCGGTTGTGCTAGGATCGGTGAAATACCAGCACTCGCGAATGGTCCTAGAAGTTCATTTGGATTTTGGCTTCCGGCGTGCTCTGGCCTGGGGGCAAAGCGGTGCCGGGGGTGGAGAAGATCCACGGATCTCTTAGCAGGGCGACGTGCCAATCAACCGCCGAGCATTTTCTGCGGCAATAGCTGCAAGGGCATACCCGCTCAGAGCGGATTCGCGAAGTTTGAGGATCCCGCTTAAGAAGTAAAACCGTGGGAAGTACGAGCCAAAAACAACCCGCTCGACCGGTACCCGATGGAGAAGGTTTTCGATCCCTCCTACTCCCTCTTGCCAGGCGATATCCACATAAACCTGGCCTGCCTGAACCAGCTCGGCCAGCAGCCCTGGGGGTGTCACCCGCTGGGCATTCAACAAAAGGATTCGAATCCCGGGAATTTTCGGGATAACTTGGAGGAGCGGTTTAGGATCGACCATAGGCACTTTAAGGGCGGGATGGACGCTCCGCTCGTCTTCCATCATCAGCACAAGTTGCACCAGGAGATTTGCTTGGGCTGCCCGGGAAAGGAGGTGGACAAAATCCTCGTCATCTAGGGTATACCCGTGATAGTCTGGATGAAGCCGGATGCCTGGCAGGCGGTAAACCTCCACGATTTGCCGCAGGTCCTCGTGCCAGTCGGGCAGCTTTGGGTTCACCGTGGGAAAAGGGACGAAGAAATTTTGGCCGTGGGTTTGGCAGATTTGTACTAACCGGGCGTTAACCGCTGCGATATCTCGGTGCAAAAGGGCCTCGAAACTGCCGGCCCATGCTTGAACCACACCAAAACTTTCCAGTTTGGCCCGGAGGCGATCTCCTTGGTCATATTCGAGTCTTTGGAAAGGCCACTGCCCGACATATACGTTTGTATCAATCAGTTGCCGGGGCGGCTCCCAATCGGTGCTTCCAACCCCTTCTTGGTTCTGTCGGGAAAAGCTGGCTGCGGTTGCTTTCCCGCCGGCTAACACAAAACTGCCGCTCCTTACCATCCGGCGGAGGAAGTTTCTTCGGGGTTCATGTTGGCGGCTAGCGACCCCGCACAGAACAGGCTCCTTTTTCCTTCGTTGGAAGTCCTCCACAAAGGGAACAACTGAATTTTGTTTAAGCCCCCCTAACTGTTTAAGCGGAGCTGACTCTTGAAGTGGGGCTAACTGTTTAACTCGACCTAATATTCCCGCGGACAAGGAGGGATCTTCTGGACCTAAGATTCCGGCGAAGAAGGAGGGATTTCCTGGATCTAAAATTCCCGCGAAGAACGAAGCATTTCCTGCACCTAATGCTCCCGAGAAAAAGGGGGGATTTCCTGGTGGAGAAAGGTTTCTTTGCTGATTGCCCCACATGGGATTTGTGTTTCCGCCCAGCATGGCTGATTTGCTCCGCAGTGGGAAGGAATGTGTTTCAGGTAACGGAATGTGTTTAAGTCGAGGGAATGTGTGTACGTTGTGGGAGTTGTGTAAGGTGGTTTTTCGGGTCTTCCGATTTGTCCCTATTTGGAGACACCCTCTTACCCCTGTGCTATGATAGGAACAAATTTACACCGAAAGCGGGATTCCCTTTGCCTGAAGGCAAGGGCCTAAAATCCGCTTGAGGTTTTCCCCGAGGATCAACCGTTTTGCTTGGACCGGAATGTCGGCATCGAGGACCTTGGCCAATTGGGAAGCAAAACTCCGACCTCCGGCATCGCTGCCATACACGACCCGCTCGGGACCCAGTTCGCGGACGGCCATTTCTGTTACACCGCTTGTGGGGTCGAAGCCGCAAAGCTCCGCCAGGACGTTGGGGCAAGGGCGAATAGCGCGGATGCCAATCTCCCACTGGCCTCCCCCGGTGTGAGCTGCAATAAAGGTTGCCTGGGGATGCCGGGCCGCCAACTCCGCCAGGTCCTGGGGTGTCGATTCCCCCGGAAGGTTTCCGGTGGCTTTCCAATAGGTGTGCTGGAGGATGACCAAACGCAGTTGGATGGCCCGCTGGACGATGGGGTCGAGCAAACGGGAATTGCACCGCTCGGCCACCCACAGCTTTATCCCAACCATCGGTCCGGAAACAGCACAGCGTTCGATCTCGGCCAAGCTGGCCTCGGTGTGCTTGGGATTGACGTAAACAAACCCGAGAAGTCGATCTGGAAAGGCATCCAGAGCCCGGAGAACCTCGTCATTTTCCCGGCGGAGCTCCTCGGGCGAGGGATCGTAACTCCACCTCATCCCCATAAAGAGGCACAGCCGGCGGATCCCTAGCCGATCGGCATAGCGGAGAAGGGCGGCCGCCCGCTCTTCGGGGGTCACGCCCGGTACACCGGACAAGTGCACATGGGCATCCCAAATTTCGAACTCCATCCGAATTCCCCTTATGGATCAGGATAAGCGTGTGGTCTTGCCCCGGCGGGAACTTTCCAACCAGGAGGCACCATAGGCCAGGAATTCTCCCCCACGATTACCCGAAGCCCCGCAGGGCGTTTCCTCCGGCTTTTGGTTCTGGAATCCCCTCCCGAGAAAGCTCAGCCGGGCTGGCACCATCTGCCTCTTCCCTTTTGCCAAATTCAATCGCCGGGAAAACTTTTTGAACGAGCCCCGGGATTGTACATCGGGCCGGCCCACCTGGCAGAAGGTGGCTCCAGTCGGTTTGATAAATTTTTTGCTGATTTCCCGGTGTGCATTTTTCTTCGTGTGCATTCCCTCGCAGAGTGTATTCCGGCATAACCGGGCCCCCACCAGTGAACAATTCCCGAAGTTAGTCCGCAACTCGTTGGGGGCTTTTCGGATGCTAAAAGCCGAAGATTTCGCCGGGCACTCCAAGGAAGAGGCAATCCCCTGACTTGGGCCGGTTGGGTTTCGCCTAAGTCGATGTCGGAATTGCCTCCTCCCCTGCGAGGATCTGCAGTACCGAATCCGTTGCTTGCAAGGAATGCATTAAACCGGCGGAACGAGACAAGAAGCAAGGATTTGCTTCAAACGGCTGGAAGTAAACAAGAAATCGGGAAATGCTCCGAGAAATTTAGTTCCCGAGAAGTTAGGTTTCCGTTCCCCCCAATCCAGGCAGCGGAATAGCTTTCTGACGGCCATCCCCGGCAAGACAGGGTAGAAGAATTCTGCAGGCCATGAACCAGGTTTCAGACTGGGGGAACCCCAGCAGGAAGGCATCGAAAAAGTTTCTGCCCCGAGAGAACCATCGGGCCGGGGTGGAGTTCCCGACCATTTATCCTCCGGAAGACCCTTGTCCTCTAGGATCTATCCTTCGAGCTGTCCTCTAGGATCTATCCTTCGAGCCTTTGGGGGTAGACTGCCCGGCCGGGATTCCCGCTGGTTCTCCACTGCCTCGGAAGGCATGTAACTCAGAGGGGTTAAAAACTACCCTTAGGTGGAAATGGAAGCTTTAAGGTCCGAGTCTCTCAAGTGTTAAATTTTGCTTGGTGCCCCCTTTTTTGTGGGTAAAGGCAAGGTAAGCCAGCGGAAGAGCCGAAGACCTTGCTGGCCGTCGCTTACTTAACAGGGGCAAAGGACCGCTGCGAACGCAGTTTGGACGATCGGATGTCAGCTCAGAAAATCGGGGCAGTCTGTTAAACAAAAAATGTCTGCACAATCAGGGCAAGACGAGAAATGTGCGGAGCATGCTCACCCCCAATCCCATTCGGGAGTGTGTTTTCTCCAGAATTTTTGGCGGAGTTCGGGCTGGGCGTTTCAGATTATCTAATCCGAAATTTCCGCAAATGCCGATAAGGCAAGCGTACCGTGGATCCTTCGCTCGTCAACCAGGGGGGCCACTATGAGCGTCCGAATGTTTAGTAGCTTTCTAGAAAGGATCAAGCTTCGTGGGCGTCCCGCGGGTCCATCTTCGGGACTAGCTCGAGCTCAGCTTTGGTATCTTAGACTTCCAGCCTGGGTTGCCGAGGGTGACCGGTGGAAAGGGCCCTTAGCCAATTTCGGTTGTCTTTCGCGAACCGTTTTCTGGCTAGCATTTTTGGGCATCTTCCTTGCCACGGGCCCCGGTGCTTTAGCCCAGAGCCAGCCTAATGCCCGGGTTCCCACTTGGCTTCAGGAGTTGGGAGAGGTTGTGTTGGGCTCCCCGCAGGAGCAGGCAAGGCGGAATCCGGCCCCCAATCGCAGTCAGCCTCCCTCCCGGCGAAATTCCCCCAGCAGTTCGGCGGAAGCCAACCTCGGTCAGATCTTTCCTCATCCCGGCACAGCTCCTACTAGGGTTCCTCAGAGTGCCTCCGGAAGGGGAGGAGTTCATTCCGGTCCGGGGCATGCCAGGAGCCCGCAACCCCAACCGGGTCAAAGTCTGCTCGGGAGGCTCCTCGGTTTGCCACCGGCGGCTCCCCGGGAGCAGGCCGGGGCAACAACCACCCCATCCCCCCAGGCCACCGGCTCTGCGCCTCCCCCCGATCCAAGCTGGCTCGACTCCATGTTTGGTCTCCCGACCCAAACTGAGCCTGCGGTAATTCCTGGGCGGGGGCCCCGGCATGGCTTGGGTGTCAGGGATTGGGATGATTCGGGCGGGAAGGATTCGCAAGAAGGATTGCCTCCGGCGGACGGTGGAGTGGCTTCCGGAGTGCAAATCGGGCAGGGGAGCCGCCCTCTTCCTGGTGGGTCCTCGTTGCGGCAGGCCGAGCAATCTCCACTTAGTGACCCCTCGCTTAGTGACCCCGCAGGGGAAATCCGGTCTCAAACGAATCGGCAGCTGGAGCCCGGGGAGAAGGACCTCCCTTCGGAGCTGCCGGTCCACGGCAGTGCCCAGAGGGATTCTTATGCTCCCCGATCTTCCTCAGAAGTTCGGCGTTCCGGCCCGAGTGTGCCCGCGAGGGGGCAACCCGGCCAAGGAAAAGAGGGCCCACGGGAGCCGGCAAGCTCCCAGGCGGGAGACTCCTCTGGAGATCGTGCCGGTTTCTCCCTTGGGCGTTCGGAGCAGACACAACCTGCGGTAAGCTCCATGCCCACCAGTCGTGACGGTGATTTGGGAATTCATCGGCGACTTCAGGAGCTTATGGCTTCACCGTTTGCCCGAAGCACCAACGTTCCAAAACCGGAGGAAGGACACTCCGGGGGAGGCCCCCAGAGCTCCACCGCTCCATCCAGGGGCTCTAAAGGTGAGGCATTGGCCGGGGACTTGCCAACTGCTGTTCCCGAGCAATCGCTTCCTGCCCCCTCGAGGGAGCCTTCTCCAACTTTAGCCGAGCAACCGTCTGCTGCCGTAGGTCAGGGTTCGTCGATGACTTCCCGCAACGAAGGTGCTGCCTCGGGAGGTCCGCCTACCAGTCCGACCCCCGTGGCAGTTCCCAAGGAGAGCCGGAGCTCAAATTCGCCCCAATCCGTAGTTTCCGGGCCGGGGCCCTTGGAGCAGGCACCCCTGGGGGGCGAGGCTTCTGGAAAAGCTGGGGTTGCTTGGACGAGCGATGGTGAAATCGGGCCCATAACCGGCTCCATAGTTTCCGGCGGAAAAACAACGATTTCCCAAACAATGACCCCGGCGGGCCCAAAACCCGAGGGGGCAAGCCCCATCGGCCCTTCAGAAGCTCCCTCAGCCCAAAATCAGCATGCGGTAGAGCAGATGTCCCCGGGCAGCTTGGTGCCAAGCCCAGAGCAACAGCCCGCTTCCATGGAAAGCCGACCAAGCCTAGGGGCAAATGACCCAAGGACGGGATCCCGTGTGCTATTGATCCGGCAGGGACCGATAATTCAGGTCGAAACAACCGGCTCTGAAAAGCTGTTGAAAGGACAAGCAGCTACTTATGAAATTCGGGTTCGCAATGCCGGGGAATCGGATGCTGAGGAATTTGTGTTGCGAGTGGGGCTGCCCGCCTGGGTCGAGCTGGTCGCTAGCAAGCCCTCCAGGGGGGAAATCCGTACAACCCGCCAAGGCTCGGAAGGGGGAAAAGGTGGCAACTTTGCCCGAGAATTGGAGTGGCACCTCCCGGTCTTGGCTCCTCAGCAACAGGAAGTGCTCGAGCTCCAGCTTTTACCTCAGCGAAGCGAGGTTTTAGACTTAGCACTGAGCTGGGATCACAAGCCGGCCAGGAGTCGGGCTTCCATCCGTGTGGAGGAGCCCCAGCTTCGACTCCGAGTGTTAAGCGGCAGGGATCTGTTGGCCCGGGTGCGGCAGCCGGTAGAAGTCCAGGTGGAAAACGCGGGGACGGCTCGAGCCGAGGAGGTCCATGTCCGCTTCAGTATTGATGGAGCCGGCGAGCTTTCCCTACCTTCCGTGCTTGTGGAAGGGGTGGAAGTGGGTGAGCGGAAACTCGTCCTGGTGGAATTGACGGCTCAGCGGCCCGGGCCCATCACCCTTTCTTGCCAAGCAACATCTCGCGGGGGCTTCCAAACACAAATTACGGAACGGCTTATTATTCGAGAGCCACGGTTAGCTTTGCGATGGCACCTTCCCAGTTCCACTTATTTAGGGGCGGAGCTCCAGGGGGAACTCGTCATTAGCAATCAGGGGGATGCCCCGGCAGAGGAGGCGGTTGTGAAAATCCACTGGCCGGCGGCGGCCGAATGGCTCCAGGCCCCGCCAGAGATGGAGCCGCTCCTTAACTCTGGGACCGTCGATTGGAAAGTGGGACGGATTTCACCCGGGGAGGAGAAAAGCTTGAGTTTCCGGCTCCGTCCGCGAGAGCTGGGCACGTTGGTGTGGTCGGCAGAAGTCATCAGTGGGCCATGGAATGCCGCGGCCTCTACATCCGTTCAAGTGCAAGGCTTTGCCAGTTTGCATCTGAGTCTAATCGATCCACCCCAACCCGTTCCTGTCGGTACAGAAGTACCCTATGAGGTCCGGATCGAAAACCGGGGCACAAAAACGGTAGAAAGCTTCGAAGTGGCAGTATTTTTCTCCTGGGGGATCGAGCCAGTGGCGGCCGAGGGTGCTCCGGCCATCTTGGCACCAGGGCAAGTCATCTTCGGCCGGGTGGGACCCTTGGGACCCGGGCAGGAAAAGCGACTCAGAGTCATCGCCCTGGCGGAAAATGCCGGGAATCATGCCTGCCGGGCGGAATTAGGGGTTCCCGACTGGCCTACCAAACTCGTGGCCCAGCAGGTCACCCCTTATTATGTGCCCCACGTGGGAACGGCCGATTCTCCAGGTAACTTGGCTAGGGGAAAGAAGACCACATCTACTCTGCCTGTGCGAGTTGCGGATCGCTCTGGAGGGGAGCGACCCAATTCCGCGGGAAATCAAGCTTCGGAATCCCCATCGGATAAACCGGAGGCCAGCGGGCAAACCCCCTTACCGCAAGCCACCGGTGGTTCGGCCCCAATCCGGCGATAACCCCGGCGAGCCGCCCGCTTGGTTCGGTGGAAAATCCTGTCACCTACCGTCCACCGGTGCCCGGGAAAGAGTTTCTTTTAGGTATTCCGGGCATATCTTTTCTGGAATTTCCCCGGGTTCCCCTTGAAATTCTCAGGAGGTTCTGAGCAGCTTCCGTGAAATTCCGTTTTCGCCGATTGCACGCCCAGACGGTGGCCCTGCCACTAGCAAAGGCCTTACAAAACGGCGGTTGGAGAAAACGGAATGGTTGGGAAAGGGATCGGAGCCCGCCGGTCGGATTGCAATTTCGGGACAGCCTCTGAGGTAATTCAACACCTAGAGCTAAAAGCAATTGAGGATCTGGAAAGTCAGAGGCCAATTTCCTGGCGAAGGTCCCAACAATTCTAGTGCTTCGTCATGCGGGCAGATGAGGATTACCCAGGAAGCAACTCTGTTTAGCAGGATGAAGCTGGCATGGGCAGACTGAGATATGTACATCTATACAACATGGATTTCTTATGGTGAAAAACCGCTGGGCCCAAAAAGTCAAGGTCGAATGCTTTATTGCTTGGCTATTTTGCCTTTATGTGCGTCGGTATGGGTTGTGTTTTCCGGATGTAGGTGGCTATGGTGCTTCCCCCAGATTTTTTGGACATAGCCTGGTGGTATTCAGAAGTTCCCTCATTATTTTGCCGTGTGTGCGTCTGGCGGTCTTGGTCTTGGCAGCACTCGGGGGCTTTGACGCTATTCTTCTCAAGTTCCCTCAATAATTGCATGGCTTAAGGGCACGGATCGATTTAGGGATGGTTTTTGAGCTTGTGCGGCCGATTCTCCTCCTGGGTGCACTTTATTCTCCTAGTGTGTGCAAAGTTCTCCTACTCTGACCAAACTGCTAAGGGATGAGGAGGAGCTATCCCGAGTTTCTAGTGATGGAATCTTTCACCGCTTGTGAGCCCAGCAGCCGTACTCTGGATAGATTTCTTACGATTTTCAAGGAGTAATTAGTCAGAGCCTCCTGAAATCTTTGGGGCAAACATCGGCATAGGCCCCAGGGTATTTTCCTGGCTGAGCTCCTCATCGACGGAGGCTAAATCGATCCTCCCAGATGTTTCGTTCTTCGGTGGGAAAAGCGGGGAGAGGTTTGTCCCTTTGGATCCTTCCTTGCCCCTTCCCAAAGAGGAACTTTTAGAGTAACTTAGTCGCCGAGGCGTGGGTTATTCCCCGTATATCTGTCGCGGAGAGATGGAAATATCCTCAGTCTCGGGATTTTGGTCATCACGGTGCTGGGGATTTTCGAGCAGTCCGGTTGTGCGGCTCTCGAGCGACGTTGGGAAATCTCTGAGGTTTGTCCTGTGGGTCCGGTGTGGTCGGGTCATCCCGTGGGATTTAGCCTGTTGACCGTGCCGCCCTATCAATATGTAGGTTTTTATAACGCGGAACGGACCTTAGTGGTGGGGATGCGGATTCTCCCGAGCCGACAGTGGAAGTTCCGGGAGCTTCCCTCGGTAGTGGGCTGGGATAGCCATAATGAGATTGTGATGGTGGTGGATCAAGCGGGCTGCCTCCATGTAAGTGGGAACATGCATGTCACGCCCCTCATCTACTTTCGGATGGAAAGACCCCACGATCTTGCCAGCCTTGCTCCCATCCATCGGATGGTAGGAGAAAACGAAACCCGGGTCACTTATCCGCGGTTTATCACAATGCCGACAGGTGAGATCGTGTTTTTCTATCGTGATGGGTCCAGCGGGCGGGGTCGGCAGTTTTTTAACCTTTATGACCTAGAGTCCCGGGCCTGGCGGCGTCTGTTTGAAGCTCCACTCTTGGATGGCGGTGAACAGATGAGCGCTTACCCTTCCGGACCGGTGCTCGGTCCCGACGGTTGGTGGCATCTGTGCTGGGTGTGGCGAGACACACCAGACTGCAGCACAAACCACGATGTTTGTTATGCCCGAAGTCCCGATTTGGTACGGTGGGAAACCGTGGACGGAAAACTCCTTTCTTTGCCGATTACCCCCAGCACATCCGGGGTTGTCGTAGATCCCGTCCCGGCCAAGGGGGGATTGATCAATGTGGGCCATCATGTGGGCTTCGATTGCAAATTCCGTCCCATCGTTACTTACCAGAAATACGATGCCGACGGAAACAGCCAGATTTTCAATGCCCGTTGGGAGGGAGATCGCTGGGTCATTCGGCAAACCAGTGATTGGTCCTATCGGTGGGAGTTTTCCGGAGGGGGCACCATAGGAGCGGAGATTGTTCCCGGCCCAGTAGAAGTGGTGAGGCAAGGAATGCTCATTCAGAAATTCACCCATAAGAAGTATGGAAGAGGGGTGTGGATTTTGGATGAAGACTCGCTTCGGCCTGTAGCTACCTGCTCCGGTCTCACGCAGGTGCCGTTGGAACTCCTCAACGTAGAATCCGATTTCTTCGGTCTTGAAGTGAGACTGGTTTGGGGGGCGGGGTCAGGGATAAACGGCGAAAGATATTTACTGCGATGGGAGACTCTCCCGCCCAATCGAGACCGACCTCGGCAGGAACCACTACCTCCACCCAGTACTCTTCGGGTTTATGGTCTTCGGCCAGCAACCCTTTAAATCCCCGTGGGAATAGTGAGCGGAAGTTACCTGGTTTCCTTGGGCAGTTTTGCGTCGGACAGGATGTTCCCGGAAATTTGCCGGCTTTAACTGGAGACGGCCAACCAGGCGTTCCCTTCCATAGGGAGCCAGCACCTGGTGCGGTCTGCCTAAAACCCCGATAGCTGCCCGCACAAACTGCGAAACTGCCCACAAAGGTGGATGTCCGTACGGGGCTTCAGATTGTTTGGGATTTTCCCTGAGATGCTCCCCCAGCACTGCTTACCGCTGCTTCTGATGGAGTTGGCCCCCCGGGGTTCACTTTGGGGCTTTGGGGGATTTTATTTGTCCCGGCGGGCCGGTGATCTTCTGCAAGTCCGAAAGAAATTGCAGCATCTTGGTTGACGTAAGGGTGTGGGGAAAAGTACGATATACCGCGGATCCTTTAGGGTGAGTGCCCTAGGCGAAGAGGGGGGAGGGCGGTCACCACGACAGGTTCTCCTTCCTACCGGGGGATGAAGGCTATCCAGCGGGTGAATTCTTGTTCTTACGGGTTTGGAGGAGGCGTTGACCGCTGGGAAAGCTCGCTTCCCGCGTGTCTTGCACCGATAAGTTCGTGCTGCCGGTGGGGAAAAAACAATCTCGGATTTGGGGCTTGCCTTCTCCGCTAAGAGATTCGGTGACTTTCTCAGGGCCAGGGTTCCCTGTTGATGGAAGCGAGACGATGACGTTGCCATTTGCAAGGTCGTCAGCTAGAGAGTTCCGGCTAGGAAGATTGGCCCGGAGCCAGCAAATTGGAAATGAGGGCCCAAAAAGCCGCCTTACAATCGGGGCTGCTTTAGGGATGTCGAAGGGCTGACATAAGCTAGGGACGGGTAGGCGCGCGGCCTTGGGCGGGTGCTCAAGGCCAAACTTTTCTCGGGGTCTCCGAGTTTTGGCAGGGAAGTTTTATAAAAGCTGTTGAGCAATTCGGCCGAAGCTCCAGAAATTCCGTAAGAGGCTGACATCCGGGCCCGCAAATGGCAATATTACCAACATTCGGGGAAGGAGTTTTTGGTGCCGTCATTTTGAAGGTACTGTTCAGAAGTTCCCTTGGGGTGTTCTAGCAGCCCGCGGATGGAGGATGTTCTAGAGGCTGGCGGATTGAAAGGGATAATCGAGCAGGCTCAAACGGGTGATCTACCCAGGTTCAAACGGCTGATCTGGCAGGTCACGGAGGGAAAGGGAGGGGCTGGCAGAGGACGGACCAAAAGGGAGTTTTAGCAAGTTGCGGATTGTTAGGTTCCAGGGGTCCAACCTGTTAAGGAGCGGAAGGATCGAGTTCTTGCAAAGTGTCGGAGCGGGTCGCGGAGGAATTCCTGAGGGCTGGGCAAGCTAGTCCGAATTGTGAACAGATGTATCGGTTCAAAGCATCTTTTCAGGTTAGAATGTGGCCGGAGTAAAGATGGCGGATCTGCCCATCGATTTCTAGGATTAAAGCCCCGTCCCGTGATATTCCTCGGCAGAGTCCGGAAAAGGTTTGCTCTCCGGATTGCACGGTGAGTGTTTGCCCCACATGGGTGCAAAGGGTGCTCACCAGATAGGAGGCTGCTGTGGGATCTTCGGCCAAACGTGCGAGTACTGCGGCGAAATGTCTGGCCCAGGAGGCAAGGAACCGCCGATGATCGGAGCTTTGAGCGGTGAGGTCGCGAATACTTGCCGCCCGGGTGCGAATCTCCGGAGGGGCCTCCTCAATGGAGCAGTTGGTATTCACGCCGACTCCGACGATTGCCACCCGAGGTTCTGCAATTTCCACGAGAATTCCGGCCACTTTTCGGTTGTTGAGCATGACATCGTTCGGCCACTTGATGCTCACAAAAATCGGCGGGATGTTCGATGGCAGAGATCCCAAGGCTGCGATTGGTGACGGCGGTCCGGGGATGTTTGCCGGGGAAGGGAAAGGAGGAAGTGTTGGGTCGCTTGCAAGTTCCCACGGATAGACTGTTTGCGTGGGGAACATATCTCGGATAGTGGCTGCCACCGCCCACCCTGCCGCAAATCCCAACTGGGAGCTACAAGGCCGGAGGTCGATTCCTTGTCCTTCGGAAGTGGGTACTCGGGTCAGATCGATTGCCAGACTGAAGGCCAAGCTTCCGGGTCCGGTCCACCACGAGCGGCCCTCGCGTCCTCGGCCGGCTGTTTGCTGATCGGCAATCACCAGAAGAGGAAGCTCCTCCGGGGCAACTCGCCCTGGCTCCGCCAAAAGCCTTTTCAGATAGCTGTTGGTCGAATCGAGAGTCGCGTGGTACTCGACGGTGCGAATGATCGTGGCAATACCCAAGTAGTTAACGCTATCTCCCCGACATCCGGGGTTGCTGAGCGGTTGCCTGGAGTGTGTACTCACGGCATTTGCCTCCTTTCGGAATTCCTTTTCCATTTTGCGTGATCTCCAGGTGCTGTGAAGGCTTCCTCTCTTCCCGAACAAGTGTCGAAAGAGCGACTCCCGCCGGCCGAAAAGGTGGCTGGGGAAGGGTCGGCGAAATACCAGGGGGCAGAAGGGTCCCAATCGGAAGCTTTCCGCCACTTGGGGCTCGCGATGGATTCCGGCTCCCCCGGAAAGGGGAAAATTGTACCGGAGTTTACGCCAATTGCGGGCTTTTCCGGACACCGCGGCGGATTTTGGGGGATAGTCTTTCACCCGTGTGAAGCTGGCTTTTGGTTCGGCGGGGTTACGGTTGGAGGGTGTGGGTGCCTGGTGAGGTGGCAAGGTTAAAATTGGCAAAGTTACAATGGAGGAAACCTCTAGGAAAACAGGGACCCGCTAGGACGGGAAAGATTTAGCCGGAATAACCAGTCAGAACCGCCAGAAAGCGGGGAACAATCCGGCGGAAAAATCGCAAAGTTAAGGGAGGTGATATGCGACGTCGGCTTACCTACCAGGAAAGGAAAATTCGGGATTATTATCGCAATCAGTCTGCTATCCGGCTTCAACGGTTGCAAGAGTTGGTTTCCGAACTTTATTTGGCGGAGGGCAAGAAGCGGCAACAGTTGTGGCGTTGGGCAGCCGCGGCTATGGCTGGGTTAGGCGTTCCGCAAAGCCGAATTGAGCATTTAGTGGCCACGGACAACCCAGCTTATCTTGCTAATTTGGTTAAGGAATTCTTGGAGAAACCGTTCCCATCCCAGCCGCAGGGAGAATAGCCGGGGCCTGAGAGCCTGAGAGCCTCCAGCAGTAGAAGGCGGTTTCTCGAGATAATTCCGAAGCTTATATCCCAGAATAGCCCGCTTGGGCGGTGGGTTGTACCTTGGAAACCATTGGGTAGCCAATCTCTGGGCAGCTCCGGGACCTCGGCTTTGTTATCCAGGTCCGCCAAGGGAAATTGCTACTGGCAATCCCTGGGACACTTTTTGCGGAATACTTTTTCGTTTTTCGGAATGCTTTTTCCTCGCGAGCCTTTACCCCTCCAGAGGATGTGCTGGCACCACCGCCAGCAATAGAAGGAGCCAGGGAGGCCCAGGCTTTCCACCTCTTGCTAATCCCAATCTGTTGCGACCACAATTCCTACCGCCGGTTAGAGGGGTTTGGGAAAGTGTAGTGACTAAGGTGGAATCCAGAAGAAATAGCTGGCTCAAGAGTGATTCGAGGAAATGGGATGCCTAGGCGGTATACACATTGTGGGTGATATCGTGAGCGTCCATGGTTGAGGCGGGTGAGCAGGGATTCAGAATGGCTTCCAACAGGGCCCTGGTGGAGCAGCTTCGATGGAAGAAGTTCCCCGTGCTGGACGAAGGCTTCGTGTGCCTGGTGGACTGTATGGGGGATGATGCAGCGGTCGTGCAGGCCGCACGCGTCAGTTACGGGGAGGGCACCCGAGCTGTCTCCGACGATCGTACCTTGATCCGCTATTTGATGCGGCATCGGCACACCACCCCTTTTGAGATGGCCGAGCTAAAATTTCTCGTACGGGTGCCGATGGACTGCTGGCGGCAATGGATCCGCCACCGCACGGCTTCCGTTAACGAGTACAGTACCCGATATTCCATCGCCATCAACAAAGCCCAGAAAACACCACCCGACCGCTGGCGACGGCAGTCCTCGTTGAATCGCCAGGGAAGCGAGGGTTTTTTGGATCCAGATGTGGGGAGGGTGCTTTCCGAGGAAGAGGCTCGGTTTCACGAGGAGGCCCGGGCTGTTTACCGTCGCCGTCTGGAATGTGGAGTAGCCCGCGAACAAGCCCGAAAGGACCTCCCCCTTTCCACATATACCGAGGCCTACTGGAAGATCGATCTTCACAATCTGCTGCATTTCCTGGAGCTCCGGATGCATCCCTCGGCCCAGTGGGAGATTCGTCAATATGCAACGGTGATGGGCCATGAGATTGTTCGGCCACTCTTTCCCCTAGTATGGGAGGCGTTTGTGGACTACCGGCTGGAGGCCGTGCCCCTTTCCCGACTGGATCAGGAGGTGATTCGACGCCTGGTAGAATCTGGAAAAGTTCCTGCTACCGAGGCCGACTTTCTCGAGGCTCAGGATCCTTCGTGGGTCGGTCTTCCGCGGTGCCGGGAACGGGACGAGTGTCGCGAGAAGCTTCGCCGGTTGGGTATCCTCCGCGAAGAGGTGCCTTCTTCGGACGATTCCCAAAATCCCCCGAAAGCCGGAGAAGAGGGCATCGGTCCTTAGAAGTGTAAGTTTGCTGCCCTAGATAGGCCCGGTTGGAGGGAAGGCGGGGGATTTCCGTCGGATATTTCTTGCTTCAAAGAATTCCGATTTGTTAACCAGCCTTCTTTGTTAACCAGGCTTTTTAGGTGCTTCGGGAGGTGGTTCCCCGGACGGGGCTCCAATACCGGGTAAGAGCCGCTACCCGGTGAGAGCTCTAGGCCGGCAGCTTGCGGCGGCGGAATTCCTGCAAGACCCTCGAGGCAGACGAGGAAGGGTTATGGCAGCTTTGCCTTGGGGTGGCTCAATTTCGAAAGATCGAAGAAGCACTTAAGCTAGTGGAGGCAAGGAGGGATTGCGGAGTTTGTGAAACGGAGCTCATCGGCGAACAAATTTGGGCGATGAGGTGGGCCCTTTCCAAGCGGTTGGGGATCGAGTGGGCGAGCGATAAACTTGCAGGCGGAGGGAAAGCGAGAGAGGACAAACGGGAAGCATGCGGCAAATTGCCATTTTGAATCAAAAAGGTGGCGTCGGAAAGACCACCACGGCAGTCAACTTGGGTGCCGCTTTAGCGGAGCGGGGGCACCGAGTGTGCCTGATCGATTTGGATCCCCAGGCTCATGCCTCACTCCATCTGGGGGTGGAGCCACGGCCGGATATGGCCTCGGTCTACGATGTGCTTGTCCGGGATTTACCGCTGGCCGGGGTGCGGCGGCAAGTGGGTCCCAATCTTTTCCTGGTCCCTTCCCATCTGGATTTGGCTGCCGCGGAGGTTGAGCTGGCAGGGGTGGTAGGGCGAGAAGTGATCCTTCGGGACAAGCTTCGGGAGGATACGGAGCAATTTGACTTCCTTTTGGTGGATTGCCCGCCTTCCCTTGGGGTTTTGACCCTCAATGCATTGGCGGCCGTGGAAGAGATTTTCATTACGTTGCAGCCTCACTTCTTGGCCCTCCACGGTCTGAGTAAGTTGTTACAGACAATCGAACTGGTGGTGCGGCGGCTCAACAATCGGCTCCGGGTTACTGGCATTGTTCTCTGTATGTATGATGGTAATACCCGGTTGGCCGCGGAAGTGGGCGAAGACTTGGAACGGTTTTTCCGCAACGTGCGGACTCATCGCTCTCCTTGGTCGCAGGTGAGAATCTTTCAGACCCGCATTCGCCGGAATATCCGGCTGGCAGAGGCTCCCAGCTTCGGTAAATCGATCTTGGAATATGCCCCGGATTCTCCCGGAGCTCAGGATTACCGCCAACTTGCCGAGGAGGTTTTGACCGCCGCAGTAAACCCCGGTTCCTCCCGGGAAGGATAGTGCCTCAAGAACCTTAGGGAGATTTCCTTAGGGACTGTTACCGGAGGGAAGGATCCTCTTTTGGATTTAGGAGTCAGCATCCTTTTGGTAGTCCGGGTGGCCTGCGGCATCAAATCCTGTGATCATCTGACCAGAGAGTTTGAGCTGGGGGGCCGCAGGCCGAGGTAGGCACCACCTGCAGATGCTCCGGGAAACATTGCGGATGGCCTGGTGGTGTGCTTTTGTTGTCGTGGGAGGAAAGCTCGAAAGAAGTTTTTGGCTATTTAGAGAAAGTTATATTGGCTGTTTAGACAAAGTTATAGGAGTGGCCCAAGGAGTCGACGAATGAAGGTCTTAGTGGTAATCGGGCATCAGCGTCCGGGAAGCTTCTGCCATGCCATCGCCCAGACCGTATGCGAGACCCTTCGCCGGCTGGAACATGAGGTTATGTTTCGTGACCTGTATCAAGAGGGATTCGATCCTATTCTTCCTGACGAGCAGATACCCAAAGGGGCGGCCCGGCCGCCGGAGATCGACGAGCATTGTCGACAGCTCCGGGAGGCAGAAGGCATAGTGATCGTACATCCCAACTGGTGGAGCATGCCCCCGGCTATCCTGAAGGGCTGGATCGATCGCGTTTTCTGCCAGGGGGTTGCCTATGAATTTACTGAGGCAGGGGAAGTCATCGAGCATCTGGCCGGCAAACGTGCTCTGGTGTTCACTACGTCGAACACCCCGGAGGATGTGGAGATGAAGCTCTTCGGAGACCCCTTGGAAAACCTCTGGCGAAACTGCATTTTTGGTTTCTGCGGGGTCAAAAATTTTTACCGCCACAATTTCGGCCCCATCATCACAAGCACCTACGAGCAAAGACAACAATGGCTTAAGGAGGTGGAACAAATTGTAGCCGAACGCTTTGGTCCGGGATGACTTGCGAATTCGATCTTCATGGTGTAGCAAGTGTCCGCTGTGCTTGGGGAAGAACTAAACCCCTCCCCGACAAAGTGATCGGTAGCGGTAGGCCTCCTGGAAGACCATGGCCTCTCATGACTTGGGAATGAAATATCGGTAAAAAACACGAGTGGCCTTGTGGAACTATTACCCTTCTGGAGGTCAATCGAGGGTAAGGCAAAGCCCCTCAACAGTCTTTTGGCTAAGTGAACGTTTGCACCCTTATTCTTCCGATCCCATAGGTTCGGACGGTTTCTGCTCAGGCTAAACTGCTTCAGAGCTCCCAGCAAGTGGAGGGGAAGATTTTGACCTCTTTTGGACCGGGCCCTCCGGGCTTTCAATTTTCTGCCGTCCTAGGGTATCCAAGAACAACCGGAGAGGTCAAGCGATCGGGGTCTGCCCCTGGGGAGAGGCCCTTACTTGCAACCGGGCAAACATTGGAGGAGTTGGGAGAGGGTGCTGAGGATGAGGTCCGGTTGGGGCCGGGGGGAAACGCCGTCGTCCTTGCCTAGCATCAGGTTGTAGCGATCTTGGGCCAATAGGGCAGTACGGAAACCCGCCTTTTGGGCCGGCATTATGTCCTGAAGAACGTCGTTTCCGACATGAAGGGCCTGGGCCGGGGCAAACCCCATGTCGGCCAAACTCGCCACCGCGAGCTCGAAGAGCCGGCTCCCCGGTTTGGCCCATCCTTGTTCGTAGGAGAAAAACACCAGTTTCGATGAAAACCCGAGCTTTTCCAAGGGCTGCCCCAGAAGGGTTTCGAACAGGATTCGGCAGTAGAATTGGGCATTACTGATGATTCCCAGTTGGTAACCTCGCTGGTGCAGTTCTCGTAAACATTCTGGCAGTCCCGGGGCTGGCCAGACGGGATTTCGAACCACTTCCCAATGTAATGCAAGGCGGCGAAGCAGAGAGAGGCTGACCTGCACCGGGGCCAGCTTACCCTCTCGTTGCAATTCTTGTAGGAAAGTGCCCCAAATTGCCGGGATATCGACTTCAGGGTAGTCGACGCCGGTCTGTCGCAGCATTTGCTGGCAGCGAGCGATAAGCTCCGCCAGAAGCCCACTTAACCCTTCCCATGAGCCCACAAGCCGAAGTCCGGCAGCTT
>Ga0308410_1000157_pt1 | contig 31808 bp, 23 predicted proteins | sample HotsprOSTMatCore_FD_203467 | JGI IMG/M metagenome (GOLD analysis project Ga0308410, IMG submission 203467) | Hot spring phototrophic mat microbial communities from Octopus Spring, Yellowstone National Park, Wyoming, United States -... | ecosystem: Environmental > Aquatic > Thermal springs > Hot...
TGGTGGCGGTCGCTGTCGGCGTATGGGTCGCCGTCGGCGTGCTGGTCGCCGTTGCTGTTGGTGTGTTGGTGGCGGTCGCTGTCGGCGTGTTGGTGGCGGTCGCTGTCGGCGTGGCGCTGGGCGTGTTGGTGGCGGTCGCCGTCGGCGTGCTCGTCGCCGTCGCCGTGTTGGTGGCGGTCGCACTCGGCGTGCTCGTCGCCGTGGCGCTGGGCGTGCTCGTCGCCGTTGCCGTCGCCGTGTTGGTGGCGGTCGCTGTCGGCGTATGGGTCGCCGTCGGCGTGCTGGTTGCCGTCGCACTCGGCGTGTTGGTGGCGGTCGCTGTCGGCGTATGGGTCGCCGTCGGCGTGCTGGTCGCCGTTGCTGTTGGTGTGTTGGTGGCGGTCGCTGTCGGCGTGTTGGTGGCGGTCGCACTCGGCGTGGCGCTGGGCGTGCTCGTCGCCGTTGCCGTCGCCGTGTTGGTGGCGGTCGCTGTCGGCGTATGGGTCGCCGTCGGCGTGCTGGTCGCCGTCGCACTCGGCGTGCTCGTCGCCGTCGCACTCGGCGTGCTGGTCGCCGTTGCCGTCGGCGTGGCGCTGGGCGTGCTCGTCGCCGTCGCTGTTGGCGTATTCGACGGTGCAGGAGTGTCCGTCAGGGTGGCAGTGACAATCGGCAGAGGCGTGTTGGTCGCTCCTGGAGCAGTCGCTTCGACGAAAACGTATGCCGCGCCTGTCGCTGGACCAGCGGTTGTGTCGCCATACGCCCCGGCGATAATCGTGTTCCCATCGATGCTGACCGACCATCCCAACCGATCGCCGCTATCGGTGTCGCTGCCGATCAGTTTTGCGCGTTCGATCCACGTCGCGCCATTGTGATCGAACACATAGACCGCGCCGCTTGCGGGTCCGTTCGCGCTGTGCAGTGGCGCCCCAATGACAAGTCGCTGGCTGGACATCGCCAGCGCACTGCCAAAGCGATCTCCTGCAGCGGTATCGCTGGCGACGAACTTTTGCCGCTGCACCCAGGCAGCGCCATTAAACTCAAAAAGGTATACTGCGCCGCTGAAACTACCGGTGACCCGGTGCAACGGCGCGCCAGCCGCGAGCCATCCATTACTCAACGCCAGCGCACTACCAAGGCGATCTCCGGCAATGGTATCGCTGGCAGACACTTTGTGCCGCTGCACCCAGGCAACGCCGTCGAACTCGAAGAGATACACCGTGCCGCCAGCGCCATGCAGCGGCGCGCTTACCGCCAGCCAGCCGTTGTTCAACGCCAGCACACTGCCAAAACGATCTCCGGGAACAGTGTCGGCGCCGATCAACTTCTGGCGCTGTACCCAGGTGACGCCATCGAAGGTAAAAACGTAGACGGCGCCCGCATCCCTGCCATACGAGTCGTGCAACGGCGCGCCGACGATCAGCGTGTTCTGACCGATTGCGAGGGCGCCGCCGAACTGCGCCACCGATTCAGGATCAGCGGGAGTGATGATCGCCTGCCGTTGCCAGTCGGTGCTGGAGAAGAGATACACTGCTCCGGCATCCTGCGCACCAAGGCTAGCATACGGCGCCCCTACAGCGATCTGTACTCCGTTCGTCGCCACCGTCGCGCCGAGGTATGCCCCCGCCAGAGCATCAGACGTCCCCAGACGCGCCTGCTGCGTCCATGACGCAGCGCTGCGGTTGAAGGCATAGGCGGCGCCAGCGCTTGGCGCCAGGTCCGATTTCCCGTATGCGCCGACGATTGCTGTGTCGCCCACAAGCGCGACCGACAGACCGAAGTAATCATATGGCGCGGCATCGGCGGCTGTCAGTTTCGTTTGCGTGAAGGTCAGTGATGATTGCGGCAGCGCGAATCGCAGGGGCGCAAAGAACACCATCAGCGCCAGAACTACGAAACCTGCAAACCGTGTGCTGCTCATGGTGCGTTGGCGCATGAGACGCCTCCTGTGACGATGCTTGAGTGGGATGTCTGCCTCATGCTCCCTTATATCATAGCAGGCATAGTGAAAACAGAAATGATGACCAAAGTACCAGAACGTACAACCCTGTCACCATCATTACTACTTTACCTCATGACTCTGGACAGTACGTGAATGCAATATGACAAAGGTTTTATGCACAGTGCGTGACCAAAAGGCATAGATGACGGTTGTACTAAGGAGTGCGGGTAGAAGTCCAGGACCAGGCTGCACGCCTGTTTGAGCGCGATGTTTCTGGCGACAGTCGAAAAACCGGCGCAGCAACGCCACAGGCGCCCTGCATGCAATTGTCTTTCGCGTCACAGATAGAGAAAGGAAGCGTCAGCGATGACCGGATCGATTCGTGTTATTGTCATCACCTCCCCCGATCAACTCGATCAGGAGTGGATCAACCGCCTGGCGCGCGAGGCGGAGGTCGAGCGTCTTGATCGGGTAGGCAGCGTTGCTGCGGGCGTTCTTCTTGCCCGGCAAAATCGCCCCGACCTGGTCATTGTGGATCGTGATGTTGAGCAGACTGAAGCGGCGATCCGGCAGATCTTCACGCAAGTCCCTTCAGCCCTGTGCATCGCTGTCACACCATCGGCGGATATGACGACGCTGCGGCGACTGGTGATGGCGGGGGCGCGTGACGTGATTGGGCGCCCGGTTCACCACTCCGATCTGATGAACAGCATCCGTTCAGTTGTGGCGGCGGAACGTGATCGCTCCGTCCGCGCCGCATCGGACGGCGAGCGGCGGCTGGGGCGGTTGATCGTTGTCATTGCGCCGAAAGGCGGGGTCGGCACGACGACGATCGCAACCAATCTGGCGGTTGCGTTGCGGCAGGTGACGAACACAAGCGTTGCGCTCGCCGATATGGGGTTACAGTTCGGCGATGTTGGCGTCCAGTTGAATATCTGGTCGCGCCACACCCTCTACGATCTGGTGACGCACGCCAACGAACTGGATGATACGCTCTTCGAGAAGGTGCTGCAGGCGCACAGTTCCGGCATCAAGGCATTGCTGGCGCCGCACGAGCCGGACGCGGCTGGCGACATCTCAGGCGAGGCGATGACCGCAGTATTGCACGGTCTTCTGGCGCGTCACACGTATGTGGTGTGTGATACATGGTCATTCCTCGATGAAGTGACCGAAACCCTTCTTCAGAAAGCGGATGACGTGCTGGTCGTCACGACGCCGGAAGTGCCGGCGCTGCGCAATACGAAGAGTTTTCTGGAGCATATCACGCGCAATGAATTGACGCGAGGGCGCATCACGCTCGTGCTCAACCGCTTCCCGAGCGTCAACGGCATCGCGCTGCAGGATGTGCAGAAACACCTGCGCTACCCGGTGGGCGCCAACATTCCGAGCGAAGGGCAACCGATTACGCACAGTGTGAACCGCGGCGTGCCGATCGTGATGGCGCAGCCCCACAGTTGGGCGAGCCAGAGTCTATTGCGTCTGGCAGCGTATGTGGCGGGCGACAGCGCAAACCTGATTTCGCTCCAGCATTCGGGCGAAAAGAAAACCGGGAAGATCGCACTGCCTGGCGTGAAGGGACGCCGTAGTTTACTGAGCCTGATGCGCGGCATGTAGCGGTGACGTTACGTTTCCGCCATTTTGTAGCCGACGCCGCGCACCGTCAGGATCAGGCGCGGACGCGACGGTTCGACCTCGACTTTTTCACGCAGCCGGCGCACGCAGACGTCCACCAGGTTCGTCTCACCGACGTAATCGTACCCCCAGACTTCGCGGAAGAGGGTTTCGCGGTCGAACACATGACCGGCGTTGGCGGCAAGGAAGTAGAGCAACTCGAACTCCATCGGCGTCAGGTTGACTTCTTTGCCACGCACCGTCACCCGGTGGCGCGGTTCATCGATTTCGATTTCACCCACGCGAACGATCGGCGGCGCAACGCGGTGCTTGTACCCTTCGACGCGCCGCAGAATGGCATCGACACGCGCGATCAACTCGGCGGTTTTGAACGGCTTGGTGATATAGTCATCAGCGCCAATCTCGAAACCATGCACGATGTCGTCGGTTCCATCGCGAGCGGTCAAAATGATGATCGGGACGTCGGAACGTTCCCGAATGCGCTGACATGCCTCGAAACCATCGACATACGGCATCATCACATCGAGGATGACGACATCGAACTTCGATTCGTTGAACGCCTTCAGCGCCTCAAGCCCGTTTTTGACCGCAACAATCTCATAGCGCGGATCCTTCAGCGTAACCTGGATCAGCGTCCCAATCGACGGATCATCATCCGCAATCAGAATGCGGCGCGGATGGACGTTCTCTTCGTGGGCGCGGTCGGCAAGTCGGCGTATAAGTCGCATAGTAGTACCATGGTTCTCCGTACTGTGTGCAGTATAGCGACTCTTGCGCCACTCGTAAAGAGGGAAAGCGCGCTCAGGACGCCCAGCGGGTTAAGATATTTTCACGTTCGAAGAGGAGAATTGCACCGGCGAAGGCGAGTATTGCCAGAAATGCCAGCGCTGTGCTGGCAATCAGCGCCAGCAGCGGCGTTAACACCACGACGCCGAGCAACTGCGCCACAAAAAGCGCCAGGATCGGCACGACGACGACGGCTGCGATCTGCTGCGCGGTGCGCGGATCGTTGACGCGACCCGAAATAGCGACGGTCGCTGCAACCATAAGCAACGCCAGCGATGGCGAGCCGAGCAGCAGGAGCACCCACCATCCACCACCCAGGATGACCCGGTACACCTGATCGCTGAGAACGATCAGGCGCAGCGCCAGGACGAAGACCGCCGCTGCGCCCCAGGTGATGATCAGCGACGGAATGAGCGACGCCAGGCATTTCCCCAGGAGCAGTTCCCAGGTGCGCACCGGCGCAGCAAGGAGCGGCTCGAGCGTGCGGCGCATTTTCTCGCCGACGATGCTGTACGACGCAATTGTGGCGGGGACGAGGAGGGGCATGATGAGAAACATCAATCCAAACTGCTTCCCCATCACTGCCTGTCCCAGCTCCAATTCCGACAAACCAGCAAGCGACGGGTCGGCAATGACGGCGCCGAGTTGAGCGGTATCCTCATCGGGGGTCATACCAATCAGATACACCGCTACGATTGGCAGGATCGTCAGCAGCAGGGGCGGGATCAGGATCGTCATCAAGAGGGTGCGCTCGCCGCGCAGTTCGAGCCATTCTTTCTGCAAGATGATGAGCGCTTTATGCATATGCCCGCTCCTGTGGCTCCCCTTCACGCACCAACTGGAGGTAGACGTCTTCGAGCGTGTGTTCGCGGGGTTCGACGTACCGGATGGCGGCGCCGGCTTCGATCAGCGCACGCACCAGAGACGGGTTTTGCTCATCGGGGTTATCGAGCGAAACGTTCAGAACGTCGCCGTCAGCGGCAACTGCATGAACGAACGGAAGGGCGCGCGCTACGTTCAGGAATGGTTCGGCATCGCCCGCAATGCGTATGCGCACGCCGTTGCCGAAGAGTTCGGCGCGGAGCGTAGCGGGTGCGCCGATGCGCAACACGCGGGTGCGGAACACAGCAATCGTATCGCACAGTTCATCCGCTTCCGGCAGATTATGGGTTGTCAGGAAGATCGTCCGCCCTTCGGTGCGCAGTTCCTTGATGAACTCACGCACCGTGCGAGCGGCTTCCGGGTCGAGACCGGCGGTTGGCTCGTCGAGGAACATGACCGAGGGTTCGTGCAGCAGTGCGCGCGCAATTGCCAGTTTTTGCCGCATCCCCTTCGAGAAACTGCCGACCGGGTCATCGCGCCGGTCCCACAGTCCGAGCATGCGCAGATACCGTTCCGCCTGCGTCTCGGCACGGGCTGCATCGAGATCGTAAAGACGCGCAAAGAAGAACAGGTTCTGGCGCGCACTGAGCCGTTCGTACAATCCGGGGCTTTCGGTCAGCAGTCCCACATTGCGGCGGATGTCCTGATCTTCTTCGCCAAGGCGATACCCTGCCACCATGGCGCTGCCAGACGTTGGGGCAATCAGCGCCGCCAGCATACGCACGGTTGTCGTTTTCCCCGCGCCATTTGGTCCCAGAAAGCCAAACACAGCCCCGCGCGGCGCGGCGAACGTCAGACGATCAACAACAACGCGCTCGCCAAATGCGCGGGTCAGGTCGCAGGTTTCAATCGCGTTCATGGGGAAGAAAAGAACGGCAAGAGGCGGCGGTTCTGCCTGAAATCGCCCCTTGCCGTCGCGTTCGTTACTCCAGATAGCCGCGCAGACCGCGACCGTAGTGCGGATGGCGCAATTTGCGCAGCACGCGCGCTTCAATCTGGCGAATGCGTTCGCGGGTGATGCCGAATTCGCGCCCGACCTCTTCCAGGGTGCGGTAGTGCCCGTCGTACAATCCGTAGCGCAACTGAATGATGCGACGCTCGCGCTCAGGCAACTTTTCGAGTGCACTGTCGATCTGTTCGCGCAGGATATGGTGCGATGCGCTATCCATCGGTGTCACGCCTTTGCCATCCTCGATGAAATCAGCCAGCACCGAGTCCCCTTCCGCGCCAATCGGGGTTTCAAGCGAAATCGTCTGACGCGCGGCTTCGAGCACCCGCCGCACCTTCTCGACAGGAATGCCGAGTTCGAGAGCGATCTCGTCCGGCGTCGGATCGCGCCCGGTGGTCTGCTGAATACGGTTACTGGTGCGCATCACGCGGTTGATCGTTTCGCCGACGTGGACCGGCAGACGGATCGTGCGGCTCTGATCGGCAATCACGCGCGTGATCGCCTGGCGGATCCACCAGGTGGCATACGTGGAAAACTTGTACCCTTTGCGATAGTCGAACTTCTCAGTGGCGCGCATTAAACCGATGTTGCCCTCCTGGATCAGGTCGAGCAGGGACATGCCGCGCCCAAGGTACTTTTTGGCAATTGATACGACCAGGCGCAGGTTCGCCTGGATGAGGCGCTCGCGCGCCGCCTGACCTTCCTGGACCCAGCGGTGAAGCTGAAGGCGCTCAACCGGAGTGTAATCGCCGTTCTGCAATCGCTCGTTCGCCTGCTCGCCGCGTTCGACCTGTTGCGCCAGCACGATCTCTTCCTGGGCAGTCAACAGGTTGACCCGGCCAATCTCGCGGAGGTAGACCCGGACCGGATCATCGACTCCCATGCTGTCAACCTCAGCGTCGAGATCGTGATCCAATGCGTCATCATCCTGCTCGTGGGCTGAATGAAACAGGTCGGCGTTTTGATCAAAGGGATCGTGGTCGCCAACAGTACGTTCAATGATATGCTCGATAGTCTCAAGCGTCGTTTCGGCGGCAGGGCGATGAACACGAACATGATTGCGCGGAGAGGTCTGCGACTCGTGGGCCGTGGCCAGGAAGGAGTCGAGGGGTTCTTTCACATTCCACCAGCCTTCTGTGCATAACGGCCTATTATAATGTGCATACGGTAAGATAGCACAAAAGTCGCACATCTTCAAGGACTATTTTGCACTAGTACCTATCCTGCGGACGCCGTGCTATAATCTTCGCAGTCGCATCAGCATCAGGTTTCGCTGAATATGCAAGGAGTGAAACGTGCAGATCTATCTTGATACCGCCAATCTCGACGAAATCCGCACCGCCGCCAGCTGGGGCGTGCTCAGCGGTGTCACGACGAACCCGTCGCTTATGGCAAAGGAGAAGGGCGTCGATTTTAAGGCGACCATTCAGGAAATTGCGAGTCTGGTGGATGGTCCGATCAGCGCCGAGACGACATCACTCGATGCAGACGGCATGGTGCGCGAGGGGCGCGAGTTCGCGTCCTGGCACCCGAATGTCGTGGTCAAGGTGCCAAGCACAACCGAAGGGCTGAAGGCGGTGTCGCACCTGGCGCGCGAAGGCGTTCGCTGCAATGTGACGCTCTGTTTTAACGCAGTGCAGGCGCTCATGGCGGCGCGCGCCGGCGCATTCATCATCAGCCCGTTCGTCGGGCGCATCGATGATGTAGGTGTCGATGGCATGAGTCTGATCCGCGAGATTGTGCAGATCTATCGCCTGCATAAGATTCCGACGCTGGTGCTTGCGGCGTCGATCCGTCACCCGCGGCACATCGTCGAGGCGGCGCTGGCGGGCGCGGATATTGCAACATGCCCGTTCAAGGTGCTCGAGCAGAGCATGCGCCATCCGCTGACCGATATTGGCATCGAACGTTTCCTGGCGGACTGGAAAGCCTGGCAGCAGAGTAAGTAACATTGACGTTCGTGGCGCCTATCCGTTGTGAAAGACAATTATGACATCATCATACACCGATCTTGACCGGCTTGCCATCAACACGATCCGCACCCTCTCGATCGATGCTGTCCAGGCTGCCAATTCCGGGCATCCCGGCATGCCACTGGGTGCAGCGCCAATGGCGTATGTGCTCTGGACGCGCTTTTTGCGCTTCGATCCGGGCGACCCATCGTGGCCTGATCGTGATCGCTTCGTTCTGTCCGCTGGTCATGGCTCGATGCTCCTCTATAGCCTGCTGCATCTGACCGGCTTCGATCTCTCGCTCGATGATCTGCGGCGCTTCCGTCAGTGGGGGGCGAAAACGCCCGGTCATCCGGAATGCCATCTGACGCCAGGGGTCGAGGTGAGCACCGGTCCACTGGGTCAGGGTTTCGGCAATGGGGTGGGCATGGCGATTGCCGAGGCGTTTCTGGCGGCGATATACAATCGCCCCGGTCATACGCTGTTCAACCATTACACGTATGCGATTGTCAGCGACGGGGATCTGATGGAGGGCGTGGCTGCCGAAGCTGCGTCGCTGGCGGGGCATCTGAAGCTGGGCAAGCTGATCTATTTGTACGACGACAATCACATTTCGCTCGATGGTCCAACCAGTCTGGCATTCACCGAGGATGTGCTGCTGCGCTTTGCGGCGTATGGCTGGCACACAGCGCGCGTCGCCGACGGCAATGACCTCGATGCTATCGAGGCGGCGATCCGTGAGGCGCAATCAGTGACGGATCGTCCGTCGCTCATTGCCGTGCGCACGATCATCGGCTACGGCAGCCCACTGGCGGGCACGCATAAGGTGCATGGCAGTCCGCTTGGCGCCGACGGTGTGCGCGCCACGAAACAGGCGCTGGGGTGGGACCCGGACGCTACGTTTTTTGTTCCCGACGAGGTTCGCTCGCTCATGCGCCTGGCGTGGGAACGTGGAGCTGCCCTGCGCTCCGACTGGCAGGCGCGTCTCGAGGCGTATGCAGCCGCGTATCCGACCGAAGCGCACCAGTTGCGTCAGGCGCTGGCGGGCAAACTGCCGGATGGATGGGAGATGCACCTGCCGACGTTCAGCCCGGCAGGCGGTGACCTGGCAACGCGCGAGGCGTCCGGGAAGGCGATCCAGACGCTGCAGGCGGCGATCCCCTGGCTGATCGGCGGATCCGCCGATCTCTCGGAAAGCACCAAAACGCCATACGTCACGACGGAGAGTTTTCAGGCGGGATCCCGCAGTGGGCGGGTGATCTGGTTCGGCGTGCGCGAGCATGCGATGGGAGCGATCCTGAACGGTATGGCGGCGCACGGCGGCGTCAGACCTTATGGCGGAACGTTCCTTGTGTTTTCGGATTATATGCGCGGCGCTATCCGCCTGGCGGCGCTGTCGCACCATCCGGTCGTCTACGTCTTCACGCATGATAGCATCGGGTTGGGGGAGGACGGTCCCACGCACCAACCGGTCGAGCATCTTGCGGCGCTGCGCGCCATTCCCAACCTGTGGGTCATTCGTCCCGCCGATGCCAGTGAAACTATTGTCGCCTGGCAGATCGCACTCGAGCGCGCCGACGGTCCCACGGCGCTGGTCCTGAGCCGGCAGAAATTGCCGGTGTTCGACCGGTCGGCGCTGGCGCCAGCCGAAGACGTGCGGCGCGGGGCGTATGTGTTGCGCGACGCTGATGCGAGGGCGCCGCAGATCATTCTGATGGCGAGTGGATCGGAGGTGGCGCTGGCGCTCGCAGCGCAGGCGGCGCTGGCGGAACGCGGCGTGGCGGCGCGGGTGGTCAGTTTTCCGTCGTGGGAATTGTTCGCATTGCAACCCCAGGAGTATCGCGATAGCGTGCTGCCGCCGCAGGTGCGCGCACGTCTGGCGATCGAGGCGGGCGTGGCGCAGGGGTGGGAACGCTGGGTTGGTGATCAGGGCGACTGTATCAGCGTGGAGACCTTTGGCGCTTCGGCGCCGTACCAGGTTGTGTTCCGGCAGTATGGGTTCACGGTCGATAACGTCGTGGAACGGGCGCTGGCGGTGTACGCATTGAATGTTCAACGTGACCGTTGAACGTTCGACGGTCCGAGGAGGGCGCGATGTATATCGGGGATTGGCTGGCGCGGCGAGCCGATCTGACGCCGCACAGGATCGCGCTGCTGGATGCCACCGATCAGCTGCGGTCAATCACCTTTCGCCAATGGAATGCAAATGTCAGTCGCACTGCCCGGTTTCTTGCCGGGCGGTTTGGCGTGCAGCACGGCGATCGGGTGGCGGTGCTGGCGATGAATTGTGTCGCCTATCTGGATATCTGGTTTGCATGCGGAAAACTCGGCGCACTCCTGCAGAATCTCAACTGGCGGCTCACGCCAACGGAACTTGCCGGGTTGATGATGGACGCTGAACCAGCACTCCTGATCTACGGACCAGATTTTGTCGAACAGGTGCGCGCATTGCGCAATGCCGGAATCGTGACGCCTGGCGTCGCGCTCGACGCCGACCAATGCGCCGATCCCGGCGATGCAGTCTTTGCCGAACGCAACGCCTACCCCGACGACCCGCTGCAGGCTGTTGATCTCACAGCAGACACTCCGTGGGTCATCTGCTACACTGGCGGAACGACCGGATTGCCGAAAGGCGCGATACTGACGCACGGCAATGTCTTTTTCAATGCGGTCAATACCGTTGCCGGGTGGGGATTGCGTCCTGACGATATGACCATCCTCAACGCGCCGCTGTTTCACACCGGCGGTCTGAACGTTTTCACCGCGCCGCTGGCGCATATCGGCGGCACGTCGATTGTTTGCCGGCAATTCGACCCGGATCAGGTGTTCGATCTGATCGAGCAACAAGGTGTGACGATCTACTTCGGCGTGCCAACGATGTTTCTGGCGTTGCAACGGCATCCGCGCTGGGAGACGGCGGATTTCTCGCGGGTGCGCTGGATGATTAGCGGCGGCGCGCCATGCCCGCCGCCGGTCTTCGAGACGTTTCGACGGCGCGGCGTGCCGTTTCGTACCGGCTATGGGCTGACCGAAGCCGGACCAAACACCTTCTGGTTGCCAGACGAAGATATTGAACGCAAGGCGGGAGCGGTCGGCTACCCGTTGCCGCACATCGACCTGCGCCTGATGAATGAGCGCGGCGAGCCGTGCGCGCCTGGCGAAGTCGGCGAGTTGCAGATCCGTGGATCGCACGTATGCGCAGGATACTGGCGGCGCCCGACGGAAACGGCGGCGACCATCGTCGATGGTTGGTTGCGCACCGGCGATCTGGCGCAACGCGATGAGGAAGGATGCTACACCATCGTCGGGCGCCTGAAGGATGTCATTATTTCAGGCGGCGAGAATATTTATCCGGCTGAGGTGGAAGCAGTGATCGCCGGGCATCCGGCGGTGCTGGAGGTTGCGCTGATCGGCGCACCCGATGCTACCTGGGGTGAAGTGGGATGGGCAGTTGTTGTGCTGCACGAAGGGTTGCGGCGGCAGACGACCAACATCGAGCAGCGGATTCTTGACTACTGCCGCGACCGACTGGCGCGATACAAGATTCCGAAGCGCGTCGTCGTTGTGGATGCGCTGCCGCGCACCGGCGCGGGGAAAATCGATAAACGGGCGTTGCGGCGGGAGTTTATCGGTGAATGAGGTGAGAGGCGAGAGGCGAGAGGCGAGAGAGGCGAGAGGCGAGAGGCGAGAGAGGCAAGAGGCGAGAGGCGAGAGGCGAGAGGCGAGAGAGGCAAGAGGCGAGAGGCGAGAGGCGAGAGGCGAGAGAGGCAAGAGGCAAGAGGCAAGAGGGGCGCGGCGCGACGTTGCATCGCAACGTCTCTGCCGGGGCGCCGGATGAGAGGCGCGCAGGGCGCGGCGCGACGTTGCACCGCAACGTCTCTGCCGGGGCGCCGGATGAGAGGCGCGCGGGGCGCGTAGAGACGTTGCACCGCAACGTCTCTGCCGGGGCGCCGGATGAGAGGCGCGCAGGGCGCGGCGCGACGTTGCACCGCAACGTCTCTGCCGGGGCGCCGGATGAGAGGCGCGCGGGAGAGACGAGTATGTCCGTCGGATGATCCACGAAGCATACGAAGGCGCACCAATCCTGCTTCGTGCTCCTTCGTGCGCTTCGTGGATGATGATCAGTTCAGAGTTGAACAGAAACAGCGGAGGCGCTATGTACATTAGCGGATTGCTTTCACGTCATGCGCGGTATCGTCCAAACCACACTGCAGTGATCGTCGGCGACGTGCGGCTGACATACCGTGAGTTCAATGCGCGGGTCAACAAAGTAGCGCATGCGCTGCTGAGTCTCGGTTTGACCAAAGGCGACAAGATTGCAACCGTGCTGCCAAACTGCATGGGGTTGCTCGAAGTCTACTGGGCGGCGGCAAAGACTGGTCTGGTGGTGGTGCCGATGAGCACCCTGCTGCGGGGGCAGGGGCTGGCATCATTGCTGCGCGACTCGGATACTGCGGCAGTGGTGACCGACGCGGCGCATGCGCTGGCGCTCGACACGGTTCGTGGCGATCTGCCGATTGCACCGGATCGGTTTCTGATCATCGACGCTCCTGATCATCCGGGGTACCGCGATTATCAGGCGCTCGTCGCGCCGATGCCGGAGCACGATCCGCCGGGGATCGAACTGTGCGCCGACGATCCCTACAACATTATGTACAGCAGCGGCACGACGGGGCTGCCGAAGGGCATCGTGCTCACGCACGGGGTGCGCGCCGGGTATGGCGCGATCTTTGCATCATCATACCGCATCATGCCGGAAAGCGTCATCCTGCATGCGGGTGCGCTCGTGTTCAACGGCGCCTTCCTGACGTTCATGCCAGCCTTCTACCTGGGAACAACGTACATTTTGATGAAGGCGTTCAATGCCCGTGAGTTAATCGAGACTGCGGCGCGCGAGAGGGTGACGCATATTAAGATGGTGCCGTCGCAGATCGTTGCGCTCCTCAACGAACCCGACTTCGATGAACAGCATCTGCCGTCGATTGAAATGCTCGGCTCGGTTGGCGCGCCGTTACATATGGAACACAAACTCGAACTGGAACGGCGCTTCCCCAACCGTCTCTACGAATTGTACGGTCTGACCGAAGGGTTTATGACCATTCTCGACAAATACCACCGGGGCGAAAAACTGGCGTCGGTTGGCGTGCCCCCACCATTCATGGAGATCAAAATCATCGACGACCAGGGGCGCGAGTTGCCGCCTGGTGAAGTCGGCGAGATCTGCGGGCGCGGTCCGCTGATGATGACCGGGTACTACAAGCGCCCCGATCAGACGGCGCAGGCGATCATCAATGGCTGGTTGCACAGCGGCGACATGGGGTATGTCGATGAGGATGGATTCCTCTATCTGGTGGATCGCAAGAAGGATATGATCATCTCCGGCGGCATTAATGTCTTCCCGCGCGATATCGAAGAAGTCGTTGTGCAGCATCCGGCTGTGCGCGAGGCGGCGGTCTTTGGTGTGCCGAGCGAGAAATGGGGCGAAACGCCGCTGGCGGCGGTCATCCTCAAAGCGCCGGGGCTGGCGTCGGCGGAAGAGTTGCAGGAATGGATCAATGCGCGTGTCGAAGCCGGGTACCAGAAGGTGTCAAAAGTGGTGATCATGGAGGATTTTCCGCGCAGCGCAGCGGGCAAAACGCTCAAGCGCGTCATGCGCGACGAGTACTGGAAGGGGCGAGAGAGCAAGATTTAGTTGAATGTTGAACGGCGCGTTCAACGTTCGATGTCGAACTGGAGGTGCCATCATGCCTTTCGTAACGGCGGGTGACCTGAACGTTCACTATCTTGAGCACGGCGCCGGCGAGCCGGTGATCCTGCTGCACGGCAACTGGGCGACGTGTGGATGGTGGGAGCCGACGTTGAATCTGCTGCCGGGGGGGTACCGCGGGATTGCGCCCGATATGCGTGGACGCGGGAAGACAGAAGGACCGGACCACGACTACAGCCTGAGGGCATTGGCACAGGATACGCTGCTCTTTGCTGATGCGCTGAAGCTGGATCGCTTCCATCTGGTGGGACATTCGCTTGGCGCAGGAGTGGCGATGCAACTGGCGCTCGATCACGGTGATCGGGTTCTGTCGCTGGCTGCGGTTGCGCCGCCGTGGGTCGATGGCATGCCGGCGGAAGCCAATTCGCCGGAGCGTCAGCAAATGTTGAAGGTGAACTTCGATCTGTTCGCAATGGCGTTGAAGGCGCTTGCGCCGACTGCGCCCGACGACGCCTTCTGGCATCGGCTGGTCGCCGAGGGGCACGAGCAGCGGATTGAAGCGGCGCTGGGGGCGATCAACGCACTGGCGAACTGGGCGCCGGGTGATGCGCTGCGTGCGATTGTCTGCCCGAAACTGGTCATTGCCGGCGAGAACGACATTCTGGTGACCCAACCGGTGGCGGCCCGCGCCGCCGAGGCGCTTGGCGCGCAGTTGATGGTCATTCCGGGCATCGGGCATTCGCCGAATATCGAAGCGCCGGCAGTGTTCGTTGAGTTGCTGACGGACCTGTGGCGGAGCGGGAAACGCTGAAGGTTGAAGGTTGAAGGTTCAACGTTGAACGTTCAACCTTCAACGCTCGAGGTTTTTTGTGCCCCTGTGCTGATCGCAAAGAAAGGACATCTATCTATGACCATCCCCGCCCTTCCGGGCATAACGGTGCAAACGGTCGAGACGCCGCGCATTCGGATGTGTGTGCGCAGCAGCGGTCCGACAGACGGTACACCGGTCATTTTTGTGCATGGGAATGTTTCGTCGGGGGTATTCTGGGAAGAGACAATGCTGGCGCTGCCTGCGGCATACCGGGCAATCGCGCCCGATCTGCGCGGCTATGGCGATACCGAAGCGCTGCCGATCAATGCGACTCGCGGTTTGCGCGACTGGTCCGACGATCTGCGCGCGCTGGTTGAGACGCTGGGGCTGGGGCGGGTGCATCTGGTAGGGTGGTCGTTAGGCGGCGGCATCGTCATGCAGTACGCCATTGATCATCCGGCTGATGTGGCGAGTGTGACCCTCAGCGCCCCGATGTCGCCCTATGGCTTTGGCGCAACGAAAGACGCCGCCGGTACGCCGACGAATTCCGATTTCGCCGGATCGGGCGGCGGCGCAGCAAACCCGGAGTTCGTGCAGCGGTTGGCGCAGGGTGACCGGGGGACGGATAGCCCGAACAGTCCGCGCAATGTGATGAATGCGTTCTACTTTCGTCCCCCTTTCCGCGCTGCGCCGGAACGCGAAGAGGTGTTCGCAACGTCGATGCTGGCGACGCGCACCGGCGAGGGGTTCTACCCTGGCGATATGACGGTATCGGAACACTGGCCCGGGATTGCGCCGGGGAAGAGCGGCATCAACAACGCATTTTCGCCAAAGTACTGCAACCTGAGCGGCTTCGCCGCCATCGATCCGAAGCCGCCGGTTCTCTGGGTGCATGGCGACTCTGATCAGATCATTTCTGACATGTCGCTGTTCGATTTTGGCACGCTTGGGCAGTTGGGATTGGTTCCCGGCTGGCCCGGCGCCGACGCCTGCCCGCCGCAACCGATGATCACTCAGATCCGCGCCGTGCTCGACGCATATGCAGCGCACGGCGGGCGTTACGCCAGACACGTCTTGAGCGAATGCGGCCACTCGCCGCATATCGAAAAGCCGGAGGAGTTCCGCAACCGGCTGGTTGCGCATATGGGAGGGTCGTGACAGGCGTTACCATATTTTTTCTGCGGGCGCGCTGCCTGCCCTTCCAGCCGCAATCGGTCACTCCTGCGGGCGCGCCGCCTGCCCTCCCAGCAGAAGCGTGAACCGTTGCCCCCATGCGCGCGGTTACAACCCCAACCCCTTCAGATACTCATAACTCATCCGCACGCTCTCGAGCGGCGGGCGCTGGCAGACATCCTGCTCGACGACGAACCACTCTGCGCCAGCTGCGCGCGCACCCGTCAGGATCGCGGGGATGTCCAGCGTTCCATACCCGACTTCTGCGAATGTTCGACTGCCGGGCGCCATGTCCTTCAGATGCACAAGCGGCGCGCGACCGGCGAATTCGTTGATCAACCGCACCGGATCGACACTGGCGAAGGCTGCCCAGTACACATCGATCTCAAACGCGACGGCACGCGGATCGCACTCATTCAGCAGCATGTGCAACCCGGTCGTGTCGCCGAAGGGGTGCAGTTCAAAGTCGTGGTGGTGGTAGCAGAACGTCAACCCCGCATTGGCGACGGCAGCGCCGATACCATTGAGGATGCGCGCCAGGGTGCGGTAGTCGTCGGCGCTGCTGCGGCGCTCCGGAGGTATCCAGGGGCAGATCAGATACGGCGCGCCCAGTGTCTGCATATCGGCGATGATTGTGTCGAGGTGACTCTCCAGCATCTGGATCGGCACATGTGCGCCGGAAACGACCAACCCGATCGCGTCGAGTTCCTGGCGCAGCGCGGCGGCGCTCATCCCGCCGACTCCCGCCACTTCGACCGCGCTATATCCGATTTCCTTCACCTTCCGCAGCGTGCCGACATAGTCGGTCGTCGCCAGATCGCGCAGGGTGTACATCTGGAGCGATAGCGGGTTCGTAGCCATCATTGATACCTTTATGCTTTATAATACGGCATGATGCGTCAGAGACGCCGATATCCGGCAGTAATGCGGTCGGGCTGCACACCTGTCGGGCGACTTCTCCACACAGGGCATCTTTCCACTCATTGTCCGTTTTGTCAAACGTGCACAATTGAAACTTACTTAATGGTTGCCGCGACCAGGAGCGTTTGAGGACTACTTCCTATGCATGTACTGATCATTGGCGCAGGGCTTGCCGGGTTGACCTGTGGGCGCATGCTCGACTCACTTGGCGTGCATGTCACCCTTGTCGAAGCCAGCGACGGCATTGGCGGGCGTGTGCGTTCCGATCATGCCGACGGTTTCACCTTTGATCGCGGGTTTCAGGTGTTGTTCGAGGCGTACCCGGCGGCGCGCCGTCATCTCGATCTGGACGCGCTACACCTGCGACGCTTCGATCCGGGTGCAATCATTTGTCTGGCGGGGAAACGCTTTGTCCTGACCGATCCATTGCGCGATCGGGCGGCGGCGGTCGATGCGGCGCTGGCGCCGATCATCCCGCCCCTCGACAAGTTGCGCGTGTTGCTGCTCGCGCAGCGCCTGCGTCGCCAATCGATCGACGATGCGCTGGCAGGCGACGACGAAACGACGCTGGCGTATCTCCGCCGATCCGGGTTCAGCGAGCAGACGATCAACCATTTCTTTCGACCGTTCTACGGCGGGATTTTTCTTGACCGTAGTCTGCACACCAGCGCCAAGTGCTTCCGATTCGACTTCAAGATGTTGAGTGAGGGGGCTGCGGCGCTTCCGGCGCGCGGCATGGGCGCTATTGCCGGGCAGCTGGGCGATGCGCTCCTGAAGCGCGGTCTGATCCGGCTGCATGCCCAGGTCGTCGCACTCATCACGAGCGATGGGCGGGTGACCGGTGCGCGGCTGGCGTCGGGAGAGGAACTGTTCGCCGATGCCGTGGTTGTGGCGACGCCAGCCCCCGAAGCGGCGCGTTTGAGCGGTTTGCCGATGCCGCAAGGCGCATTACAGACGATCACGCTCTACTTCGGCGGCAGCCAGCCGGTATACCAGGGGCGCAAGATCGCCCTGAACGCCGCCCCCGATGCGCTGGTCAACAATGCGCAGATGATCAGCAACATCGCCCCGGACTACGCGCCGCCGGGACGCTGCCTGCTCAGTGCGACGGCGCTCGGCGCCAGCGCATTGAGCGACGATGATCTGTATCGCGCGGCGCTTGCCGATCTGCGCCGCATGTTTGCCGGCGATGCCGGGGCGCTGGCGGCGCTCGAAGGGTATCAACCATTGCGGATGTACCGCATCGCCTACGCACAGTTCCCGCAGGCGCCGGGCATTCACCCACTGCTGCCCGGCAACCGCAGCGGACGACCGGGGCTGTACTTCGCCGGTGAGTTTACCGAAGCCAGCAGCCTGAACGCTGCCATGATCAGCGGCGAAAAGTGCGCCGCAGCGGTGATGGGGGAACGGCGAGCATAATGGTTCGACACCCGGCTTCTCCCACGATGGCAAAAACAGGCGCGCTCACGGTGTGACGCTCCTGTCCGCCTCCTGCGTATGACCATCGGCGAGGTGCAGAACAGGGGATGTCACGGGGCGCAGCGCGAGGAGGCGCGCTGCAAACGGACCCAGGGTGAGGGGGAACGCCGCCAGATCGTCACGTTGCCGCAGAATGCTGGTTTCTCCGTCGGTCAATGGCTCATCGAGCAGATCGCTCACAAGATAGTCACTCTCTGGCAGATTGGAGCATGGCAGTTCAAGGATCGCCTGCCGATGCATAGGGCTGGCGTTCAGCAACGTGACGACACACTCTTCCTCGTGGCGGCGCAGCACAACGAAGATCGCCGGATCGTTGCAACGTGCGCCGTCGGGTTCGACAGTTCCGCGTCGCAATGCAATGCTGCGCGCGCGCGCGTGGAGCAACCGCGCGAAGAATGCCCGTTCGTCACGGCTCTCCTCCTGCCCGGCGCGAATCAGCGGCACATATCCGCATCCTACCATCCCTGCCAGGATCATCCGCGCGGCGCGTGAACCGCGCAACACCTCCGCCAGAGGATTGCTCACACACGAGTGGCGGTTCTCGGTGAAGCATGCACGCAGTGTTTCAGGATCGCCAAGCGCCAGGACATCGACAAGCCACTGTCGCATTTCGAGAGCGCCCAGACGCCCAATCGCCAGTTGAGTGAACATGTGGTGTGCAGCCTCATCAATGAGCAGATCACGACTTGATGCCAGCAATGGTCCTGCCAGATCGGTCATCAGCGCTGCGTCGGGGCGGTGCTGACGCATGGCGGCATACAATTCTGCGATCAGGCGCGCGACCCCTATACTGCTGCTTCCGCCAATCGCCGCTCCGAGGGGCCATCCCGGCGGCACATCGCGCGCGACCAATATGCGGAACCCATCGATGTCGGTCTGTTCTATGAGCGCCAGCGCTTCCCTGATTGCCAGCGAACGCAAACCGGCGTTGCGCCAGTCGAAATAGAGCGTGTCGACTTCGCCGGAGAAACGGATGAACTGACCCGTCTGGTCCAGGCAGAACCACTCAGGATGGTTGTGGACATACGGCGAGTCAGCGGCGCACCCGGAGAGCGGGAGGTCAATAATCACCCGCATATTGCGCGTATGCGCAGCGATGACAAAATCGCGCAATCCCTCAATGCCGCCGATCGACTCATCCAGCGCGGAAAAGGATCGCAGCGCATAGAGATCCTCCGGTTGCACCGGGGACCATTCCACGGCGTGCTGGCGTGGAGCGGCGATGTCCTGCACCGGCAAGAGACAGATCGTGGTGCAACCGAGACGCTGGATTGCATCGAGCGCCTCGATCATGCCATCAACACCGCCATAGTGCACCGGGTGCGTAACGAATATCGCCGCGTCTGCCAGCCAGGCGGGCGGCGGCGGAATGGTTGTTTGCCCGTGCGACATCACCCGGCGAATACGCGGCAATGCCTCGTGCCAGGATGCGCGCTCCAGCAGCAGCATCTGCACGCCGACCGACAGCGCCACCTCGACCCGCAGCCGCTCGGCGATCCGGATTTCATGGAGCAGAGTGACGGCGCTGCCATCTCCTTCAACCCGCGGACGCGCCGGGTAGGACAGGTCGGCATACCAGCATGCCAGCGTTTCGCCGACCATATCGTTATGCAACGCGAGCAAACCGGGCGCATCGGCGGGCGCCAGGGCGAACGCTGGAGTCGCGAGCGTTGTGGTGTCCGACCAGTGGCGATGACGGTGATCGTTGCGCAACGTGGCAATCGGCAGACGGGGGCGAATCACATTCGCCGGGGCTTCAAAGCGGCAGCGCTCCGGCGCGCCGACACACGCGCTGCTGATCGCCAGGCGCACGCCGCATAGCGCCAGTTCGTCCTCCCCAGCATTCTCCAGGCTGATGCGGCGCGTGATCAGCGACCCGACCACCCGGTAACGATCATAAATCTTCAGCGGTCCGAGTCCAATGACAACGACAATTTCAACGCCGCCCGGAATATTGTACAGGATATGGTTGAGATAACGCGCAAACGAACGTTCGGTCAACCAGCCTGTTTCGGCAAGCGAAACATCGATGCCAGCATGATACGCACCACGTCCGATCATGTCTGGTTCGCCTGGTCGTCGCAGGGCGCGCAATCCACCATCTTCGAGGGAAAACTCAAGTTCGAGTTCATCAAGCGTCACAGCAAACGTGTGACGGGTGGAACGCACGGTGTATGCAGCCATAGCAAGCGTCTCGAGAACGTCTCACATACAGGCGACCCGGTCTGCAAGCGCGACGAGCGCATCACGAACGGCGCCTGGCGGGATGGGCGCGAGCGCCTCGACCGCCCGCTGCGCGTGATTGCGTATCCTGGCGCGCGCCCGTGGGATGCCAAGGTGGCGCACCTGATCGATGGCGGCAATCAGGCGTCGCGCGTCGAGCGGGTGTTGGTCGATGACCGCAGCCAGATCAAGACCTTCCCCGGCATCGACTGCATAGATCAGTGGCAGGGTAATCCGACCTGCGCGCAAGTCGCGCCCGGCATCGTTTCCATCAGTTTCATAATCGCGCACTTCAGCGACAATGTGCATTGCTATGCCGATTTCCCTGCCAAAACGCCCAAGGGCGTCGCCCAGCGCATCATCGCCGCCGCCACAGACAACGCCGACACGCGCTGCCGTCTCGAACAGCGCGGCAGTCCGACTTTCGGCGACATACTCGTGCTGCTCCAGCGCCTGATCGAGTGGCGCAATGACGGTAATCGGCGCCAGCCGACCTTCGCAGAAGGTCATCACCACTCGCGAATACATGCCAATGATGCGGGCATCGGGCGCTAGCGCCATTTCGGAGGCCGCCAGCGCCAGAAGGTAATCGCCCGACATCAGCGCCACATCACCATTCCAGCGTTGATCTCCGATAGGTTCTCCCCGACGACGTGCCGCTTCATTGATCAGGCTGTCGTGGACGGCAGTGGCGCTGTGGATAAGTTCGGCGGCTGCCGCAGCATGAATGACGCGACGCGACTCATAGCGACCGAGTCGCGCTGCGAGTACAACCAGCGCTGCGCGCAGATACGGCTGTTCCGCGCCGCGCCGCGCCGCGCTTGCAGTCTGCGCGACAATCGGGCGCGCATGCATCCGCGAAAGGACGATCTGTTCAACTTCCGCCAGGTCCCTGGCAATCTCGTCCGGAACCTGGAACGGTATCGATGGCATCATATGGGTCAAGAGAAGGTTTCACGCCTTTGTCTGAAGCATACTCTGAACATAGTACGCTGTCAAACCGGTGAACGATCTCTCAGCAGCAAGTATGCATCTTCTCGCGTATGACTGTATCCGGTTGTGGTATCATGGTAAAAGAGGAGGCGATTGAAGGGGCATTTTTGTCTCTCCTTCCGCAGGCGCTCGACCACCCATGACGCCACACAGAGGTCCCATGTCCAATCGGGTTCAGAACATTCGAGGAATGCGCGATCACCTGCCGCTGGCCATGATCTTGCGGCGGTACATCATCGATACGCTGACGGATGTCTTCGAGCGGTACGGCTTCGAGCCGTTGCAAACGCCTATTATCGAGTATGCCGAAACGCTCGACGGAAAAATCGGCGATGATGAGAAATTGATCTATCGCTTCGAGGATCATGGCGGTCGAAAAGTGGCGCTGCGCTATGATCAGACCGTGCCGCTGGCGCGGGTTGTAGCGCAGTATCAGGGTCAACTGCTGTTTCCGTGGCGGCGCTACGCGATCGGGCAGAGTTATCGCGGCGAACGCCCCGGTCGCGGTCGCTATCGTGAGTTGTGGCAGGCCGACATCGACATCGTCGGATCAGCGTCGCCGGTGGCAGACGCGGAAATCCTTGCCGTGTTGACCGATGCGCTGACGGCGCTTGGCTTCACCGGTTTTACGACGCTGATCAGTCATCGTCAGATTCTTGGCGGCATCGCGCGTATTTCCGGTCTTGACGACGCTGCTGCGGGCAATGTCTACCGCGCTATCGATAAACTCGACAAGATCGGCATCGACGGGGTGCGCGATGAACTGTTCCAGAACGGCGTGAGCGCTGATGCCGCCGAACGCATCCTGGCGTTGATCGATCTGCAGGGCGACGCCGACAAGGTGCTGGAGGAACTGGAGCGGCGATTGCGGGACGATGAACGGGCGCAGCAGGCGATCAACAATCTGCGGGCGATCATCGGCTATGCACGGGCAATGGGGGTTCCTGAAGAACGGCTCGTCATTGCGCCGCGCCTGGCGCGCGGGCTGTCGTACTACACCGGCGCCGTCTTCGAGTCGATTGTGCAAAACCCACCGATGGGGTCGCTGCTTGGCGGCGGGCGCTACGATGAGTTGATCGGCATGTTCGCCGGGCGCTCGATTCCGACGGTCGGGCTGGCGTTCGGCATCGAACGTTTGCACGATGTCATGGAAGAGTTGGGAATGGGACCGGCGTCGTGCACGATTGCGGTAGCGGTGGTGACGCTCTTCAACCCTGAGATGGCGGCTGAGAGTCTGCGCCTGGCGCAGGAGTTGCGCCAGGCAGGGCTGATGATCGAGACGACGCTCGACCCTTCCGAAAAACTTGGCAGGCAACTCCAGTACGCTGATCGACGCGGCATTCCATATGCGCTGATGCTTGGTCCCGATGAGATGGCGCGCGGCGAAGTCGTTGTGAAACATCTGCGTAGCGGTGAACAGCGGAGTGTGGCGCGCAACGCTGTTGCAGGCATACTGCAATCGGCGACAGAGGCGCAACGCGCTCCGCGAACAGCGAATGAGCAGGGAGGAATGCATGAGCGACAGACTTCTTGAGACCACAGTCGGTCAGTTTCTTGATCGCCTCGCCAGCAGCGCGCCGACCCCGGGCGGCGGCAGCGTCGCGGCGCTGACCGGTGCAATGGCGGCGGGTCTGATCACGATGGTGTGCGACCTGACGATTGGCAAGAAGCAGTACGCCGAGTTCGAGGCGGAAGCGAAAGCCATTCGTGAACGCGCCGAAGCGTACCGCGCCGAACTCCAGAAATTGGCGCAGGCGGATATTGATGTGTTCAATCAGTTGTCGGCGGTCTACAAACTGCCGCGCACTACCGAAGCAGACGCGGCAAGCCGACGGGCTGCAATTCAGACCGTCATGCGGCAGGCGACCGAAATCCCGCTCCGCACCGCGCGCGCTGCTGCCGCATTGCTGCCGCTCTGCGCTCCGCTTGCCCGCTATGGGAATCGCACCGCCGTGACCGACGTCGCGGCAGCTGCGCTCCTGATCCGCGCGACGGTTCCGGCGGCGTTGATCAATGTCGAAAGCAATCTGACGGTGATCGAAGATCAGATCTTTGCGCGAGAGGCGCGCGCTCAGGCGGAAGATCTGCTGATTGGCCTCGATGGTGAGGTAGAGGGGGTGCTCACGCTGACGCGAACTCGTCTCAAAGGATAAGCACGGCATGTCGTCGGTCGTCTCCGGCTTGTGAGCCGGTCGCAGCAATGTACGAAATCTAAGGAGGGGAAGCATGCACGACCTGATCATCGTCGGCGGTGGCGCCGCCGGCCTGGCGGCAGCGGCCTACGCCCTCGACAAGCAACTCGACGTTATGGTCGTTTATGAGAACCTGGGCGGGAAGATCAATCAGAAGTTCACCATGCATGCCGACACCGACTTTCTGGTGGGACATATTCTTGTACACCTCGATACGCCTGAAGTGTCGCAGGAAGAAGTGACGCGCCTGGGCGCGGAGACGGTGCATGAATTCGAGCGACAGGTGACGACGCAGCGCGGGCGCGCTTTGTTCGACCGGGTGCGCCGGGTGACGAAGGAAGGCGATGTGTTCAAGGTCGAGACAGAACGATCCGGGACGTTGCAGGCGGCGGCGGTGATTGTTGCCTCCGGCGCCGTGCCGAAGCAAATCGAAGCGCCGGGTCGTGAGTTCATCAACCATGGCATCGGGTATACGCCGGTGACATTTGCGCGCGCCCTCGCCGGGAAGACGGCGGTCGTCGTCGGATGCACGCAGCGCGCGTTGCGCGGCGCCGCCGAACTCGCCCGCACGGCTGCACAGATGTATCTGGTAGCGCCACAGTCTTCGCCCGACGATCCGATCTTCGCCGTGCTGCAAAAGCGCCCGAACGTCGAGGTTCTCGAAGGGTACACGGTGACTGAAGTGACCGGCACATCGTCGGTCGATACGGTCGTCGTCGAGCAGAACGGCAAGGTTCGTCGTCTTTCGGTGGACGCCGCGTTCGCCGATGTCGGTCTGACGCCGAACTCGGCGATGGTGAAGGGACTGGTCGAAACCGACGCGGATGGATTCATTATTGTGGACAAACGGAATGCCACATCGCTGCCGGGGTTGTTCGCCGCCGGCGATGTGACGACGGTGTACGGCGAGCACACACTGATCGCCATCGGCGAGGGCGCGCGCGCGGCGCTGGCGGCGCACGACTACCTGCTGGCGCGTGGGTAGCGTCGCCGGGACTCTACCTTTCTCACAGGTAGAGAGTTTTTCAGGAGCGAGAGGTGTTTGCTGAATCCTGACGCCTTTTCTCCCTTACCCCCTGCCCCCTCTTCCGCACGCAGCACGTGGAAGAGGGGGCATTGGTCTTCCTGATGCCCCACCTGGAGAGTGCGCGTCCAGGAGACACCGGAAAACGCTCTATTGGTGAGGACGCTGCCTTTCAGGAGTTAGAGCGCTTACGGACGTGCATGTCCTCGATTGTGCCAGTCATTTCGCCCCCGCCTGTTCCGGTAGAGGTGCATCTCACAAAGAAAGAATCAGGGACGCAGCGTGTGCTGCGCCCCTGATCGATCCTTCCCGCGCTTTACGCCGAAGGCGGAACCTCAACCTCGCACACGCCAGCCATGCACGCCAGTTCCTGCGCGGCGGTCGTCAGATCTTCCTCCTCGTAGCGCCAGATCTTGCTGAAATCGATCTCCGGGAACTCAGCCGCCAGTCGCTCGTACTCTTCTTTCGTGATCTCGACGTAGGGCATTTGCGCATACTGCGCATCGAACGACGGCAGGAACGTCAGCCCGCCGATCACATCGCGGTGCTCCCACACCCACTTCATCATGTCGATCACTTCGTCCGGCTTGTAGGTGACGGTGCACGACGGATTGTGCTCCGTCCAGTAGAGTTTGTTCTGCAACCAGTATTCGCACTGCTCGATGGCTGAACGCTCGTTGCGCGTAATTGCACCCTCAGGCGATTTGACCGGGAAGTGGATGACCCAGGTCGTGGCATCTTCGCGCGTCTGACCGTTCTCCGGGTCCATCGGCACACCGGCGTCGCGCAACACCTTGAACAGCGGCGAGTGCGTTGAGACGCGCACATTGCGGATGTAGTACGGCGCCCAGCGGGCATGCAGACCGGAAGAGCAATCGAGCAGTTGCGATGAATTGCCGCTCGGTTTCACGCAGGTGATGGCAGCCGACGGGTTGATGCCGAGGCTCAAAGCCGTTTGCCGGTTGACCTCGATGGCAATCTCCTTCAGGCGCCGCTTGACCTGTGCATCCTGTGCAGCGGGGCTATCCATCTGGCCTGTAATATCGACGCCGAGCAGGCGCTCCTCCTCACAATTCAACTTCCACATTGGGCGCAGACCGGGGAAGTGGGTCGCCAGCGATTGGATCGTGCCGATGATCGTTGCCGCCTCGACCTTGTCGCGGAGCGTCTCGAAGGTGTCATCAACGCGGGCGACAGCGGCGCTCAGGTTGCAGAACTGCCATGGGCGCAACACAATTTCACCGCAGGGGTTGGTTCCGAATTCCGCCTCTTTGCGCCGCGCCGGTTTCATCAGGTTGGCTGCCTCACGGTTGAAGATGCCCGGTTCGCCGCGTTGCGACTCGATCATCTCCATGAAATGGCGAATGAACTCGCGCTGCATCAATCCGCCACGGGGCCAGACCGCCGAATTGTTGGCATTCCAGCGCTGACTGTTCTCACGCTCGAAATCACCCGACTTTGCCAGGCGCATCTCATCGTCATCGTAATCGAAGAGAGAGATCATCGCCGTGCGTCGCACGCCGCCACTCACGGCTGCATTACCGACTGCGCACATGATGTCGTGGGCATCGATCGGGCGCAGGAAACTTCCCTGTCGTGCAAAGATTCGGTTGCGCACGAAATCGAGCATGGCGCGAAACGGCTCGGGACCGGAAGCGCGCCCGCCTTTGGTGCGCAGCGGCGCCCCTGCCGGACGTAGATGCGACAGGTCGAAGTGCACATCACCGCCTTCGAACCAGATTTCGAGACCGTAGCGCAGCGCGTCCGCCCATCCCTCCGCCGAATCCTCGACAACGAACATGGTTGACGATTTACCTGTCTGCCGCTTGATACGCGGGAAGTTTTCGACATACCGGCTCTCGACCGAGAAACCGACGCCACACCCCGCCATCGAAATGATCAACGCCTCGACGAACGAGTCGATACTCTCGACGGGTTGATAGCTGCAGTTGTAGATCGCCACCGCATTGCGACGCGCAGCAAGACCAGCCATTGCCAGCAGGCGCATCGACGGCATCGCGTGCATTTCAAGAATACTGCGCCGGATGCGTTCGTATGTCTCACGTGGGAGGCGGTCGCCCGCAAGTTCGTAGAGATAATCGACTGCTCGATCAACGGTTTCGATCCAGGTTTCGCGCCGCCCCAATTCGTAGTTAAAGCGCGAGTACTTATCGAAAAACTGAAACTGCTGCAATGGGGTCGGAAAATAGACGCGCGCCTCATCGAACGCGCGACGAACGTGGTCGGGAACAGGGCGACGCTCCCGTTCCCTGGCGCGCTCGGCGCGATACAGAATGTAGCGCTTGGCAGCCTCGAACTCACCCGCCGCCTGCAATACCATCTCGACAATGTCCTGCACGCCTTCGACGGTTGGCGACTTGCCCTGCGACTTGGCGGCGACAATATTGACAACCCGCTGCGCCAGTTCGGGGATGGGCGTGTCGGGCGTGCGCCCAAAACTGGCAAAACAGCGCGCCATTGCGTTCTCGATTCGCGTTACATCGAACGGAACCACGCGCCCATCACGTTTGATGATCGTCGCCGGGATGACGATGTCCGAGTGAAGGGCATCGGTCGATCCGTTGCTCTGCATTCCGTTCAGTGCCGTGTTTGATTGCGTCATACGCCTGTGACCTCCTGAAACAAGACGATACGCACCCTCCGGTGCGCCAATCGATCTCCCGATTCAATGCACCGCCTGTCACTATGTAAAGCAATTCGGTTATGGTAAAGCCAGGTAGAACGCTCTTACGCTGACGACAAGGGGCAAGCGGTGACGTTTTGCCCGGCAGTTATCCACATATTGTATGGGGTAAGGCAAAATACTTCCTAAATATGGCGCGGAAAGAATAGCACACCTCTGGAGATGTGTCAAGATGCATAACGGAGGAAAATAAAATCTTTACAATTGATAGTAGACCTGGAGGATAGCGCACTGTTTCCGTCCCCTCATGAAATAGTACGATACATTGTAAAAAAAGGTGTATAATGGCTCAAGCCTGTGCGCATCTAGACCAGGTGACGTCGGGTGATGGTCAGTCCGGTTTTCCTGGATCACAGCGCAACGTTGAAGTATTATCGCACCATTGCGGGCCAGTTGCTTCGTTCGGCCCCGATTGCCGGTCTTGCAACCTCTGGCATCAGTCACCTCCCGCTAACCGAGATCTACGTCGAGCGGGGTTTGTTGCCTGCGCAGAATAGCGCCGGTTCCGCGCCGTTGCCGCTTGCCGATCTTGCGCGCCCACCGCGTGCACGGGCGCTCATCGAAGGGCGCACGGGAAGCGGGAAGAGCATTCTGGTACGCCGTCTGGCGCTGGCGTGCGCCGCCGCCGTCACCGGGGAGCCAGAGGGCGCCGCAGCGCTCCTCGTCGACTGGACCCAACCAGCGCCAATACCGGTGCTCATCGAGGCGGCGGCGCTCGCCGACACCACCGATCCGTGGTCACTGATCGAGGCGCAGTTGGCTGCCAGCCATCTCGCTGACCATGCCGGATCGGTGCATCAGGCGCTGTTCAACGGCGAAGCGCTGGTCATCATCGAGGGGGTGACGCCACGTTCCGCTGCACAGGTCACGCAGATCGTCGCGGCGTTCCCCGCCAACCGCTATATCTGCACCTGCCGACCCCATACGAGCGCTGATGGCTCGCCGGCATCCCTCTTACAGGCGCACGGTTTTCAGGTCTGGCGCCTTGCACCCCTCGAACGCGCCCATGTCGATAGTATGGTCGCCCGCCTGATGACCGCCATTCATCTGCGGCGGGTCGTGCGCGAGCCGTCGCCGCTACGAAGCGGGACGCTTGCGGAACAGATCGCCGACCTCCAGGGGCGCCTGCTCATCGATGATGGATTGCGGGCATTGACGTGCGAGCCGCTGGCGCTAGCCATCGCTGTCGTGACCGATATCAGCGGGCGCGCGCTCCCGGCTGCGCGCGCCTGGGTGTACCGGCAGGTCCTTGCCGCATTGTGGGGCGACGATGATCCGCCGCCGACCGCGCTTGCGCCGCTGGCGCTGGCACTGCAACGCTCCGTGCAGGACGATGAACGATCAGGCGCGCTGATGCGCCCGGACGTTGAACGACTGATCCGGGAAGGCGTTCCCCAGGCTGATGATGCGCAGATCGCGGCGATCATCGAGCGCGCCATTGAGACCGGTCTGCTCGCCCTCGTCGCGAGCGAGGCGCCCCAACCGGCGCACCACATGCCGCAGATCGGATTGCAGGCGTTTCTGGCGGCGCATGCCCTGGCGCGCGCTGAAGATTTTGAGGCGATCATGGCGCGCTATGCCGACCATCCCGCCTGGCGCGAAACGCTCGCACTTGCAGTGTGGCAGCGCAGAAACGACATCCCGGCGGACGGCGAGGCGGCGCTGTGGCGCCTGATTGGTCGATCAAGCCTCACTGGTCAGGTTGGCGATGAACGTCCGGCAAAGAAAAAACCATCGGGGCGCGCAACAAAATCCCGATTGATGCAACCTGCCCTCCAGCAGAGCGTCGGCGCTTCCGCCATCCATCCAGCACAGGCGGCGCTGCTTGCCGCTTCCTGCCTGGAAGCGATAGAAGCGCAGCGCTACCCGGATATCCTGCGCGAGGTGCAGCAACGGCTGCTGACAATGATTGCCGATCCGACAGTCGCGGTTGAGGATCGGGTGCATGCCGGATTGATGCTTGGGCGATTGGGCGATCCGCGGTTTGACCATCTGTTGCCGCCACTGGCGCAGATTGATGCCAGCGTCTTTGTGTACGGCGCCAACGATGCACCCTATAGTGAGGAAGGACCGGCGCAGCGGATCGATCTGCCAGCCTATCAGATTGGCGTCTATCCGGTTACGAATGCGGAGTATGCCCGTTTCCTCGCAGCGCGCCCCGGACATCCCAAACCGCACTACTGGTACGATCCGCGCTTCAACAATCCCTCGCAACCGGTCGTTGGCGTGACCTGGCACGATGCTGTGACATATACAACGTGGCTGACCCGCACCCTGACGGCAGAGGGGCGTCTCCCGCCGGGCCTGGTCGTTCGCCTGCCGCTTGAGACCGAATGGGAAAAGGCTGCTACATGGGGACCCCGTGCACGCACCAAACGCCGCTTCCCCTGGGGTGATCAGTGGGTTGCGGGTGTGGCCAATGTCGCCGAGATCCGCACCGGACCCGACGGCAAATCGCGTTGGGCGACGACGCCGGTAGGATGCTTCCCCGGCGGCGTCAGCCCTTACGGCGTCCATGACTTGATCGGGAACGTCTGGGAATGGACAGCGAGCAGTATCGAAGCGTCGCCTGGACGCGGCGCCGTAGCAGTGCAGCGCACCACCCGGTCGAGTCTGTACGGAGATCCGTCAGGCGCCCCATCATCAGAGCAACGCCGCCACTATATTCTGCGCGGCTCGTCGTTCAACTCGACGACCGCCCACGCGCGAGCCACCTACCGCGGCAGTCATCTCCCGCCGGATTACTGGCGCTACAACATCGGCTTTCGGATTGTCATTGCGCGTCCCATCGCAGGAGAATCGAGAACGGGTTAGGGGTTGCCTGCAACCTCGCGCCTCGTCGCCCTACCCCTCGCCGCCAAACATATTCAACAACACGACGCCAATAACAATCAGCACAATACCAATGACTCCCGCGATGCTCAACTGTTCGCGCCACACCATCGCACCGATCACCGCGATAGCGGCTGTCCCCAATCCCGACCAGATGGCGTAGGCGATGCCAAGCGGAATGGTGCGCAGACTGAGGGACATGAGGTAAAATGATGCACCGTAGCCGACAATAACCACAAGCGTCGGGAGAAGGCGCGTAAAACCTTCGGCGGCTTTGAGGGCGTTGGTTCCGACCAATTCACAGACGATAGCGCCAAGCAGGAACATCATGCCGCGCGGATCCATACCACCTCCTTATTGAGATAGGATGCACACGTGTCCTCTGAGCATACCACGTCACAGCACACGCCGCGCAACTGGTGGGGTCCCTTCGCTCCCATCGGCGAGGCGCTGCGCTTCCTCACAATCATTCCCGTGCCGGGGTTGCCGCCGACAATAGAGGAGACCGTTCCATGCGCGATCCGCTACTTTCCCATCGCCGGTCTGGCGATAGGAGCGTTGCTTGCCGCCATCGGCTGGATCGCCGGGGCATTCTGGAATGAAACGGTGCGCGCCGTTCTGCTGGTGGTCGCCTGGGGAGTGATGACTGCCGGGCTGCATCTCGACGGCTTGAGCGACACTTTCGACGGTGTGATGAGCTGGCGGTCGCGTGAACGCAAACTGGAAATTATGCGCGACAGCCGGATCGGGGTCATGGGGGCGCTGGCGCTGGCAGCGGCGCTGGGGTTGAAGGGAGTGTTCCTGGCAGGCGCCGGACATGACTGGATCATGGCTGTGGCACTGGCGCCGGTGCTTGGGCGCTGGGCGGATGTGTATGGCATTATGCGCTTCCCGCCTGCGCGCGAAGGAGGGTTGGGACGCACGTTTCAGTCGCACCTGCGCCCCGGCGACTTCCTGATCGCTACAGGGACGGCGCTCATCCTGGCGCTGGCGCTGGGTGGCATGCACGGACTGATTGCGCTCGCGCTCGTCTGGCTGGTGACCCATCTGCTGGGGCGCTGGTGGACGCGCGATCTTGGAGGGTTGACGGGCGATACCTATGGCGCGCTCTGTGAGATTGCCGAGGTTGTCACACTCGCGACAATGACCGCCAGCATCCCGGTGCGCCTGATTGCGTCGTGACGCCGGGGGTCAGGGCTATAACCCCATCACGCCGTACATAATCGCCAACTCGCCGATACATTGTGAAGCGCAATGATGGTGATCTCGCGCCGAATACGCCCTATTCCTGCTGAACAGGCGCTCGTCGCTGAATGCGAGGTTTCAAGACAATGATACACCACTCACTGATCGAACGTATGTACACCCACATCGGCGCCTGGGAAGCGACCGGCGACCGCCGGGCGATCTTTCTGGAGTGCTATGCGCTGATGACGCGCAACATGCTCAATGGCATCGAGGCGGGACGCTTCGACGACGATGTCTGGGTGCATGCGCTGGTGCATCAGTTTGCAGAGTACTACTTCGTCGCGCTGGAAGCGTATGATAGCGGCACGGGCTGGCTGCCGGACGTCTGGCGGCAGGCGCACGATCTGACGCAAATCCCGAATGTGACGCCGCTGGTCCATCT